>Ga0233431_1000777_pt1 | contig 64162 bp, 56 predicted proteins | sample SI_118_April2016_FD_179867 | JGI IMG/M metagenome (GOLD analysis project Ga0233431, IMG submission 179867) | Seawater microbial communities from Saanich Inlet, British Columbia, Canada - SI_118_April2016_200_MG | ecosystem: Environmental > Aquatic > Marine > Inlet | place: Canada: British...
AAATACTTTGCGGAAAAACGAGATGTCCTCATAGCCCACCGCATAGGTGATCTCGTTAAAGGTGCGGTTGCCCTCCTCCAGCATGCGCTTGGCCTTTTCAACCCGGAGCTGCTGGATATAGGACAGGGGTGTCATGCCGGTGGCCTGTTTGAACCGCCGCTCCAGGGACCTGCGGCTCATGCCGAAGGTCCGGGCCAGGCCGTCGTAATTCACGGTCCCGGTGGCGTTGGTTTCAAGCCAGTCCTGGGCCTTTGCCACGGGTTCGTCGTCGTGGTTTCTGGCGCCCCGGAAACAATTATAGGGTGTCTGGACCTGCCGGTCCATGGCCAGGACCATGGTTTTGGCCGATTCCCGGGCGGCCTGCCGGCCGCAGAATTTTTCCACCAGATAAAGGGACAGGTCCATGCCCGCGCTGACCCCGGCCGAGCAGTAGAGCCTGCCGTGGTCGATGAACATGCGGTCATGCCGGAGCGCCACATCCGGATACCGTGCCTTGAAAAGGTCAGCAAATCCCCAGTGCAGGGTGGCGGACTTTCCGTCCAGCAGCCCGGTTTCAGCCAGAAGGAACGCGCCTGTGCAGATGCTGGCCACATGGGCGCCCTTATGGTAGTGATACCGGATCCAGTCCGGCAGTTCCGGGTTTTGTTCAAGGATCTTATCAATATAAGTGGCAGAGGCAATGATGATCAGGTCGGATTGGTCAATCTCTTCAATGCTGCAATGGGGCTGGATCCGGATCCGATTCACGGACCGGATGGGCGTACCGTCGGGGGAGGCGATTGTCACGTCGAAAAAGGGCGTATGTTCGGTTCCGGCAAGCCGGTTCCAAAGCCGGCCGGCCTGGTTTAGGATGTCCATGGGACCGAAAATCGTTGTTGCCATGGAGTTGTAGAGCCCCAGGATCGTGACTTTTTTCATGATAGCCTCTTTAAACCCGTTCTTGCCGATATCACCCTCTTAATTGTCGTTTATGCCACTTCCCCGTCTGAATTGCAAAGGATATGATGTAACCTAAAACATGCATTCAACTTTTCCATAATGAATATAAATATTTAAAATTACAATATGTTGTCAGATCATAACGACTTTTTTAGTGACACCGAAATGCTGTCAGTAATTCAGTATCTTTCATTCAAAAAGTTGAACCCTTCGGGAGCACCTCTTTTACCGAATCTACTTCGTTATCAAGCGTTTGCAGTATGCTATACGGCTGTACGCTTGATGCCTTGTATCTCCGGCAAAAGAGGCGCTTGCAAGTTTTAGGTGTAAAAAAATCACGGAACCCTAACTTAAGGAGGCATATCATGAACGCGGACATTATTAAGGACACCATTGCCCCGTGCGGCCTGTGCTGTGAGACCTGCTTTGCCCACATAAACGGTGAGATCAGGAATTTGAGCATCCGGCTCAAAGAAAAACTGGGCAATTTCCACATCAATGCCAAACGGTTCGAAACCCTGCTGGGCGATCCCATATTTAAAAAATACCCGGAATTCAAGGAGATGCTGGATTATTTCGCGGCCGAGCATTGCCAGGGATGCCGACAGGAACAATGTAAGCTGTACCGGAACTGCGGCGTGCGGCCCTGTCACCAGGAAATGGGGGTGGATTTCTGCTTTCAGTGCGACCGGTTCCCCTGCGACCGGACCCACTTTGACGAGGGTCTTTACAAGGGGTGGGTGGCCATCAATAAAATCATCCGGGACAAGGGGATTGAGGCTTATTGTGAAAAGGCCAGGACAAGGCCCAGGTATGGATGATGACTTGTATTCCGGGGACAGTATATATATTTATTTGTCAACTAATTTCTGTGGAGAAAAAACGTTAATAGATATACTGTACCCCGAATTGCGGAGATAAGACTGAAATGAAGAAAATTGGTATCATAGGAGGCCTCGGCCCGGAGTCAACTGTAGATTACTACAGGGAAATAATTTCCGCATTCAATACAAAACATGCGGATTTGGCATACCCTGAAATCATTGTTTACAGCGCCAACCTTAATATGTTGATGGGGTTTGTGGAAACGGAGAGTTGGCTCGAACTTTCCCAGTGGCTGCTAGGGGTAATAAATTCTCTCCACCGCGCCGGGGCCGAATTCGCTGCAATCGCTTCGAACACACCGCATATTGTTTTTGATGAAATCAAAACAAAATCACCTGTCCCGCTGCTGAGTATTGTTGAGGAAACCTGTAACAAAGCCAAAAAAATGGAATTAAAGCGTGTTGGCCTGATGGGCACAAAGCTCACCATGGAGACGGATTTTTACAAAAAACCGTTTATTTCAAAAGGGATATCCGTGGCAGTTCCTTCGGAGGAGGAGCAGCAATTGATCCACCACAAACTGTTTTCGGAAATTGAATTTGGAATCTTCAAGGAGTCAACAAAAGAGGAATTATTAGCCATCGCAAAAAGAATGGCGGATGAAGAGGGAATTGACGCTCTAATTTTGGGATGTACCGAATTGCCCCTGATATTGACAGAGGACGGGTATGATGGCATTCCATTTCTAAACACTTCGGCCATTCACTGTGATCGCATCGTATCGTATTGCGTTGAGAAATAAGGAGACGTAACATTACTTTCTGTCAGAGAGAGAGACTTTCTGTTTTTTCAAAAGATCCTTTATAAATGTATAGAAAAGGAGGACAGATGAGCCAGGATGAATATAAAAAAATGGTGGATGTCATGAAGAGCCGTCAGGGGCCGTATGCAGGTATGGATATCTCTGAATTTTATGAACTTGTACAGGAATTGTTTATCCCTGAACAGGCTCAGATAAACAATGTTTTATCCCGCAAACCGGCCAGCGCTGAAGACATTGCCGAAAAACTGGGGCAGGATGTGAACCACGTGAGAAGAACCCTTGAAAATATGGCAGACAGCGGCCTTTGCGGGGCAGTGGCCATGGAACACGAAACCCGCTATTTTGGCCTCCCTTTTATGCCGGGCATATTTGAATTCTGGTTTATTTCGGGCCGGGAAAGGGAAAAAGACAAAAAAGTCGCGAACCTGATCCATGCCTATAAAAAGGCGTACGTGGCGGCGGCGGGCGCAAGGACAACGCCATTTCCCGTTACCCGGGTTATACCCGTGAACAAAACAATCAGAGCCGGAAATACCATTCACACCTATGACCAGGTGGCAACCTATATTGAAAAATATGATCCCGTGTGCGTGGGGGCCTGCTATTGCCGCCATGCCGCAAAATTAAGAGGGGAAGATATTCACGGAATGCCTCTGGAGGTGTGCATGTGGTTCGGAAAAACCGCAGAGCATTTCATAGAAAGGATGGGCGTCAGAAAGGTATCAAAACAGGAAGCCCTTGAAATACTGGACAGAACAGAGGAAGCAGGTTTGATACACATGAGCCGCAATACCACGGATGATATAGAATTTCTCTGCAATTGCGACCGGTGGCATTGTGAGGTTGTGACCGGTATCATGAAACAGCCCAAACCCGGTATGTTTTTCAATTCCGGGTACGAACCCGTGGTTGACCCTGAATCCTGCATGTCATGCGGGACCTGTATCGAAAGATGCCCGCCCCATGCCCTGAAAATGGATGAAAATATGGAAAACCCCACATTGAACAGGGATATGTGTTTCGGGTGCGGCGTCTGCGCAACGGGATGCCCTGAAGGCGCAATCTCAATGGATGCGAAACCTGATTTTCCAACGCCGCCCAGGGATTTAAGGGAACTGGCCGCCGCATTGAAGGGTGGAAAGGTGGAAAGCCAACAAGCAGTTTCAGTCCATAAAGACGGCTGAACTGCCCGTTGGGCGGCATATTTATATGTTTCCGATAAAATTATATATTGATACTTGACAGGTTGAAACGTAAAATTTAGACTGGTATAAGACTAGTTTGTTTTAACCTGGAGGACTATTATGGAAACAGTTGGTGCATATGAAGCAAAAACCCACCTCCCGAAGTTGCTTAAACGTGTGATTAAAGGAGAGAAGATAACCATTACAAAGCACGGGGTACCAGTAGCTGTTTTGCAGCCACCATTACCTTTAAGAAAGACTGAACCCAGAAAGGTTATTGCTGAATTGAGAGAATTTCGTGAAAAACATACGCTTAAAGGGCATTCCATCCGAGATATGATTGAAGAAGGAAGGCGATAAATGGGCGCTGATTTTGTCATTGACAATTCTGTCGTTATGACGTGGTGTTTCAAGGATGAAACAAGCCAATATGCTGATCATATTTTGGATAGATTTGAGGATTCCACTGGTTTCGTTCCGGCGATTTGGCCTTTAGAAATTTGTAACGTGCTATTGGTTGCTGAGCGCAAAAAACGAATGGGTGAGGCGGGTAGCGCACGTTTCATGGCTTTACTTGCTGAACTTCCAATAATAGTTGAACAAGAGCCACCGGAAAGGATGATTAAGGAAAATTTTGCATTGGCCCGTAAACACAAACTTTCAAGCTACGATGCCTCATATTTGGATCTCGCAATGAGAAAAGGATTGCCCATAGCTACACTTGATAAAAACTTATTAGCAGCCGCCAAACGAAGTAAAGTTCCAATCTTAAGTGCCAAATGACGATATTCTACGGGCTACGCCGTCAGCTTTAACCGTCGCCACAAACGCCGTGGGCAGTTAATAATTGAGATGCGACCCCCATGTCCCAATGGCGATACTGCCTGTGAAGAATGAAGACCTGACCCCTTGTCAGCTACTTTTTCAGCTAAAGAATTCGGGTGATACAACCGATGGTCGTTATATAAAGCATTTTACCCGGGATCATATGTTGAGCCTCTTTCCATCCTGGAAAGAAAAGGATCATGTCAATGGAAATCATAACGACACATAAGAATGTTGACTTTGATGCACTGGCTTCAGTTTTTGCCGCCACCAAAATTTACAGCGGAGCATCGGCAGTTCTACCCAAAAGCTTGAATCCGAATGTGAAAGCCTTTCTGTCTCTCCACAAAGATCTTTTTCCCTTTAAAACGCCAGGCGAAATCGACATGGGCGAAGTGTCCGGACTGGTTGTGGTGGATGCACCCCGTTGGTCCCGCCTGGATGGTCTGATCAAATTGAGGGGAAAAGCGGATCTGGATATTCATGTTTGGGATCATCATAAAGCCTCCGGTGAGTTCAATGGGGCGAACACCTGTATCGAAGAAGTGGGCGCCGCCGTCACGCTTCTTGCACTTCAACTTAAGGAAGATCAAAGCCCCATTACGCCCATTCAGGCGACCCTGTTCCTGGCGGGGATCTATGAAGACACTGGAAGTATGAGCTTTTCCTCCACCACCGCAAAAGATGCAAAGGCCGTTGCTTTTCTGCTGGAGCAGGGCGGAGACCTTACCATTGTCAAAAATTTTCTTAGGCCGGCTTATGGGCCGAAGCAGAAAGATCTGCTTTATGAAATGCTTAAAACAGCCGGAAGAGAAAAATTGGATGACTATAACATCAGCATCGGCATGATGGAAATCAAAGGTCACGTTCCGGGACTTTCACTGGTTGTTGATATGTATCGGGATATCGTAAACGTTGATGTGGCAATCGGTATCTTTCTCGATAAAGCAAGAGATCGCTGTCTGGTCATCGGCCGCAGCGCCCCGGATACGGCGGATATCGGGGCCGTCATGCAGGTTATGGGTGGTGGCGGGCATCCCAACGCCGGATCAGCCCTTTTGCGATCCATTGGCCTTGAGGATGCGGCTGCATGGGTCTCTGAGTTATTGAAGGGGAATCACAGCACGTCGGCAAAAATCAGCGACTTGATGTCCTATCCCGTTTTTTCCGTATCTCCTGCAACGACCATGAAAGAGGTGGCCCTCCTCCTGCGCGAAAAGGGTTGCACCGGCTTTCCCGTTACGGAAGGAAGCGGGGTCGTGGGTATTATTTCCAGAAGAGATTTTCGAAAAATCCGAAAAGAATCCCAGATGAGCGCCCCGGTAAAGGCTTTCATGTCCACCAAAGTCCGGCAGGTGGATCTGAAGAGCGGCATCGTCAGCGCCGTCAGGCTCATGGTCCGGGAAGATATCGGCCGGCTGCCCGTCGTGGATGAGGGGAACCTCATCGGCATCATCACCCGAAGCGACACCATGAGATACTATTACAATCTCTTGCCGGATTAAATCTTGAAAACCTGATGAATATGTGTCAGGAAGACAGGCATTGGTTGGAGAAGGCTTTCAAATAAATCGGAGGGATTTTATAGATTATTTCTCATCCAATACCTCTCGAAGTGCAGCAGCCAGATGCCGCAAGTCAATGGGCTTTTGAATGTATTTGCGGGCGCCCAGCGCAATGACGTCCGTTTCGGACATTCTCTCGCTGTAGCCGGTACAGATGATCACCAACATTTGCGGTCGAATTTTCAGGACTTCTGCGGTGAGTCTGTCGCCGGTCAATCGAGGCATGGTCATGTCGGTTATGATAACATCAAATTGATCCGGGCCGGTTTTAAACCATTCCAGGGCCTCTAAAGGTTTTGTCGTACTTTGAACCTGATAACCCAACCGCTCCAAACGCTGGTGGTTCAGGTTCACCATGGATTCTTCGTCATCCACAAAGAGGATTTTTTCAGAACCCCCTTTGATTTGTCCCTCGGACTTCTTTTCTTCCTCAGACATTTTTTCCAATGCGGGAAAATAGATTTCAAAGAGTGTTCCTTCCCCGAGCTTGCTTTCAACCCGGACACCACCGTCATGGCTCTTCACAATGCCGTGTATTACCGAAAGCCCCATCCCCGTACCCTTGCCCACTTCCTTGGTGGTGTAATAGGGATCAAAGATTCGATCCATAATTTTGGGTTCAATACCTTCACCCGTATCCTTCATTCCAAGTCTGACGTAGGGACCGGGGGAAAGGACCCAATTAAAGCAGGTTTTTTCTTTCGGAAGAAAAATATTTTCAAGGGTCATTTCCAGAAGTCCCCCGTTTTCAGACATGGCATCGGCTGCGTTGGTTACTAGATTCATCACAATCTGACTGATTTGAGTGTCATCACCCATAATGCTGCATTGTTCATGCGGAAATTGCTGCTTGAACTCGATGCTGGTGGGGATGGAGGATCTCAGCATTTTCATGGATTCTTTTATGATTGGGACCATATCTAAGGGCTTACTCACCTCCCCAGCCTTACGACTGAAAGAGAGCAATTGATGGACCATATCTTTCGCCCGAATGGAAGCCTGCTGAATTTCCCCTAAAGCGCTAATTGCGGGATTCCCATGGGGAATGTCATCGGAGGCCAGTTCCGCATTTCCGAGGATAATGGCCAAAATATTGTTGAAGTCATGGGCAATGCCGCCTGCCAGTGTCCCTATGGCTTCCATTTTCTGAGACTGCTGGAGCTGGGATTCAAGTTCCGCACGTTCCTTTTCTGCATGCTTGCGGTCTTCAATTTCCTGTTTCAAAGCCTCATTCATTTTGAGTAGTTGGGACGTCCGTTCCCTAACTCTTGATTCTAACTCGCGATTTGAATCTTCAACCGCCTTTTGTGCCTCGATCATTTTGTTTCGGGTATTTTCAAGATCGTCCATTGTATGGTCGAAATCAATATAGATTTGTTCCACCTCGTCCGATGGGCTAGCTTCCAACTTTTCAGGATCACCCCTCAAACGAATGCTCAAATCACCCTTTCCCTTCCTTATTCTGCGCAGTGTGGCAAGCAAACGGTTGATTCTGTTAAATACACGGCGCTTTAAAAGGACAAAGAGCGCAACGGAGATGATCGCTGAAAGGAGAAACGGCAGAAGGCTGTTCAGAAACATTCGCATCCGCTGTTCCAGAAATGGTTGATTGTCGAGGGCCAAGACAAGGTTGCCGATTATCTGCCCAGAAAAGTCTTTTATGACCTTCATGCTCGTAAGATAGGTTTTTCCCTCAAGAGAAATTTCCCCCCCTTTTGGGTAGGGTATTTTCGGTTCCTCAAAGCTAGTCAACACCGTGTTGTTGTCCCGGTCATAATAGACAATCTCAGCTTTGCCGATATGCGCCATCTGTTTCGCCAGCTTATGATTGCCGTTGATCAACTTGATCAACACCACATAAGCGTAGACATCACCCACATCAGAAAGCAGACGTAATACCGATTTGAAACAGAGAATGTGCGCGTGATCACTTTTGAGCCCGAATGCGGGGATCTGTCGCTCAACAATCTCCGCACATATTTTTTCCACATCAACTCCTACCTTTCGATTGCTGATCAGGCTGCCATAGATAGAATGGTGTTCCAACTGGGTCCCCAGGGGGTAGGTGGTCAGGAGATCGCCATATTCATAAAAAATGAAAGCAAGGTCGATATCGTGAATCTTGGCAAGGGTTTTGAGCATGTAAGTAATGGCGGCAGTGTTGTCATAATCAATAAAACTGCAGTATTCCTGCCGCTGCTCAGTGACAATGGCGGAAATAATCCTCAGCTTGTCCATCTCATTGTTCTGGATGGAAAGAACCATGTTCAGTTTGGTGCGCAGTTCTTGGTGAGCATGTTCGGAAATAACCTTATCGTTTTTGAGCGTGGAATAGATGCCGTTCCCGATAATCGCCGCAATGAGTAGTCCAAATAAAAGGATTACACTGCGGATGATGGACTTTTTGGGAGCTTGGGTCTCCTCCAAGAAAAGACTCCTTGATGTTTTCTGTCCTGGAATATGTTATTTAATCGCTACCGCCGCGGGGTCAAAGGCCTATTTCCTTGCTGGGTTCCTTATTTTCTACCGGAAACTTCTCAGATTCCCAGCGCTCAATTCCTCCCTTGAGCACCCCTATTATATTGTATCCTTTCGTGGTAAGGAATTTTGCCGCGGTGGGTGATTGTTTCATGGCCCAATCGGTAATAATAATCTCGCGTTCTTTCGGGAGTTCCATATAGCGGTCGGACAGGTAAACCAGAGGGCAAAGGAGGGTTCCTTTGATAAAGGATGTATTCTTTTTGAAGTCTAGAGGCCGTACGTCAAGAATATAGAGATTTTTTTCTTTAAAAAGAGCCGCAAGTTTTTTCGGTACGATCTTGTTGACCCTTATCTTTTGCCATTCATCATCGATGGTCATGGGATAATTGAAATTTCGCCATTCCGGGATTCCGCCTAAAAAGGCAAAGACATTGGTGTATCCTTTTTCTACAGCAATCCTTGCTGCCTTTGTGCTGTAAGGTCACCTGCGCCCCATGCAATAAAAAATAAGCGGCGTGTTCTTGTCTTTTGGCAATTTTCCAATCGTTTTCATCTTGTGGATGGGGATATTGACCGAGCCGGGAATATGCTGAATATCATATTCTATTTCGCTCAATACATGCACGGCGAGTACCTTTTTCCCTTCGAGCATGTCTTTGACCTCCGGCGCCGAGATTTCCTTGTAGGTTTCTACCTTCCCCACAGCAAAAGGCGCTCTTGTGTGAAAAACGACGAAAACCAAAAAGAAGGCAATTAAAAAATGTAATGCTTTCATTTCCTTCCCCCTCTCTTCATTACGGCAGTTATTATTTTTCCCACAGAGACGCTGTTTCTACAATCCAGCAATAAAGAATCCGGTTTCGAATTGTCCACCTTCTCCATCTTATACATTATTCAAATGGAGGCCATTGCGTCAAGTTAATAGGCGCAACGTTTCCTTTATGGGTGAACACTACTGAAGACTTTCGAATAAAAACTGAAGAACTTGAAGTTACAAGGTTATTGGAAAGCGAACGACACCAAGAGGCCTGGGAAAATGCGTCAAAATACACCCACTTGGCATAAAAATGTCTGTAGGCCTACCAGAATTGACCAGAAAGCAGGTTTAGTATGCTGGGATTTTCACGAGATCCCCACAACCGCTCTTGTGTGCAATACCCGGATAGGCATGAAAAAAACCAAAATATTGGGATCACCCAAAATCTGAGATATGCCTTACATTTTTTGATGGGAATATTGCCTTGAATTTTAGAAGATTCCGACCTCTCCCTGACTCATTTCTTCTGCCAAAACCCAAAATATCATAAAGCTCAAAAAAGTTGTGTTATCATCAAATCAGAGGGCTTATGCGAACGCTGTGAGCGGGGATACCGAATCTCATTATGATTTTATTGCCTTTTAAGTTAGCTTGATTTTCCCTCAGATTTTGCCTTTAATCGCGCTATTAATTTTTTGGCTTTTTCGATCGCATCTCGTTCCCCGTCGTCTGGTAATTCTATCCAGGGGTTTGTAACTCTCATTGTTATTTTACCACTCAGCGGTAATTCCGGAAAAGCCCCAGGATCATACAAAGAATAATCTCGGAATGGAACGGGCTTTTCCTGATAACAGGTCCAAACCGCCTTTCTGATGACATCAGGATTGCCCTCAAACTGCAGATCTATCACTGACAGCTGTTTTCGGAAACGTTCTATGAATTCTGTCGGTATATTGTACAGGAAGGGATGTGGTGAAGTGGTATTTATTATCCGCATCTTTTCATCAACGCCGTATCGTATCAGTGCTTTCATGGCTTCCCCGGTTAAGTGACCCTCTGATTCAGGACCACCAATAACCAGGTAACGGATGTTGGGGTTGGCAACGATATTGCAAATTATTTTTTCAAATCCGATGTTTTCTGTTTGAACCGTTCCTGATAGTGCAGCGCCGCTTTCAACGCCAGCTCTCACAAGATCCTCAATTTCAGGGGGTATTTTGTCAGCATCACTACATAGAATAATCGCCACGGCGACAGGTGATGCATCGTTACCCCTTATGTATCTTCCCTCTTCGGGTGGATAATCCGGATGTGTTCTTACTTTCAGCATTTTATCCCCCAGCGTTTTTGGAAGAGTCTAGGCCAACGGTTAGGGCGTGAGTTGCAATCATAGCCCTTGTGCAGGATCATGTTACCCAAACCTTGATCCACGGCTTTCCATCCTCATCTTGGATGGATTTGGCTTTGTATTGGCTCCCAACAGGCAAGAATCGCCCATTAAGAGCAGGGCATATACAGTTTGAGGTGTTTTCTCATGGGCTAAGGGAACTTCCAAAAAACAATCTACGCATCCTGTTTGCCCTTTTGCCCGTCTTCTACGTTGTGATAACAGGCACATAGCTCACTATGCACCTGCCATCACGCCTTGATGACGAACAAAAGCTCTGCACGATATGCGTATATTATTTTCTTCCAGTTCCCTAACCTCCTGGATAGAGGTTGAATGGTTGGTGGGAATACCTACAAAGGAATGCCCGGATTTGCCAATTACAGGACCGTAGACGAATCGTCTATCGTTTTTAGAGTCATTTCATATGCCGTGATCAAAAAGTAAAATGCTGGGGATTCGGTCCAAGCCCCGGTGTTTATGTACCTGATGCCTCTGAAAACTCTATCCTCTGGGTAATGAGTGTGGCCACAGATGACCGATTCATACCCATTTTCTATGGCACAATTAACAGCGTTCATCATTACATTCTTACGCAGGACCTTGTAGAAGGACGTCCATTTCTTGGCATATTTAGCTACGTGCACCGGTTTTGCCCCCAATCTTACCCTTAAATTGTGCATCATCTTGAAGACCTTTATGAATGTCCGGTTCCTGGGCATGATCCCATCAAAATCATCGCCATGAGCGATTAATAGGCTGTCTTCTATGTGGTGGAGGCGCTTAAAATGTACTTTCCCAAACCCATTTGGGATATAACCATTGTCATGATTCCCCTTTACCCAGATAATCTTCTGACGGTAAGAAACTTGCTCAATAAGGTCCATGATCCTCTGGTGGGATGGCTTCAATTTCGCATAAGGATTGTTAATTATGTCACCATTCAGAATAAGTTCGTAATCCTTTGGAACGTTCCCAAGAAAGCGTTCAAATTCCTGACATAAAAAGTATCGAGACCCTATGTGTAAGTCGCTCACAATGACTGCGTTCATTTTATGTAACGTCCAATATTAAGAAAGACCCCCATCTAAATTGTTAGAGAGAATATTCTCAGATGTGTCTGCCATCCCCGGAGATGTGACCGGGGAAACTGAACCTAAATGATGTATCTTCAACTACAACACATAGGGTTGACAGTTTTCGGATCATTCGGTCTCGGCAGAACCGTTCGTGCATGATCCTTGCATACCACATTCCCCAAGATTTCGCAAAGCTGCCGGAAGTATTGTTTCGTTCTGGGGCGAACCCTCTATGAGTAGGATGATAGGAACTGTGGAAGCGGAATCCCCTCCTTAAGTATCAGGAATTTTCGGTTATTGTTTCTGATTTTCCCTGTAATAAGCAGCAGTTTAGAGAAAATTGATCTCAGTTACATTCTCTATGGGACTGCGTTGTAGTTATATTGCAGGTGTGCCTGAAAATAGCCGTCGACCTCTGGCGGAACCGAGGTAAATCGAACCATTTGAGCCTGCGCGCTTTTCCCCTCCGGCTCAATTATTTTCCCGTAGAAATCCTTCGCGGCCAGTTCTTCGGTAACGTTTTCCAAATTCATCTTGAGATTTGTAAGAATTTCAAACGGCTCATTCAGCTCAATCTCAGCCCCCTTTCTCGAAAGTCGAATCACGTGGCCCCGTTGTCCCTTTTTGCTTACATGTTTTCCGCCAATGATAGAAAATTGCAGCGGGATCTGCTTCATAAGCCTAACCATGACCGGTTCCTTCTTCTTCAATGCTAGATTGTATTGGCCTCCGATGCCGCCTACTTCGTAGACGATTATGGCTGTTCCAGCCCCCTTCGGCATGATCTCTTTCTTATGGTCTATTCGAAGAATTTCTCCAGCTTCCCGCTTAACGGATTCGGAAATGAGAACCTGCCCGCCGATTGTGTATGACTCAATCCGACTGGCCATGTTCACTCCACTTCCAATAGCCGTGTAGTTACTTCTTTTAGTGGAGCCGATATTGCCAACAATGACCCCTGCCTCGTTGATACCAATCCCCATCTCAAGTTCAGGGAGGCCCTGGGCATGGTTTTCCTCATTCACTTTTGCCATAGCGTTCTGCATGTCAATGGAACAGGCAATGGCTCGTTGGGACCTGTCTGGCATCTCTTGCGGGGCGCCAAAGATGATAAGCAGAGCATCGCCTATAATCTCATTTATGGTGCCGTTGTATTTCAGGACCACCTCTACCATAACTTCGAAGTATAAGTTGAGCATCTGAACCACCTTCTCTGGTTCGAGACGCTCGGCGATGGCGGTAAAGCCCCTCAGGTCCGTCATCATGATTGTAACCTTCCGCCTCTCGCCCCCTAATTCAAGAGCCGAGGGGTTCTCTATGAGGGAATTCATCACCTCAGTCGAGAGGTAGCGGCCGAACATTTTTTTGAGCATTGTCGTCAAATCAGCGAGCCGGGCTTCACGATCTCTCCAGCGAGTGATGATGTAGACAGACAGTGATAGAAACCCGAGATAAATAATAAGATATGCGGGACCCAGCAAGAGAGCCCACAAGTTTGCGATCCTCCCGTTATCGTAAAGCGGCGCCGCCATCAAAGGCGCGTATGGTAATAGGCCGTAGTGCGAGGCGAAAATCGACCCTACCACAAGGAGCAAGGCAAAGCCGAGACCCACTAAAACTACGGGTATCCTGAACAGGAGAAAGGCCACGAAGCCTTGTCCCAAAAGCACCATGGCAGCGGGAGTGGTTAGCGGGCCAGCGCAGACAGCGGAAATTGCTTCCTGGCTCCACCATAAAAACACCGTCACATAAGCAAACGTCCTATTTTCCGGTCTGCGGTTCCGAAGCTGAAGACCGACCACGAGAAGTATGCTCCAAGCGACCGTTAAACCCCAGCCAAGTGGCAGCAACTTCTTCATAAACACAGGGTCAAAGAATAAAACCTTCTCGGGATGGCTAATATAATGGTGGAATAACAGGGTCGTAAATGGTGCTAACAGCACCCAAAAACAGATGATGAGCAGGCACTTATGGACTGTACTCCACTCCAGCGGGTTGCCGATTCGGTCGATCAGCTTTTTTGAGGACGGAATTCTTTTTGGCTCTTCCATGCTCACTCCTGTTCCATGTGGACCTCTCGAGTACAGGTTGAAGTCTGGAAGGAAACGTCAAATAGTAAGAAAAGCTAAAACAGGCTGGAAGTCAAGAGAAATCGGGTTTAGGAAATATGTCAGAATGAACGATTCCGGTCTTGGAAAAGGCCAGGATTTGTTAATATTTTGACATCTATTTTTCAGAATGAATTATCTGGCGGCCAAGAGCCTGTCTACCTTGGATTTCACAAGCATCGAGATCATTTTGCCGGGACCCAGCTTGCCACGGGCCTTTCCCAATTGAATGGCCGCCTTCTCCACATTTTTGGGGACCGTCTGCTGCTCGGATTCAGGTTTTCGGGCCAAAGTAAGAGATTCACTGGGGCAAGTCGAAACGCAAAGTCCACAGCCAATGCAACGGTCCTTATTGAGCACGATGTGATCGTTTTCAATCCGCAGCGCCTCCATCTGACATCGATCGATACAGGTTTCGCAGCCAGAGCAAGTATGAGGATTGGTATCCGCTATGAAGGCTGTGGCAGCCATGCTTGCAGGTTTTTCCCGGCGCTTGAAGGCTTTAAGCACTTGACAGCAACAACCGCAGCAGCAGCAGATATTCATAAGTTCCTGGCTATTGCCGGGCTGTAGCACAAGGCCAGCTTCGTTAGCCTTTTCAAGAATATCCAAGGCTTCCTTCTGATCGATCATCCTTCCGATACCGTTCCGTTCGTAATAATCCATTCCAATCCCAAATACGAGGCAAGTTTCCTCGGGTTTATCACAACCGTGACCAGACATGGTGTGTTCTCGCCGGCAGATACACGGGGCCACCAAAATCTTCTTTTGTGCCCTAACAATTTCTTCGGCCTTCTCATAGGGAAGGACCTCGGTTTGAACGCTAATGCTACGGCCGACTGGAATAGTGCGTAATTGGGGCACTTTCCAAACTTCTTCTGATAGAGTCGGCATATACTCATTGACGTCCTTGATGAGTTCTATATCCAGATCGTTGACGTGGAATTCCCATATACCTATGACGAATTGGGCAGCCATATACTGGAAAGGTTTGTTTTCACTCTCTGGTTCCAATCTCAAGATGAGCCCTTTCGTGGCCATCTCTTCAAGGCGGTGAGTGGCTGCGACAGTATCAATCCCGGCACGACGGGCTACCACTCTGGGTTCTTCAGGGATGAGGGTCAGGTGTAGGGCAAGCTCCGCCTGCTCGGGAGTAAAAAGACGTCGAAGAATGCGCAGCTCCACTCTGCTTTCAGTTGGAGGAAAGCCGCCTGGAAGATCGTCCAAATGTCTGGCCAATTGCTGATAGATATCCCCGGTCATTTTTCCTCCTTTTGCTAAAACTCCGGTTTCTAAAACTCACTATTAGTCAACGTATAGCCAGGGTCATTTGTGAACCCTCCTACTCCACCATGCATTAATCTTGAACCCTGCCACCACCCATTTCATTCAAGACTAGCAGATGTAACCTTCACTTTGAACGTTAAGTGGATGATATTACTTCAGCACTCAAGTGCGCAAGCATTTTCTTGATTGAGCAAGAGATGAATCGGTTCCACAATTCTGGTTTGCACGATTTCAACGATGCGGTAAGTTTAGCCGAAAGTTTATCCAGAAACCTGCCATAGGAGGCCGTCAGATACCTCAGAATCGACTTTCGACCCTGGACCCATGCTATACTCGGCATTTCGTCCCAGTCTAAATTGTTCTTTGATCCATTCACGATGGGGTTCACAGGCGGAAGAAGTGGGTTTCGGAAGGCCTTCCTCCAAAGCCGGTGGCCGGGGTGGGGTAGTTTGGGTGGCCATCAGGGTCAGGATTTGTGCTGTGTTCACATTATGGCATGATCCGCATCACAAGGGGTGCAACCCCGTCTTTCACTAAAGAAAGCTTTTGAGCCAGTCCATATGAGATATCCAGATCACGTCCCTCGATAAAAGGACCTCTATCTGTGACCACCGCTTTGGCTTTTTGACCCGTGTTCGGATTTTCCAGCTCCATTTCGGTTCCAAAAGGGAGATCCCGATGGGCGACGGTATTCCCATACATGTTATAAGTGGTGCCATTTGCCATGGGGCGGTTATGGTAAGGCTCCCCGTACCAACTGGCAACCACCATCTGTTCTTTAGCGTGAGATGGAATGGGAACACGGATTTTCGTGCCCGGTTGCAGCCGCTTAGGATCTTCGATGCCGTTTGCTTCAATCAAATCATTTACGTTAACATGAAATTTTTTAACTGCCAATGCCCACAATGTATCTCCGCGTTTGATCGTATACTTTCTCCATTCCTGGGCATCTTGTTGAGACGTCTTTTCAGGTGGGAGTTCACTCGATGCCATTTTAACAACTGAATTTTCAACGGCGGGTTTTTGTGTTTGTTCGAGGATGGCTTCAAATGAATCTTTACCCGTAACAATCGCCCCTTGTTTCAGGAACCAATTGCCTGTTCTTGAAGAACGTCCAACTGCGTGGGGATTGACACGTTTAAGCTCTGCCCAGGATACTTTCATCAAATCGGTTACTTTAGAAATCGTATCGCCCTTTTCTACCATATAAGACATGCGGTCACCTCTACTGATACGTGAAAGTTATTATCGGGGATGAAACCGTCAAAATTCCGCCAACGGTGATGCTCGGAAAATCCGTACCCTCCAAGCCTGATTTCGGCTTCTACATTGACCGTTCCCTCTTTGTGTGATGTCTTGGAAATCTTTAAAAAAAGCTCCTTGCAGAAATGTAAATCAAAAATTACAATTAGTTATGTCAACGTGTGAGACCCATGAAATCCTTATGGGATGCCATTCAATTCCATAAAAGGTTTTATAATGTTGTACTTCCAAATGCTATTTTTTTATCCCTCTGACAGGGTGAAGTGGCATTTCAGGAGTATTATGCAAAAAATGCACCAGAATGTGAGGGGCGTCTATTCTGGGAAGAGAGCTGAAGCGTCGCATTGAGTTGCAGAAAACATTCGCAAAAAAACATGCGATGTGATACCCCAGACAAAAGGTCTCAATCAGAATTTGTCCGAGAAACAACTCTCATTTTTTAAATAGTATCTATGTAGGAACGGCTTTTTGGATGTGACTTTCGCTTCAACCGCATCTGGGAATCCGCTTTCACAGTGTTTAGCCGAAAGAACGAGAAAACCATGTCGAAAGTATTACTTCGTCCTGCAACCTACGAAAATCTGCGTGAAGCAGTAGACCTCGTCTTCGAGATATTCCCCCTTGATTTACGGGGAAAAACCGTTTTGATAAAGCCCAATGTACTTCGGGCGACAAATGCGGAAGAAGGGGTCGTCACACACCCTTCAGTGCTCCGTGCCGTGGTGGAAAAGGTCGAATCCATGGCGCCTGCATCGTTGGTTGTGGGGGACAATACCGGAATGATGAGCTATGGCGCGAATGAGGAGAGTTTCAAGAAAACCGGACTGATGGAAGCGGCCATGGGTTATTATGAGAACATTGGAAACGATTCGGTGAAACTGGCTTTTAATCCGGATTTCGTGCCCACGGTGAGCGTCTCACGGGCGGTTCTGGATGCGGATGTGATCATCAGCCTCCCCAAGTTCAAGACCCACGGCCTCACCGTCATCACCGGGGCCATCAAGAACAGTTATGGTTTTCTGCCCGGCGCTCAGAAGGCCAGACTGCACAAAAATGCGGGCAGCCCCGAAAGGTTTCACGAAATGCTGGTGGACATATTCAGACTTCGCGTTCCCGACCTTTTCCTGGTGGATGCCGTGGTGGGAATGGAGGGGAACGGACCGGCCTCTCCTGACCTGAGAGACATCGGCCTGATCCTGGCATCCGACAATGCCGTTGCCCTGGACGGCGTCATGGCCACCCTGATGGGATGTGATCCCGGCCTTCTTCGATTCCTTCAAAAGGCAATGGAAATGGAACTGGGGGATTACGATCCGGACATGAATGAAATCATTGGTAAATTGACACCCTTTGATGATTTCAAGCTGCCGCCCCTGGGCGGCGAAGCCATTCACCACAATGAGGCCATTCAGGACTTTCTTCACAAACGGACCCTTCTTCAACCTGACGTAGACCCTGAAAAATGTACCGCCTGTGGTACCTGCATTGAGCAGTGTCCCGTATCCGCCCTGTTTATGATAGATGAACTTCCCGAGGTGGATACAGAGATCTGTATTACCTGCTTCTGCTGTCAGGAGATGTGCCCTGAAAAGGCCATTGAGCTGACATGAGCCGTAGGACCTCGTCAGGCGAACTCAATAACTGCTTTCATTTTGTCGCGGTCTGTCCTTTTTCAGGAAGTCGGATTGCTTCTGGCTATCGTTCAGTGGCTGCCAATTTTTGTTGCCTTCATTAAGGGACCGAAAACCCTCAGAAGATGATGGAGTCCTATTAAGCGATTTGGACTGACTCTTGGCTCCCGAGCCCTGCAAACTCTCCCAGGAACCTGATCCACCCGCAGGCTTGGGCGGCGGTGGAGGTGGCGGCGGAGGTGTGGACGGGGTGTTCTCCCGGACAGTTCGTTCAACCGTCCGGCTCAGAACGTCGATCAGTTCATCGGCGTTTTTTGCCGGCACATATCTGCCGCCGCCCGCCTGCGCCACCCCCTGGAGCTGCTTCTCTTCCTTGGAACCGGGCTTGATGCCGAATCCGATCACTTCAATGGAAGTGGACATACCCCCCTCACCACCCCCGCCGCCGGTCAAGGGGGGCCGGGTCCGGGGAATTTCAGGGCCCGGCAGACTGTTGTCCCCGACAACCCGCCACCCCTGGCGGGTCTTTTCCCACAGCCAACGGATGATCAGGTTCCGTTCCACTGCCGAGCCGTCGGCTGCGACCCGGGCCTTAATGTTGAATGTGGTCTCGGTGACCATATACCCCTGCCTGCTACTCGATCTCATGTTATCAATTCTGATTCTGATGTCATTCCACAGAGAGAAGGTCTCGCCGGTTTCAGCCTTAATCCGATTAACGAGATCATGGCCGGCCCAAGACACGCCCGGCTTGAAGATGCTCAGCACCAGATTCAAATCTTTTTGCTCCATTCCCCTGACGAATCGACCGATCTCTGTTTTGATCGCTTCAACGTCCTGGTTGGCAACAGCCGGATCGGACATCAGGGAGAGGCTGGTTAGGAGGGAAATAGCTACAATCAGCCTTGTCAATGGCTTGGTTCCGTTTATCATCATATCCCCCTTTAATTCCACAACCAGTAGTAACGTGAGTCAAACCATCCCGGGTATGTCCAGGTCCCGTCCGGCTTTTGAACCGCACCCATTCTACGCAGTTGCCCCAGGGCGTTCACTCTTTGAAAGCTGGATTTGCTGACCTTGAGATCATTGAAGGTCTTCACCTGTAGAACGAAGGCAGCCCATTCCCCAAAACCCAATTTGTGGTGAAGCTCGTGGATCAGCGTGCTGGCCGCTTCACCCAGATCAGCATCGGCCCGGGTCAGGTCGGTCTTATTAAAAGCCCCCATGCTGAAGAATTGTTCGTAAAGGGTCATATTGCCCAAGCGGGAGCACGAAGCCACAGCCGAAGAGCTGAGCATGCTCTTCTTCTGATAATACAGGGGCGCTTTCCAGGCCTCATCGGCATATTTCCGGAACAGGGCGATGTTGGGATCGGCAGGGTTGGTCCTTTCAAGTTCGTCGGCTCGTTTCCGCAGGTAGACGACAACCTTTTTGAGCACCACCTTCCGATTTTTTGCGTTGGGCAGGTTGGAAAAATGCCAGTTGGGCGGGAACATCTGAACGCCCTGTTCCTGACGGTTGATATTCTGGGCCGCCTGAATGGGGTTTCCCCGACAGCTTTCACCGCCGTCGCTCAATACGATCAGTTTCCCCTTGAAACCGGTGCCGTTAAGTTGAAGATATTCTCCGGCCTTTTTGATGGCATATGCCAAAGGCGTGCTTCCGCTGGCCCCGAAATTGAGCCCCCCGATAATCTTCTGAGGGTCCTGGGTCAGACCAACCCGCCGTTCGCACTTACCGCACCCGCCAAAGTTGAACAGGCAGATTTCAATACCCTGGTCTTTCAATGTACCGGAACTTGACAAAGCCTGAACGCCGGCCCGGACCGCTTTCTTGGCCGCCACAAGTTTTTCGCCCTTCATGCTGCCCGACGAATCCACCACAAACGCGATGGACAGGTTGAGAGCCTGCGCTGTCCCCGCCCACCCCAAAATCAGAAGTATAGCCACTGCAACAATTCCTGATCGTTTCACAACACTCTCCCGGTATTATGATGGTTGTTATTGCCAACGGAAATTTTCGCATAAATGCGGATGAAAGCAAAATTGTTTTTATGTTCAGGTTATGCTATTCTCTAATGCTTGTCAAAGAAAATCTTATTGATATATTTAAGGTTTTTATGAAAAAGAGTTTCGCCATGACCAAAGGTGTAGCGCCTCTTCACGCCATTTATATTCACGGGTTGACCCTTTTTTTTCTACTTTTGGTTATTCCCGTGGCGGATCGAGTCCGGGCGGATGATGAAAAAGATGGATTTGCAGCACTGCGGGAGAAAATGGTTTCCCGGCAGATCGAAGCGCGAGGGGTTACCGATCCGGACGTGCTCAAAGCCATGAAAATTGTGCCCAGGCATCTTTTTGTTCCCACAAAATATCAAAAAAATGCTTACGGGGACTATCCGCTGCCCATTGGTAAAGGTCAGACCATCTCTCAACCCTATATTGTGGCCTTCATGACAGCCGAACTGCACGTAAAACCAAATGATCGGATACTTGAAATCGGTACGGGATCGGGATATCAGGCGGCTGTTTTGGCGGAACTGGGGTGCGAAGTCTATTCCATTGAAATCATAGGGTCTCTTGGAAAAAGAGCAAAAGAAACGCTGGGGCGGTTGGGTTACGGGAACGTTCACATCAAGATCGGTGACGGTCACAAGGGTTGGCCTGAAAAAGCGCCTTTTGACGCCATCATAGTGACATGTGCCCCTGAAAAAATCCCGCAATCCCTGGTTCAACAGTTGAAGGAAGGGGGGCGCATGATCATTCCGGTCGGTGAATCCGGGGGAATCCAGCACCTGGTATTGGCTGTGAAAAAAGGAGGTTGCCTTGCTTCCCGCAGGGTCCTGCCGGTTCGTTTCGTTCCCATGGTCGAGAGCCCCCCCTAGGAAGACTCATTTCACCGGTCTGGCCTCCCCTAAAACCGACCCCTGTTTCTTACCCATAATCGGTTTTTTGATTGACATTAGTGATTTTTTTGAGATAGTAATATACACCGTTTGATATAGTGAAAGGGAAGGATATGCCTGATCATAAAAAACAAACACCTGACCAACAAAGCATCCTGGTCATTGACGATGAGGAAACCATCCGCCTGTTGCTCCGGACCATCCTGGAGCGCGAGGGATACCGGGTACTGGAAGCCCCCGACGGAAACGAAGGGCTCAAACAATTCACCAAAACCCCCACCGACCTGGTCATCACAGACCTCATCATGCCGGGGAAAGAGGGCATCGAAACCATCCGTGAACTTCGCCAGAAGTTCCCGGGTGTCAAAATCATCGCCGTTTCCGGCGGTGGCCGAATCGGCCCTAGTTCCTATCTCAAAATGGCCAAAGGGGTCGGGGCTTTGCGCACCTTGAGCAAACCCTTTGATAAAACAGTTTTATTGGAGGTGGTTAAGGAGGTCATTGAAATGGATATTTGAATTCGGTGTTTTCCTTCATTTCTTTTCAGTCCGTCCCCATCCAACTCTAAGGGAACTTCCAAAAAATAATCTACGCATCCTGTTTGCCCTTTTGCCCGTCTTCTACGTTGTGATAACAGGCACATAGCCCACTATGCACCTGTCATCACGCCTTGAAGACGAACAAAAGTTCTGCACGATATGCGTATATTATTTTCTTCCAGTTCCCTAACCACTTCCAGATTATCATTAATCCTCCAATTTCACCTGCCTGGATTGATTTTGCTATGACGGCAGCATGATCCGCGCATCGCCCACCACGCAGGTTTGTGCCGAGCAGAAAACCGGATTCAGATCAATGGACGAGATCTTTTCGTCAAACGCCATAATCAGATCGGAAAATGCCACGAGCATACGCGTCAGCGCGTCCCGGTCGATGGGTTCCGCCCCCCTGTAACCGTCCAAAAGACGATATGCTTTAAGGCCTTTGAGCATGGATACCGCATCTTCGGGCGTAATGGGGGCCATCCTCAGGGAGGCATCCTGGTATATTTCCACTCCGGTGCCACCCATCCCCATGAGGATCACCGGACCAAACTGAAAATCGATCTTGGCACCGATAATCAATTCGATCCCTTTGATGGATTTCTCAACCAGAACCCCTTTAGCTCCGTCAAATGAACTGAACCGATGAAACGCTTCCGCCAGGGCTATTTTGTTGTCTATGCCCAGAGCAACGCCTTTTACCTCTGTTTTGTGAACCACCTTGGGGGACACCACCTTGGCCACCACAGGATATTCGTTTTCTTCCGCAAACTGAAGGGCTTCTTCAAGGTTCTGGGCCCATATAAACTGAGGAACACTTATCCCCGCGAGGGATAATATCCGCTTGGCATCAGGTTCCAGGACCCAACCCCAGGATTTGGATTTTGACAGTATCTCAAGGATCTCCGTGTTCAGCATGATTGCCTCCTCATGGCCCCGGCCATCAGAACCGCACCCTCGATGGCCGGAGACACCGGGATGTGGTTCAATTCAAATCCTTCGATCAGCATACGGTATCTTTCCAGGTTCGGAACATAAGCCACCATGGGCTTGCCTTCTCTGTGGCAGACTTCACTCAATCTGGCACCTAGATCTGATGTGGTACCGGGCGAATAGGGCAACACCAGTAGCACCAGACAATCCACCTCAGGGCTCTTGCTGAGACAATCGGCCGCCGCAACAAAATCATCATCAACAGCGCTTCCGGTAAGGTCTATGGGATTACCCGTTGCCGCAATGGGTTGAACGCTGGGAGAAAGCCTGCTTTTGAGTTCTGATTGCAATTCCTGGCTCAGCAACGGAACCTTCAACCCGTGGGAAGCACAAAAATCAACGGTCAGTGCACCATGGCCTCCACTGCCGGTGATGATACCGATATTTCCATCGATGGTGTCCTGGTAACAACTGAGCGCTTCGCAGAAGGAAACCAGTTCAAACTGGGTACGCGCCTCAATGATTCCGAATTGCGCCATCACCTGCGAAAACACCTTGTAATCGCCGGCAAGGGAAGCCGTATGGCTCGAAACGGCACGTCCCCCTTCAGGACTTTTGCCGGATTTCAACACCACAATGGGTTTTTGGCAATGACAGGCGGCATCCATAAATGCCCGACCCCCATTTTTCTTGAAACCCTCCAGATAAAAGGCAATGGCATCCGTATTGGGATCCTCACTCAGATATTCAAGCAGGGCCACCTCATCCACCAAAGCCTTGTTGCCGATGCTGACCCCCAGCGACAGCCCCACCCCTCCGCCTGCAAAATTAACCATCTGGTCCACCAGGACCCCGCCGCTCTGGCTGATCAGCGCCACATTGCCGAACTCCGGTCGCACAGTCCGTTCGGGCGGCAGAAAAAAAGTATCCACACGTCCCGGAGAAAAAATACCCAGGCAGTTCGGTCCCACAAAGGGAAAATCCGCTTCCAGGGCCAATTTTACGAGGCGTTCCTCCAGTTCCATCTGCCCCACTTCCGCGAATCCCCCTGAAATGATCACGGCGCCACCCATACCGGCTGAAATACACTGGGCCATGGTGTCGGGCACCAGGTCCGCTCGAACGGCAATGATGGCCAGATCCACTTTCTCCGGGATATCCCCCGGTCGTTCATACAGTCGCTCCCCTTGAATCTTTCCGCCCCTGGGATTAACGGCAAAGACTTTTACGGGGTACCGCAGACGGTTTTTCCGGTACACAATATTGGCAGGATGTCGATTGTTATGGAGAGACACCCCGATCACCGCGATGCTCTCCGGTTTTAACAGCCGTTTATAATTCATGGATACCTCCCTGACAGGGTTATGTCTTGACCCTAAACAACAGATCAAATCGAAACGAAATTAATTTCATACTAACACACGTTTCTTCCGCCGAATCAAATAGGATCTGGAGATGATCAACAGAAGCGGACATCCCACAATAAGGAAATCCTCCCAACCATAAGGCGAAAAATCAGGCATAAAATAATAGGTGACACCTCCGAGAAGCAGGCTCGTTCGAAGCGCCCGACCATATCCCATGAATGTGAAAATTCTTAAAAGGGTCAAAACGCAGAAAGACCAGAAGAAAAAAAGGAGGACGTTGCCGAGCCATGCATATGGGGGGGGAATCAAATCGGACAATGCTCGTACAACTGCCTCATAAGGACTGGTGTTTTGGGAAATTCGAATTTTTACCACCTGGCCAATGGTAATCTTTTCATCAATATGGGTCCCTGCCGGAATCAGAAAATCCAGGGTCAGGGCGGTTCCCTTTTTATGGAGGGTGTCGTTGGCGGATCTAAAGGGTATTTGAAGAATCCGCTGCACAAAGAAAAATGCCCCGATACACAAAGAGGCCGCCACCGTCAGAATGATCAGTCGAAAAACAACTCTTTTCATTGTTTTTCCTTACCGCTTGAAGCTATTTATTTCCTTATGAAAAATCCTAGGTGATTCGGTCTTGTGTGTCAAGCAAAGTCAATCTCATGATTTGGGAATCATCGACTTTCCTTTCCCCTCATCCCAAAAATTTTCTTGGCTTTTGGGTTGTCTTTAGAAATGGGGACAGGGATGACAGACATTGAAACGGAAAATATGGATGACCGCTGTGTCTATGCTACAGGGTTCTATAGGGTCGAACCCGTCCCGACCAGTATAGAGGCCATAGGATTCATAATGAAAGGTCCCACTATGTCAGCCCAAAACTGATTCGATACACCCAATTAATAAAAAACAAGGCGCCGATAATCCACCAGCTATAAACCGATTTACAAAGCGGGTAGAGCCCGGATTTCATTTTGATCCCCAACAGAAGCGCGGTAGAATGCCAGGTAAAAAAAATGACCATCAAACCATAAATCCCCAATGAAAGGGGGTAATTTCCCACCGCAAGATACCACTCACCTGCTGAAAGGGCCCAGAAAGAACGGGTAAATCCACAAAATGGGCATGGGAAACCGGTCACATACAGGAAGGTGCAGTTCATGAAAGGAAGGTAATGGTAGGAAACCAAAGTTGGCAAAAACAATCCCAAACCGGTCAACAAGGCCATGGGCAGATGCGCCACCACCACATCCCAGTAGGAATCGGGTCGGGTCCATTCCGGAAGCAGGGATTTTTCTGTTATTGGGCTGAAACGCCCGGCCCTGATATCCATTTCAGCCTATCAGGAATCCAGAGGTTCCACTGCGTTACCGTCAAAAATCTCCCGGTATGCCACCATCAGGATACAAATCTGAATAGGCAGGGTAAAAACGACACCGATACCGCAGGCGACTGCGCCGATGCTGCCAATAAGGTTGGATACAATGGAAAAGCCCAGGAAAGGCCAGAAGTTTCGCTTCACCATGTTGAAGCTCTCCACAGAAGCCGGCCAGAACTCCATTTTTCTATCTACAATCAAAAAAAGACCGAACATCAGCAGCGCATGGGCCACGAAAACAACGAAAAGCGATGCTATTTGACCGATGCAGGGAACAAGGCCCAGAATAAGGCTTACCACAAAGATGGCAACCCCCCAAACCATGAAAAAAAGGAAACTGTTCAGAAAAAAATCAAACCCCTTCAGAAGGGTTCCAACCTCGGGTTTCGGTTCCTTCCGGTCATGCAATTGAAAGACAATGAGAAGAACACCTGCGGCCATGGGCCCGGCAAGGACCCCCACCGTAATGGCGCTGACAATTACGGCAATCAGTGAGGCCAGCACAAGGACACCGAAATTTTCCTTGTACAGGTTGAACCCCTTCTCAATCCACTCACCAAACTTGACGTCAACCTTATCCATTTGTATCCCCCCTTCAAAAACAGATCAATTAGGACAGTGAATGCTCGTTCAAAAGGGCACTTCACGGATTTTAGTCAGAAAAAACAAGGAGTTTTACCCCAGGGTGTAAAACTGTTTTTGTGGTAATCTTGTTTAACCCACACAACTGATCAATGGTCATATGGTGCTTCTGCGCGATACGAAACAGGCTGTCACCCTTCGCGACGACATAGTCTTTCTGTTTGCCTTTCTTCCGGGTCGCCATCGCCTTGGTCCGGCTACCGGCTTTCTTCTTTGAAACCGGCGCAAGCCGTGCGGTAATCGCCCGCTCCCAGGATTCCATGGATTGCTGGAGTTTTTGGAACTCCGCTTCCAGAAGCCCCACCCTTTTCGAAGATTTTTCAATGTTTGCAAGCCTGTCCTCGATCTTCTCAAGCCTTGATTTGATGGAACTGACGTCTTTGGATACTTTTTCATCTGAACATCCAGAAAAACCACCAACAAAAATAACAACCAACAGGATACTGTAAAACATGCCAAGGCATTTCTTCATATAGGGTTCCTTTCCTTGCGGATTTATTTTTATGAAAGATTAACCATTTTCCAAGCTTCAGGTCAATCCATTTTTTTCAATACGGCAAGGCGTCAATGCATCGCAGGGCAAGATGCATCCTACCCTCACTTGAATTTAGTGATAAGGGATGTTAAAAGGGCGAGAACGTAAAAAAAGGGAGCACACCATGCGGAATACTTTTACATTATTGACATTGACGCCCGCAGCATTCGAAAACATCCAATACCGCCACCGAAGCAACCTACGGGTGATATGGATCATTTTGCTCATCTTCCTGTTATCATCAACCTTCTTCAATGCTCATTGCAGCGCGGAGCAGAGCGTTCCCCTTCCCCCGCAGTCCATTGTTTCAAAACAACTGCAGGGGGTATTGGATCAAATAGTGGCCCGAAACCTCAAAAAACAACCCGGTCTCGCATCCAACCAGGTACACCTGGCGCTCATTGATCTGGCAAATCCTGATAAACCCCGCCTGGCGCAATACAATGGCCGTAAACCCGTTTATCCCTCAAGCGTCATCAAAATGATATATATGGGCTATGTCTATCACCTGGCGAAAGAAGGAACACTCAAAATCACGCCCCGGGTTCACAGGAAACTCTATCAGATGATACACCCTTCCAGCAACATCGCCACAGCCTGGATTGTTGATTTATGGAGCGGAACGTCAGGGGGAAACCTCAGATCGCCCGAAGCCTATAAAGAATTTGCCTTCAAGCGGAATGCGTGCAATCGTTGGTTGCGATCCCTGGGAATTGAGCATATCAACGCCTGCCAGAAGACATGGGGTTCCCCCATACCGCCGGGTGAAAAGCAGTTTTTGAGAAACGGAAAACCTTCGGGTCCCTGGGTCAATCGGAATTCCATGACAGCGGTGGCCGCCGCCAGGTTTCTGCAGATCCTGGCTGCTGACGCCCTGGTAGATCCCGGCAGCTGTAACGCCATGTGTGAACTGATGGTTCGAGACGTCAGAAATCAGTCCTATCAACGAATGAGGGTCGCGGGTGGGGCGCCGAAAGGGGCCGAGGTCTTTTCTAAAACCGGTACCACCTCCGACACGTTTCACGACGCCGGCATCGTGGTACTGCCAAATGGCCGGAAATTCATTTTGACGATTTTCATTTCAGGGAGACACAGGGGCGCATTTATTCGGAATGTATCCCGGGATGTGTCCAACTATCTCATGGGACAGTAGATATAAGGTACTGCTAAAGGGTAAAATTGTCCTCGTTGAAAACCGACAGGCAGGCATCCACCACCCTTTCATCATAGAGTCTTCCGCGGCCGGCCATGATTTCCTCCAGGGCTTTTTCAGTACCCAGCGCCGGACGATAGGGTCTGTGGGAGGACATGCTCTCCACCACGTCCGCAACCGCCACGATCCTGGCCTCCAGCAGAATTTCATCGCCTTTAAGCCCTTTTGGATAGCCTGAACCATCCAGGCGTTCGTGATGCTGAAGTTCAATCTCAGCCACGGGCCATGGAAAATCAATGGTATTTAATATCTCATAGCCCACCTGGGGATGCGACTTCACCAGTTCAAATTCGTTTTCCCTGATTTTACCCGGCTTATTCAGGATTTCCGAAGGCACATAGATCTTCCCCAGATCATGTATTGAACCCGCCATACGGACACCATCCACCTGATCCTGGGGAAGGCCCATTTTCTGCGCAATAGCCCTCGACAAATCGGAAACCCGACGCTGGTGCCCCGCCGTATAAGGGTCCCTGGCTTCCGCCGTTGCGGCCAGGGCCAGAATGGTTGCCTCCAGAGATGAACGGAGTTGGGTCAGGGTGTTTTTCAACGCTTCTTCGTTGTTCCTCAACTGTCGCGTTCTCTCCTGAACTCTTTTTTCCAAGTCCTGGTTCAGCTCAAGCAGTTCCCGGTTCTGTTCCTCCGTCAGCTGTGTCAACTCTCGGTGCTCATTGACAAGGCGGTATTGACCGACGGCGTCCTTCACAATCTGTCTCAGCTCTTGAATTTCCCATGGTTTGCAGACAAAGCGAAAAACGCTGCCTTCATTAATGGCCTTGATAACCGTATCCGTCTTCGCATACCCGGTCAATAGAATACGCACGGTATCCGGCCATCTCTCACGCACTTCCCCAAGAAATACAGTGCCGTCCATTTCCGGCATCATCTGATCCGACACCACCACACAAAACGGATGCTGCTCCATGGCCACCATCGCTTTTGAAGGCGTATCGAATGTAAAGACCTCATAGGGTTCATTCTCAAAAACCCGGCTCAAGGTCCGCAGAACGATTTCGTCGTTATCTACAAAAGCAATCCGCTCAGCCACATTTTCCTCTCTGACACCCGCTTTCCTAACGCATTTCCATACCATAGGGATCGGGTTTCAAGATTCCAATCGGAACTCTTTGAATACTGTCCTTACAAAAACATACTAAGATTTTCTATAAAAGAAAAATCAAGATCGTTTTTCATGATAACATTGAAAGGGTTGTTTAGAGAAATAAATAAATGAAGAACAACAAAATTCTTTCAGGAATGAAAATTGAGCGGGGGTTCAACCACCAAAATCCGGATGAATAAATTCCAGAACGTCTCCAGCCTCAGGCGAGATCGTGTCATAATCCTGGGAATAAACGAACCGCCCGTTCCGCTCCACCATCATGGCAGACTCCATTTCGTCATATTCCAGAATCAATTCAGTAATGGAGGATCCTTTTATCACCTTTTCCTTAAAACCATTAAGGGTCACTTCGATCATTTCGGCGTCTTTATTCATGAGACCTTTCCTCCTTATCATAAATCGGCGCCGCACACACGGCATCGGGAATTCTTTCCCATTTCAATCATTTTAAAATTCATGGTAGCACCATCCACATATAACATTCGGCCCGTGAGCAAACCGTGAGGGACTCCCACCAGAAAGTTAATGGCCGCCAAGGCTTGAAGAGCCCCAATGATTCCCGGCAAGGGCCCTAAAACTCCCGGTGGCCCCTTATCGGGGGTCCCATCGGGGAAAAGACACTCAAAACAAGGGGTCTTACCGGGTATGAATGTAGTGGTCATACCCGTCAGCCCATCCACACCGCCAAAAAAAAAGGGGATCCCCTTCTTCAAGGACACACGATTCAAGATCTTTCGTGTCTCTAAATTATCGGTTCCATCCACAATCAGATGGGCATCTCCAACCAACATTTCCCCGTTATCGACGCTAAGCGCCTCATGGAGTGCCTCAACCCTGCAATGGGGATTCAGGCTTTGAAGTTTTCTTTTCGCAGATTCGGCCTTGGATTCACCAACATCACCTGTAAAATGCAGCAATTGCCGGTTCAGGTTTCCCAATTCCACCCGGTCTTTATCCACCGCCCGCAGCTGCCCTAGCCCTGCCGCCACAAGATAATATGCTGAAATGGACCCCAAACCTCCCAGGCCCGCCAGAAAAATGCGGGATCTTTGAAGCGTCTTCTGGCCTTCCTCACCGATCTGGGGCAGGATCACCTGCCGCTGGTACCGAAGGGCTTCTTCCGGAGATAATGGGGTTGACATTTTTTGGACCTGTGCTTTTGAGTTGTCAGGGTGCAGAAAAACCAGTTTAAGATCGCATCCTGCCCCTGATAACTGCCCTCTGCACCCTTTTTCCTTCTATTTTTCTTTTTCTTCCTTTGCCTGGATGGCCTTGAAGACCCGTTCGGGCGTCAGGGGCAATTCCTGAACCCGTACGCCGGTAGCATCGTAGAGTGCATTCAGAATGGCGGGAATGGTGGGCATGATGGCCCCTTCCCCCACCTCCTTGGCCCCGAAAGGACCGTTGGGCTCATTGCTTTCCACTATGATGGCATCCACATTGGGCATATCCAGGGCCGTGGCAATCTTATACTCACCCAGGTTCGCATTCAGGATTTTACCTTTATCATCGAATTTCACTTCCTCATACATGGCCTCACCCACGCCCATGGAGAGGGAACCCTGCATCTGGGCTTCCACGGAGGTACGGTTGATGGCGAAGCCACAGTCATGGGCATCGGTCATTCGATCGATGGTGATCTTTCCCGTGCCTTTGTCCACCGTAATCTCCACCACCTGTGCCGACGGACCATAGGCCGGAGACGTGCCCACGGCAGCGCCTTTGAACTTACCGCCCAGGTCGCCCGGCTTGTAACTGCCGGTGCCCACCATGGACCCTCTGGCCAGAAAGGCCATCCGGGCGGCCTCTTTAAAAGTAAGCGGTTCATCCTGTCCAGGGTTGTCGAAAAATCCCCGATGTTCTTTGGCATAGATGGTCCGAATACCGCTGAAATCAGGGGTTTCTCCCTTGAATACGACGAATCCGTTCTTGATGTCCATCTGGTCCACCGGTACTTTCAGTTTTTCGCCCAGAACACCCAGGACCTGGCCTTTCAGGTCTTCCGCGGCATTCTTGGTGGCATGCCCCGTCATGAGGGTCTGGCGACTGGAATAGGCGCCCAGATCAACACTGTAGTCCGTGTCGCCGGAAGAGACTTTGATGCAATCCAACGGCACACCCAGGGCCTCGGCGGCAATCATGCCCATGGCCGTATCGGAACCCTGTCCGATTTCCGCACTTCCGGTGAGGACATGGGCTGTTCCCCCGTCCTCATTCAGCTTGATGACCACCGTGGAATGAGCCGTTTCCGACCGGTAAATGGGGTACCCGGCACCTGACACGAAAAACCCCGTGGCAATACCAATCCCTTTACCCTCGGGCATTTTCCCCTTTTTTTCACTCCAGCTAGACCCTTTCTCCACCGCCTTAATACATTCCTTCATACCGAAACTGCTGGTATTGAAGTCGTTGCAAGTGATATCCCCCGCTTCCATGGAATTTTTCATTCTGATCTCAACGGGATCCATCCCCAATTCTTCGGCGATAAAATCAATCTGTTGTTCCCAGGCAGCCCGAGACGCAACCCCGCCATGGCCCCGCTGAGCCCCGCAGGCAGGTCGATTGGTGTACAACCGGTAGCCGTCATACTTCATATTGGGCAGCCGGTAAGGGGCGCCCAGGAGGGAGCCCGCATAATAAACGGTGGCAATGCCGAAACTGGCGTACGCCCCCCCTTCCAAATAACATTCGTTGGTGAGGGCCATGAGGGTGCCGTCTTTTTTGACGCCGGTGGTCAGGGTATGCTTGAACTGATGTCTGGCCCTGGAAAACAGGAAGACCTGTTCCCGCGTAAAATTCATTTTTACCGGTTTACCGGTCTTCATGGAAAGCAGACAGGAGGCCAGCTCAATGGAATTGGTCGCGGCCTTGGGTCCGAAACCGCCGCCCACATAGGGCTTCTTTACCCGAACCTTGCCCACCGGAAGGCCCAGTACCATGGCGATGACGCGCATGACATAATGGGGTGACTGGGTGGATGAATGCAGTGTCAAATAACCATTTCGGTCAAAATCCGCCACAACGCCGTTCGGCTCCAGGAACGCGCCGTCCTGTCTTTTATTCAGGAACGTGTCGGTCCGAATCAGGTCGCACTGAGCAAAGGCTTCTTCCACATTTCCAAATTCCTGGTGGACTTCAGCACATATGTTTCCGGGATATTTTTCATGGATTTGCGGCGCCCCTTCAGCCATGGCTTCTTCCATGGTAAACACCGCCGGCAGTTCCTCATACTCCACATCGATCAGGGACACCGCTTCCAGAGCGGTTTCCAGATCCACCGCGGCAACAGCGGCAATTTCATCACCGATATAGCGTACCCGGTCCTTTACGAAAAGCGTTTCATCGTACCTGGCGGGACTGACGCCGTACTGCACCATGCCCGCATCTTCAGCGGTCACCACTGATTTCACCCCGGCCAGTTTCAGGGCTTTGGAAGTATCGACATTGAGGATTCTGGCATGGGCCAGGGGGCTCTGCAACACCGCACCGTACAGCATCCCCGGCAGCTTGATGTCATCCACATACATGGCACGCCCGGTGGCCTTGGCAGGTGCATCCAACCGGGGCGCTCGTCCATTGACTACGTGATATTCGGTCATTTTTCATCTCCCTATGGGAATATTGGGACAGCGATAAATTAAACAGCAGACGTATTCACCACCGAACCAACCGATTGGCAAGGTTACCGGGGATCCATTTCGCTTGCATCTTTGATGGACTCCACAATCTTCTGATATCCGGTACATCTGCAAAGATTGCCGGATATGGCGGTGCGGATCTCCAGTTCATCCGGTTTGGGGTTTTTGTCCAGAAGCGTTTTTGCGCTGAGCAGCATGCCGGACGTACAAAACCCGCACTGAATAGCGCCGTTTTCAATAAACTTTTCCTGCAGGGGGTGCAAGCCCTCGTCCGTTTCCAGACCCTCCACAGTGGTAATCTCCTTGCCGGAGGCCTGAACAGCCAGTACCAGGCAGGAATTCACTGCTTTGCCATTCATAATGACGGTACATGTCCCGCAGTCTCCCAGTTCACATCCCTTTTTGGTGCCCGTCAATAGAAGTTCTTCCCTGAGAAGGTCCGCCAGGGTCATGTTGGGCGCCGCGGCCAACTCATATTCCTTGCCGTTTATGGTAAGGCAGATCATCTTTTTCATGGTAATTCTCCCTAACTCGAAATTAGAAACCGGAAATTAGAAATTCGGTAATACACTTGCGTGCTTCAGGTCTTTCCCAATTTCAATTTTCAAATTTCACTATAAGCCTGGGCCAGAGCCCTTCGGGTCAATTCCTTGACCATGGCACGTTTGTAATCGGCAGACGCCCGGAAATCATCAATGGGTCGGCTGTCCATGGCCGCGGCTTCCCCCGCCGCCAGGAAAAGGGCTTCGGACGGTTTTTTTCCCAAAAGGGTTTTTTCAGCAGATGGAGACATCAGCGGGGTGGGTCCCACCGAACCCATTACAACCCGTGCAGCCTTTATGGGACCATCAGCCCCTTCCGTGGTGATCAAAACGGCCACGTTGACCAGTGAAATCTCCAGAGCTTCTCGAACACCCAGCTTTAAATAAGCGCTTCCGGAATGGGCTTCCGGCTTTTCCAGAAGTATGGATTCAAGAATTTCATCAGCGGCCATCACCGTTTGGCCAGGGCCCTCAATGAAATCTGCCAATGCAACCGTGCGTTCCTCTTTGCTGCTTCTGAGAACGACCTCTGCGCCGTAAGCCATCAAAGGCGGGGGGAAATCTGCGGCAGGTCTCGCACTCACCAGGTTTCCGCCCACAGTTGCCAGATTCCGGATAAGGGGGGATCCCAGTTTGCTTGCCCCTTCCCGTAAAGCCGGAAAGTCTTTCTTGACCGCATCGGATTCAGCAATTTCCACGGCCTTGGCGCAGGCGCCGATCCGCAGTGTTCCATTGGAAGAATCCAGTTCTGCCAGGGATTCGATCCGATCAAGTGATACCACATGTTCCGGCGCCAGCACTTTCTTTTTCATGTTGACGAATAAATCCGTACCGCCGGCAAGGGTTTTCGCCTTTTCGCCCAGCTCTCCAAGCATCCGGCAGGCCTCTTCGACCGTTGTGGGCTCATGGAATTCAAATTTTGGTAAAAGCATTTTCCCCTCCTGATTTTTTACGAGTTGCGAGTTGTATGGGAACGAGAAATAGCATTTCAAGTCTCAAGTTTCAAGTTTTCAAGTTTCAAATCTTCACCCCTCCCATCGCCTGAACAGCTCGTGTTCAATACCCATGTAATCAAAAACCTTACCGATGGTTTGATCAATAATATCCTGAATGGTTTTCGGTTGATGATAGAAAGACGGAACCGGGGGCAGTATATGGGCCCCCATGTCCGCCGCCATGGTCATCAGCCTGAGATGTCCTTTGTGAAGGGGGGTTTCCCTGACCACCAGAACCAGCTTCCGACCCTCTTTCAGATTGACATCCGCGGCCCGCACCAGAAGGTTGTTGGTATATGAATTGGCAATTCCCGAAAGGGTCTTAATGGTGCAGGGCGCCACCACCATGCCGCAGGTCAGAAAGGATCCGCTGGCCAGCGCAGCACCCACATCCCGGTCTTCATAGACATGGTCGGCCATGGCCTCCACATCACCCGCCTTGAAATCCGTTTCAATCTCAATGTTCCGCCTGCCTGAATCGGAAATGATGAGATGGGTTTCATAGTCAGTCTCTTTGAGCAGGCCCAGCATCCTTACGCCGTATATGACACCGCTCGCTCCCGAAATACCCACAACCAGTCTTTTCTTCATGGTTAACACCTTTAGAAAATCTTCAATGCAGCCTCTGCGATCGCTTCGGCAAACGCGGGGTCCTCCATATTGGCATCCACTTCCGTGATGGTAATGTCCGGGTTCAGCTTCTCTCGGAGCGCCGCTGTAAATACACGATCTTCCTCTGGATTGAAGGTGGCGTTGCCGGGATAATCCGCTGAAGACCAACCCTTTTGGGGCACTATCACCCGCACCGGTCCCTGGGCCCGGTTCAGTTTTTCCGCAAATGCCGCAGCCACCTGTTTCAGTTCGTCAGGAGAAAGCCTGATCCAGGTGCGGAGTTTGTCCAGGTCATATTTTGGTCGATCATGGTACTCGGGCTTGTATTTGCGTTTGGAAGGGGTCATATGGTTTACGCTGCAAGTGGAAATTATTTGCGGCACGCCCGCATTGCCGGCGGCTTCCATACGGTTTGGACCCGCATCCCTCATGAACCCGAAAAGATGTTCACCTACGCCCCCCGGCGCCAGATCGATCAAGCCCTGGAACAAGCCGGCTGCCATCATTTCTTCCATGGCCCGATCGCTGATGCCGGCCGCGGAAAAGCCGATGACCTGGTAACCCTTCTGTTCTAGGGCCTTACGCACCGAACTAGCGCACTGCTCGCAGGGGCCCAGCATGGTCATGGCGATAGCTTTGGTTGCCTCGGCTTTGGATGAAGTGACCTCCCCCTGAACCATTCCGGCCAGGGCGCAGGCGGCCCGATCCATGACATTCTTTAGAAGATCCGTAACACCGGAAATTTCAATCACTGAATGAAAGAGTATAATGTCCCCGGTGCCGATATACCGTGTGGACAAACCGGGCAGGGCCGCCGTAGAAGAAATCATGAGCTTGGGCACGCCAAAGGGGAGAGAACGCATGACTTCGGTGGCCATCAGAGATCCGGTGGATCCCCCCATGGCGATCACCCCATCCAGTTTACCTTCAGAAAAAAGGTCGCCGGCAATTTTAGACGCCCCCATGATGGTTATGTTGGTGTTTTTTGACCGTTCCCTGGAGGCGTGAATCTCTTCCAGACTGCTCCCCCCGGCTTCAGCCACCTGGGCCGGGGTAATATCCGCCGGAGATTCCCCTTTCCCCCGCATGGAAATATCCATGAGCAGGGGGTTGACCCCGAGGGACTTAATTTTATCCCTCAGGTAAAGGGTCTCCACGCCCTTGGTATCCAGGGTGGAAATGATCAAGACTGCTTTCTGAGATGAATTTCCCATCAACTTTGCTCTGCCTCGACCTTCTCTTTGATCATTGTTTTCAATGTTTCCTTGTTGACCTTGCCGGAATCACCCACTGCCGGGAATTCATCCACCACTTCCAAACGCTCCGGGAGCTTAAACATGGCCAGCTGTTTTTCTTTCAGAAATTCCACCATTTCTTCAAAGGTGAACGTCTGACCCGATTTGGGAATCACGTAAGCGGCACACTTCTCACCCATGGCCCGATCGGGATAACCCACGATGGCGACAGACGCAACCTTTGGATGCTCGTTGAGCAACCCTTCCACTTCGGCCGGGTAAATATTCTGACCGCCGCGAATGATCATGTCCTTGGCACGGCCCATGATCCAGAGACAGCCCTGGTCGAAACAAACAATATCTTCCGTTGTGCACCATCCGTCTTCATCGAACACCGTTGCCGTCAATTCTTCGTCCCGGTAGTATCCGGCCGGTGCATGGGGGCCCCTTAAATAAAGAATTCCCGGATCGCCGTCAGGCACCACGTTTCCCTCTTCATCCACCAGGCGCACCTTGTTGCCGGGCAGCATACGGCCGACGGTCCGCCTGCGAAGCTCCTTGGAATCTTCCACGCTGCAACCGGAGACCGACCCCTTGTCCTGGGTGCCCAGGTCGCTGGTAATGCTGGCCCCGAATGCTTCTTCCGCTTCTTCCGCCACCTGAGGAGACAAATACCCGCCGGCGGAACGGATAAACCGTAAGGAACTCAGATCGTATTTCTTAACATCCGCTTCCAGCATGCGCACCAGATGGGTGGGCACCACGCCGATGGCCGTGGCTTTTTCCTTTTCAATAAGCGCCAAGGCGCCTTCGGGGGTAAATTCCTCCAGCATGACGGTCTTGGCACCGGCAATGGGGGCCGCAAAATAGGTGAGGGTTCCGGCGGCGCCGCCTGCATGGGGCGCAATAGCCATGGTGATGTCGTCTTTATTAAGATTCCAGATACCCACCCTGCCCTTGGAGGTACAGACCCGGGGAGCGCTGGGCCATTCAACCAGTTTTGGGATTCCCGTGGTGCCGCTGGTGGTGGTTAAAAGCGCCACGTCCCATTTGGCATCCAGCCTTCTTTCGTTCAAAACAGCTTCATCCACGGGCTTTTTCATCCGTTCTTCCACCATCTGGACTACCGAATAGGTGCCTTCGGGGGCGCCTTCGGGAACGGAATCGTCGAACAGGAAAAAGTATTTCAAGTGGGTGAACCGTTTTTGAAGATCCTTGTACATATCCAGATAATTGAATTTGTGATAGACCTCCGGGATCACCACGGCCTCAGCTTCGGTTTTCTCCAGCATGTACTCCAACTCCCGCTGTCGCAGATAGGGGTACACCGTGAGCGATATGAGACCCGCCCGTTCACAGGCCACCCGGGCGAGAAAACCATAAACGCTGTTGGGGGACTGAATGATCACCCGGGCGGACTTGGGAATGCCCATTTCCACCCACGAAACGGCCATGGCATCCACCATCTTTTTGGCCTGGGACCAAGTTACGCGATACTTGGAATCCACAAGCGCTTCCTGATCGGGCATTTCCTTTGCATTACGCTCATAGAAGTCATAGAAGGATTCTTCGGTCCAGTGGCCGTCATCCAGAAATTCCTGAACCATTTTTTCTTTGTAGCGAATCGGTTTCATGTGTCGCCTCCCGGCTATTTTCAGATCAATTGGGGACCCACCGCCCGGAAGCGATGGGTCCGAGGTTAGACTGACTTATCGGCGCTTACGCCAGACTAGAATCCCAGTTCAGACCAACGGCCTTTGACCTTCTCGACCATATCGGAGTCCAGGGTAATGGGGATGGGTTTTTTCTTCCACTCGTAGGGGATGGTGGCGTCCAGAAGCAACCTTCCGGTGATTTCCCGGGCATCGATGGGGAGCGACGGATCCAGCGGAGTGGATCGGCCCCGTTTGATGACCTGGCTTCGATTGGGCTGAAACCGGAAGCTCAAGGCGTACATAACTCTCGGGATATCCCACGCATCAATGTCGTCGTCCACCACAATGACGGTCTTTAGTCCGTAGTGGCCCATTTCCGTTGAAATAGCGGCGGTCAGCACCTGATCAGCGTGGCCGGGAAATCTGGTTTCCACGGAAATGATGGCCAGGAACCTTCCCGAACCTTCGGGCGGACAATAAACGCTCTTGATGCCCGGGATATTCATCTCCTCGGTCAGCTGCTGCCACAGGGTGGCGCCGTAGGAGAGCGCCATGACCATATGGGTGTCGGTGACGGCCCGGCCCACAGTGGTGGAGTACATGATGGGGTTGTCACGATGGGTGACGCATTTGATGTCCATGTAATTTCTGGGATCGGTACCCACGCCGGAGTAGTATCCGGTGTACTCGCCGAAGGGGCCTTCTTCCATGAACTTTTCCGGGTCGCATTCCCCCTCCAGCACGATTTCCGCATGGGCCGGGATGGGAAGGTCCACGGTTTCGCCCATGACCACTTCGCAGGCCTCACCGCGGATGGAGCCGTATACGTCATACTCGGAAATGTTGGCTGAAACCCTGGCAGCGCCCAGGATAAACAGGAGCGGATCGCAACCGATGATGGAAGCACAAGGCATGGGTTTGCCCATCTTCTGGTATTTTTTCAGCATCTGATCCGCATGTTTTCCTTTAATAAACTGGGTTCCGATTTTGTTTTTGCCCAGCAGTTGGCTTCTATAGGTTCCCAGGTTCACCCAACCGGAATCGGGATCTTTGGTAATGATGAAGTGTGCCGTTCCGATATAACGCCCGCCGTCCAGGGGAAAGAAATGGGGCACGGGAAATTTGTAGAGATCCACATCGTCGCCTTTGATGATGTTCTGCTTACAGGGGGCGTCTTTTTTGTCCAGCATCTTGGGGGGTATGGGGTTATCGCCCATTTTCACCCAACCCCGAAGGATCTCCGGAAGGGGGGTGTCTTTGGGCATTCCCATGATCAGAGCCAGTTTCTGAGCTGTGGTACAGGTACTGGTGATGACCGGGGTATCGTAATCTTTGACGTTTTCAAAAAGAAGCGCCGGGCCCTGGGCTTCCTCGTTGAGCTTTGCAATATGGCTCAACTCAAGGTTCCAGTCCACTTCTGCGGTGATTCTCTTAAGTTCACCTTCTTTTTCCGCCAGTTCAATAAAATCTCTCATGCTTTTCATCAGATCATACCTCCATAAGTTAAATAGATAGCTCCCGAAAACCAAAACCAGCCGGGTTTTACGAGGGGTTCACGCAGGTGAAAACCAATCTCAAGTGGGACATGATCTCTCATAAAAAAAATCGTGTCAATTGCATTATTTTTATGGTACTCATAAGCTTAAATTATGAATGGTCCGGCTCATAAACCGCCTTGTGTTATTCCCCTTAAAATGGACGATTTTCAACCATGTTGAATTTCAATCAACTCCGCATCTTTTACCATGCGGCCAAGAATCTGAGTTTCACTGCGGCCGCAAGGGACCTTTTCATCACTCAGCCCGCTGTAACAGCCCAGATTAAACTGCTGGAAGAATACTGCAGCCTTAAACTTTTCAGGAAAAAAGGTCGCGGCGTCTATTTAACGGATGAGGGTCAGACTCTTTTTGGATACGCAAAACATGTGTTTAATTATGAAAAGGAAATCGAGTTTGCCATTGAGGAAATGCGGGAATTAAAACGGGGAGCCCTTCGATTGGGAACCACCAAAACCTATGCGCGATATTTCATGCCCTTTCTGCTGACCCGCTTCCACCAGACCTATTCCGACATCCGCATCCACCTGGACGAGGGCAGTTCACAGGCCATGGTTCAAAGCCTGGTTGATTTCAAAAATGAAATCGTCATTATTGCGAAAATCGTCAGTTACCCGGGTGTCCGTTTTCTGCCGCTCAGCCGGGAAGGAATCGTTGCCATCGCCCACCCTGAACATCCACTGGCCGGTAAAACCACCATTTCAGCAGAAGAACTGGCCCGTGAAAGAATCATTATGAAAGAAGGGGGTTCCGGAACGCGACATCTCATTGATAATTTGTTTTCCCGTGCCAACAAAACGCCCAACATCGTCATGGAAACCAGCAATACGGAGTTCATCAAGATGGAAGTTCAGCGGGGTGAAGGCATCGCCTTCCTGGTTGAATCCGCGGTTCTACTCGAGCTGGAACAGGGCTTGTTGACATCTCTACCCATACATGACAAAACACTTTTTCTGGATGTGAGCATTGCTTATCTGGAAGACCAGAAACTCTCCCCCCCTGCCAGGGCTTTCCTTGAAAACCTGACGAACCTCAGCGGTGGCGATATCCCTGCCCTGGGTATCGGAGCACTCATGGCCAAAATCCGGGAGCATCGTAATCATCCGACGACAACATGACAAACGACGCCCAAAAACCACCCGGGTTTTCCCGAAGCGCAGTACGCAACATCCTCTTGGGAACGGCATGCTTCTTTCTATTGTGTTTGCTGGTGGCTGGCACATGGCTAAATCACGCCCTTCAACCCGTGAACACGGAAGGCCAAAACCAAAGCTTCGTGGTCAAGGAAGGCGCATCGCTGAACCAGGTGGCGGAGGATCTTGAAAACGCGCACATCATTCGGAGCAGGACCCTGTTTCGTCTGGCAGGCCGTCTCATGGGGTACGACCACCACATCAAAACGGGTGAATACCGGCTCAATGATGCCATGCCCCCCCTGAAAATTCTTGAGACCCTCAAGGAAGGCCGAATCATTACCCATTCCATTACAATTCCAGAGGGCTTCAACCTGGACCGGATTGCCCAATTGCTGGCGCAGAAGGGCCTCTCAAATAAGGCATCTTTCCTTGAACAGGCCAAAGACAGGTCGCTGATAACACGCCTGGATCTTTCCGGGGACACCCTTGAAGGGTATCTCTATCCGGATACCTACCGGTTTCGGCGGAACGCAACCGCCGGCAGGATCATAGACGTGATGATTAAACGCTTCCGGGACATTGTCACCCCGCTGGAAGCGCAGATTAAAGATTCGGGCATGACGCTTAAACAGGTCATCACCCTTGCATCCATTGTGGAAAAAGAGACGGGTTGTCCGGAAGAAAGACCCATGATTGCCCGTGTATTTCTAAATCGCCTTGAAAAAAACATGCGGCTTGAAAGTGATCCAACGGTCATTTACGGCATCAGCAATTTTAATGGAAACCTCACAAAAAGGGATTTGAAAACCCAAACGCCTTACAACACCTACATCATCAGGGGACTTCCACCCGGTCCCATCGCAAATCCGGGCCTGGCCGCTATTTCAGCGGTGCTGAACCCGGTGGAGGGCAACTATTACTATTTTGTTTCTAAAAATAACGGTACCCATTATTTCTCTAGGACATTGAAGGAACACAACCGGGCCGTAAGGCAATTCCAGAAGAACAGGTCAAAAAAACAAGGTTGAAATATCTTGACATAGCCCAATAATTTCCAATATATGAAGGGGTTTTTCAATATTGAGGAGCGTCAATGGATCTTTTAAAGAACCTTACCGTATTATCCCTGGAACAAGCGACCGTGCTGCCGTATCTGACCTACAGGCTTGCCCACGATGGTGTTCAGGTGATTCGATTGGAACACCCGGTTTATGGGGATCCCAACCGGCATATCGGTGAAAATGTTCTGAATGAAGAGCAGATGAACAGCTATTTTTTGTGCATCAATGCCGGGAAAAAGGCGCTGACGCTGAACTTGGCCGAAGCTGAGGGCCGGAAGATTTTCCATCGGCTCATTGGGGAATTGGAAATCGATGTATTTACCACCAACCAGCTTCCCAAAAATTACAAAAAGCTGGGGATCGACTACGAAACCCTTCGTACCTTGAAGCCGAACATCATATGGCTTGGTGTGACCGGTTTCGGACCGGACAGCAACGAAGGGGCCTATGATCCCATTTTGCAGGCCAGAAGCGGATTGATGGAGATGACCGGAGAAACCAAAGGTGCCCCGCAGGTTCTGGGCATTCCCCTGCCCGATATGGGAACCAGCGAGCATGCCTACGGCCAGTTGATGAAAGCCCTTTACCGGAGAGAAGCCACGGGGAAAGGCGCCTGTATCAATCTTTCCATGTTTGAATCGTCCCTGAGCTGGCTCACGGTTCCCATCACCTTCGCCGCCAGCTTCAATAAGAAAGGTACGCGAAGAGGCAACACCCATGAGTTTTTCTGCCCGGTTTCCGTTTACAAAACCCGCGACGGTTTTGTTTATCTGGCCGTAGGAAACGACCGGCAGTGGCAGTCCCTGGTCTCCCGGGATATTTTCAAGCGCCTGAACACACCGGCCTATGAAAAAAACGCAGGCCGTATCGCGGATGTCCAACGATTGAATCAATTGATTGAGGCAATCACCATCAACCACACGGCAGGCGACCTGATACAGTTGTTCAAATCCATCACCCTTCCCGCGAGCAAAATCAATACCCTGGCCGAAGTTGTGGCGGATCCCCTTGTGGCAGGGCGGCTGCTCTTTTCAAAGGACGAGAGGACCGGCACCAAAATCACGCTGGCGCCACCCCCCTACATGACCCCATGGCTTGAGCATTCCAAGCAAAGCTTGTCTTTCCCGCCCCGTTTCGGTGAACACAACAGGGAGATATATGGTGAACGTCTTGGCTATACCGAAGACGCATTAACCCGCATGCAGGAAACAAATATAATTTAGGGCCTTATCACCTGGTTTTCTGTCACAAAAAACAAGAAGCCCATTGACTGAAAAACCTAAAACTTTAGACTTAAAACTTTAAACTTAAAACTTTAAACTTAAAACTGCGGCTAGCCGCTTAAGACAGGAAAGGAGCAAAAATGAAAGAAGTCGTCATCGTCTCAGCGTGCAGAACGGCCATCGGCGCCTTTGGCGGAACATTGAAAAACTCAAATGCGGCCGTTATCGGAAGCGTCAGCATGAAGGAAGCCATTCAAAGGGCAGGCATTGACCCCGGATTGATTGATGATGTCCGTTTCGGATGCTGCCTGGAACCGGCGGATGCCCTTAACGTGGCACGGGTTTCAGCCCTCATGGCCGGCATTCCGGACCATGTCACGGCGGTCACCATCAATCGTGTCTGCATTTCAGGCATGGAAGCCGTCCTATCAGGGATGGCCATGATACAGGCTGATATGGCGGATATTATTCTGGCCGGGGGTACGGAACACATGTCCGGTGCGCCCTACACGGTACCCGGCGCCCGTTGGGGCTGTAGGCTGCAGGATCACGTCTTTGTGGACTCCATGATCCACGCCCTCCACTGCGGTTCTCACCTGCTGCCCCACCCGGAAGAGGGCCCTGTTAAAGACGGCATGCCGCTTGAGCTCTTCAAGGGGAAACCTTACATCATGGGCCAGACCGCAGAAATTATCGCACAGATGCACAACATCAGCCGGGAAGCCATGGATGAAGTGGCGCTCAGGAGCCACAACAACACGGAAAGGGCTACGGTGGAAGGGGACTTCAAGGATGAGATCGTACCCATCGAAGTACCTCAGAAAAGGAGAAAACCCCCCATTATTTTTGATAAGGACGAACATTTCCGGCCCGGGATTACCATGGAGCAACTGGCCAAACTGCCCCCCGCCTTTGTACCCAAAATCGGGAAGGTCACCGCCGCAAACGCTTCCGGCATCAACGACGGTTCCAGCGCCATGATCATCATGAGCGCGGACAAGGCAAAAGAACTGGGACTTCAACCCATGGCCAGGATCAGGGCCATCGGTCGCGGCGGATGCCACCCCTCGGTTATGGGATTGAGCCCCGTACCGGCGGTAAAGGATCTTTTCAAGAGAAGCCCTGATCTCAAACTGGATGATTTTGAACTGATCGAAGTCAACGAAGCTTTTGCGGCCCAATACCTGGGGTGTGAAATCGAACTGGGGCTGAACCGGGAAATCACCAATGTGAACGGGTCGGGCATCGGTCTCGGGCATCCGGTGGGTTCAACGGGATGCCGCATCATGGTCTCCCTGCTTTACGCCATGAAAAACAGAGGTAAAAACCTGGGGTTGGCCACCCTTTGCGGCGGCGGCGGTGTTTCCATGGCCTGCGCCCTGGAAATGTGTTGATCACAGGCCCGATCATCTCATGTGATCGTCGGGGTAGGCTCATGTGCCTGCCCTGATGACGCATTGATCATCGTTTCGGCCATGTTGTGCTATGGGTATCACTGCAGGTATGGCTCCTCCGGAATATGCTGTCCCTATAATCCCAAATCGAAAGTAAGCGGCGTAGCCCTCTGTACGGCTGAGAACACTGATATCAACGGAAAAATCGTGAAAAATGCGTATGCCGGCCTTGACACTATGCGGGTGATATGGGAAGCAAATATGAACTTTCCTTAGGAGGTTAGACGTATGAGGAAATCGCCCGTTGTTCTTTTGGCCGTAATTATTCTTGTGTTCGTCATGAAATTACCCGCAACAGCGGCTCTTCTGCATGAGTTCACCGGTGGGAACGGCGATGGGGAGAGTCCGAGTGGTTCATTGCTATCTAACAACGCTATCCTATACGGGATGACCTTTGATGGGGGGGATGATAACAGGGGCGTGATTTTCTCCATCGGGATGGATGGATCTAACTTTAAACTCCTACATGAATTCTCCGGTTGGGCTGATGGGCAATTTCCCTGGGGCTCATTAATACGGGGTAATTCTATTCTTTACGGCATGACCTATCAAGGAGGCAGTCACAACGCTGGCGTGATTTTCTCCATGGGGACGGACGGTTCCAACTTCACCCTCTTGCATGAATTCGCCGGTGTCAATCATAATGGTGGGGCTGAGCCCTTGGGTGATTTGATACTGAAGAATTCGACCTTATACGGCATGACCTCTGTTGGGGGGGATAGTGACAAAGGCGTGATTTTCTCCATGGGGACGGACGGTTCCAACTTTACCTTCTTACATGAATTCGCCGGTGGCATTAATGATGGGGCTAAGCCCTCCGGTTCTTTCATACTGAGCAACTCAACCCTTTACGGGATGACCCTTGAAGGCGGGGATAGTAACAAGGGCGTGATTTTCTCCATGGGGACGGACGGTTCCAACCTTACCCTCTTACATGAATTCGCCGGTGGAAATAATGATGGGGCTGTTCCCTACGGTACGTTGATACTGAGCAACTCAACCTTTTACGGGATGACCTATCATGGGGGCGATGGCGACGTTGGCGTGATTTTCTCCATGGGGACGGACGGTTCCAACTTCACCCTCTTGCATGAATTCGCCGGTGGAAATGACGATGGCAGTTTACCTTACGATTCGTTGATACTGAGCAATTCTAATCTTTACGGTATGACCGGTTATGGCGGGGGTAGTAACAAGGGCGTGATTTTCTCCATGGGGACGGACGGTTCCAATTTCACCCTCTTGCATGAGTTTGACGGGCCTGATGGTAGCCGACCTTATGGCTCTTTACTACTGGAAAATTCTACCCTTTACGGGATGACCAAAATTGGAGGAGGCAGCGATAAAGGTGTTGTCTTTTCACATATCCTGGCCCCCGGCATCACCTCCTTCACACCAACATCGGGCAGCACGGGTACAACGGTTACCATAACCGGGACCAATTTCACGGGAGCTACTGCGGTCAAGTTCGGCGGCACAGACGCACAAAGCTATACGGTGGACTCTGCGACCCAGATTACGGCTGTGGTGGGAACCGGGTCTACAGGCAACGTCACGGTGGCCACGCCCGACGGTACAGCCACCAGCGCATCGGCATTCACCTACATTTCTACCCCAACAGTCACCACAACAGCGGCATCTTCCATAACCACAACCACAGCCTCAAGCGGAGGGAATGTCACCGGCGACGGCGGTACACCGGTTACGGTCAGGGGGGTCTGCTGGAGCACCGCTGCCAACCCAACCATATTAGACGCCCATACAACGGACGGCACGGGCACAGGGTCTTTTACAAGCAGTGTTACGGGTCTGAGTCCCAACACCACCTATCATGTGAGGGCCTGGGCCACAAACCATGATGGTACGGCATACGGCAGTGACCTGACCTTTATCACCGATCCGCAGGCCCCAATAGTGACCACCCAGGCGGTGACCCACATCGGCGAAACCACGGCAACCGGGAACGGAAATGTCACGGATCTCGGTGCGCCAAATCCCACCCAGCACGGTGTTTGCTGGAACACCACCGGCATGCCAACCATAGGGGACAGCAAAACGGCACAAGGGTCTGTCAGCGCGACCGGTGCCTTCACTTCCAATATGACAGGTCTTTCCCCGGATACCACCTACCATGTGAGGGCCTATGCAACGAATACCGCCGGTACTGTTTACGGCGGTCAAGTTTCTTTTATAACCAGAACGCAGGCGCCAACGGTGACCACCCAGGCGGTGACCGCTATCGGCACAACCACGGCAACCGGGAACGGAAATATTACGGAGCTTGGTGCGCCAAATCCCACCCAGCATGGTGTTTGCTGGAACACCACCGGCACGCCAACCATAGGGGACAGCAAAACGGCACAAGGGTCTGTCAGCGCGACCGGTACCTTCACTTCCGATATGACAGGTCTTTCCCGCAACACCACCTACCATGTGAGGGCCTATGCAACGGATACGGCGGGGACTTTCTACGGCAACGAAGTTTCTTTTACCACCCATACGCAGGTGCCAACGGTGACCACCCAGGCGGTGACCCACATCGGCGAAACCACGGCAACCGGGAACGGAAATGTCACGGATCTCGGTGCTCCCGATCCCACCCAGCATGGTGTTTGTTGGAACACCACCGGTAGTCCAACAACAGCGGACAGCAAAACAGAAGAGGGTGCGGCACATGCGACCGGTGCTTTCACTTCCAGCATGACAGGTCTTTCCCCCGACACCACCTACCATGTCAGGGCCTATGCAACGGATGCGGTTGGAACATCATACGGCAACGAAGTTTCTTTTACCACCCATACGCAAGCCCCAACGGTGACCACCCAGGCGGTGACCGCTATCGGCACAACCACGGCAACCGGGAACGGAAATATTACGGAGCTTGGTGCGCCAAATCCCACCCAGCATGGTGTTTGCTGGAACACCACCGGCACGCCAACCATAGGGGACAGCAAAACGGCACAAGGGTCTGTCAGCGCGATCGGTGCCTTCACTTCCAATATGACAGGTCTTTCCCCCGATACCACCTACCATGTGAGGGCCTATGCAACGAATACGGGTGGGACAGCATACGGCAATCAGGCTTCCTTTACCACAAGAGCGCAAGCTGCAATAGTGACCACCCAGGCGGTGACCCACATCGGCGAAACCACGGCAACCGGGCACGGAAATATCACGAATCTCGGTGCTCCCCCTCCCACCCAGCACGGCATCTGCTGGAACACCACCGGTAGTCCAACAACAGCGGACAGCAAAACAGAAGAGGGTGCGGCACATACGACCGGTGTCTTCACTTCCAATATGACAGTGCTTTCCCCCAACACCACCTACTATGTCAGGGCCTATGCAACGGATACGGTGGGGACAATATACGGCAATCAAGTTTCTTTTACCACCGGTGGGCAGGGCCCAACAGTGACCACCCAGGCTGTCAGGGCCATCGCCAAAACCACGGCAACCGGGAACGGAAATATCACGGATCTCGGTGCTCCCCCTCCCACCCAGCACGGCGTTTGCTGGAACACCACCGGGACGCCAACAATAGCGGATAGCAAAACCACCGACGGCGCTGTAGCGGCAACCGGAGCCTTCACATCAAATATTACGGGATTACGTCCGGGAACTGACTATTATGTGAGAGCGTATGCAACCAATATGTATGGAACATCGTACGGCAACCAGGTCTTCTTTATTTCTGCAGGGAGGGTGGATTCCGGAAAGCCCTCTTCCTACAAAGTCACCGTGACAAAGGTTCAAATGTACAATCAAACGTCATGGGTGACCCTCTTTTCAGGGACAGCACAACTTGACACGGTGGCCGGAGGGACATTTCCGGGGATTAGAGATCTAAGCCTGCCGGCAGGCGTCTACTCCCGCATAAGGATCACTTTCAATAATGCATTCCCTGTTGCAGGTACGCTTAGTCATGACGGGACCGCCTATTATACCACGGCCGCCACGTTTGAAGGGCAGACCAACCTGGACAGTACCCCGACAACCGTAGCCGGGGACATGGCGGAATTCACATTTTATGAACCCGTTTGGGGAGCACTTAACGCGAATGTTACGCAAACTTTCACAATTACCCCCGTCACCATCGGACCGGGGACCGATTATCAGCCGACCTTGAGATTTACCATAAGCCCTGCCTTTCACTTGAAAGAAAGCGCGGGGGATACTCCCGGCCTTTATTTCTCATTAGGTGTACCGGTCGTGAGTCTTGTTGAGCCTTGAGGCCGGTCTTGGTCCCGGATTGTGATATGGATTATCAACCGTTCTGTCTGCCAGAACAATGGTTCAACCATCGTGGCGCCAATTCAACACAATCAGGCGCAATAAACATCGAAGATTTTTCTTTTTAGGGACCGAAAACGCATCACTCAAGAGACGGGATCAGGGTTTCAAATTGGCGAGTGCCGGAGGTTTCATACTGATGGCTCCCCGTCTCCGTCAGATCTCCACAATCCATTAACAGTTCGCAATGGCTGAGGATTTCATTAATCGCCATGTGTTTTCCCGGCCCCTTCAGAAGAGATGGTTCAAAGTGCTGCTGAACGATCTCTTCGGCCGTACCATATCCTTTTGAGACAATATCAACGATGTCGGCACATCTCTGCACATGATGTTCAATAAGTTCATCGACCCGCTGCGTCAAATCGACGATATTCCACTGTCCGTCATAGTAAAAACGGTGCGCTGGAAGCACCCGCATATCCGGATGTGCCGTACCCAGGCGTCTGAGCTGCTTTAAAGACTGTAGATAGCAATGAAGACCTAAAATCTCTTTTGGTTCCGGGAAGATATGCCCGACGACTCCGGCGATTTCGCCATACATCTCAAGCCGGGTCGGCCAGGGCGTAATCTGCGGCAGCAGGATATCACCCACAATGACCGCCTCTTCGCCCAGTATGACGGCAAGACAGTCCGGGCTGTGACCCGGCAGATGGAAGGTGGCAATGTCGGTACACAGCTTGTTGACGCCACTGCCGATAGCCTCCACCTCAATGTGTTGCAGCATGCGATGGTATCCGAGACAGTTGACGGTGAAAAATGACTCCGGCATAAAGCAATGCCAGCACTTTGCCGGAAAATGTCGCTTGTAGCCAGCTGGGGCCATGTCCGGGTACTGACGAATTAACAAATCGTATATGGCATGTGCTTTGACCTTCAGTGAGGTCATCTCCACCAGTTCGGCCAACCCTCCGTCGTGGTCTTCATGGCCGTGGCTGATCAGTACAAATCCCAGATCCGATGGCTTTACGCCCGCAGTGTTCATTATTTTCAGCAGTTGCTTACCTTGTCCGTACCGCCCCGTGTCCACGAGAAATGGGGTGTCCGCCATGACCGCATAGTTCCAGGTCGGCCCCAGGTTCCAGTTGCCAGAGTAGAAATTTTCTGTAGGAAGACCGAATATTTCAAGCCCGGACGGCAGCTTAAAGCGCACCACCATGCCGTTTCCGCTCTTATCTCCATGTTCAATGATGTTTCCGTATTTCAAAGGATTGTTCTCCATTTCGTTAAGATTTGGGGAAATTCAACAACGCCAAATTCTACTCTTGAAAAAAGCACGGCTTGAATATATGCTTTTCTTTCGGGCAATTCAACATAAGTACGCAGTGGGAGCAAATTGACGGAATGGTATTCTCAAAGAGGCTATATCAACTATGGGAACCCGTTTGATGTCTGAATTTGCCGTCTTCTCTCTCAAAGATCCGTCCTTGCTTGAATGAGGTGGGCAGGAATTGCTGGATGATAGATAGAGGTAAACGGTTTGAGAGGGGTTTTTTCCCTTGACCTTGAATTCCGATATAAGGATTAAGCGAAGAACTGTTGGCCCAAAGAAAGCCGGAGGTCGCTTTTTAAGATTTTTCGATCAGAAGTCCGTCAGCATATTTGGCATAGACCTGGTCGCGGGTGATATTGAGTTCTTTTTCCGTGTCGCGAACCGGAACATTAGCCAGCATGAAAACCTCATGCGAAGGAAAGATGCCGAAGTATTCGTTCGCAAAGACAGTCAGTTTGTTCCGGTTGAGAACCTTAAGTTTTCGGCGGTACATCTGCCAAGTGCTTGGTTTACCGAGCGCTTCCAATTTTAGTTGATCTTCCTGCCATTTTAGAAAGGCAGTGGTAAGCGCTTTCATAGCCATGGTCATGTATACTTGAATAATGGTATCAATTTTGATGGCCAACGGTATGCCTGTCTTGATTTCATAGACAGCCCATACCTTCCATCCATAAATGGTAACTTTGACCTCTTTGAGTTCACCGCTTTTCCGGCGCCCGCGGGCCTTTACCTTGCGTTTATGAGTAACGGATCCACATCCCTTGAATTTACGGGTGGTTTCGTACAAAGTGCAATCACAGGCGGCATGTATACTTTTTGGGAACATGCCTTGTTTGGCAACTTGCTGAATGCAGCGATTAAATAAATTCTCAATTCGTCTGGGAGAAATGGTAACAATGTGGTTGGCAACCGTATCGACGCATAAAGCACCTCTGAATTCAGGAATGAATGTCTTGCGGAGTTTTTCACCCCGTTTACAACTGCCATTTTTTACCTGATAGGCATTGAAGCCGCACATGTTCATGAGCAGTTCATCGGTGAGCAGCAGGTCGGTCATTTGATCCATCTTTTTGATGGATCCGACGACTTTCATTAAGAAGACAAGGAGTATCTGGGAAAAAGGGACATTTTTTCTTCGTTGATTTTTCGGATCAAGGCGTTCTAATAGAGGAAATACTTCGATGTCCTGCAAATAGTTGAAGAAGGAGTCAAACAAGGTGGCCTCATCCATGGCATAGACCACGTCCATTTCGTGGCGATGGAAAAGGTAGTCTGCAACCTTGCCATCATCCCGCTCGGCGGTATGCCAGAAGAGTCGTTCACAGAGGGTGTCTTGTAATTGTTCCCGCGAAGTCATGCTGGCAGTTTAAGCTCAAATCGGAACGGATGTCAAGTTGCGGACGCCGTGGATATGTAAGCATTTCAATTAGTTACATGGATCATTTTTGAAGGCCTGGAGGCACTTGAGCTGCCCTCGTATACCCCGTCTCGGGCTTGTACGCGTTTGCGGCTTTAAGGGCCTTCTACGTGGCTTAAAACCCTTCTCTCGCGGCAAAGTGAAAATAGGAAATGGAATCAATAATTTGAAAGTTTTTTTCAAAAAATGCGAATTTTTTCAATCCTTATATCGGAGTTTTAGCTGGAGGAAGGTCAAATTGACTTTCTCTGGAAAGGTATCAGTCAGGCCTTTGTAAATGATCTTGTCCCCAACCCGAAGGTGAACGTTCCAATGACGTTGGATCTGGGATACCGGTATCTCGGTTTCAACCTTCGAAAACCCCCCATGTCCGATCGGGTTTTTAGACAGGCTGTGGCCTATCTCATCAACAAAAATTTTATTGTCAACCGCGTACTCCACGACCATGGACAACGGCTGGAATCTTTTGTGCCCCCTTCCAACATCTACTATTACGATTCTAACACGCCCACCTACGCCCAAGGAATGGATCGTCAGGTGCGAACGCGCAAAGCCTATGATATGTAATCTGCTGCCGGTTATGGTTGGGAGACTCCCCCGCTGGATGAGACAGGAGCTTTGCAGAAAGGAAAAGGTTTCAAAGGACCTGACGGAAAAGCTGTGCCTCCCATAACGCTGATTACCCCCACCGCCCATTATGATACTGAAGAGGCGACAACAGGCGAGGTTATTGTGGGATGGCTGGATGAATTCGGAATTCCCGTCTCCCGAAAGACGATGCCATTTAACAGCCTATTATCGCAGATAAAACTTAAGAAGGATTTCGATATGTTCATTTTGGGCTGGAGAGGTTTGTCGCTGGACCCGGATTATCTGAGACGGTTTTTTCATTCCGATTATGATTTGCCCAACCAGTGGAATTACACCGGGTATGACAATGCCCAATTCAATCAACTTTCAGATCTTCAGGCGGAAACGGTTGATGTAGCCAAAAGACGGCAAATTGTCTTGCGCCTTCAAAATATTCTTGCCAAAGACCTTCCGATTATCCCGCTGTACATTCCTCATCTTATGGAAGGTGTCCGGAATGATCGATTTTCAGGCTGGGTCAAGCAGGCCGGAGGGGTTGGCAATATCTGGACGTTCTGCATGCTAAGACCCGTTCAAAAGTGAGCTCAAAGAAAAGGAAGTCTCTCAAAATGAGGGACTTCCAACTGTTCACGATTAGCAAGAATTTGGATTTAGCTAATTGGTATATTTGAAAAAAATATCAGATTACCCTTTTACATATTAATTTCGCATCATCCCCATATCTTCATGTTCCAGATTGTGGCAATGGTAAAGAAACATGCCCGGATAGTCGTCAAAGTCGACCAGGATTCTGATACTTTCACCGGGCATCAGTAAGACTGTATCTTTCCATCCTTCATCCACATAGCCTTCATGCCTCACTCCGCTTCTCGAAACGACCCTGAACTGTTTCCCATGCAGATGGATTACCGAAACGTTTTTTTGAAAAACCACCCTCTTGCTGGCCGGCAATATCTGCTAATATATCAAAGTATTTCAGATAGTTATACCTTTACGATATCCAAAATATTTGGACCTGTCCGAAGCCTGAGATATGCCTTGCATACCCACGAATGTGGCCAGGTCTTTGAAGTCAAACTGGATGTGCTTACAAGCACAAGGTATAGAAGTCGGGCAATTAAAATATTTTTCGCTGGTTTTTTGCGTCTTAAGCCCAAACAATTTTCGGTGGTTTCCGTTCCGGCAGCCTGTAATATCTGGGTTTGGCATATCCCAGCATCATGGGGTAATGATGGGGATAATTTTCCGGCAGACCCATCACTTCCTTGATTTCCGGTCCTGAATGAAGGGCTCCCTGAAGCAACCCTGCCCAGCATGTTCCAAGGCCCAGTGTGGGTGCTGCCAGTTCAAGGTAGGACAGGGCCAGGGTCAGGTCAACCATACCGTTTAACGCTTCTTTGGGGGCGTGGGCCACCACCAGGACGGGGGCATCTCTCAGGACCTTGTCCACACCCTTATCCCAGGCTGTCACGATGGCGGGGAAATAGGGGGCACGGGCTGCTTCAGGACCCTTTTCAAGAATAAAACGCATCCATTTAACGGTGAGTTCCGCCAGTTGGTGGATTTTGTCCTGATCGGTAATGACCAACCAGTTGACCATCTGGCGATTCCCTGCGGAGGGCGCGTACCGGGCGATCTCGATGAGTTCCCGGATTTTTTCTTTTTCAACTGGCTTGTCCCCGTAGATGCGGACGGAGCGGCGTGATCGCAGAAATTGCACGGCCTGTTCACGGTTAATGGCAAGATTTTTCACGATGGACGGGCACCGTTCCATGGGAATGCTGGTGTGCTGGAGCGCCCCGTGGGGGCAGACGGCAACACAGTGTCCACATCTCAAACAGACCTCTTCCGTGCCGGGTATGAGGCGGGGATAACCCTCCCCGTGGTCCATTTGTATGATGGCCATGGGGCATTCAGCGGTGCAGATGCCGTCTTTTTTGCATTTGTCGTGGTCTATTTCTAAAAGTCCCATATTATTTCCCGGAATCTTAACCCTTCTGAGCCTGTTTTGATTTGCGGCGGCGAAATAGAAAAGCGCCGATGATAATGAGCGCCAGGGGAATCAGCAGGGCCCAGAGATATTCTTCGATGAGGGCTATGCCCACCACGGCAATGCCGAGGAAAACACCCACGAGAGAGATCCGCCAGCTGGCGGTAATGCCGGCACTTAAAGTGGCAAAAGCCAGTATCAGAAGGGCTACGAGCCCCACGTCGACGTTATTGAGCCGTCCCGTGTCCGTAGCGCTGAGCAGGAAGACCAGGTATATGACTATCAGGTAAGCGAGCCAGTGAAAGACCTGGGTCCATACCAGCCTGCCCTTGCTTTCTCCCCGGCGGTTCAAGTTGGGCCACTCAATGGCGATGGTTGCTAAGCAAAAAACGGGGGCCATGACCATCCAGTACCAGAATCCCTTGGTGGGACTGTAATCGGTGAGTGCAATACCCACCACCGACAACAACAGCAAAAGAATCAGAATGAATTCAGATGTATGACGTTTTTTCGGAATACTGCTGGACCCGCCGTGAGAGTTTCCAAACATGGGTTTCTCCTTTCTTGAGGTGCCTGATGCGATATATAGGCTTCTTTTTCGGTCATGAGATTCAAAAAACTGAGCGTACTTTTATCAGGGTTTCACGGAAAATACAAGGAGTAACAACTGGCGTTGAGTTTCTGGTCAGTTTGATTTCCGAAACGCGGGCTTGCCGAAAGGACACGCCCAATGGTATACCCAGTCATGACACTTTTGGGCGAGTTTTTTCGTTGCTGTCTCCTAAAGAATTTCAGTTGTATTGTGACTATTGATGCTATGGGACGCCAGAAAAAAATTGCGGTACAGATTGTGGATAATGATGCGGATTATGTTCTTATCGCTCTCTATCTCTTACTGAGCGAGAAATCTCGGCAGGTTGGCATTAATAAGGCTAAGCGGAAAATGGCTGGGTGGGATGATCCCTACCTGAAAAAAGTTCTCGGAGGATAAAATATTTCATGCGATTGCCCTGCATGGGATCAAACCTAAAACCCAATGCTGTTCAAGGTCCGAACAGCATTGGCGGTTCCGGAAATGGCGCCCTTGCTCCGGAAAACGATACTCGGTATGTGATTGATATTGATATCGGTGGAACCTATACGGACGTTATTGTTTCCCATGGAGGTGCCGCTGCCTATTTTAAAACAGATACCACGCCCAGTGATCTGAGCCAATGTTTCGAAGACGCGCTCCTAAGAGGCGCCGTCAAAATGGGATTTTCAAATACCCGACTTTTTCTCCGGAAAATCCTCGTCATACGATTGTCCACAAGCCTGTCCACCAACACCCTCCTGGAGAGGAAAGGGGAGTGTGTGGGGTTGCTCCTGACCGAAGAGCGTAGCGCGGAATACCTGGACCGTTTTCACCCCCCTCGAAATGAACGGCATATCCTGTTTCCGGATATGGTCGAAGAAGTGGGAAAGCGGCTGTCGGATGAAAATATCAGGGAAAAAGCGTATTCACTCCTGACTCGGGGAATTACCACAATGGTCGTCTGCCTGGATGGATCCGCTGATTTTCCCAAAGGCGAAGACCGGGTAAAAACCGTTATCGGCCGATATTTCCCGAAACATTCCATCGGCTCGGTCCCGGTGCTTCTTTCAAACCAGGTGAGCAGAGACGAAGACTATTTCAAACGGATCAACACAGCCCTTCTGAATGCCTATATACACGCTGCACTTTCCGCCCAGGTTTCACGCATCGAAGATTTTTTAAGGGCTGAAGGGTTTGCGCATCCGCTGCTGATTGTTCACACTAATGGCGGAAGCGCCCGTTCAGCCAAAACTACCGCCATACAGACTTTAAGTTCGGGTGCCGCTGCCGGGATCTACGGCTCCCGGCGGCTCTCCTCTTTTTACCATAAATCCCATGTTGTGATTGCCGACGTGGGCGGAACCAGCACTGAAATAGGCCTCAATCAATATGACCGCATAGCTTACGCCATGCCCTCCCATGTGGGAGACCTTCCCTTGGATATCCATTCTCCGGTACACTCGACCCTGGGCATCGGCGGCGGTTCAATTGCCCGAATCAATAGGGAGGGCAACGTTCATTTCGGATTTGAAAACGCTGGCGCTTTTCCGGGTCCAGCCTGTTATAATCTGGGCGGAACGGAGCCGACCCTGACCGACGCCTATTTAATCTTAGGATACTTTGATGAAGACTATTTTCTGGGGGGGCAGAAACGGATCCACAAACATTGGGCGAGGCGGGTGGTCAAAAAAAAGATTGCCGATCCTCTGGGTATAACCATTGAAGAGGCCGCCTTACACATTAAGAATAAAGCGGTTGAAATCATCGGAGGTCGGATTCAAGGCGTGATATCTGATGAGGGTGAGAGCCCTTCGAAGTTTTCCCTTTTTGCGGTAGGCGGGGGGGGTGGTTGCATGGGATCCGATCTGATGGATCATGCGGGGTTGGCCGAGGTATGTGTTTTTCGCCAGGGGTCGGTTTTCGGCGCCTATGGTTCAAGCGGCATGGATATCATGCACCAATACAAAGAGCGGATGAATGTTGTCTGGGAAGAAAATGACGCCGCGTCCGCACAAATTGTAAGGGCTCTGAACAAAGCCATCCTGGCGCTTCAACGTCATGCGGAAAAAGATATGTCCGGAGAAGGTTTTTCGCCTCAGGAAATACGCTTTGAAACCGAATTGGAACTGAAATCCCTTTCCGGGGAAAAAAGCTATCATTTGATCTTGCCCTCACCTTTTTTGTGGCCCGAATCGGCTTTCTTTCCCCTTACCGGGGGTATGCCCGTCGAAAAGAAAATTCGTATTACCGGGGTGGTCCTGAACGCCATAGGGAACATCCCCCACGCGGAACCAACACCCGAGCCGGATGGCGGGCGCCGAAAAAACCTGAAGAAGGGGGTGAGGCGCGTCTATGCGGCACCTGGGACTTTAGAAGATGTTCCCGTTTATTCATGGGATGACTTTCCAGCATCCCGGCTTGTCACAGGCCCCGCATTGATCGAAAGCAGCGAAACCACCTTGTGGCTGCCGGAGGGAAAAACCATTTGGTTCGATGAATATGGCAGTGGCACTATCAAAAGGTTGTGAGTCCGCCATAATAAACCACATACTTTAAAAAGGACATGATGCAATCCAAACCGGAAAACAGCATTGATATGGATGTGGGGGGGACGTTCACGGATTGTTTTGTTCAATACAACGGCCGCATGGGCTACGCCAAATCACCCACCACCCACTATAATCTTTCAACCGGATTCATGCGGGCCATCGAAGGGGCCGCCCGCCAACTCGATATCGACCCGGCTTTGCTTCTCACCATGACGAAAATGGTTCGGTACTCCACGACGCTCGCCATGAACAAACTCATTGAACGGACCGGCCCAAACTTGGGGCTGGTGACCACCGAAGGATTCGAAGATTTCATTCACATCGGCAAAGGAGCTCAGTGGACGGACGGACTTTCAAAACAGGAGGTGCGCAACCTGGCCCAGGTGGCAAAGCCGATTCCTCTGGTCTCCAGAGATCGCATCATCGGGGTGAAAGAGCGGGTGAATCACAAGGGAGAAGTACTGAGAACGCTGGATGAATCGGATCTGATTCAAAAATTGCGGATTCTCACGGATCGGGGAGTCCGGGGGATTGTGGTCTGCCTTCTCTGGTCCCACGTTTATCCCAAACATGAAATACGCGTTCGGGAAATCATCGAAAAAGCGTATCCGGAATCGTGTCTTGGCCATATGCCCGTCTTTCTTTCCCATGAAATCCAACCCAAAAAAGGGGAATACCAGCGGGCCATGACGGCTATTTTAAATGGTTATCTCCACCGTTCCGTGACGGAAGACCTGAGGGGGATTCGAAATGAACTGAGGGAGAAGGGTTACCAGGGGCCCATGTTGATGGTGCACAACTCCGGGGGCATGGGCGAAGCCCTTAAAACGACCGCCGTTGACACCTTTAACGGCGGACAGGTTGCGGGCATTATGGGCAGCCTGGAGATCGCCAGGCATTACGGTTATGAAAATGTGGTCACCACGGATATGGGTGGCACCAGCTTTGACCTGGGCGTTATCTACGATGGCCGGGCGCATTTTCATGAAATAAATCCAATCATCGACCGTTGGATGGTAAATGTTAACATGGTGGAGTGCCAGAGCATCGGAGCCGGCGGCGGATCCGTGGGGTGGATAAACGAGGCGCTGGGAGGAAATCTTGAGGTCGGACCCGGGAGTGCCGGTTCAATGCCCGGACCGGCTTGCTATAATCTCGGCGGCAGCGAACCCACCGTGACCGATGCGGACGTGGTCCTGGGCTATATCAATCCTGATTTTTTTCACGGGGGACGAATTCAGCTGGACAAGGGCCTGGCACACAAAGCGGTTCGGGAAAAGATCGCCAGCCCCTTGGGCATGACGGTGGAAGAAGCGGCCTTTTGCATGAGAAAACTGGTGGACGAAAGCATGGGAAACGCCATCACCAAAGAGACCATGCTTCGGGGTCATGATCCCAGGAATTTTGTTTTGTTCAGTTTCGGCGGCGCAGGCCCAACCCATTGCTGTGGTTATGCCGGGGCCAGTCATATCCCTCGCCTGGTCACCTTTCCGTTATCACCGGTTTTCTCCGCCTTTTCCGGATCCCTCATGGATATTCGGCACATCCATGAGCTCTCCAGAACCCTCGTGGTGGTGCCGCCCGGACATCATAATCCGGTACTGGATCTACCGGATTATAACGCCGTCGTGAAAAAATTGTTGCAGGAAGCCCGAAGAAGCGGCAGAGCGGTAGGACTTGAACCGGAAAAGATGTCCTTTTTTCTGGAGCTGGACATGAAATATACCAAGCAACTGCACGTAAAGAGGACCCGCGCCCCCCGTCTGTATTTAAGAGATCATAAGGATGTGACCGATCTGTTAAAATTCTTCATAAACGAATACCGGAAAATTTTCGGCTCGGCAGGCATATATCCAGAAGGGGGCGTCTCCATTGAAAGCTTCATCCTCCATGCGGTTTACCCGCTTCAAAGACCTATCTTGAAAAAACTCAAAACCCATAAAGCCCCTCCGCCCCGCGAGGCAAAAAAAGGATCGCGGCAGGTTTTTTGGAAAGAAGAAACCGGATTTCAGAAGACCCCTGTTTATGACTACGGCATGCTTCGGTGCGGCAATGTGATCGAGGGCCCTGCCGTTGTGGAAGCCCATGACACCACCATTGTGATTCCCGAAGGCGTCAGGTTTTCAATCGACGCCCACATGAACAATATCATGGAACTCGGCTTCTAAGGAGACGGATGATGATTCTGGACATGACGTTCACCGAGCGGTTGAAGCCCGAACCCTTCACCCCCCATGAATTTGAGTGTATGGATGCCCTGGATCCCATCGATTTCGAGGTGGTTAAGGAAAAGCTCAACATGATTGTGGAGGAGGCCAAGGAGATATTTGTCAGGAGCGGCGTTTCGAGCATGCTCAGGTCCGGGGATGTGAGTGTGGGGCTTTACACGGCCAAAGGGGATATGGTGACGTCCGCTTGCGGATCTTATCTATATGCGGTTTGCGGCCAACCTCAGATTAAATATATCAACAGCCGATGGAAGGACAATCCCAATGTGGGGGTCAGACCGGGGGATATTTTCTATGCCAACGATGCCGTATACGGGGGCGTTCACAACCCGGACCAGTTTGCCTTTATCCCCATATTTCACAAAGACCGGCACATGGCCTGGGTCGCCGCCGCGTGCCATCAACCTGAAACGGGTGCCTGCGAACCGGGCGGCATGCCGGTCAGCTCAAAAACACGTCATGATGAAGGCATGAAGCTTTCTCCCATCAAGATTGGAGAGAATTTTCGTCTCAAGGAAGATCTTCTGCTCATGATGGCCAACATGGTGTCCCGGGCGCCCCATATGCAGATTATTGATCTGAGGGCCCGGGTCATGGCCTGCGACAGGGTGCGAATTCGAATCGAAGATCTGTCCAAGGAAAGAGGGTTTGATTTTCTGGTGGGCGTGTTTGCCAAAATCATTAAGGATACGTCTGATGCCGCCGGAAAAAGGATTTCAAGCTGGGTGGATGGCCGGTTCAGAAGCGTGGTTTTCACCGATCACATTGGAACCGATGAGGGGCTGGTTAAAGGATACTGTACCCTGACGAAAAAGGGGGATCGCCTGACCCTGGATTTCACCGGGACTTCTCCTGAAACGCCGGGCCCCTACAATGCCTTCAAACACACCATGATTGCCCACAACGCCATGTATCTTTACGGTTTTCCGTTTCATGATCTGCCCCTTTCAGCGGGCATCTGGGACCCCATCGACACCATTGTCCCGAAAGGAACATGCCTGAACGCAAATCCGGAAGCCGCGGTGGCCAATTCGGTTATGATCTGCAGCCTGAGCATGTGCCTGATCCATCTCACCATGAGTAAAATCCTGTTTGCCTCCGGGTTCAGGGATATCGCCACCGCCCCCTTCGGGAACAACGGGGATGCCTATGTGATGGCGGGCCGCAACCAGTGGGGTGTCAATTTCAGCGAAATGCTGGCCTATCCCCTGAACTGCGAAGGGGGCGGGGCACGGCACGATGCCGATGGGGTGGATGCCTGGGGATTTCCCTGGGGTCCCTGGGGGCGGGGCCCGGATGTGGAAGCGGAAGAAGATGAAAAGCCGCATCTTCACTTGTTTCAAAAAGTTCTCAAGGATTCCTGCGGGCACGGGAAATATCGAGGCGGCGCCGGCATCACCGTAGCCTGGATGGTTCAGGGAACCGACAAGGCCGTGTACCAGTCCATTATCAAATCATCCCGGGTACAGGCCCTCCAATCCTTTTTCGGAGGTCACCCTCCCCCCACCCATCCCGGCATTCAGATCCGCCATTCCGATGCTTTAGCCCGAATGGCGGACGGCAAAAAGGATCTGCCCACGGATGTTTACGAGTTGATCAAAGAACGAACGATTCAGGGGGAATATGAGATCACCACCAATCTCAGGCCCGCCAGTGAATTTGCCGAAGGCGATATCTTTGTGGGGTGTTCCCATGGGGGCGTGGGCTATGGTGATGTATTGGAACGGGACCCACTAAACGTCATGAAAGATCTCAAGCAGGGCATCATTTCTAAATGGGTTGCACGAAACGTCTACCATGTGGTTTATGAACCGGAGACCCATGTGGTGGACATGGCCGCCACGGAGAAGGACCGGGAAAAAGAGCGAGAAATAAGAATCAAAAGGGGAAAGCCTTACCATCAATTCATGAAAGAGTGGTCGCAGCATAAGCCGGACGCTAAAATCCTGAAATATTACGGCCCATGGCCCGGTTCCGTTTCAGCAGAGCATGTTGCAGCCGATTCCGGCAAGGGGGATCAACAGGGTGAAAAATAACCAGGGATCATTTCCGCGTCTTCTTTTGGTGGAGGACGACGGATATTGCCGCTTCTTCCTCAGGGATATTCTGAGCCTTCCGGATATTGAGATCGAGACCGCGGGGCGGGACAGCAAGATTTTTGAGAAGGCGTCACAACATGATTTTGACGCCATTATGTTGAGTTTTCGAGGAATCATCCAAAACGATCTTTCCATTGTTCAAAGCCTGCATGAAGATAATCCGTACGCCCCCCTGATTGCCGTGGCTGAACGGATGGATGTGGATTTTGCCCTGGATGTCCTGAGGGCGGGGGCCTTCGATTATCTTGTCAGGCCTTTCCAGAATGCGGCAAGAGTAGAGAGCGCCTTAAAGAATGCTTTTTTGGAAAGCGACAACCTGAGAAAGGGCGCTGATCTGGCGGATACGAAGGTAGTGGATCATGGCATGGTGGGTAAAAGCCGGGTTGTGCTGGAGATACTAAAAAAATGCCGGCAGATCGCGCCCCTAAATGTGAATGTGCTCATCAGTGGAGAAAGCGGCACCGGCAAGGAATTAATCGCTCTCGCCGTTCATGCCGAAAGCCATCGAAAACAAGGTCCCTTCCTGGCGGTGAATTGCGGCGCCATACCGGATGGATTGATTGAAAGCATTTTTTTCGGCCATGAAAAAGGTGCCTTTACCGGTGCCGTTCAATCCCATGCGGGCATCATGGAGAAAGCGGACGGCGGAACCGTTTTCCTCGACGAGATCGGCGAGTTGAGTTCCAAAGGCCAGGTAACGCTGCTCCGGTTCATGGAAGATCGCGAGTTTATCAAGGTGGGGGGAGTGAAGACCCACACTTCTGACGTTCGCATTATTGCCGCCACAAATCGAAACCTGGAAGAAGAAATAGATCGGAAGGAATTCAGGACGGACCTGTATTATCGGCTGAATGTGGTCAATTTCAAGGCGCCGGCCCTGAGACACAGACCGGATGATATTGCCTCTCTGGGGGATTTCTTTTTGAGGCGGTTCTGCTTCAAAAACAATCTGAGGCACCTCAGGTTTTCAACCCGGGCAGCAGGCATTCTGTTCAAATATTCCTGGCCCGGCAATGTGAGGGAACTTGAAAATCTCGTGGAAGGCCTTGCAGCCACATTGCCCATGGATCGAGACATCATCACTTCCGAAGATGTACTGGGCTATTCCTCGAAAATTCAAAAAAGCATGGCCTCCGCCCATTCCCTTGACGGTAAATCCCTCCACAAACAAACCTACAAAGAGGCCCAGGAAACCTTTGAAAAAATGTATTGGACGGATCTTTTAAAAACGTTCGAAGGGAATGTGGCAAAAGCCGCACGGCATGCCCAGTTGCACCCCGTGACATTGCACCGAAAATTGAAAAAGCTCCAGTTGGGGAAATGGGGACGTTCTTGATATATTGACATGCTGGAAACCGCCACTCCCTGCTATTCGTGGTCGTTGCTTGGCAATCATGGACATTTTCTTTTAAGGACGGGCGAGTATCCCATTGCCCATGTGATGAGGCGGGTTCTGACGGGCTATGCTGTGACCTTCAACAGGCGCCACCATCGTCATGGGCATCTTTTTCAGAACCGTTACAAATCGATTCTATGTGAGGAAGATGCCTATTTGAAAGAGCTTGTGAGGTATATCCATCTCAACCCACTTCGTGCCGGACTCGTAAAAAATCTCGTGGACCTGGAATCCTACCCTTACTCGGGTCATTCCGTGTTGATGGGTAAGATGGAAAAAGCCTGGCAAGACAGAAACTATGTACTGGGATATTTTGGAACCACTGAAAGACACGCAAAACATCAATACCTTTCCTTTGTTGCCCAAGGGGTCGAAAAAGGGAGAAGCCCGGAACTGGTGGGCGGTGGATTGCTTCGCTCCGTGGGGGGATGGAAAAACCTGAAAGAATTGCGGGGCTCGGGTGAAAAGGTGAGGGCGGATGAACGGATCCTTGGCGGATCCGAATTTGTTGAGCGCATATTGAAAGAAGCCGGCGAGGATTGGGAGCGGAAGTCCCGACTGAGGCAGAGGGGAATAGATCTGCCGCAATTGGTTGAGAGAATCGGTGCTCATTTCGGTCTGGAGATAGAAGACCTGAAATCTGGAAGCAAAGTTGCCAGCATTTCGCAGGCACGTGCGGTTCTCTGCTACGTGGGAGCGCGTAAGCTTGGGTTTCTTTCCGTCTCCATTGCCGAAGAACTCGGTGTCAGCCCGTCAGCCGTGAGCAGGGCAATTCTGCGCGGGCAGAAACTTTTGGGACAAGAGGATATAGAGGAAATACTGTCGCAAAGTCAATAAATCAAGAACGTCCCTCCCCCGTTAAGGGTTTCGTCCGCACCAGTAATTGGTTATGTGAGTTTTCAACTCAATCCTTGACATTCTGGTCATAATGGTCATATTGGTCAAATAAAGGAGGTCGATTATGGAAAATTATATATCTGTGGCCGAGGCCAAAGCAACCTTCTCAGAATGCATCCGCAAAGTTGAAGCAGGCAACGCAGTCCTCATTGCCAGGCACGGGAAACTAGTCGCCGCTCTTGTTAGCCCTAACGATCTCGAACACCTTGAACGCTTGAGGAAAGCAGGTCCGGAAAGTGGGCTCGCCAGTATTGCCGGCGGTTGGGAGAATAGCGAGGAATTGGCCTCAATACTTGACGCCTCTCCTCGACAGGGACAACGAAACACCCATGATCTCGAACACTGACTATGGCATTCCTCTTTGACACTGATGCAATCTCGGAGCTTCTCCGCCCACGCCCCGCAACAGCCTACGTGAAATGGATTATGAGGGTTGCTCGCGAAGAGCAATTCACGAGTGCTGTTGTGATGGGCGAATTGTATAAAGGTGCCTATCGTTCCCATGACCGCGAACGACACATGTCAAACATCGAGCAGCGAGTTCTGCCCGCCGTAACCGTTCTACCTTACGACATCAGCATTGCGAAGGTTTTCGGCAGCATCCGCGCTCATCTCGAAGACGCAGGTATGATCCTTCCTGATGCGGATATTCAGATTGCGGCTACCGCCATAGACCATGATCTGGAGCTTGTTACCGGGAATATTCGCCATTTCAATCGGATCTCCGGTCTAAAGCTCAACCTCGCCCTCGCAAATTCACGAAACCGATGATTTCCCATTCCGCACATAACGCCAAGCTGTGCTGCGAGGTAACCGAGTCCGACACCAGCGACAGGTTGTGTGCCGGGCACGGCACGTGTTCTTAAGGGTGCGTGTAATGTATCACGCTTTCGATATGTTACGCAAGTCCCAGACCCAGCCAGGTAGTGGCGAAGGGTGTAGTGGTATCATAACCAGGA
>Ga0233431_1000778_pt1 | contig 64096 bp, 61 predicted proteins | sample SI_118_April2016_FD_179867 | JGI IMG/M metagenome (GOLD analysis project Ga0233431, IMG submission 179867) | Seawater microbial communities from Saanich Inlet, British Columbia, Canada - SI_118_April2016_200_MG | ecosystem: Environmental > Aquatic > Marine > Inlet | place: Canada: British...
AACGAAAACTCAGGGCAAAACGGAGTATGCCGAACACTTAGAGTACAATTCCTTCGCCAGTCTTCTCTCCTCCGCTGACTGTGCGACATCAACCGTTTAAGGTGTGCGTTTTCACCGTTTTACGCACTGTGCATCATCGTGTGAAATGCCTATTATGATAGTGATAGACGTTTTTTATTAGATATCTGAACATGAATAAATGACAGAGCTACCCTTTTGCCAGGAAGATGCTTTTTGATGGCTATCAAGTTCAAATAATGCATGTTCCATCTTCAGATCAACAGAGCTCTCTGTTAAAGAAAAAAAGCTGACCACGCATTGTGATCAGCTTTTTGGTAATGGTGATGCTTTTTATTCTTTTTCTTCTTCCATTAAAGGAATGTTTTTGGCAACGACCCAGAAGAGAATTACGCCGATAGAGAATAATCCTGCTGTGCTAAGAACTTCTTGCCAGGTGGGGTAATATTCTGCGCCAGCCAGCCCAACAAAGCTAACATTTATGCGGTGTATGACCAAGCCCATGACTGAGAGGATGCCTGCCCGGAAAATCCATAAGCGGCAATTCTTGTATTTCGGGATAAGCAGGATGATAATGGGGAGGACATAGCCTAGTAGATTTTCAATGATAAACATTTTGCTCTGGTAACTGTTTTCAAAAATCAATCCAAGCTCACCTGCAACAGCGAGATCTCCTATTTTAAGAAGAAGTGTAGCGCTCAGGAAGACAAGAAGGAGTCTTCCTAATCCAGAAAATACACCTGGCTTGAAATGCCAGTCATCAAAGAAGCGAAGCCCAAGTAAGCCAACGGTGATTGCCATGGCGAAGCCTGATGTCATAGCAGAGATGAAGAAAATGAGCGGCAGCATGGGTGAGTACCACAATGCATGCAGTTTGAGAGGGAGTGCGAGGGAGATCGCGCCAAGCGACGACTGATGCCCTGAAGAAAGGATGATCCCTGCCGCGACGATGGGAATTTCAAAATAGTGCAGGAATTTGTGTGCACTGTGCCATTCGAGTTTTTCGAAGAGCATGGGGAGAAATTCGAGGGTGAGAATGAGGAGATAGGTAATTACACACATGCCCACTTCAAAAAGAGGGGAGTGTGGATTCCAGTAGAAGAAATAGTGCCAAAGACGCTCTGGTCTACCTAGTTCTACGGTAAGGGCTGCTGCTGCCGAGATATACCCGACAAAACCACTGACCAAGGCTATTCGAGCGATATTGTGGTATTTATAGCGGTGGAACATGTGGGTGAGCGCTGCCAGAGTAAATGCGGAGCCAGAGAATGCCATGACAGCAAGGTCAAAGCTTATCCACAGTCCCCAAGGGCGTGTATCAGAAAGATTTGTTGCAATGCCAAGTCCCTGTACCCAACGAATTCCCATGGAGTAAACACCAAGTACGGCGATGATGCCGAGAATAAAAATAGAAAGAGGGATTTCCTTTTTTATTCTCGGGATAGTAATAGTTGTCATTCTGTCTCTCCTTCTTCTTTACCCTGCTTTTTTCCGAGTCGTTGCCTTTCTTCTGCTGTCATAGTTGCCCTGTAAACAATTGCCGTGAAACCGGCTGCGCCGCCGAAGATGTAGGGGACGGCTCTTGTTGCGGTTTCGCCATAATGTGGAATGGCTTTTTCTGTCAGCGGAGGAAGCCCGATCTTGTCGAATGAAACTGCTGACAAGATAAGCACAGAAGTACCGCCGCCATCGTGTTCACCAAAAACGCGATCTTCATAGTATTTTCCGGGATTGGCTGCAATGCGCTCTTTCGCGATCTTGAGTAATTCGCCGCGTGTACCAGAGATCAAGGCTCCAGGGGAACAAGCGGTAGCACAGGCGGGGCCGTCGTGGCGATCGTAACAGAGATCGCATTTTGCGATCAGTGGGTAGGCTTGCGACCAATCATAAGCGGGTACGCCATAAGGGCAGGCTTGCATACAATAACGACAGCCAATACACTTGAGAGATTCGTAGAGAACAGGACCTTCGTCTGTTTTTTCCAATGCGCCAACCGGGCAGGATGTGGCACATGCCGGGTCTACACAGTGCATACATTGATATTTTCGGAAAGATGATTCGCCGCCATCTTCTGATTGGTAAAGTTTGATGAGTGTGAAAGTGTTGCCTGAGAGGTCATCAACATTTTCTTCCTTGAGATGGTTATCTTCTTTACAGGCGAGCTCACACTCTCGGCAGCCTACGCAGTAGGTGGCATCATAGAACAAAGCTTTTTGATCTTCAAGAGGGATATCTCCACCGCCGGAAGATGCAAGTGCTGTATTGCTTACCGCGCTGGCGGCTGCCAAGCCACCTGTGATCGCTCCGGCTACTTTTAGAAAATCTCTACGAGTGAGATCACTCATACAAGTATTGCATGTGTTATTTTCTTTTTTACTCATAATTATCTTTCCTTCGGTTTATGTGGCGGGTTCCAGCAACTTCAAAGACACCAAAGAGACCTACGATACCGATAAGCCAGTAGATCCAGTCATTTGTTTGAGCGGGGCGAGACACTAGCTCGTTTAGAGATTCTGGTGATGTTTCTGGATATTCATCAAGTTCCCAGGTTAATTCATCTGCACGTTCTTCATCATAGCCAAGGGCTGCGAAGTCTATGCGCTCATTTTGTGGATCATGGCATTCACGGCATTGCAAAACTTCTTCTGCCGGAGCGACCATGTGGGTGATGGGCCAATAGAATTCGGTCTCTACGAAATCATATTCACCACTATATTCTGCGCCAGCGCTTTCCATGCCCGCAGCAATTGCTTTATCCCAGTCGAAGCTCTTCCAGTAGGCATTCTCGTCTTTGCCGAAAAGATGTGGTACGGCGAGAACATTATTGCCTGAATCGTAGGGCTGCACTCCTGTGAAGCGCTTGACAGGCCAAATTTTGGCGTTGGGGTCGTCAATATCGCCGAGGAACTTGTTTACAGGAACGATGCTTGATGGATCGATTTCATCTGTGACCAGCATATATTCCGCTGTCCCATTGAACCAGACATATTCAGGGGCAACATTTTCTTCCCAAGTGAAGTTCCCTTTGAGGGTGTTGTATTCTTCTGTTGCGATCTTCGAACCATCTGATGCAAATTCACCGGCAGTTGACCAATCCCAAGTCATCTTAGTAGCGAGGCCACCACGCGCATATTCGGGAATATGACAGCTTTGGCAGGCGAGGTTTTCAGCATGTTGGTTTGTTAATTCGTCCTTGTGTGGATCTGCATCATGACAGTCAACACAGGTCTTAACCTTTTCATCATGTTCATAACGACTACCGCTAACGGCATGATCTTCTGTTACATGACATTCGGTGCAAGAGAAATTTAAGCCGGCAGCGTCCATGTGGACATCAAGAGCATGATTCGGCTCTTTGAGTGAGCTGTCAATATCACCATGTTTAACTGCATCACCGCCACCACCATAAGCGTGACAGACCAAGCAGTTGGTACGGCTTGGGGTACCGACTTTTTGTGCTACTAAAGTCAAATCGACTTCAGGATCAGGCATACCGGCAGCCGTGGGTGTTTTCTTGTAAGCCCCTGTGGTGTCGTGGCAGACAAGGCAATCAACATTTTCTTGCGCAGAAAAGTCAAAATCGTTGTCCTTCCAGCCGTAACCAACGTGGCAACTTGTGCAGCGCGGCTCGTTTGAGCTTGTTGCTACACAGAAATTATTGAGTTCGTTCTTCTTGCCAATAGTCTGACCGGTGCTTTCGTTGACGTACTCCCATGTCCAGTGCGTTGTGTGCATTAGGTCTTCGGCAGAGTCAATATGACAACTGAGACAGGCTTTTGTCAGGTCTTGAGGCGTTTCAAAATCTTGCTGCAAAATTTCAAAAACGCTATGGTCTACTCCACTGGAAGCAGGAGAAGCATTGCCTTGTTGACGAGAGATTGCTTCATCAACAATGGGGACTACTTCTTGGTCTGTGTTGATTTGTTCAGCGGTGGGTACTTGGGCAGATACTGTGCCGTTAAGCAATAAGCCAGTTACAACTAAAATTGCTGCAACTGCAAACCCAAGTGTGAACAAATTTGAGTTCTTTTTATGGTGCATTGGGTAAATCTCCTCTTCTAAAATTAAATATATATCTTATTTCTTATTTAACGCTCATAATATTAATCTCTTGACTCTTCATTATGTAGTGAATTATGTAATATATAGTGCTATGCAATGTAACCTATAAGACGTGTTTATCGTTCTTTACACAAAGACCAAAGTTTCGGAGCCAGGTCCGCAGATGGCTTCGGGTTGCAGATTTTCGATCGTTTTCCAGAAAGCTGCCTGAGCAACGGTAGCAGGTCTCCCCACGTATCTTCCGATGTAAATATCGCGGCAGATGCTCACGCCGCGTATAGGGATGACTGCAATATCCGGTTGACGCATCCCCGCAACAACGATATTGGAAACAAAGCCTACACCCAAGCCTTCTTGCACAGCAAGTGAAATTGCTTCCGAATTTCCCAGAGTGAGCAGGGTGTTTAGATCGTGTATGGAGATATTGACAGAGTCGAGGGCTTCTCTTACTGTTGCAAAAGTACCAGATTCTTCTTCACGCAAAATAAAATTAGCTTTATACAACTCTTCGGGGGCAATATCTTCGCGCTTTGCCCAAGGGTGATCTTGAGGGGCGATTAACATCACGGGGTCTTTCATAAAAAGCCGAAACTCAGCATCAGTACAGCTTTGGCGATGGCTGTGGCTGGACAGTGCAAAATGTACTTGTCCTTCACAAAGGTTATCTATAGATTTCGCTTGTGGAGCAACCTCACAAGTAACCTTTACCATGGGGTACTGGTTGTGGAATCTGGCGAGCAATTGCGGGAGCACATATTTGCCCGGGGTAGTGCTGCACCCTACTTTTAGATGCCCAAAGACCTCTCCATCAAGAGAAGCCATCTCCTCTTCTATACGTACTGACTGATTGACCATTTCTCGCGCCAAAGGCAACAAAGCCTCTCCGGCATCTGAAAGCTGCAAGCGCCGCCCGGTACGTTCAAAAAGCGGAGTGTCGAAATGTTGCTCCAACGATTTTATATGCTGACTGACACTAGGTTGCGACATGTGCAATAACTGGGCAGCTTGTGTGAAACTTAATGTTTCGGCAGCAGCTAAGAAGATATTTAGTTGATGTGCATCTAGCATATTTCTCTCCGTATACAGGGAAGTCTGTGAATTTTATAACATAGGCTTTATAACAATATCAAGTGCCAAAAGTCAGTTCAAAATAGCTTTTGCTTATGAGTTGACATAAGCAAAAGCTATAAGTAATAATTATCTTTATCACTTGATAGTATGACTTTTGCTTATTATAATGGTGAAAATTATTACAAGTGGCAAAAAAGTGACAAAATCTTTCTAAAGAGAATAAAAAAAGTTACACAAAATCATGCTAAAAGGATTTTCATAATAGAGGAGATCGAATGACAAAAAAAATCCGCATCATTATATTCATCTTGACAATGTTTGCCCTGAGCTTGTTTGGATGTACAGGAGCGACTTCGGTTCCCGAAATACCCACCGAGGAACCGACAGAAGAAGCCGCGCCTGCCCCTAAACTTGCTGCCGTTGTGGATGCAGTGGAGCCAAATTACTGCTTAGACTGCCACGCCGATAAAGAGCGCCTCGTAAAAACAGGCGAACCTATCGTGGAAGTCAAATCCGAAAGCGAAGGTGCTGGCTGAGGTGGAGAAGTGGCTCCGTTGGAGCCTTGGGAAAAAGTTTTAGTAGACGCAGAAGCCTTCCCGGCAACTGCACATGGTGAAATTTCTTGTCTTGTATGCCATGAAGGCGTTCAAGACCCGGATAAAGAAGTTGCGCACACAAGTTTAGTCGCTCTCCCCAGTGAAGAGAGTGAAAAATACTGTAGTGAATGTCATCCTGTAATCTCCAATATGTTCCCCGATAGCTTGCACGCCCAGCAAACCGGATACTGGACAACACTGGACGCACGCAGTACACCGGAAAATCACCCTGAGATCGAAGAAATGTTTGGCAACCACTGCCAATCATGTCACACTACCTGTGGTGATTGTCACGTCAGCCGTCCTCGTTCAGCTGAGGGTGGCTTCATTAGCGGGCATGTTTTTGAGAAAACCCCCTCAATGACCAACAACTGCACTGCTTGTCATGGCAGCCGTGTTGGGAATGAATACCTTGGAAAGAACGAAGGCATCAAATCTGACATTCATTTCCGTCAGGGACGCATGAAATGCACCGATTGTCATACCAGCCATGAAATGCACGGACAAACCACAGGCTGTTCATATTGTCACGCAGAATTACCCGAAAGCGAACACCTGCCTCCAGATCACCGCTACGATGATAACGATCTAAACTTCCCTGCTTGTGAAGCATGTCATTGGGAAGCCGCAAAAGGGCAGGATGAGATCAAAATGCACTCGGCGCACGAAGAAGATACCCTCGCTTGCGAAGTTTGTCACTCTGCGAGCTACACAAGTTGTGACAGTTGCCATGTTCAGATCAGTGAAGAAACAGGCAACCCCTACTTCACAACAGAAGGACATTACCTCACTTTCATGATCGGACATAATCCTATTCAGAGTGAACAAAAGCCATACGAATATGTAACATTACGACATATTCCTGTTGACAAAGATGCTTATGAATTCTATGGTGAAGACCTCCTGCCGAACTTCGATGCACTCCCAACATGGGCATATACCACACCGCACAATACCCAGCGTGTTGCGCCCCAAGCAGAAAGTTGCAATTCATGTCACGGCAACGCTGACATATTTTTGACAGCAGATAAAGTTATTGCAGAAGAAGTCAATGCAAACCAGCCTGTCATAGTTGATTCTGTTCCACCAGTAGTCAAATGATCAAAAAAGGAGACAACTATATAAACGTTGAATTTTGAAAATCTATTAACCCTAAAAAAAGCTCCTGCTCTGAAATTTGGCGGCGGGAGTACTTTAAAACAGAGTTTTTAGGATGGCTCTTAGCCGAACAAAAAATATCTTAATAAGAAAAATATAAGGAGAAAGAAATGAAGAAGAACCGAATTTTCACCCTGCTTTTCACCTTTGTAATGGTGTTCAGCATCGTCCTAAGTGCCTGCTCACCGGCACCCGTAGAAGAAGCTCCTGTGGCTGAAGCTCCCGCCGAGGAAGCCCCAGCAGAAGAGGCACCCGCAGAAGAACCGGCAGTGATTGATCCAGCCGATGCTGACTTAGATGGCGGTTATGGCAAATTGATCGAAACAATGGAAGGCTACAATGCTCTCAAAGACATCCCGGCTATTGCTGCGATGTTGGCAGAAGACAATCCTCCCTTCCTGTTGGATGTACGAAGCCCAGAAGAACTCGAGGAAAAGGGACATATTGAGGGCGCAGTGAATATCCCTCTCCGTGACCTGGCTAAAAACCTCGATCTGCTACCTAGCTTTGATACCCCTATCATCGCTTATTGTGGCAGCGGATGGCGTGCAGCCATTGCTATGCCCGCTTTGACAGCTTTGGGCTGGAATGATGTCAAAACCTTCCACCCACCCTCCTACGGTGGCTGGGTAGCTGAAGGGTTCCCGATCGTTGAAGGCGCCGCACCTGAAGCCGAAGTACTCAATGCTGCTGATCCTGATCCCGCCATGGTTGCTTCCATGGATAAGATGCTCAGTGCCATCCCCGAAGGATGGGGCGTAATTACAGCAGAAGTTTTAGATGCAGAGATCGTTGACAACCCCGATTTGATCTTAATAGATGTTCGCACACCCGGAGAAGTCGAAACAAGTATGATTGATGCTCCTAATGTGCTTTGGGTGACATTGGATGATTTCATCAACTTGCAGGACCAATGGCCTGCTGACTTGGATGTTCCCATCGTGACCTATTGCAAAGCGGGACATCGATCCACTGTGGCTATGACCATTTTGATGTCTTATGGCTATACCGATGTTCGCAGCCTCAAGGGCGGTTTCGTTGGCTGGAAAGGAGCTGGTTATCCCATAGCTGGTGGTCTTGAAGGCAACTACAGCACTATGCTCAACAACATGGAAGGCTACAATACCGTCAAAGCTGATGGTCTTCTCGCTGAAATGGTCGAAGACACCCCTCCATTCATCCTCGACGTACGTAGCTACGGCGAACTTGAAGAACAGGGTCATATCGAAGGTGCTTACCACGTTCCGTTGGATGAGCTCGCACAGCACATTGACATGCTTCCCTCCTTTGATACTCCCATCGTAGCCTACTGTGGCTCCGGCTGGCGTGCAACCATCGCAATGACCGCCCTCCAAGGCATGGGCTGGACCGACGTCCGCGCTCTCAAAACCACCTTCGCTGATTGGGTTGCAGCTGAAAACCCCGTTGCTGATGGGCTTCCTGAAGCGATGGTTTTGGACGTAGTTGAAGTTCCCGAAAGCCTTTCTGCTTCCGTTGATACTGCTGTTGTTTGGGCAAAAGACAATGGTTGGGGTGTCAAAACAGCTGATGACCTGAGCGTAGCCCTCATCGACAACCCAGACCTGATCCTGATCGACGTTCGCCGTGAAGAAGAACTGCTCGAAAAAGGCGTCATCGCTGTTGAGGGTCAAGAATTGATCACCCTCCCGCTTGAAAGCTTCATCGCTAAATCAAGCATGTGGCCTGCAGACAAAGATGCCGAGATCGTTGTTTACTGTGGCAGCGGACACCGCTCCACCATGGCAATGGAAATCCTGCTTAGCAATGGCTACACCAATGTCAAGAGCCTCAAAGGTGGCTTTGGCGGCTGGGCAGAAGCCGGTCTCCCCGTAGCAGAATTCGTAGTTGCTGAATAATCGAATAAAGAAAAGAAATAGACTAACTCCCCTGAATAGAGATCTTCAGGGGAGTTTTTTTTTGGGATAAAAAGCCGAAAACGCCCGCCCGCACTCGGAACGTGTGTGTTTTTGGCTTGCTCCCGTTAAATAAACAAAAGGCCGCCAAAAAAACTTCTGCTCGTTAAACCCACCCCCAAGATATGCATTGCATCTGTTTTTGATGCGTTGCATATCGAGTCAAACAACGTAATTCACCTTTTCAACAAAATAATTTAAGATGCTCCCGCGCTGGGGACAGCGGCGAGAACGATTTTAAAGTAGGCACTAAATACTCTCCTTCTATTTATGTCTGATAAAATGGGCGCATCAATCACGAGGAAAAGGAAGCTATATGTCACTAATAAATCACTATTCAATCCTTTGGGGTGTTGCATTTTTATTTGCACTCTTCGCCTATATATTTCGCAAAGACGACGCAAAGAAGAAAAAGCTATATATCATTACAGGGAGCGCTGTCGTTCTGCTGGGATTTTGGTTCACAGCACGCGCCCAAACGGGGAGCACAGAATCTGCTTCAGCTTTACGTCAAGAAATCGGGCAAGGACAGCCGGTTTTGTTAGAATTACAATCTCCCTTCTGAGCGGCTTGTGCTGCGGCACAGCCCATCGTCGATGGGATCGAAGAAGAATTTGCTGGTGAGTTGCTGGTATTACAGATCAATGTTCAAGCGGAAACAGGCAAAGAATTTGCCAGAAAATTTGGTTCTTTCACGCCAACATTTGTTTTTATAGATGCAGATGGCGAAGAGATGTGGCGTTCGTTGGGGACTGTAGATGCCGATCAGGTACGGGCATCGATGCGGAAATAAAGGAAGTGCGTTGCATCTGCTTTTTGATGCATTGCACTTCGGTAAGTGAGAAGATGTTTTTTGACGGAAGCAAGCCCAAAACACACACGTTCCGAGTGCAAGCGAGCGTTTCGGTACTTCATCCAATAAAAAAACCTTGCGAAGATTTTAAACCTTCGCAAGGTTGCTTTTTGAAACTTCGTGTGATCTAAATAAAGACGATTTGTGCGCCTTCAGTCATATCCATGAAGTCAGAGGCAGTGACTACGCTGTCGATGGCGGGGAGGAAGTCTTCGTCTTTGATGTCGAACATATCTACGGTCATTTTACAGCCGTACATATTTGCGCCAGCATCTGAGAGCATTTCGATATATTCGCGCACGGGGGGAACGCCAAGGGCTTTCATTTTCATTTTCATGAACCAGGTGGCAAATGCGCTCATGCCGGGAATGATGCCCATGATATTGGGGATGCCCCAGTTTCCTGTTGGCAACCCCATCATGCTCATTTTGAAGCTGGTATTTGCAACAGGAGCAATTTCAAGTTTGTCTACCCGTTTCTCTGTAACCAGATCAAGCCCCCAGAAAGTGAAAAAGATGGTGACATCAATGCCGTCGCCGAGTGCAGCCCAACCCATGATGAGGGCGGGATAAGCCATATCGAGATCGCCTTTGGAGCAAATAAACGCAATGTGTCGGTTTTTTTCTTCTGTCATTATAGAACTCCTTTTTTTGAGAGACATAAAACTTTAGACTTCAGACATTAACGAAGTTAGGTCTGAAGTCTCAGGTCTGAAGTCTTTTCTATACACAACCTTCGGGTTTCCCAAGACCAGAAATTTTGGCAACTTTCTTAGCGGGTCCTTTGGGGAAAAGTTTGAACAAATCTTTTGTGGTAACGCCAGCCCCTGAGGTGATTTGGCGCAAGGTTGGGGCAGCACCAGAGTCTTCTGCTGTTTCGCGGCAGAAATTGATGACATTCCAGTGGGCATCTGTGAGAGCAATGCCTTCTTTCTCGGCCAAGGCGGCTGCAAGTTCTTCTGTCCATTCTGCTGGAATAGTCATGAAGCCGTCGTCGTTCAGGGTGATATTGTCTAAAAGGGTCATTATAGGGTTCTCCTAATATTTATTGAGTGGGCGTTTCGCCCATAACTTTGAGTAAATTGAGCATGCGGGACATGCCTCTGCGTACTTGTGGGCTGCCCATTTCTTTGACTAATTTGAAGGCGGATATATTCTCGTCTTCTGCGGGAACTTCACGAATTGCGTCTACGCCTTGGTTGGCAATTGCCATGATCTCTGGCTGGGTCATGTTGCGAACTGTTTTTAGGATGATGACCACATTATCTGCCAAGGCTCGGACATCTTCTTCACTGAATTCTGTCACAACGCGCTCGACGATTTGCCAGCCTTCGCGGGCAAAGGCGAAGTAGCCCTCGCGTTCCAGTCGATCTAACTCATGGACGCCTTGATTGAAGATTTGCTTACCTAAGAATTGCATATCTTCGCTGAGTTCCATTGCATTTTCGAGTTGGTCAAGCAGCTTTGTGAGCAAATGAGTATCTCGTAAGACACGTTTCAATAAGAAAAAAAGGTCTTCGGCTTGAAAGTCAGAGCCGATTTCAGCTAACTCATCGATGGCTAGCTTGAACATGTGATTGCCAATGGGGATTAGGTCGCGTTGCAATTCTTCCATTTCTTGCTGGCGGCGTTGCTGTGCTGCCATATGGCTTTCGATGCGATCCATTTTTGCCATAAGCTGGGCAAATTGCGCTTGGGTGATGGCTGTTTCAGTCATCGTTTTCTCCTATTCCCACTTTCCAGCCATGCTCATCTGTGATTCAAATGGCATTTCGCCGCCTTTGAGCAAAATATTCCAGTACATCCAGCGGAACATCATTTTGCCCCAGTGGTTGGCGTAGGATTCTTTGAGCAGGGAGAAGGGTCCAAATCCGGGTAATGGATATTTCCCCGGGAGGGGTTCAACATCGTAGTTGAAATCGATCAGCACGCCTTTCTCAAAACCAGATTCGATATAGCAGTTTGCGTGCCCATCAAATTCGGGGAGCGGATCCAGGCCTTCCATATGACGTTGGATATTCTCGATCAAAATATCGAGCATAAAATGGGCTACGGAACCAGCTTTGGATGCAGGAACGTTTCCGGCATCGCCGATGATCCAGACGTTTTCCCATTTATCGGTTTGGAGCGTGTGTTTATTTGTGGGAACAAAATTAAGCTCATCTCCCATACCTGAATTGCCGATCACTTCCGCACCCATATTTGTGGGGATGGTCACGAGTAAATCGTAGTTTATATCTATTTCATCATACGAGCGAATCGCTTGCTTGGCATGGTCAACTTCCATAATATTGAAGTCAGGTTGCAAGTTAATGCCTTTATCTTCGAGCATTCCGCCCAAAATAGCAGAGGCGCGCGGTTTTGTGAAAGCGCCGGGCAACGGAGTTGCAAAAACGATCTCCACTTTGTCACGGATACCGCGTTGGTGGAAGAACCAATCTGCGAGAAAAAGGAATTCCAAAGGAGCAACGGGGCACTTGATCGGCATTTCGGAAACGTTCAGCACCATTCGGCCGCCTTTCCAGAACTTCAGGAAATTACCGAGCTTTGTTGCACCATCAAGGGTGTAGAAGGGGAAAACATTTTTCATCCAGGCGGCTTCATCATCCAGACCAGGTGTTTCTTCGGGGTGGATATGGCTGCCAGTAGCAATAACTAAATAATCGTAGTTAATCGTCTTTTTGCCTAATTTCACGCGGTTTTTCTCTGGTTCGATCAACTCAATATCAGAGAAAATCACATCGACTTGTGGAGGTAAAAAATTACGTTTTGGTTTTACTACATCGGCGGGGGTATATGTCCCGAAGGGGATGAACAAAAATCCCGGCTGGTAATAATGTGTCTCGTCTTTATCAACAATAACGACCCGCCATTCTTGTGGATCAAGAATTTCTGCCATTTTGTTGGCGACCATGGTGCCACCTGTACCGGCACCAAGAATAAGAAAAGTTTTCATTCAAATCTCCTTATTTGGATGAAGAACCGCGAGCGACCGCATCTGCAAGTTGCCCACGTTTTTTGAAGTTATCTGCCATAACGGCGCGTAGCAGATCAAGCGCATCGATGACGCGTTCGTCCGCTAATGAATAGTGTATATATTGCCCATCCCGCTCCGAACGAACCAAGCCCCGCTCTCTGAGAATCTTCAAATGCCTTGATATCGTTGGTTGTGGGGCATTGACCTTCTCGGTGAGTTCATTAACATGCCGTGAACCATCCGCGAGCGAATACAAAATCAAAATACGGATCGGGTCAGCAAGCCCATTGCAAAGCTGTGCATGTAATTGGTGAATTTCATCTTTTAGGCTCATAAGTCTTTCCTTTTCACATATCCACCTTTGTGAATATGTGAACTAACTGTAACATTTCAACAGCCGCTTATATAGTAGATTTTGTCATCATAGACATGAACAAATGTCATTCGCCTATTTAGACAATCAATGTCTTTTTATATGGCATCAAGAAAACGTTCGCCTGCACTCGGAACGTGTGTGTTTTGGGCTTGTTTTCGTTTAATGGCTTTAGAGCGGCGAAAAGCTTTTGTGCGGCTAAAAATGCCCCAAGGGGATTTCTAATCCCGTTTTTACGAGAACAAAACCACTGGATATCAAATCAGCTAGAGAAGAGAAAGTGCAATTTGCTAACGAAAACTGAAATCGTGAATGAGAGTAATAAGAAGCCTCTGTATCAAAACTTTGATACTGGGGCTTGATCTTTAATTATCTTTTTGCTCTAACAAATACTAACTAATGCTGCCCCCCCCCCCATTTTTGCCTTTCAAAACGAGGGGATGACGGTGATATTCAATTCCTTTGTGCTAGATGAAGTTGTAGAACAAGATTCTACTGCCAAGCATCGAAATCATCCAGAATATCATTAATCTTGTAAATGATCTGCCAGTCAGCGCCTTCTTCATTCGCCCAGTCATCTGAGCGGTTGTTGAAGAGGAGTACAAAATCAACACCATCTTCTCGTTGGTAGACAAAGCTCATCGTGCCATCTAATGTGCCGTTATACCAGCCCCAGCAATTGCGGTTATTAGCACGTACGCTACCGTTATATAAACAGTAATCATCAAGAAAATATGCCAGAGATTGTGCTGAAGCAATGAAGCCTCCAGCAGCGTCACCGGCTTCAAGGTTCCAGCCACCGGTTGACCAGCAAGTTTCTTCATTTGCTTCATAAGCGCTATCTGTTTTCCATTCACAAGAATACTGTGCTTCGTTGGGCAGCCAGTTTTCAGGAAGAGAGTTGCCTATCTGTACGTCTGTGACACCCATTTCGTCAAAGACTGTTGTTTGCACGGCTTCTTCAAAACTCTGCTCAGTTACTTTTTCAATGATCCTTCCGAGAATTACAAAATTGACATTGGTATAAACATAGGTCGTGCCGGGATCTGACCCCAAAGGCTCACCAAGCGTATACTGGATCATTTCATCTGACGATGGAGGATAATTTCCAAATGTGTCGATCACATCCTGAATGACCACTCCAAAGACAGGATCAGTTTTGTTATAGTGCGTCCAACCGCTTTCCTGATCCATCAAGTGTTGTACGGTAATATCAACCACGCGCGGATCAACGGTCTTGCCTGGGGCAGGTTCATAGGTCAGGATACAGTTCTCAGGCGAGCCTTCCAGACAAAAAGCACGATCTGAAGGGTTTATTTGACCTTTTCGGATCAATTCGGTTAAAGTCGCTAATGTGATTGGTTTGGAAATGCTGGCGATTCGAAATAAATTATTCGGTTGAAGTGGGTAAGTGTCGCCCTGGTCAATATAACCATAGGAGCGTTCATATTCAATTTCGCCGCCGCGGGCAATGACAAGTACACCGGCATTTATGGTCAACTCTTGCATATGATTAATGACCATTTCATCAAAAACTTCAAAGCTTTCAACGGCTTCACCGCCCAGAGGCATTTCATATGCTTCGAAATCTATGGGATATGTGAAAGTTGGTGTAATGGTAGGCGGGGGAAGTGTTGGCTCAGGGGTAGATGTGGCGGAAGGTGTGTCCAGAGTTTCGGATCCCCCTTCCGGTTGTGGGGTTTCGACAGGTGCTGCTCCTGAAGAGCATGCGCCCAACCCTAAGATGAATACGATAAATAGTCCCAGAAACAAATTTCTGTTCATTGCCTTCTCCTTTTGGTGGCGGTATAGGATAAATGATATGAATTTGTGAGCGGAGCTTGCAAAGCGAATCAACCTTGTTATTGAGAGAGAAGACTGCTTTGTCGGGCTGTCGCCCTCCTTGCAGAATCATTTTGACATTTAGTTTAAATCACTACTCATTTTTATTACTTTCTTCTGTAAAAGCCCAATACTATGTTGCTGTGTTTTCTTCATCAAATTTTACCAAAGTTTTGGATGTTGTTCTTGTTAGAAAAAACTCAAAGCGGAAAAATATTATCTGTCTATTTTGATAAAATTCATCCCTTTTGTGTGACAGGGTTATCGTTTATAATCTATACTCTATTTAGCTCAATTTCAAAAAGGTTAATATGATGGAATTATATAAAAGCGATGCAGTATCAGTGAATGTAGGGGCTCGTTTACGTGAATTGCGAACAGAGCGCAATCTTTCTATTCGTGCTTTGGCACGTAAAAGCGGTCTTTCAGCAAACGCGCTAAGCATGATAGAACGTGATAAAACTTCTCCCTCTGTTAGTACGCTTTATAAATTAGCAGATGGTATGGGCGTGCCAATTACCTCCTTTTTTGGTGAACAAACTGATCGAGAATCTGTTGTCTTTGTAAAAGCAGATGAACGCACGCACGTTCCTTTTCAACGCGGCACCTGGGAGGGCTTAGGCGGCCAAAATTTTGTCGGGCGCATGGAGCCTTTTGTGCTAACGCTTGAAAGTGGCGCAAACAGTGGCGTTCACACCATGGTGCATACCGGCCATGAGTTCGTGATCTGTCTGCGTGGTGAATTAGAGTATCAGGTTGAAGATAAATACTATAATCTTAAAGCAGGCGATAGCCTCATGTTTTCTGCCCGTCTGCGACATCGTTGGCGCAACGCCGGCGGGACTGTCACCAATGCCCTTTTCCTGCTCTCAGGCTTCGCAGAAGGGGAACGTCCCACTCCGATGCATATGGCAAAACATGTGAAGGTGAAAACAGATACCGAAGAGTGAATCACCCCGACCACAGGTCGGGGCTTCTGAAAGCGGAAATTTTAAGATGGGGACCAAGTCCCCAAGCCCCCTTGCCATTCATCTCCGACCACAGGCCGGAGCATTCTGGAATTTACAGTAAAAAAAACACAAAAAAGAGTTGGCTAGCCAACTCTTTTTTTATCGAAAAATATTTCTTTTGGGCACTATTTTGATAAATGCCCAGCAAGTTGAATTCAAGTATGTTTTAGGTGTACATACCCCAATCTAATGCAGAGGGGTCTTCCATCATTGAGAAATCCCAGGCTTCCATGCCCATATCCACTGTAGCAGGTTGCTCGATGGCTTCCTGCGTGGCTTTGCGGGTTGATTCGATCATTGCAGGGGCATAGGGGCAGAAGGGGGTTGTCAAGATCATGTAGACTTTTGTAATATTATCTTCGATGCTGACTTTGCGAATTAATCCCAATTGCAAAACATTCATCCCGATCTCGGGATCAATTACTTTGGATAGGGCTTCGCGCATCGGCTCAACAAGTTCGGGATGTGTGTCGTGGAGTTCCCAAGTTACAATATTTAGGTTTTCTGTTTTTTCGCTCATTTTTATTCTCTTTCTTTATATTTTTCTTCTCTAAAATTCTAAATGCAGAATTTTAGGGCACCCTTCGGGTATGCTTCGCGAAGATGCCCTTTAGGGCAGAGGGGGTTTGACAACATAAGTACAACGCTCGTCACCGCTCAAGATACATTGTACTTGTTCGGCAGGCAGCGCCAACATTTGAGAGATCAGTGTTTGGTCCATAGAGCAGACTTCGGGGTGATTTTGCCCTACTTTGTGATAGGGACAGGAAACTTCATGGATGTGGTATTGCTCACCTAGTTTTTCCCATTCAACAGTGAAGCCTTCCTCGCCTAAAAGTTTCTGAATGGCATCCAGGCGTTCTTCAACATTCAGGTCGATAAGTTCCTCTTGATGCTCTTCAGCTAAATTAAGCGCGACTTGCGAAAACAACTCTTTGACCATGGGATTGGGGAGCGTTTCCTTAAGTTGACTCAGCAACCGGGAAGTCAGCCGCAAATAGCGCGTGGGGAATTTTTCTGAACCTTCATCTGTGAGTGTGTAAACCAAGCGAGGTCTGCCAACTCCATGTCGTTCTTCTTCAGCAATGATAAGCCCACCAGCCTGAAGGTTATTCAGGTGGTGACGCACCGAGATGGGGTTAATATCCACAGCCTCCGCCAAGTCATTGATGGTGGAGCGCGGTTTTCGAAGCAGGGCTTGCAGGATTTTTTCGCGTGTTTTAGCCATAATCTTGGCGAGAGTATAACGCTCCTCTTTTTTTTTGTCAATATACTAGATAAATATCATAATTATTGACATTTTAGCTTCTGCGTGCTATAATGCCGCTCGTTTATGAAATTGATCTAACACAAAAAATATTGCCGAAAGGTATTTTACAGGAGAGCCAATGTCTACATTGACTATTAGAAATTTGCACGTCAGTATTGAGGGGAAGGAGATACTAAAAGGATTAAATCTCGAAATTAAATCGGGTGAAATTCATGCTATCATGGGCCCGAACGGGACTGGAAAATCTACTTTAGCATACGCGCTCATGGGACATCCATCCTATGAAGTCACAGAAGGTGAAATCATCTTTGATGGTGAAGATGTGCTTGAATTAGACGTCGACGAGCGCTCAAGAGCTGGGCTTTTCTTGGCTTTTCAGTACCCGGTTTCCATCCCGGGTGTAACTGTCGCAAACTTTTTGCGAACAGCACTCAACTCTCGTCGCCGAGCTGAAAATCCAGAAGATAAGGGGATTTCTATTCTTGATTTCCGCAAAACTTTGAAAGAAAAAATGGATCTGCTCAAAATGGATCATGCCTTTGCCGGGCGTTATCTTAATGATGGCTTTTCTGGCGGCGAAAAGAAACGTGCTGAAATTTTGCAAATGGCTACGCTAAAACCAAAGATTGCCGTTTTGGATGAGACCGACTCTGGTTTGGATATTGATGCCCTCCGCATCGTTTCTGATGGTGTGAATGCTCTTTCAGGAGATGACTTGGGCGTTGTGGTCATTACGCATTATCAGCGTTTGCTGAATCATATTAAGCCACAGTTTGTACATATTATGTTTGATGGACGTATTGTTGAATCTGCTGGGCCAGAACTTGCATTGCGCCTTGAAGAACATGGGTACGATTGGGTGCGCGAAAAATATGCAGAAGCTGTCGCCGCTTAACTTTTATTGGTAAGGAGTTATTATGTCTGACGCACAAACCCTGGAAAAAATTGGCGGGCAGGATAAGTACGATTTTATAGATCCCGAAGATTATATATTCAAGGCAGAAAAAGGCCTTAATGCAGAGATTGTAAAACAAATTTCGGCAATGAAGGGCGAGCCGCAGTGGATGCTCGATTATCGCCTTAAAGCTTACGATCATTATGTAAAGCGTGAAATGCCTATGTGGGGACCCGATGTAACCCCGCTTGACCTTGATGATATTTACTATTATGTCAAACCCACCGAAGGACAAGAAAAAGATTGGGATGACGTTCCTGATGATATTAAAAATACTTTTGACAAATTAGGCATCCCTGAAGCAGAGCAAAAATTCCTCTCTGGTGTAGGCGCTCAATACGAATCGGAGATGGTTTACCATTCGATTCTGGAGCATCTTGAAGAGCAAGGTGTTTTATTTCTAAGCATTGAAGATGGCTTGCGTAAACACCCCGAGCTTTTTAAAGAGTATTTTGGGACAGTAATTCCCTATGCTGACAATAAATTTGCCGCTCTCAATGGCGCAGTTTGGTCAGGTGGTTCTTTTGTTTATATCCCCAAAGGTGTCAAAGTCGATTTGCCTTTACAGGCATATTTCCGCTTAAACAGTGCAAATATTGGGCAATTTGAACGCTCACTCATCATTGCTGATGAAGGTGCACAGGTTCATTATGTGGAGGGTTGTACGGCTCCATCTTATACAACGGATGCTCTTCACAGTGGCGTGATCGAAATTGTGGTCAAGAAGAATGCACGTGTGCGTTATTCGACCATTCAAAACTGGTCTACGAATGTCTATAACCTTGTGACACAGCGCGCTAAAGTTTTTGAGAACGGCACTATGGAGTGGGTTGATTCCAATCTTGGTTCAAAAGTGACCATGAAATACCCGTCTTGCTTCCTGATGGAACCCGGCGCACATGGCGAGATACTTTCGATGGCATTTGCCTCCGATGGTCAAATTCAGGATGCTGGTGGAAAGATGGTGCATCTGGCGCCGAATACAACCAGCAAAATTACTTCTAAATCTATTAGTAAAGGTTCTGGCAAGTCATCTTACCGAGGTTTGGTTAAAGTGATCAAGGGCGCGCATGACGTGAAAAACAACGTTGTCTGTGATGCTCTTCTCCTCGATAAACATTCCCGCACTGACACTTTCCCATATATTGAAATCGAAGAAGACGATGTCAGTATCGGTCACGAAGCATCGGTTTCAAAAGTTGGCGAAGAACAGCTTTTCTATCTGATGGCACGCGGTCTTAGCGAAGAAGAAGCCACAGGAATGGTTGTTTCAGGTTTCATTGAACCTCTTGTAAAAGAATTACCAATGGAATACGCTGTAGAAATGAATCGCCTCATCCAACTCCAGATGGAAGGCTCAATAGGTTAATATCCAGTTCCTGAGCGGAAGCGGAGCGAGCGATAGCGAACGTAGACGAAGGACGGTGCTAACAAGAACGGCTCTTCGTCTACGGGCGTCACATTCGTTCAGCCCTCCGCTCAGAGACTGTGTGAAAAGATAAAAAAATGACAAAAACAAACACTAAAGTGAGAAGCAAACGTTATACTGCATCTCCAACATTTGGATTTACCGAAGAAACGCTCAACGCCCCTAGCAACTCTCCGCTCGGGTCTTACCGGAATTCAGCTTGGTCGGCGTTCAAAGAAGAAGCGATGCCGACAACAAAAGACGAAGCCTGGCGGCGCACCGATCTGCGCAAGATCCCCTTCGATTCTTTCCAGTTCCCCGCAGATGGTGCATTTAATGAGCTTGCCCCTGTCCCCGAAGCATTGCTCGCCCCGCTCGTTGGCGACCAACACGGTGGGCAGATAACACTCCTCGCTGGCGGAGCAAAAGTATCACTTGCGCCAGAAATAGAAAAGAAAGGCGTTGTTTTCACTGATTTCAAAACCGCCGAAAAAGAACACCCTGAACTCCTCGCAAAGCTGATCGGCAATGTCGTTCGCGCCGAAGATGGAAAATTTGCAGCCCTAACAGCAGCTCTCTCCCAAAACGGGATTTTGCTCTACGTTCCGCGCGGCGTACAAGTTGAAGAGCCTTTGCACAGCGTTTTATGGGGCGCAGGTGATAATTTAGCTCATCTCTCACACCTTGTTATTTATGTAGATGAAGGCGCCTCCGTGACTTATGTTCATGAAGCTGCTTCGCCTGATGATAGCCTATCCATGCACGCAGGAATTGTCGAAATTACCGTTTCTGATGGCGCAAATCTTCGTTTTGTTGAATTGCAGTCTTGGGGCAGTGAAATCGTTAACTTCAGTCACGAACGTGCAAAAATTGGCAAAGATGCCAACCTCGACTGGATATTTGGTGCAGTTGGTAGTCGCTTGACGAAAAACTTCTCCGATCTTGACCTTGTTGGCAAAGGTGCAAATGGTAGAATGTCTGGCTTCTATTTTGCCGATGGCGAGCAACATCTAGACCACGATACACAGCAAAATCACCTTGTGCCCAATACATACAGCGATCTGCTTTTCAAAGGTGCGTTGAAAGAAAATAGCCGTTCCGTTTGGCAGGGTATGATCTTTGTTGCCCCGGGTGCACAACAGACTGATGGGTATCAGGCAAACCGCAATTTGATCTTGAGCGATACGGCTCGTGCAGATTCGATCCCTGGGCTTGAAATTTCTGCCGATGATGTACGCTGTTCGCATGGCACAACCATTGGTAAAATTGACCCTGAGCCGCTATTCTATTTACTTAGTCGTGGTATTCCTCAAGAAGATGCTGAACGATTGGTTGTAGAAGGCTTTTTTGACCCAATTATGCAGCGTATCCCCTTTGAGGGTGTGCGGAATCGTTTCCAGGAAGCGATCAAAGAGAAATTAAAATAAAAGTGTGTGGAAGAGTCCAATATTTAACGGGATTAGTTCTTAACTGTAGATTGCTGATTAAAGGGTATCACCCCTAAATTACACCCGTCACTCCGTTCCGAGTGCAGGCGAGCGGTGCGGCACTATATCCCAGAGAAAAAACCGGGAGGGTTTTTTTATTATGGCGTTTATGCGAAGTCCGGAGCAACCCCACGAATATCAGGTTGCTGACAGAGTAGAAGTTTATTGCGATCACGACGACAAAGATAATGAACGTATGCGAGGGTGGTTGAAAGGCGTTGTGGCGCAAGTTGATAATAAATTAGTTGCAGTGCAGTTTAGAGTGAATGTGTATTTGACCGAAGGTTGGATGGTGCCCGATCGGATTTTGTGGTTTCCAAATACCTCGAAAGATATTCGCCCTATTAAACGTGCTGTAAAAAGAGCGAATGACGACAACCTTTGATGTGAACATGCTACGCGCCGATTTTCCGATTCTCGACCGTAAAATTGGTAATGCTAAAAAGCTCATCTATCTCGATTCAACAGCGACCGCTCAAAAACCGACAGCCGTGATCGAAGCGATGAACGAGTTTTATCGCCGTTCGAACGCGAATATCCATCGTGGCGTGCATACATTGGCAGAAGAATCAACTGCGATGTATGAGAAAGCGCGTGAGCAGGTTGCTTCTTTGATCAATGCCGACTCCCCGCGCGAAGTGATTTTCACGCGCAACACTACTGAGTCTATTAATCTTGTTGCCTATACTTGGGGACGAGAGAATATGGCTTCCGGCGATGTCGTTATTTTGACAGAGATGGAACATCACTCAAATCTTGTTCCCTGGCAAATGCTTGCTGAAGAGTTGGATTTGGTGCTTGAGTTCGTGCCCGTGACTGATGATTATCTCTTCGACATGAAAGCGTACAGGAAACTGCTTCTTTTAGAACCAAAGTTGGTCGCTTTTACGCAAATGTCGAATGTTTTGGGGACGATTACCCCGGCAAAAGAAATTATCTCTTTGGCGCATGAAGCTGGTGCTCTGACGTTGATAGACGGGGCGCAATCTGTGCCGCATTTGCCCGTTGATGTTCAAGACCTTGACGCAGATTTTCTTGTCTTTTCTGCGCACAAGATGCTTGGGCCTTCGGGAATTGGTGCGCTCTACGGCAAAATGGATTTGCTGAATGCAATGCCACCATTTTTGGGCGGCGGCGATATGATCAAAACGGTTCATCTACGCTCTTTTGTGCCCAATCAGGTGCCTTATAAGTTTGAAGCTGGAACACCCGCTATCGCAGAAGCTGTTGGTTTTGGGGCTGCTGCTGAATATCTCCAAAATATCGGGATGGAAGCAGTCGAAGCCCATGAGCATGATATTGCAGAATATGCGCTGGAGCGTCTTGAAGAGATTCCAGGTATTACGGTTTTTGGCCCTTCGGCTGAAAATAAAGGTGGTGTTGCCTCCTTCGTGATGGATGGTCTTCACCCCCACGATATTGCCCAAATTTTGGATGGCGAAGGTATCGCTGTTCGAGCAGGGCATCATTGTGCGCAGCCTCTTCACGAAGTTTGTGGTGTGAAGGCAACAACGCGCGCGAGTTTTTATATCTACAATACTAAAGAAGAAGTAGATGCATTGATTGAAGGCATCTATAAGGTTAAAGAAATTTTTGGATAAGAATTATCTGATGGGTGACGAGTGAAATCCGAAAGAGATTCACTCGTCACTTTTCACGTTTCATAGGTATTATCATGGACGATCTTTACAGACAACTCATCATTGAACGCTACAAAACCCCGCATTACCGTGGTCATCTTGACCCGCACGATATTTTCTTTGAAGATGACAATCCCGTTTGTGGCGATCATATTGAAGTCACTGTTCGCACAAATGATGAAGATATTGTCACAGAAGCCGCTTTTGATGGGCATGGGTGCTCTATCTCACAGGCTGCGGCAGATTTGCTGATTGAGTATATTCACGGCAAAAAACTAGATGAAGTTAAGGCGCTTACAAAAGATGATGTGGTTGACTTGTTAGGTATTGATCTGGGACCCGTTCGCCTGAAATGTGCATTGCTTTCATTAAAAGTACTTAAAGCAGGGGCTTATGGTCTCGGCGTAGATGAAGTTAGTGACGAGTTAGTGGAATAAAAACATAAACCTTGTAGATAAAACAATTTGATGCTATCAAAACATCTTTCGTCATTGCGAGCGGAGCGAAGCAATCTCCACCTTGTCGGGGACTGCCACGTCGGGTTGCGGCCCTCCTCGCAGTGACATGATCTTACTCGAAGTGTAGGGAATATCTGTGGATAAAAAAGATGTAATTCTTTGGCGAACCCTCTTTGGTGGTATTCTGCTTTCCAGTGTTTTAGCCATTCTAGACCTTCAAAACCTTGCGATAGATAAAGGATTTCCCCTTACACAGCCAAAGTGGCTTCTTTTCTCGATAGGCATTGCGGCGACGGGGCTGCTCGCAGCACTTTTTCTTTTCCTGACTTGGACAAAATATTTTGAAAAACTAAAAGCATCCTACGATGCTTTTTTGCGTTATGGGGAAAAGCTAAAATGGTTAGTGCTGATATTTTTTGTTGCTAGTTTAGCCATTTTGCCTTTGTTGGTTTTGCATCCATATTTAGGTGGCTTGATCGGGAATCGTCTTTGGATCAAAATTTTCATCTTCTTTTTACTCAGCTTTTTGTGCGCAACTTTTTTGCGCGTAGTCAGAATAGAGTTTGGAAGCAAAAACAAAACACTCACCTGGGCAGAAAGTCTTGCTTTCGCTGCTCTTGCACAACTTCTTGTCTATCAACTGGTCATCGCGAGTCTTTACATCACTGATTATCCCTTTGCAATAGGGTGGACGCGTGATAGCCGCTATTATTACGCCTCGTTATTTTTTGCAAAAGAAATTTATGGGCAGAATCTGCCTCTCCCGATTTTGCACCCCACTTTGCATTTTATCTTTAGTCTTCCCTACCTCTTCGGAAAATTACCGATCTGGGTACATCGTGGCTGGACGATCATTCTCACCTTTGGGTTAACTTGGGCAGTTGTCAGAGTTCTGTCAAGAAAAATTCATCAACAAATTTACGCCCTTCTTTTTTCCCTCTGGGCTTTTCTCTTTCTTATACAAGGTTCAATTTACGCACATCTTCTTGTTCCCTCGCTTATTATTTTTTTCTTCGTATCCCCTAAAAAAATAAAACGCTCGTGGATCACGATAATCATCGCTTCAGCATGGGCGGGGATGAGCCGCATTAATTGGTTTCCTGTCCCTGCCATGCTTGCCGCGCTAATTTATTTTCTTGAAGTACCAAAGAAGAAAAGTATTCTTCAGTATCTTTTACTCCCAGCAGTATGGTTTGCTACGGGGATTGCAAGCGCATTTCTTTCACAGGCTATCTATATTCAGCTTTCGGGGAATGGTGCAAGGAATGAGTTTTTTACCAGTCTTTCTTCCAAGTTAATTTGGGAACGCCTCTTACCAGGCAATACCTATGCACCTGGCATTTTGTGGGGTGCAGTTTTTCTCTCGGCACCGTTAATTCTTTTAGCTATTTCTCTTCGCAAAAAGGAATGGCACCCGATTCGCTTGTGGGGGATCTTCTCCGCTATTTTTGTTTTATTTGTAGGGGGATCGGTCGTCAGCGTGAAGATTGGTGGAGGAGCCGACCTCCACAATATGGATGCCTATTTTGTCAGCATCCTGCTCGTGGGAACGACCGTTCTCGCACGTGGTTTTAGGCTTGATTCCTTTTCCAAATATCCGCGTGGAGAGATGTTTTTTGCCGCGACCCTTGTTTTGGCGTGGTTTATTCTTCGAGGGGGCGGTTCAGTGGAATACGATCGGGGCGCAGTAAACGCCTCTTTAAACGAGATCAAGACACAAGTCACGAGCGTCGCGAAGGCGGGGGACGAAGTTCTCTTTATCTCACAGCGTCATCTTTTAGCCATCGAAGAAATCGAAGACATTCCCCTCATCCCAGAATATGAAAAAGATGTATTGATGGAGATGGTTATGTCTCGAAATACAGCTTATTTGGGCGGTTTTTATCACGATCTGCGAAATCAGCGTTTTGGGATAATCGTGATAGACCCGCAAACAGATACGCTTTTGAGTGAAAAGCGCTCTTTCGCGGCTGAAAATAATATCTGGATATTGAAGGTGGCGCGTCCGCTTTGGTGCTATTATGAGCCGCTGGTTTTGTATGAAAATGTGGGGGTAGAGTTGTATGTTCCGCGCGCTGAAGCGGTAGAAGGTTGTGATTAAGGGGCTAAATTAAAGAAAACGCAAGTATTTTTCTGTTGCGTTTTCAAGATCGGCATAATAACCGCGATATTCTTTAGGGAGTAATTTCGCCAACTGATACATCATTTCATCGACCATTTGTTGGCGCACTTTGCCTGTAACGCGTTCCCCAAGATTGTCAAGATAAAAGAGTTCCCCTACACGGATGTGAAAATCCGTTCGACGCAGCCCTTTAATATTTTGAGGGAAATTCTCTCCTCCCCAATGTGCAACAGGTTGTAAGGGAGCCTTGCTGCGTAAAGCGATTGGCACAATGCCCGGATGAGCGCGAAGTAGTTTTGCGCTAGAACTGCGCGTCCCTTCGGGAGAGATGCCAAAGATATAGCCTTCTTTGACCATTTTTATGGATTCTTTCATCGCATCCATATCTGCCTCGCCTCGTCGTACGGGAATCAGTTTCCAGATGTCGAAAAGCCAGTTGTAGAGGGAGTTTTCCCATGCTTCGGCTTTTGCCAATGCGGTAAGAGGGCGTGGTTGCAGGTGGGAAAATATGAGCGGTACTTCAAGAGAGCCTGTATGATTAGCGTATGCGATCAGAGGACCGCTGCGGGGAACTTTATCTAGCTCGGCTTTGTCAATGCGACAAATCAGGCTTGTGCCAACTTTGATCAGACCAGAGATAAGACGATGTTGCAAGCTTAAATGGATCATGTAGTTATAAAATTCAACGCTTGGGGGATGAGTTCAATATCGAGTTCTGTGCCTTCATAGCATAGCGTTTCCCCATCACAATGTGCTGGCAGCGTGCCTTTGATCGCCTTGACGCTGATCTCTTTCGTGCGCCCTGTAGAGATCTCAGGTTCGCTGGCTTGTGTGCCTTTAAGGAATAAACTGATCAATTGGAAGATACGAAGTTTAGATGCTTCGCTGGCAATACATAAGTCAAGCTCTCCATCATTGGGAGAGCTTTCCGGAGCCATATAAAAGCCGCCGCCCATGCGCTGTCCATTCATGATCGAGATCATCAGAGAAGGTTGGGTGATAGTTTCATTGTTATAGCTAATGTCGACAGTAGGGCTTTTATAATATAAAAAAACGGTTTGCATGGCAGCAACAAGATAAGCCAGTAAGCCACGTGTCCAGGTTACTTTTTCGGCTTCGAAACCGACCGCTGCATCAAAGCCGATCCCGACACCATTCCCAAAATAACGCCCTTCTGGATAGTCCCCGCCTTTAACAAGACCAATATCTACTGTTTTTCGTTTGTTCTTGGCGAGCGTCGCACAGGCTTCATCAAGGTCATCGTCGATGCCCATGCCGTAGGCAAGATCATTACCCGTACCAACAGGAATTATCCCCATTGCTGTATTGCTGAAACCAGCCGTACGGGCGCGCATTAGACCGTTTAATGCTTCGTTGGCGGTTCCATCTCCGCTTGCTGTTACAACAACATCATAGCCATCGCGCGCAGCTTTCTCTGCAATATCTGCTGCGTGCCAAACGCGTTCTGTACGAATCAATTCAAAGTTCAGTTCATGGGATTTTAGAGATTTTTCGATAGCCGGGATAGATTCTTCCGCATAGCCGCGTCCCGAAATTGGATTGACGATAATAAGATATTTCATGGGGATGTTCCTCCGTAAAAAAGAATGCAAAAGTTTATCATAAAAGGAAATGGATGTATGTGATTTTCTGCCTCACGCCCGTGATTTTAATTTGTATATACTCCAAAGGGGTGCTACCCTTTAAGTAAATTTTGATACTCTCTATTTGTATCTACATCAAGCAAGAGCGATGAATCCAGCCAGAGAATGTAGCTGGGTGAAAACTTCGAGAAAATACCGCGCCCACCAATATCACCCTGAAGCTCAAGCAGAGCGGGGAAAGTCGCTCGGTCAAATAAGACAGGATTTGCTCTACGATCTTCCACCATTGGCGCGATAACGGGTTTGAGCGTGCGCTGATGTTCTTCAACAAGGGCACGTAGGACAGTGGATGTAACTTGGGGTTGGTCGGCGAGCAGAAAAATGGCAGAACCCGTCTTCGTAGGAAGGCTTTTTATCCCTGCCTGGATGGATGAACTTTGCCCTTCTTTCCAATTGGGGTTGTGAGCGATTTCTATCGGTAAATCTTTGAGCGCATTTCTGATTTCGTCATCTTCTGCGCCTGTCACGACGATGATGGGAGATAATTCCGCTTGCAGGGCTTTTTCTGCAATTGCGCAAATAAATGGCTTACCGTGATAATCAAGCAGTTGTTTGGCCTGCCCAAATCGAGACGATGACCCGGCAGCCAGAATAATAGCGGATGCAGCTTCGAAGGTTTGAATGTTGAAAGTTAAAAGGTTTGTGGTGATAGAAGAATCGAATTTAGAAAGCAATTTTTTTGCTATCTTTCCACTTTTAGCTTCCAGTTCTGGTGTATCAGCTTGCGTTAGGAGGGCAATGCGTCGCGCATTTTTAGGGATTTTTTTAAGCCCACCATTCTCATGTAATAAGACATTACTAAGATTTTCAGCCGTAATGATTTCCCCTTCTTTAATATTCCCTAATTTGGCAAAATCTTCTGCGTTGTATACATTCTCTTCATTTAATGATTTTTCAATACCAGATAAACCTGCAACAGTAATAACGGTTTTTATAAAATCGGGGATAACAGGCTCATCTTCTTTGGGGGCTTTGAGAGCTTTTTGGCGCGCGCCATCGGCTTCGATGAGCAGAGGCAGGGAATGATAACTAGAAAATTGCTCCAGCCATTTCAAGCTCTCATCTGGAGGGGATGGAAGCCGCTCTCCCTTCTCTTCCCCTGTTACTAAAATGATGCCCGAAAAAGCGATCTCTTCAAGCTGATTCACATCTTCAGATTTGTGGATGATGATGTGCTGATCAGCTTCTTTTGCTTGCCATGCACCGAGATGTGTTGTTGTGGTGACAATGCAGGGGGAAAGGTCTCGCGCCAATTGAAAGAGCGCAGTTGTCTTTCCTCCGGCACCGACAAAGGCAACGCGCGGCGGCGGGATGTGGTCAAGACGCAGCGCTTTGGCGAGGGAGAGCTTTTTCCTGTTGATCAATTTACCATTCCCCATCATACTCTTCTATATATTGCTCTCGCTGAACCATAAAAGAATCCATCACTTCTTGGGGTACCAAGGCTTCGATTTTGTCATAGAGAGCATAGATTGCTTTCTCGTTTTCTTTGTTGTCAAAAGAATATGGGATTTTATATTCGTTAAAATAAGCAAATGCGATCAGCGTGCTTGTGTGCCCTCCAGCGGGAATGTCCTCAGCTTGTAGCCATGCTTGGTCAAAAAGACCTGCATCGTAGAGTTTTACATAGAATTCATTGAGAAGATTATCTTCTATAGCAAGATTTTCCGTCCAAACAGGCGGTTCATTGGATGGGTAATTGGGTATAAAGTTGATCTCGCTTTTCTCATTAGAAAGCGTGATCGTATAGCCATACCAGTATTCTATTGCACCCGATGTCCACCTGTAGCTGATCTCGAAATCGTCGGGCATTTCTTGGGGGAGTTGAGTTGCTTCTACTGGAGGCGGTGTTGATTTTGGAGTTGGCATTTCGGGGATACAGGAAGATAGGAGAATTAAAGAGAGAAGTAGGATGATTTTTTTCATTATGTTTGTTCTTTTCTCCCAAATAAAAAAGATGAGCAAAGTGTAGACTTGCTCATGCTCCGATTAGTAACTATGAGTAAGTGTATATTGTGAATTGTAGAAGCGAACAAAAGAATCTAAAATCTCTTGCATTTCAAGGATAGTTTCTTTAGAAGCAAAAAACGGAGCTATTTCATCAAAATAGATAGTTAAAATCATTTTCAAGCGTGTTAGTTGTTGTTCCATTACTTGGTTCAGTATTACCCCTCTTGGAAGATCATAGAACCACTCTTTTGGATGTGTTTTAGAAACAAAACAAGCCATAAGGTCAACAGCATACCAAAGATTTGGGTCGTAGCGACCTACAGTTAAAGATGAGACTTCAATTCCAATTCTATTATGCTCAGCATAAATTTTCATTTGAAGTTGGTGTGATTTGAAAAACAAGAGATTATTTTTATACCCCGATGAAATTGAGCTAGATGATTTGTCTAATGAAAAGTTGTACTTGGTGAAAAAGTCAGCTAGTCGAGTGTTGACATGGCCAAGAAATGAGTAATTATCCATATTGAAATTTACCAGGCAACGAAAAACAGATACATGCCCCCGCATTGATCTTTGGGTCTACCCACATGCGCCCGTCGTGGGCTTCGACGATGGCACGGGCGAGATAAAGCCCCAATCCGGCGCCTTTGGTTTTGTTAACTGATTCGGCGGCTCTGTAGAATCTATCAAAGATGAGGGGCATATCTTTGGGGTCAATGCCGGGACCTTCGTCCGAGACGCAGATGATGACCTGTTCGGGGCGCATCTCGCCGCTGATGCGAATTTCACCTTCGGGAGCGTATTTGATGGCGTTGGAGATGAGGTTTGTGAGCACTTGTCTGATCCGTGTTTCGTCGGCAGAGATAAGGGGGAAAAGTTCGGGAAAGTGAACACTAATTTGACGGGAGCCAGCTTGAGAGGCGAAGCGTTCCGCGAGTTGGGAGGCGAGATTCTGGATGGAGAGGTCGTTTTTGCTGAGGCTTAATCCGCCTGCCTGGAGGCGCGAAGCATCCAAGAGATCATCGATCATTTTTGATAATCGATCTGCTTCTTCTTCGATGACCATCAGGCTGTCTTCGATGATCTCTCTATCCCAGCGGGCATCATCGCGGCGCAGGGTGCTTGCGTAACCTTTGATGAGAGCTACAGGCGTACGAAGCTCGTGGCTGACGACAGAAATAAAGGTGCTTTTGACTTGTTCAGCGGTGCGGAAATGGGTGATATCGCGCACGGTGACGAAAATATTTCGGAGAGTATTGTCGGCGGCGAAGAGGGGTGCATAAGTTACGCCAACGGGCAGATTTGGCGGATCGGGGCGGTGGAGATCGCCTTCGACGTAGAGGGAGGCGTTGGGCGTGAGCGGCCAACCTTCGGCTTCAGATTCTTCGAGCGTTGCGCCGTGGGGGTCGTTTGCCCAGCGGATGATCTCTTCGTGAGCTTTTCCTGTAATTTCTTCACGCGGCTGGCCGTAAAGTTTCTGAAAAGCACTATTGATGCGTTCTATGCTGTGGTCTGCGTTGAGAATTAATATGCCGTCAGCAGCAGATTCGAGCAGTGCATCGAGACGTTGTTTTTCGTAGCTAACTTGCCCATAAAGTTGAGCATTGTAAACGGCAGAGGCGGCCTGGTCAGCAAAAGAGCGCAGCAAGCTTTTGTCATTACTTGAAAAATGATCGGGATAATTTCGGAAGATGAAGATCACACCGATTACTTTTTTATGAGCGACGAGCGGAAGCCCCACACCGTTCAGCAGTCCGCGACTGGCTGTGTAAGCAAGACTTTTGAGCATCCGGTTCAGCTCGTTTACATTGAATTCAGAAACAGTTTCTTCGGCGAGGAGGGGTTTGAGATAGTCGAGTAATGCTGGGGGGATTTTTTGTGCAGAGGCAACATGCCAGCCATCATCTTTTTTTAGGGCGATCAGCCCAGCTTGCCCGGCGAGCATCTCAATGGAGATGCGTAAGATGCGCGCAAGCAGCTTTTCAAGATCAAGCTCTTGGGTGATGGCGCGGGTTATTTCGAGCAGGTAGTCGCGTTGGCGAACACGAAAGTCAGGAAGGGTTGGAAGCATGATGATATTTTATCATCCCCGATGGTCTTAGGGTGTATCATCCTTTGTCTTAAATGAATTTCTTATAAATCATGCTATAATTTTCCCTCAGCTACAGTTTTTTAGATAAATGTTGCGCTTTTTACGAAAGGAACTTGCCTATGATTAGCATCTTAATGAAAAACACAATTGCAGTATGTTTATATGATCCATGCAACTTTGTTTCACTCGTTGATGCTAATCTGCTTATGCTTAAATGAAAAATTGGTTTATCCAAAATATTATTTTTGAAATTGCGGAAGTCGCGGGTGTAACATAAACACTTACGACTTTTTTGATGTAAAAGTGGTGGGTGACTAGAAGGAGATTTCCAATGAAACTTGAATTAGCAATAGTTTTAGCCTGCAAGAAAACTGGGTGTCGTGTTTCCCTTTTAGGTGACAACTTCCCTATTGAAGTACGTTATTCTGCGCTTGTACAAGATCGCATTATGATTCAGCCAGAGCAAATGGTTGCTGTCAACACTGAAGCAAATCCGCCAGAAATTGTTTGGCGTTGGATACGAGCTGCAGTGATTGAAATTAATGCAAATATCACTGTGGTTGATGATATGCAAGGGCATCCGGCAGAAGTATCTCTTATCCCCGACCTTCCCTTGCCGCTAAAATTAAATGATGAGATATGGACCTGTGGTACGGGACGTGACTACGAGATTCATGACATTATTATTGATGGAAAACCAAGGCATCCAAACCGCTTGCTCAAATATATAACACCAATCATAGAGGAAATATATCGGCAATAAGCACAAAAAAGACCCTCTTCCACTTGTGGAAGAGGGTCTGGGGTGATGAGCGTAATTTACTCTCTCTCTGCCACAGTTACCGCTTCTTCAAATATCTTCAACCCTTCATCTATCTCAGATTTGGAGATATTCAAGGGCGGGGAAACACGGATAACACTATCACCGCAACCGAGGGTGATTAATCCGCGCTCAAAGGCCAGATCGGTTACGCGGTCGCGCAGGGCACCGTTTTTCTCGCGTGTCTCTTTATTTTTGACGAAGTCAATCCCAATCATTAAGCCAATTCCGCGCACGTCGCCAATGCTGGGGTGTCGCGCTGCAATCTCTGCGAGTGCATCGAGGGTATATTCACCAACTTCGGTCGCGTTAGCCATGAAGGATTCTTCGATCAGGTCAATGGTGGCGCAAGCGGCTGCGCAAGCAAGGGGATTGCCGCCATAAGTATTGCCATGTGTGCCGATCGCCCAAGTCATGATCGATTTTCGAGCGATCATCGCGCCAAGCGGAACGCCAGAAGCGATCCCTTTGGCGGAGGTGATAATATCCGCTTCCACACCAAAATTCTCGATAGCCCACCATTTTCCGGTGCGTCCCATGCCAGCCTGAACTTCATCTGCAATTAGCAGAATGCCATATTTGTCGCAGAGTTTACGCAAGGCAGGGAAGAAACCCGCAGGCGGGACAACGTAGCCGCCCTCGCCCTGAATTGGCTCGAGCAAGATGCCTGCAATTTCGTCAGCGGGCATTACTTTTTGCATGATCTCTTCTTCGATATAGCGCACAACGGTTTCGCCGTAATCTTCACCTTTGTAAGATGCCAAAATTGGGCGATAAGGGTCAGGGAAAGGCGCATGAACAACGCCGCCCATTAGCGGGCCAAATCCACGTTTATATTTTGCCTTACTGGCAGTAAAAGCCAGCGAACCCATTGTCCGGCCGTGGAAACCTCCGAGAAACCCGATGAAGCCAGAGCGTCCGGTATGATACCGAGCAAGTTTGATTGCCGCTTCCACTGCCTCGGTTCCCGAATTTGTCAGGAACACGCGCGCATCTTCTTCAAATGGGGCAACTCCTGCTAATTTCTCGCTCAGTTCAATCCACTTTTCGTGATAAAAATCTGAAGAAATATGGATGAATTTTTCTGCTTGTTCTTGAATGGCTTTGACCACCTTCGGGTGGCTGTGCCCGGTCGAAGCGACGGCGATTCCGGCAGCAAAATCAAGAAATCGATTGCCATCTACATCCCACACCTCACTGCCTTTGCCATAATCCATCGCAAAGGGATACGCACGGGGGTAAGAATTTGAGACTACAGACAGGTCGCGCTCAATAAGCGCGCGGGCTTTTTGCCCAGGGTATTTAGCCAAGTGATGCCTCCTAAGGGATTAAACTTTTTGTTCTACCAATGCCAACGCACCGAGCAAACCGGCGTCATCGCCAAGCGCGGCTGTGGTAATGGTGAGTTCTTCTAAATAGGCGGGAGCAAAAATTTCTTTTTCTAAACTCTTTCTAAAGGGCTTGCAAAGCAGATCTTCACTTTGCGAAACCCCGCCGCCTAAAATAACAATAGAGGGATTAAAAATATGCAAAAAGGATGCGACGCCGATGCCCAGATATTTCCCCGCGCGTTCATAAGCCGATAGCGCAAGTGGGTCGCCCTCCCGCGCCGCTTTTGCAATGGATTTAGCAGAGCGGTTCGCTCTTGACCTTAGGCTTGATTCCGTTTTTTCATTTTTGAGTTCTTCTTTGACGTATCTTGCAATTGCCGTTCCCGAAGAAAGTGCTTCCAAATGACCTCGGTGCCCGCATCCACAGATCGGCCCCTCGGCAAGAATTGTTACATGTCCTAGTTCTGCGGCAAGGCCATCTTTGCCCTCAAGCAGATGCCTGTCACTGATAATTCCACCCCCAACGCCTGTGCTGATTGTCAAATAAAGCAGATGGTCGTGTCCTTGCCCTGCACCATAGCGCCATTCGCCCAAGGCTGCCAGGTTCGCATCGTTGCCTAGAAAAACGGGCACATGAAAATAAGCATTCAACTTTTCTATAATCGGGAAATTATCCCAAGCTGGGATATTAGGTGTATTTAATATCACGCCTGTGCGCGGATTTAGCGGCCCCGGAGCAGCGATTCCAATGGCGCCGAGGCTTTCGCCTGAGGAAATTACCTCTTCAATTAAATGAAGAATCCGCTCGAAGATGCTTTCATCTTTTGAGCGGGTTTTGATCTTATGATGCTTGAGCGGCTCTGTCTCTGTTGGGCGGAAAGAAGCGGCACGAATATGGGTTCCGCCAAGGTCAACGGCGATGTAAATAGTCATAAAGGTAATTATACTCGCAGGGAGAGCGTTGTGTCACGGGATGAGTGTCATATGTTCTGTGGATATATTTTTTTCTCAATGTTTAAAGCGTACAAAAATACGTCCAAAATTCCTGCTGTCTTTGTCAATTCGATGATAAAGAGGGCGAATATGCTTCTGGTTGAGAAAGCGAAGCACTTTCTTTTTGAGTTGCCCGCTCCCCTTACCAGGGATGATCTCTACAAGCGTGATTTTCTTATCTATCGCTTCTTGAATAATTCGATTGAGCTCTGTATCAATCTTGTAACCCTTATTGTAAATGTCGTGTAGATCGAGTTTTAGTTTTGCCATAAAGACCTTTTGTTTAGGTTTTGGGTTCTTCCGGTGAGCGAATCAGGAATACACTCAAAATTCCTCCAATAAATACGATAAAAATAATACCCATCATCCAGCCTATAGATGACTTGGTTTCTGATTTATCGTCCTGACTGAGGGCTGTGGGTGTTGATGTTGCTGTAATTTCTGGAATGATGATTAGAGTCGGCGTAGAAGTGGGCAGTTCTACGAGATTTGTAGCCGATGCCAGCGGTGTAAGCGAGGCTGGTACCGGTTGAGTAGCTCCTTTTTGGACAAGTAAAAGATAGCCATTATTGATTACAGTAGCATCCTCGAGATTATTCCATGCGCGGATCTGCTCAACGCTTGTATGATAGGCGGTGGCGATACTCCACAATGATTGCCCGTATTGTACTTTGTGTAAGACGTCTCCATCGGGATGTGCGGTGCTGATTATGACGGGCATAATATATTGTGGTAAAAGACTGTTTTGGGATGCGCCATCTTCGACAGGGAGGATAGTTTCGGCATCCTTTTGCATTTCGCCATTTGCGGTCTGGAGAGCTGTTTCTAGCACTATATAGATTTGGTCACTGACAGCAACAGCAGCACCAATATCGCTTCGATCAGGAGATAGCATCGTGTTTGTATGCGGTCCATCACTTAACCAAAACTGCATAGCTTCTTCGGCAGTTCTGGCAGCAACCCAGTTTTCTGATCGGTATCCATCTAATGATAAATCGCCTGCCAAAGGATAGTCTACGGAAATTAGCCATTGTCCAAGTGTCATCCCGTTTGGGCGCGTATGGCCCGGGGCTCCGCCTGCAATGACATTTGCTTCCCATTGCGCTACCTCCATAAGTGCTGGGTGAGTATTTAGCGGATTTAAGCCGTGAGAAATTCGAAGCGCGTTAACAGCTTCGATTATTTCTTCCGGTGTTGGCGCTGATGTTTGAGAACGGGAGTCCGCAAAGGCTTCTTTTGGGAGGGAAAGAGTAGCTGTTAGTAAAAGAAGGGTTGCTAAAAAGAAAAGCTTTCGCATGAACCGATTATATACCACGAATAAGGAATAAAAAACATACGAAGTTCTTGTATTTTCTCAGCGGAATAATAAAGCGTGCGAAACGAAAAATATGACCGTGCACATGACGTCCAGCACTGTGAAATATGACCAGAGCACAGATATAGTAGTTTCAGTAATAGAAAAATAATTCTCAAGGAGAAAATGATGTCCGAAAATGAAAAACCCCAACCTGATGTAACAGCACAATTTCATGAGTTGGGCGAAAATATCAAGAGCTTTTTCCAATCTGCTTGGACAAGTGAAGAATCACAAAAGTTTCGGCAGGAACTTCAGGATGGTTTAGATGAGTTAGGTAAAGCCGTTAATGAAGCTGTTGAAGATATAAAAACCAGTGAGACTGGGCAAAAGATCAAAGAGGAAGCTGAAGATTTTAAGGCTCGTGTAAAAAGAGGCGATGTTGAAGAGAAAGCGCGAGAAGAGCTTTCAAAGGTGTTGGATTTCTTGAATATTGAAATAGGAAAATTCAACGAGAAAATGAAATCGACCGAAGCTTCAAATTCTCCTGATGAAGAAGTTGATATTTAACCTGAACTTTGGATAAGGATTTTGACTAATAGTCTTGTCTTTTTACCGTGAATAATTCACCACAGATAAATGGGATAAACACAGCTTTGGAGCATTTTATCCTTTTTATCTGTGTTCATCTGCGGTTAATTTCCTTATCCGAAACTCAGGTTATTTAGACAGACTCGATGTGAAAATATATGCAATACACATTTTAAACAAAAGATACCGAGTGTTTTCAAAATACTCGGTATCTCCAATTACTGATTGCTACTTACTAAACACCAATTGTCATTTACTGTTCGTCGTAATTCTCCGGCAACCAGCAACAAAGAATTAGATCTTTAGCGGCTTTAACTTCGTCTAATCTACCAAAAGGTGTAGACTGCGGCGCGTTGTGCAGCAAGTCTGGTTCCTCGTGTGCTTCTTTAGCGATGGAAAGCATTGCGTCAATGAAAGTATCCAAAGTATCTTTGTTCTCGGTTTCGGTGGGTTCGATCATCAATGCTTCATGCACGATGAGGGGGAAGTAGTTTGTGGGCGGATGGAAGCCGTAATCCATTAGGCGTTTTGCTATATCCAAAGCGTGGATATCGGGGGCATCTTTCCAGCGTCCTTCAGCGACGAATTCATGCATACAAATCCTGTCGTAGGGAACGTGATAGGTGTCACGCAAGCGGGCAAGGATATAGTTGGCGTTGAGGACAGCATATTCAGAGATGTCACGCAGGCCATCGGGTCCGTGCATGGCGATATAGGTGAATGCACGGACGAACATGCCAAAATGACCATGGAATGCTTTAACGCGTCCGATTGTTTTGTTGGGATTAATCAATCCGTAGAGTGGCGGAATACCATCAGCTTCTTCTTCGACAATATCTACGACTGGGGCAGGGAGGAACGGAGCTAGCGTTTCTGTTACGCAAACTGGGCCAGAGCCAGGACCACCACCACCATGCGGCGTGGAGAAGGTCTTGTGCAGGTTATAGTGCATCACGTCAAAGCCGAGATCGGCCATTTTTGTGATGCCGAGCATGGCGTTCATATTTGCGCCATCACCATACATCAGACCACCTGCATCGTGAACGATTTGGCAAATTTCTTCGACATTTTCATCAAAGAGGCCAAGGGTATTCGGATTGGTGAGCATCATCCCGACGAGGGTATCATCAGCTTCTGCGCGTAAGGCATCGAGATCGACATTTCCGCGTTCATCAGATGGGATTTGAATAACTTTTAACCCGGTCATTGCCGAAGTCGCAGGGTTTGTGCCATGCGCCGAATCAGGAATCAACATCTTATTGCGTTTTGTTTCGCCGCGCTCTTCTTGATAGGAACGCATCATTAAAACGCCGACAAACTCACCATGAGCTCCAGCAGCAGGTTGCAGGGTGATCGCATCAAATCCGCTGATCTCTTTAAGCCATTCCTGGAGTTGATACATCAGCAATAAGGCGCCCTGGGTGGTTTCGATCGGTTGCAGCGGGTGAATATTGGCAAATCCTGATAAGCGAGCGGTGTCTTCGTTGATCTTCGGGTTGTACTTCATTGTACAGGAGCCAAGCGGATAATAGCCGCTGTCTACGCTGTAGTTGAAAGTAGAGAGTTTAACAAAATGACGAATTACGTCTACTTCGGAGAGCTCGGGGAGGGGCAATTCTGCTCGGAGAAGAGAATCGGGCACATTGTTGTGTGGTACGTCTGGGTCAGGGAAGTCTACGCCGATCCGCCCGGGGGAGGAAAGTTCGTAAATTGTCGGTTCGACGACCTTTGGGGCGCTATCCAATTTGAATTCAGTCATGATTCACCTCCGAAAGCACTGCTACAAGGGCATCAATTTCTTCCTTGCTGTTCATTTCTGTCACTGCAACGAGCAAATTGTCTGCCATTTCAGGGTAATCCTGGCCTAGATCGTAGCCGCCAAGAATGCCATGTTCAAACAAATGCGCATTGATCTCGGCAACGGGTTTAGGACAAGTGACGACAAATTCGTGGAAGAATTTAGAGTCGAAAGTGAGCGAGAAGCCAGGAATTTCGGCAATTTTCTCTGCCGCATAATGTGCTTTGTGGTAACAAAGTTCAGCAACTTGTTTCATGCCTGTTTGCCCAAGCAAGCTCATATAAACACCTGCTGCGAGCGCTAGCAGACCCTGATTTGAACAGATATTTGAAGTTGCACGTTCACGTTTGATATGTTGTTCACGAGGGGTGAGTGTCAAAACAAAGGCGCGTTGTCCGCGAGCATCTACACTTTCACCAACCAAACGACCGGCCATTTTACGGACGAATTTATTACGTGTGGTGAAAAATCCGAGATATGGACCGCCGTAGCTCATGGAGATGCCGAGGGGCTGACCTTCGCCAACGACCATATCTGCACCCATTTCACCGGGTGTTTTCAACATACCCAAAGCGGTGGGGTTTGCAACGACGCAGAAAAGTGCGCCAGCTTCATGAGTGGCTTCACCTAATTTTGTGTAATCGCAAATTCTGCCAAAGAAATCAGGATATTGGACAAGCACCAGCGCAGTATTTTTGTCGATTAGTGGAATTAACGCTTCGCTCGTGTTTCGGCTTGCTTCCTCGCTAACGAACTCTACATCGGCAAATTGCGTATATGTGTCCGTAGTCGCCCGATAATGGGGGTGTACGCCTGTGGACATGACGATCTTTTTGCGTTTTCCACGGAACTGAGCTATTGCCATATTAACCGCTTCAGCGACAGCCGTTGCACCATCATAGTGAGATGCATTTGCTACATCCATGCCGGTCAGGTTTGCGATCAGCGATTGATATTCAAAGATCGCCTGCAATGTACCCTGTGATATTTCTGGCTGGTAGGGAGTGTACGCTGTATAAAATTCGCCACGTAGCAAAATATGATTGATCGCGGCAGGGATATAGTGGTTGTATACGCCTGCGCCAAGAAAAGAAACTAGGTCTTTTGTTGTCTCGTTGGCTTGAGCTAATTCGCTTAATTCTGCCGCAGCTTCCATTTCTGTCAGTGCGGGGGGGAGGTCTAAGTCAGGATAACGATGCGCTTCGGGAATGGCTTCGAAAAGATCGGACATCTTCTCTACGCCAATTGTCTTGAGCATCTCATCCCGTTCTTTCGGGGAATGGGGAATATAGGTCATTGGTTATTTTCCGGTTATTCGCGTTCTGCGCAATATTTTTCGTAGGCTGCGGCATCCATCAGCTCGTCGCTCTGAGCGTTAACTTCAACCTGTGTGAGCCAGCCTGTACCGTAAGGATCAGAGTTGATCACTTCGGGAGAATCTGCTAAATCTTCGTTGACGGCAAGCACTTTTCCACCAGCGGGGGCATAAACTTCTGCGGAGGCTTTGACCGATTCTACTTCGGCAATCCCATCGCCGACATCAATATCGTCATCTGTGTCAACTAAAGCCTCGACGAAAACAATATCAGAGAGTTGATCTTGAGCGTAATCGGTTAAGCCCATTTTTCCGCTTTCAAGGTCTACCCATTCGTCAGATTTTGTGTATTTCAAATTGCTGGGGATATTCATATTTTGTCTCCTTTTGACAAGAAAAAGTTTGAACCGCCAAGACGCGAAGAATGCCAAGTTTTTTAGATCGTCAAGATTGTTTGCTTTTTGTTTTTCTTGGCGACTTGGCGGTTAGGCAATTAAATTAAAAAGCGCACGAAAATATTCGCGCGCCTCTGTGTTTTTTTACCTGAGAGATTCCTCCCGATTAAGTTGGGAGTTGCACCGTCGGTGTTCTATACGAAGATAGAAACTTTCCAGAGAATGAGATGAAAGCGGGTCCTTTATACCTGAGAGTTTCGCCTGAACTTGCCAGCCCAGACTTGCCCCTTCGGTGCTTTGCGGTTTTTATTGCAAAGTCTCTCCCCGATTTCCTGTAAATTGTCTGACCTTAATTCTACGGGGGGGGAGAGGAGAAGTCAAGAGGAAGAATGTAAAAAAAGAAAGCTGACAGGCTTTTGAAACCTGTCAGCTTTGTGCTTGGTGAGATATTGTTTACGTCCGTTCCAGGCTAGTTTATCAGTGGCAAGCCCAAATTAAGAGCGAAGCGATTTTATATCCCAGAATAATTAGGCTAATTCTGCAGGTGTCACAACCGCTTTACCAGCTTTTTCAGCAAGGGCTTCAAGGTTTGCACGCTGCGATTTGAGTACTGTCCAGAATTCTTCGGGCATATTCTCTTCGCTGCTGTAGAGTTCTTCCATGCGATCCAATTTCTCGAGGTATTTGTTGATGCGGATGCTGAATTGCTCGTTGTACTCTTCGAGGGTGTAATTGCGGTCGTCGAAAGCACCATCAAAGAGAACTTTCAGATCTTCGTATTTGGGGAGAAGACCGATGGGGGTGGAGATGGCATTGTAATCGCCATGTACACGTCCCTCTGCCCATAATGCCCAAACGCGTTTATCGGTTTTTTCGTTCATATACTGACCGTTTTCGCTTTTGAGGAAGTAGTTGGTTGCAAAAACCTTCGGGCAGCGTTTGAGTTTTGCGCCGAATTTGAGATGGTTGCTCAGGTAACGTGAGAGGGGGACGATGACGAAATCCATATTTGCCATTGGGCTGGATGCACGTTTTCCGACCGCACCAAGAATGGTAGCGGTTGTCTCGGATTCGATGGTCGCGCCAACGAAGACGCCGTGTTCCCAGCTCAGGCTTTCTGCCACAGGGACATTTGTGTCTGAATCGCGCCCACCGTAGAAGATGCCATCTACTGCAACACCATCGGGATTATCGTAGTTCTCATCGGCATTGTCCAGCTCACTAATGCTGGTTGTAAAACGGGAGTTGGGGTGTGACATGGGGATTTCTTTACCGGCGGCATCGACGTTGCCTTTTTTCCATGCACCTGAGTGATTGAAGCCCTCTTCGGGAATCACTGTTTCTTTGCCCATGCCAGACCAGTACGTTTTGCCGTCTTCGGTGGTCAGGATATTGCTAAAGATGATTTCTTTGGGTTCTGTGATGGCTTTGAAGATCAGGGGATCGTCTTTAGCGTTTACGTCACCGATAATACCAAAGATACCGCGCTCTATATTGACAGCGCGCATTTCACCTTCTGCGCCTTCGCGGATATAGGCAATATCATCACCAACGATGGTGGAGCCTTCGATCATTGCAGTGGAAGTTTTGCCGCAGCCGCTGGGGTATGCACCCATGAAATAGGTTTTGCGGCGTTCATCGAGTGGATAGAAAGCAGAGATGAACATATGCTCGGCGAGCCAATCTTCATTATTAGCTTTGTTAATCGCGAGGCGTAATGCCAATTTTTTGCAGGCAAGGGAGTTTCCTGCATATTGATTATTTACAGACATTACACAACCTTTTGAAGGGTTAATATAAATGCGACGTTTATCAATATTTTGGGTTACATTATTTTTAAGCTCACCTGCACTATGGCGGAAGCAGAAGAAATCATCTTTATCTTTTAGGTTTTTGAATTGTTCGTAACCAGGGCGATAAAGAATATCTTCACTATGGACTACATAATAAGAGTCTGTAATTTGCATAACGCTGAGTGAGAAGCGAGAGTTTGTTGGACCAAGACAATAGAAACGAATGATCATCTCTTTGCCTTCCATAATGCCGTCCATTAACCCCCAAATTTCTTCCATTGCAGATTCGCGTTCTTTAACATTCAGTCCACGGCTCAGCTTTTCGCCAGCAGGGAGCAAAGTGGCGGTATTGGCTTTATCACGTCCCTGATCGAAATAGCCATCGTAGTGAATGGTATGCCCATCCATTGCCAGAGGTTTCTCTTCACTATTCTCAATAGCCAATTGGCTAATTCTAACTCTATCTTCCTCAGAATCATCAAAGACAACCACTTTGGAAGGTCTTGTTGCTTTTGTTGTTTCGTCGATAATTTGCATCATCTTTGGATTATCCAAAGCCTCTAATTTTGCTTTATCAGCATCTGAAATTTCGTAAGACCACATAAATTTTTTCCTTTCTAGATTGATTTTTAGAAACACTTAGCTTTTGTACTATAAAGTAGTACGTTTCATATACATTAAGAACACTATTTTTTCAAAAAAGTGATTTTATCGGGCATATTCTCATAAATCAAGATGCGCAATGTCACCAATATAAGAAAAAAACCCGCTAAATAATAGCGGGTTTCTTTAGTTTTGAAAGAAATGGATTAGGCCCATCCCTGATTTTTAACAAAATCAGTAATGACAGGGATATTGATTTCCTCTCCCTGATAGGCTTTATAAGCCCAGAACCACATGACCAGACCAAGAAGGAAGCCGCAGCCAAGAGTTAGTGCGCCTATAAAAGGCAAGACGACTGACAACAAAACGCCCACAATAAGAGCCTGGACATTATGCGCCTTGATAAAAGGACGGTCTTTCTTATCTTCCATCAGCAAGATGATAATCGGAGTGATTGGGGAAAAGAAATAAGCTAAGGCTGCCCATAGCTTATCGTCACTGCTAATATTACCTACGGGTTCAGCATGGATCGGTTCTTCAGACATTTTTTTGCTCCTCATATTTTTTAATAAGACTTTTATTACCCTATTTTACAGTGAAGAAGGATAAAAATCAATTCCAAAAGATTGTATAATATCTCCTATGGAAAAAACTCCCCGCATTGTCTTTATGGGTTCGCCCGATTTCGCCGCCATCGCCCTCAAACGCCTCGCGCAAGATTTTAACGTCGTTGGCGTTGTCACCCAACCAGATCGACGTGGCGGACGTGGCAAGAAGCTCATCTCTCCCCCTGTCAAAATTTTGGCGGATGAATTAGAGATTCCCACCATTCAGCCGCGTTGTATACGAGATGATGATGCGATGGATGCCCTGCGTCGCTTCGCCCCTGATCTGATCGTGGTTGCGGCCTACGGGCAGATTCTGCGCCCCGAACTTCTTCAACTCCCCCCGCGTGGATGCATCAACATTCACGGATCATTATTGCCCCGTTGGCGTGGTGCAGCGCCCATCCAAGCCTCCATTCTCGCAGGCGATGCTGAAACCGGCATCACCATCATGATGATGGACGAAGGCGTAGACACAGGCGATATGCTCGACAAACGCGCCCTCCCCATCGCCGATGATGATACCGCCGGAACACTCTTCGACAAACTCGCGCCCCTCGGCGCGGAATTGCTCGTTGAAACCCTCCCAAAATATCTTTCTGGTGAAATAAACCCCCAACTCCAACCCGCAGAAGGCTCAACCTACGCCAAAATGCTCAAAAAAGCAGATGGCTTACTCGACTTCTCACAAACCGCCGAAGAACTCGAACGTCGCGTGCGGGCTTTCTCACCTTGGCCTGGCACCTTCTTTGAATGGAACGGAAAACCGCTCAAGGTTCACCGCGCCCACGTTGACGGGCGTAAAAGTCCGGGCAACGGTATCAAGTTAAAGGTCGCGGGCGTACCGGCAATTGGTACAGCGGAAGGTGTCCTCGTCCTCGATCAAATCCAACCCGCAGGGAAAAAGTCAATGGACGGCAAATCCTTCCTATCTGGCGGAAGAATCTGGGAATAATTACGAAATTGTCACGTTAAAAACGTGAACTACCGTAGGTCATGCTTGTAGCGTGACGTGGATAAAGGAAATCACTATGAAAAAATACATTGCCTCCATCGACCAAGGCACGACAAGCACCCGCTTCATCATCTTCAACCACATGGGCGAAATTGTTGCCGTTGACCAAAAAGAACACCGCCAAATTTACCCCAAGCCCGGCTGGGTGGAACATGATCCGCTCGAAATTTGGGTGCGCACGCACGATGTAATGAAGGGCGCGTTGGAGAAGGGCGGCATTGATGCGAGCGATATTGCCGCTATCGGCATCACCAACCAGCGCGAGACGGCAGTGGTTTGGAATCGCCACACGGGTGAGCCAGTTTACAATGCCATCGTCTGGCAGGATACGCGCACGCACGGGATTTGCAACGAACTCGCCAAAGAGGGTGGGCAGGATCGTCTGCGTGCCAAAACCGGGCTGCCGCTGGCGACTTATTTTTCTGGTCCCAAAGTAAAGTGGATTTTGGATAATGTCGAAGACGCGCGCAAACTCGCCGATGCCAGTGATCTCTATTTTGGCAATATGGATACCTGGATCATCTGGAACTTGACAGGCAAACACGTCACCGACGTGACCAACGCCTCCCGCACCTTGCTCATGGATTTGGAAAGCCTCGATTGGGACGATGAACTCCTCGCGCTGATGGACATCCCGCGCTCGATGATGCCGGAAATTCGCTCGTCGTCAGAAGTTTATGGGCATGTGGAGATGGGACCCGTTGCGCTGGACGGTGTCTTTGAAGGAACGCCCGTTGCCGGAGACCTCGGCGATCAACAGGCAGCGCTTTTCGGTCAGACATGTTTCAACGTGGGTGAAGCCAAGAACACCTACGGCACCGGATGTTTTATGCTCCTAAACACGGGCGAGAAACCGGTTCCGTCAAACTCGGGCTTGCTAACCACGCTCGGATACAAGATTGGCGACACCCCCGCCGTTTACGCCCTCGAAGGCTCGATTGCGATAGCGGGCGCACTCGTCCAATGGCTGCGCGATAATTTGGGGATGATCGAAAAATCAGAAGATGTGGAAGAATTAGCCACGAGCGTCGAAGATAACGGTGGGATTTACTTTGTCCCCGCCTTTAGCGGACTCTTCGCCCCCTACTGGCGCAGTGATGCACGCGGTGCCATCGTAGGCATGACGCGCTACGTCAACAAAGGTCATATCGCCCGCGCCACCCTCGAAGCGACCGCCTTCCAAACTCGCGAAGTCCTCGATGCGATGGAGAAAGACTCCGGCGTAAAATTAACCGCCCTAAAAGTGGATGGCGGCATGGTCTTCAACGAAACGCTAATGCAATTCCAAGCCGATATGGTCAATGTCCCCGTTATCCGTCCGAAAGTCGCAGAAACAACCGCCCTCGGCGCGGCTTATGCGGCGGGGCTGGCAGTCGGATTCTGGAAAAACTTCGACGAACTGCGCGCCAACTGGGGACGCGATAAAGAATGGTCACCAGAGATGGATGCCGATAAGCAAGAGAAACTCTACAAAGATTGGAAGAAAGCCGTTGCGCGGACTTTTGATTGGGTTGAGTAGTGTGACTTGCTCATAACACAGATAGCTCATGTTGAAAATATGAAATAAGCTTAAATCTATGGATATAGCGTTGAAGGAGCTTCTGAGTTATGTGCCATAGCTATCAAAAAACCGCCTTCCGAATTTTGGAAGGCGATTTGCTTTTTTTATTAGAATACTTTTGTTATTGCTTCTTTGGGTTTGATTGTTTCTGTTACATCCCAATGCTCATCTTTTTTACCGTCGACCTGAACACGGAAGAGATCAAAAACGATGGAGTTGGGCAGGATAGGTTTTGAACCGATATTGCTCATAGTAACGACAAAATCCCCCTCTGCGATGGTCTTTTTGATGTCTAAATGTAATTTGATGCCCAGAAAACGCAGTTTTTTGAAGAGCGATACGCCCTTGAAAAAGGCTTGGCTACCATCTGCTGTCCTGGGATTATGCTGATAATATCGTTCCGTTGTGGTGAAGAGAATGAGATCGGTGCGCAGTTCGACAAAGGTCTTGTAATAAGAATCTGCGGTGAGTTGAGCGTGCTGACGACCAGTGTTACTCGAATAATCTACGCCTGCGCCGTCGGTTAGGCTGCGTCCACTGACGGTCTTTTTAGGGTGTTCCTGTCCTGCTGACCAATGCTCGACGATTTTGTCGCCTTGAAAGCGAAAGAGTTCTCCACGTGCGATCATTTCTCCACCTGCTAATTTTTCGTCGGCGTGGAAAAAGACAAGGTCATCTTGTGCGATTTCACGGTGAATAATAAGCTCGTGGGCGGGGTTTTCGGCAAGATGTTGACGCATATAGTTCGCCAGACCTTGTTTGCTGAAACCGACCCCGATTTGATGCTCAATATAGGTATCGCTTAAATGGGTGGCTATTGCCTCTTTATATTTTGCGGAATATAGGGCTTTGTAATACTCTCGTGCGATTTCTTTTTTATCGTTCATTTCATTCTCCTAAATAAAATACGATATGTAGTAAAATATACTACATATTTGAGTAAAAAAAACTAAAGTGTCGCTTTTATCTCTTCCCAAATGTCATTGATTGTTTTTTTTGCAAGCGTTTCTGTTATTAAACCATCTAATTCTTCGTGGATATTACGCATAACTTTTTGAATATTCCCGCCAACAGGGCAATTCGGATTTGGTGGATTAGCGTGCTTCCCTAAACAATCTTCTTTTACTATTTCAAGAATATCTGCCAAAGTAATTTGGCTGGCATCTTTACGTAAAGTTGCGCCCCCCTTGCTGCCGGAGATGGTCTCAACCAAACCTGCTACACGCAATTTGCCAATCGCCTTACGAATTGTGACAGGGTTCGTATTGACGCTGTCTGCAATTGCGGCAGATGATACAGGTACAGGCGCGGCAGCCAGAGCGGTTAAGATATGAACCATGACTGAGAATTGACTGTTTGCACTCATTTGTAGTAATTATATATACATATTGTTCTTTGTCAAGTCCAATGAAGATGAGATTTGACGGGATGCGATTTTTCACTGCATCTATTCCCTTTAGCGGAGACAAGCCCAAAGCACGGGCGAAGCGGGAAAGAGGCTATAATGGGGCGCAACCATCCACATTATCCATCCCCAAAATCAGTTTCTCAAATAATGAAAAGGAGAAGGTATCCGTGATCAGAGAGATGACTGGCCAAGATGGCCCCCGTATCCTTGAAATATACAAAATGGGACTTGAAACCCGAAACGCCACCTTCGAGACAGAAGTGCCTTCTTGGGCCGATTGGGGTGCAAAGCATCTTTCTCATTCGCGATTTGTTTTCGTAGAAAATGAAAAACTTCTTGGATGGATTGCTTTGTCTCCAGTTTCTGCGCGAAAGGTCTACTCGGGTGTAGCTGAGGTGAGTGTTTATGTCAATACGGATGTACACGGAAAAGGGATTGGTTCAAATTTGATGGAGAAGATTGTTCTTTCTTCAGAGGAGAAAGGAATTTGGACACTTTATTCCAGCATATTCCCGGAGAATGAAGCCACACTGAGGTTGCATGAAAAATTTGGTTTTAGAATAATTGGCAGAAGAGAAAAGATCGCCAAACTGGACGGTCGCTGGCGAGATACAATCTTGCTGGAAAGACGAAGTAAAGTAATTGGCATCGAATAAATGCTAAGACAAAAGTCTTGGTAATTAAAAATCATGAAAAAAACAAAACTCCTTTCCCCTGCTGGCTCGATCAAGAATATGCAACATACTTACGCCGTACTCTCCTTTCTTAATTCTTTATTATAGAAGCCTTTTCACTGCTTGACGCTCTATTTTGCCCATGATATGATGCCGACCAGTGAAATCTATGGATAATAATGTAAATAACGATAACTTCGAAGCACAGCAGGGGGATTCTGCTGAAGCACCCCGTTCTGAAAGACCGCCAAATTTTTTCGCCCGCTGGACAGAAATGCTCCTCCAATTGGGCTTGGGCGAGTCCGCTTTGCGTATGGCAACAAATGCTCTCTTTCTGATTGCTGTTATTGGCGTGATCTTGCTTATGCAGGGATTCTACAAAGATGCGCCAAATAGAGAAGCGGGAGAAAGCGTGCAGGCAGCAGAAGCCCAGCCTACTTTTGCGGTTGAGTTTGGCGCAGAGGCGCTTCCGGCCATCTCTAACGCTCAAGGGATCGCGCGCTTGGCCAAGATACACACAACGATCCCATCCCGCCCACGGTTGGAAGTAACAACCTATGATGTTCAGGAGGGCGATACCGTATTTGCTATTTCTGAACAGTATGGTGTTACCCCGCAAACCGTTTTGTGGGGAAATTACAATATCTTATTGGATGATCCTCATAATCTCAAAGCGGGACAAGAGCTGGTTATTTTGCCTGTAAATGGCACCTATTATGAATGGCAAGATGGCGATGGTCTGAACGGCGTGGCAGAATTTTTTGGCGTTACTCCCGATGTGATCGTCGATTACCCTGCAAACCGTTTGAGCGCAGAAAGCATTGGCGATTATGCCAACCCAAATATAGCGCCCGGAACCAACCTGATCGTACCTGGTGGCGAAAGACTCTTTATTTCATGGAGTGCGCCTATCGGCGTAACGCGTGAAGACCCCGCCAGTTCTTATATTCTTGGCGATGGGGCTTGTGAACCGATCACGGGCGGCGCAATTGGCTTTGGAACTTTTGTTTGGCCCGCAGCAAACCATTATCTTTCTGGCTACGATTGGTCGCCGCAAACGAATCATCGCGGTATTGATATTGCTGGTCACGAAGGCGCAGGAATCTTTGCTGTTGACGCCGGCGTAATTGTTTATTCTGGCTGGAATAATTATGGTTACGGCAATGTCGTCATGATCGATCATGGCACTGGTTTTCAGTCTATGTACGCTCATCTTAGTGCCATTTACGTAGGTTGTGGGCAAAGCGTGGGGCAAGGTGAAGCGATTGGTGCTTTTGGTAGCACAGGGCGTTCTTCTGGCTCACATTTGCATTTTGAGCTGATGACATCGATCTACGGGAAAGTGAACCCGTGGGATTTCCTGCCACCACCTTAAATCTGGATAAGTGATTTCAAGAGCGAGCCGACGGCTCGCTCTTTTTTTTCTTTTTCGGTTATGATTATCAGAAAAATATTGGAGAGATCAATGCGCAGGATTTTCCCTCTGCTTTTACTTTTATTGTTAGTTGGATGTAATATGCCCGCCACGCAAACGCCCAGAGACCCTTTTGAGCTTGCCACTGAAATTGCTCTGACGGGAATGCCGACACGCCCTCAGCCCACACTTGCTCCCCTTGTGGAGATAACCCCCTCGTTCACACCTGACCCCGCCAACCCGACCGGCAAAATAGCCTATGTCTGCCAAGTCTTCAAAGTTCAATCGAGCGACCAGATTTGCATTATGAATGCCGATGGTACAGGGCAACGCCGTCTGACCACCGAAGACTATACCCGTCATTTTTATCCCTCGATGGCACCAGATGGGCAGAGTATTGTTTACGCTCAATTTGGTAGCGAAAATGTATACGATATTTATGAGATCACGCTCGATGGTCTGGTAACGCAAATAACAAACGGGCTTGGCGTATTCACCGCACCAGAAATTTCCCCTGATGGTAGCCAAATCGCCTTTACGCATTGGACACCAACATCTGAGCATGCGATTTGGGTGATGAATAGAGATGGAAGCAACCCACATCAGGTTTATAGATCAGGTTGGGACCCGACGTGGTCACCCGATGGGGATGAGATTCTATTTGCGTCGGATTTTAACGGTACTATTCAAATGTACAGAATTAAGCCCACAGGCGGAAGCCCGCTTCAAATCAACGAGATGAGCCGTTTGCGCGGGCGTACGGATTGGTCTCCGCGTGGAGAAATCGTGACTTATTCTGGCCCTCCCTGGAATCGAGAACTCTATCTAATGAACGAAGATGGCTCAAATCTGCATCAGATCACGCCCGATGGTGGCAATAGCCAAGGTCCCGGTTTTTCACCCGATGGGCAGTGGGTTACCTTCACCGCTTATTTTGACCATTATGGTGAAGACCTTGGGTGTGAAATTTATATTATGCGTACCGACGGCAGTGATTTGCGCCGTCTAACCGACAACGATATTTGTGATTGGCAACCCCGCTGGGGGCCTTAATGCATAATCAAGAGAAATGTTTGGAAAGAACCTTGCGAGAGTTATTCTCAAGAGAATGTTGGCGTTTTAAATCAACTCTCTCAAGGTTGACTTAAATAATTATGTTGTTTGAAAATGCTTTAATTCAAAAGCTGCAAAGGAAATAACATTGTGAAAGAAAAGATTCTTGTTGTAGACGACAACAGTGACTTGCGTGAACTTGCTCAAACGATCTTGAGAATGCAAAACTATGAAGTTATATTGGCTAAAGACGGAAAAGAAGCTTTGGAGATTTTTGACCGTACCTCGCCAGATTTGGTTGTTTCAGATATTGCGATGCCAAAAATGGACGGTTTTGCCTTTCTTAGGGCTGTTCGTTCACGAGAAAAAGGGAACGCTGTCCCCTTTTTATTTCTGAGTGCATATTCACAAACGGGAAATCTCTCTCAGGCGCGTCGTTTAGCCGTAGACGATTATCTTTTTAAACCCTTTGACGCTCAAGAGTTATTAGATGCCGTGCGTATTCGCCTGGATCGGCGCCAAGCAGTGCAGCTTTTTGATACGCGCGAAGCTCATCTGCAAACAGTTTTGTTGATGGCAAATATCATTGAAGCCCGCGACCCATACACGCGTGGACATATTGATCGGGTATGTAATATTGCTCTTCGTTTTGGAAAGCAATTGGGTTGGGACGAAGCCTCTCTTTCTGTTTTAGAATTCGGTGCAATTTTGCATGATATAGGCAAACTTGTTGTGCCTACCAATATCTTGACCAAAAAAGGCTCTTTTACGCCTAAAGAGTGGGAAATTGTGTACAAACACCCCGAAAAGGGCGTAGAAATGCTTAATGGAATTGATCATCTCAAACCAGCGATCCCTTTTATTTTGTACCATCATGAAAGATGGAATGGGAGCGGATATCCTTTTGGTTTAAAGGGAGAAGAAATCCCCCTTGCAGGGCGCGTTCTTGCACTTGCCGATTTTTACGATGCAGTTTCTAGCGACCGACCTTATCATAAAGGGCAATCGAAAGAAGTAACGCTAAAAATGATCAAGGAAAATAGCCATATCCTTTTTGACCCCTTTTTGGTATCTAATTTTTTTGAGATCGCCGACGAGCTATAATGATAAAGTTAGGTCACGCTTCAAGCGTGGCCGGCTCAAAAGGTGCATCGCACCAAGATGATAAGAATCTGCCCATCGACAGGCAATATGCTTGTCGATGGGCTTTTTTGTATCGAAGTTGGTGCAACGCACGTCTGTCTCCTCTGCTCAATTGCTAAAATCTCCTCTGCGGTATAATTTTGCTCACCAAAAAAGAATAAAAACTGCCCAATTTCCATTGAGCTTATCGAAATCTGCGGATAAAAAATGAAACCTTCTTTTCGCCCCTATCTCCTGCCTACATTGACCCTTGCCCTTAGCGGCTGGGTTGGGCTTTACTTTCTTGTCAGCTTTACCCTTCCTACCCTTTTACCTCGTTGGGCATTTTTCTTTCTCGCAACCCTCGCTCTTAGCGGTACAGCCCTCCCTATTGTTTACTTTTTCCATCGCCGTTTCGATAAAAAATTCCCCGCAGCCAATATCATCACGCGCCAAGCCCTCTGGGTAGGTTTTTATGGTGCAACGCTCGCTTGGCTACAACTTGGAAAAGTTGCTAATATCTCCATCGCCATCGGCCTGGCTCTTGGGTTGATCGCCATTGAAACGCTGATCCGTATTCGAGAAAAAAGCCAATGGACGCCTCCGGAAATTGACTATGACTGATCTCCGTTCTCTCCCCTCTGTAGACAAATTACTCAAATCCCAAACCTCTGCTGAATTGGTTGCAAGCTATGGGAGACCGCTGGTGCTGGATGCCCTCCGAACAATATTAGATGAAATCCGGGCAGCCTACGCAGACGACAACACCAAACCGATCCCACCAGCCGCAACGCTCCTGGTTTTAGCTGGCTCACGTTTAGAAAGATGGACTCAGCCCACACTTTATCCCGTTATCAACGCCACGGGCGTGATCCTGCATACAAATTTGGGACGTGCCCCTCTCAGCCCCGCCACCATCAAGGCAATGGAATCTGTTGCGCGCAGCTACTCTACCCTCGAGTTTGATATGAGCAATGGCAAACGTGGCTCACGTTTAATACATGCAGAATCCGTCATCAAACGAATTACGGGTGCAGAAGCAGCCGTTGTCGTTAACAACAACGCCTCAGCCGTGATGTTAATTCTCTCTGCCCTCGCAAATCGACGCAGGGTCGTTATCGCTCGTTCGCAGCTTATCGAAATTGGCGGAGGTTTCCGCATCCCCGATGTGATGAAACAATCCGGTGCAAAATTGGTCGAAGTGGGTACAACGAATAAAGTCCATCTTGCCGATTATGAGAACGCGATAGGCGAAGAACCGATAAAACTCGTTATGCTCGCGCATCGCTCTAATTTCAAGATCGTTGGTTTTACAGAAGAACCCTCGCTCGATGAAATCGCGCGCGTTTCTCATGCTGCCAATATCCCCGTTGTGGACGATCTCGGCTCCGGTACATTGTTGGATACCGAAAATTACGGTCTCATCCACGAGCGGACGGTTCAAGAATCTCTTGCGGCGGGGGCAGATATTGTCTCCTTCTCCGGCGACAAACTCCTCGGTGGCCCCCAAGCCGGGATCATCGTTGGGCGCGCAGACTTGATAGCGAAAATTAAGAAACATCCATTAGCTCGTGCTGTTCGCGCTGATAAAGTTGCCTTGGCTGGTATTGCTGCTACGCTGACACACTATCTCAAAGACGAAGCCGAGCGAGAAGTCCCCATTTGGCGAATGATTTCGACCACACCGAAGCAAAATAAATCTCGCGCACAAATTTGGGCAAAAAAATTGAGACAAGGCAAAGTTATTGCTGCTGAATCGACTGTTGGCGGTGGCAGCCTCCCTGGTGAAAGTTTGCCAACCTGGCTTCTCGCTCTCGATGTAAAAAAGCCCGATAAATTCCTTGCCAATTTGCGTAAACAAAACCCGCCCGTTATTGCTCGTACTGAAAATGACAAAGTGCTGCTTGACCCACGCACCGTACTCCCGGAACAAGAAGGGGCACTGTTGGTGGCTCTTCAAAATACACTAAAGTGATGTCAAAAGATTCAATGCGAATTTTACGAATTTGCGAATGTCGCTAATTTTAAAAGCAAAAAGATATTTGCGAAATTTGCTAATTCGCGTAAATTCGCGTTAAAAAAATGGAGTAGAAAGTGTCAAAACTTATTCACAAAGAATTGTCCTATGCTATTATGCAAGCTACCTATGAAGTGCATAATCAGCTTGGACCAGGTTTGCTCGAAAAACTCTATGAACGTGCTTTGATTATCGAATTATTAGCGCAAGGACACAAGATAGAACAACAAAAAGCAATTATTGCCAAATATAAAAATCAAATTATTGGAAAGCACATCTTGGACTTAATTGTTGACAAGCGCATCATACTGGAACTTAAAGCTGTTGCAACTATACTCCCTATCCATAAGCAACAAGCCCTTTCTTATCTTAAAGTAACAGGACATCAATTAGCAATTATCATCAATTTTGGTTCCCCAAGTGTGCAATCGCACCGTGTTGTTAATACAAAACAATAAAAAAATATCCGCGTAATTCGCTAATTCGCGTTAGAACGGAGACCCTCTAAAAATGAAAACCGATCTCGACCAAATTATGCAAGACCGCAACCTTGACGTTCTTCTCGTTCTCGGCGATGCGGAACACAACTCACCCATGTACTACTTAACTGGAGGTGGGCATGTCAACGCCGCGACTCTGATCAAGCCTCGTGGTAAAGATGCGACTCTTTTTTGCAACGACATGGAACGCGAAGAAGCAGCGAAAACAGGATTGAAAACGGTCGTTTATAGCAAATACTCTCTCAAGGAATTGCGAAAAGAAGCGAATGACGATATGGTCCAGATGATGGCTTTGCGCCTGCAAAAGATGCTCACTGATTGTGGTGTGACGAGTGGACGAATTGGTGTATACGGTCAAACAGATTTAAGCTCTTCTTTCTCGATGTTGATGGCTGCACAGAAGCTGATGCCTGATGTGGAATTTGTCGGTGAATCCGCGATGGATTCTGTTTTCTTGCAAGCGATGGAGACAAAGACAGAAGAGGAAGTTGAGCGAATCCGCAAGATGGGGCGAATCACAACCGAAGTAGTGGGCTTGGTAAAAGATTATTTAACGGGACACGCTGTAGATGAGAATGAAGTTCTTTTGCGGACAGATGGCAAGCAGTTGACCATATCCGATGTCAAAGCCAAGATCAATCTTTGGTTGGCGGAGCGCGGCGCGGAAAATCCCGAAGCAACGATATTTGCCATTGGCAGAGATGCTGGTTTCCCACATTCTGTCGGGACGCCATCCGATGAGATCCGTTTGGGGAAAACGATCATCTTTGATATTTTCCCTTGTGAAGCGGGTGGCGGCTATTTTTATGATTTCACACGGACGTGGTGTTTGGGTTATGCCCCTGCCGCGGAGCAAAAACTCTATGACGATGTGCGCGAAGTCTATGAGAAATTGATTGATGAGATGGAAGTGAATATGCCTTTTGGTGAATTGCAGCGTCTTACCTGTGACCTTTTTGAAGCTCAGGGGCACCCAACGATCCGCAGCAACGAAGCGACGCAGGAAGGCTATGTGCACAGCGTGGGGCATGGATTGGGCGTGAATGTGCATGAGCGACCCTGGGCACGGATGGAAATGAAGGATAATTTGCTGCAACGCGGCACGGTTTTCACGATCGAGCCGGGACTTTATTACTCGGAGCGCGGAATGGGCGTCCGGATCGAAAATACCTACTACGCCCGCCCCGACGGCACTTTTGAGCGCATTGTAGAATTCCCCTTTGATTTTGTTTTAGAGATGAAGAGGTAAGAAGCAAGAAGTAAGAAGTAAGCATCTCAACATCAAATATTTTATCTTTGGTTTTGAGAAAACAATTCTCTTCGGTAATTGTTTTAGGAAAGACAATAATGTATTTTGACACTTTAGAAATCAAAAATTTTGGTCCTATATCTGAATTTAAAACATCATTTAGCCCTAATGGGGTAAATATTATTGAGGGACTAAATGGAAGCGGGAAAACTCAGCTTGTTGGGTCCATTGTTTTCTCACTTTTGGGAAAGAATGTCATTGACATACACCCCACAGGAAAAACACCTTCAGAAGTAAATTTGTCAATTCAAGATGAGGAAATTATTGAGTTCATCAAAAGTAAATACGACGAAACTAGTTCTGAAATACAAATAACCAAGCAAACATCTGATGCTGCGAATTCAGATGCTATGGTGTTAACAAACTACCTTATAAATGTTCTGAAAAGGCAAAATGGTTGCCAATTAATATTATCCTATGATCATAGATATAACATCTCTTTTTCGCAACAAGAAATAAATACTTTCTCAAACTTTCAATGGGAAAACAAAGAAATACAAGATTCTTGGGATTCTCTAAGGCAAGGCCTAGAAAGGGGAAAAGGTAGTTTAAAACATTTATCCGAAGGACAACAACTCATAATAGGTTTTTTACAAGAATACCTATACCGTAAAAACACTAATCATTCGATCCCGTTAATTCTAGACAGCTTTTTCCCCTCTTTGAATTGGGCAGGAATGAAACTAATTGGTAATCTGATCAGTGATATTTCAAAAAGAGACCAAGTGATAATTTTAACTTCACAAATTGCCCATCTAAATATAAGAACAGATGATATCAAAACCCAACAAGAAATTGCTTTCTCCCCGTCACAAAACATATCAGCATTAGCATATAATTATTTTCCTCGCCGTATATTTCAAAAAGACAAACAAATAAAACACAGTAAAAATCAGTTTGTTTATGGAGAACACATTCAAGTTGACGAAAATCGCTATTATGAATTTAAAGAGGTAAAAGGTAACAATTCTACTCGCTCAATCATTAGCATTGTGGATATTTATACGGTAGCTTTTTTAAATAAAGGGCGCAAAGGAGTAGGAAGAATTTACTGGGGCGTTACAGATGATGGCATCGTAGTCGGCGTAAAATTAGAAAGCAGCGAACGAGATAAATTAAGACGATTAGTTACCGAGAAATTACACCAAATAGAGCCTCCCTTAGCACCTTCGAGTTATGAAATCAATTTACATCCAGTAAAGAAGGAAAAATCTCCTGACTTATACCTTGTTGAAGTCAAAATTCCATCTTCCGAATCTGAACTTCTCTACTCCACAGGAAAAGGGGATGTCTATATAAAAACAGATGCAGGCAAAAAGAAACTATCTGCCCAAGAACTACAAAGAGAAATTCTTGAAAGGCATAACAAATAATGACCATACGAATACTCGCTATAGAAAGCTCCTGCGATGAGACCGCGGCCGCTGTCCTTGAAGACGGGCGTGCGCTCCTCGCTTCTACCGTCGCTTCGCAAATGGAAATGCACGCCCGTTTTGGCGGCGTTTTCCCCGAAGTTGCCTCCCGCCAGCATGTTCTAAGTATTACGCCTGTGATCGAAAAAACTTTGGCGCAGGCACACCTTACGCTTAATGATATAGATGCGATTGTTGTCACGCGCGGCCCCGGTTTGGCTGGCTCGCTGGTTGTCGGTATGAATGCGGCGAAAGGTTTGGCTCTTGGCAGTGGGCATCCACTTGTAGGCGTTAATCATCTCGAAGGACATCTTTATTCAGCTTGGGTACATGACGCAAAAGAAGATGCGCCACCAGAGCCACAATTTCCGATTATGGCTTTGCTTGTTTCCGGCGGACACTCAGAATTGAATTTAATGACCGATCATTTGACCTATCAACGCCTTGGTGGCACGCTCGATGATGCGGCAGGCGAGGCCTTTGATAAAGTTGCCCGGATGTTAGGCTTGCCTTATCCCGGTGGGCCATCTATTCAGAAAGCGGCAAAAGAAGGCGACCCGATCGCTTTCAAATTTCCACGTTCGTGGCTCGGCAAAAGCTACGATTTCTCCTTTAGCGGGCTAAAAACTGCCGTTTTGCGCGAAGTCCGTAAACTTGAAAAAGAGGGAGATTTACCCGTCGCCGATCTGGCTGCGAGCTTCCAAGCCGCCGTTGTGGATGTGGTCTTCACGAAAACGATCAAAGCCGCGCGTGAGTATGGCGCAAAAGAGATTTTAGTTGCGGGTGGGGTTTCGGCAAATACTGCCATTCGCGAGGCTTTCATGGGGCAGGATGAATTCCCCGTCAATATCCCTAAACTTTCGCTTTGTACCGATAATGCCGCCATGATCGCTGCGGCTGGCTATCGACGTTTTATGGCTGGTCAACGCGATGAGCTTGATCTGGATATTTTGCCGACCTGGCGGCTTTCTTAAAAACTACCCAGTCTCTGAGCGGAGATGTAGCGGAGCGAAATCGTAGACGAAGAGCGGCTCTTGCAAATCCCGTCCTTCGACTACGTGCTTCACATTCGTGAAGCACTCCGCTCAGGAGCTGTCAAAACTTATGCCCAACTCAAAAAAAATCACACGACGAGATTTTCTCAAATTAAGTGGCGCATCCCTCGCAGCGAGCGTTTTGGGAATCCGCACACCCTATCTTTTGCCGGATGAGACGGTAGATGAAACGGGGCGGATCTTTTGGCACGGGAGGCGTGACCAAGCCCAAATCGCGTTGAGTTACGACGATTGTCATTTAGTAACAAAACTCCAAACACTGGAAGAGATGCTTCGGGAACGCCCCGCTGTCAAGGTCACTTTCTTCCCAACAGGCGAAGCTTTGCTTAAAACCAATGACAAGGATGCGGGGATTTGGCAGCGTTTTGTCGATGGCGAGCATGAGATCGGCTCTCATACTTTTGACCACGTCAACCCTGATGTGCGCTCAACAAAGAGTTTGCTCGACGATCATAAAAAATGGTTGGCTGCCTTATATCATGTTACAGAGAGCAGACCGATCGTTCGCTTTGGGCGCCCTCCTTTTGGATCAAGAAGCCCAGCATACAGTGAAATGTGTGCAACCTACGGATTGATCTCCACGATGTGGTCGGCAAGTTGGGGTGGGGAGTTGGAGCTAGCACAGAAAAATATGGATGCAGTGGAGTACGGGGATATTGTCCTGATGCATATCAGCACACAGGACGTGGATGTGAACAGTCCTGTTGCATTTAATTTGCTGGATGAGCACGGGATTCGCGCCGTGACGATGTCTGAACTTTATCTTGCCAGCATTACTGAGGGGCTTGGTACAGGAAATTGTGGCAACCTTTCTTATTACGGACAAACTTGCCCCGAATAAGGCAAAAATGTGAATTTTCTAATTTGACTTTCGCTATTATCTATGACATACTTTTGGTACGCAGGGTGACCTGCTCTTAAATCGCTATCCTAATAAAAGAGGAGGTGGTGCTTATGAACGACAGTAGTAGACTTAGTGCGGCGGCATCCCTCCTCGACCTTCGATAAGGTCGAAACGGGTGCCGTCGCACGCAACAGAAAAGCCGTCCAGAAATGGGCGGCTTTTTGGTTTAAGGCTTGCTCTCCGCTAAATTGCGTACTTACCTGAGTTTTGGCTAAGAGATCGTTAACGAGTCTGCGCGGGCTAAAAGCCCTTTCTCAGTACATGGAAGCCCTTCGGGCTGAGTATTTTTTAGCCCTATAGGGGCTTTCACGAACTGAGGCAGGACTTCAGTCCGCACCGAAAAATGCTAAGCATAACTCAGATTACTTAGAATTTGGGGGCACCCTTCGGGTATGCTTCGCGAAGATGCCCTTTAGGGCAGAGGGGGCTTATTTCTCATCCCCAAAACAAATCCCCATATCTCGAGCAGTACGGACGGAATCGCCGTTGACCTTGACTCGTTTTGGTACAGCTAAAGCCTCCTCGAGGCTAATGTCTACAACATCACCAAAGCGGAAGGCGACCATATGCCCAAATTTCTTGTCGGCGATCAGGCGTACTGCCGCAGCTCCGTAGCGTGTAGCCAAAAAGCGGTCGAAGGACGAGGGCGTTCCACCACGCTGAATATGCCCAAGTACGGTCACGCGCGTCTCTTGCTCGGAGTTTTCTTCCAGATATTGCCCAACCTGAGCACCGATCCCGCCCAAGCGGGGCACATAGATATCGTTCCCTGAGCGAGAGAAACTCTGCACTCCATCGAGGGGTTTTGCCCCTTCTGAAACAGCCAAAATGCTGAAGTGCCTGCCGCTATCAACGCGCCGCTTAATTTTCTCCAGAATTGCTTCATAGCGAAAAGGAATTTCGGGGATAAGGATCACATCTGCGCCGCCAGCCACGCCTGCGTGAAGGGCGATAAAGCCCGCGTCGCGCCCCATTAATTCGAGCACCATCACGCGGTGATGAGATTCGGCTGTTGTGTGTAATTTGTCTATGGCTTCGGTGGCGGTATCCAGCGCGGTATCAAAACCGAAAGTCACTTCGGTGCCGCCGACATCATTATCAATGGTTTTGGGTACGCCTACAACAGGCACGCCTTTGGCAAATAACTCGCGCGAGATATGCAATGTCCCGTCGCCGCCGATCACGACCAAACCATCAAGATTTTGTTTTTTTATCGCGGCTACGACTTCATCAGAAGTATCAATAACGACCTTTTTCCCATCTTTAATGACTTCTCGTGCAAAGGGATTGCCACGATTTGCCGTCCCTAAAATAGTGCCTCCGCGCGGCAAAATGCCCCTGACTTCCTTGATCCCTAATGGGACAATTCCGTCCGTTTTTAGAAAACCATCGTATCCATCGCGCAGCCCGATCACCTCACAGCCGTAGCTGCCAATAGCTGTTTTGACGACAGCACGGATAACTGCATTAAGACCAGGGGCATCACCGCCGCCTGTGAGAACGCCTATTTTCTTCATTGGAACTCCTTCTTCCCTCACCCTAACCCTCTCCCAGAAGCGGGAGAGGGGATTCGCTCTCTTTTCAATGCTCTGCGTTAAAAAACGCAACGCGGAGCATTGCTTTCAGTTTTTCCTCTTATGGGTTATTTATGCCCATATATCTAGCCCTTCATAGAGGGGATTTCTTATTCGCTCAACGCACGTGCGGCATCGTTCATTTGTGCCAAAACCGCGGCAACTGAGCCAGACTGTACATTGGATCGGAAAATAAATTCAAAGCCATCACCTAAAAGATAGCGGATTTTATGCCACGAAGCAAGTTGAGGATAAATTTCAGCTTGCGCAATTAGATCAACTGCCTCTGCCCATTGGGGATTTGCCTTCTCATACTCGGATAGTTCATCTAAAGCAGAAATACGAAGGGGATAGAGTCCGGTACTCTTCACCCATTTGGCTTGATTCTGGGGAGTGAGCATCCACTTGACGAAAAGCCACGAGGCTAGTGCTTCGGCATCATCCGTTTCGAGGAGCGCATAGGATGACCCATAGGTGACCAGCGCCGTCCGCTCCTGTCCGGGAAAGGGGATAACTGTCCACTCGTCGCGGCTGTCCGCATCGAGGAAAGCGCGTCTGATCTCGGGGAATTCTTCCATGCTCGCGGTGATGAAGAGCGCAGAGCGTAGCGCAAACTGTTCGTGCGGCGTTTCTGCTGTAGTAAGCCAGGCGCATTGATTATCGTAAAGGGATTTTAGGCTTTTGAAAGTGTCGATATTATTCGAATTAATAAATTGATAATCATCGTTCACAAAGGGCCCACCGTCAAAGCCGAGCATCCATGAGAGAACACCGTTTGATTCGTAATCAATGATCCAGCCGCCTTTGCCATCGTTTTCAAAGTCTTCATCCGCGCGCATGGCTTGATTGGCGGCGCAGGCTTGCTCTTCAAACTCATCAAAGCTGAGGGGTGGTTTGTCAAAACCGAGTTCTTCTCCCCAGCTTTGATTATAAAGAATGAAGTGTGCTGTCCGTTGAGCGGGGAGGGCAAGTGTGCGTTCTTCGTGTTGATCTTGCTCGAGGAAAACGCTGGGGAAGTCGCTTTTCTCCGCAGGCACGTACCCCCAGATAGGGTCAGAGATGTATGGGGCCAAGTCTTTAACGGAACCCTCTTCTTCCCAAACTGAAATTTGTTCGGGGAGTGCCACGACCAAAGAAGGGCGTTCCGTTGCATCCATCACATTATAAAAAAGCATGTTGTAGCTGCCCTGATAGTTTGCGCGGACGGTAATCCCCCATGGGTTTTCTTCATTGAAATCGGCAATTTGCAGCTCAAGAAGGGATGCTGGTGCTCCAAAGAAAGTGTGCCATATTTCAATTTCTACGCCGTTAAGGTCTGCTTCTTCGATATCAAAATTGCTAGTGGGGACAGGCGTTGCTGTAGGGCGCGGAGTCTTTGTTGCTGGCGGGGGTGTTGATGTAGGTGTCTGTGTTTCGGAGGAAGATTGACATGCTACGAGGAAAAATAAGGTGAGGATGAGTGTCAGTTTTTTAGCCATAAACCACCAAAGGAACGGGAATAAAAACGAGGATAAAAACGATCAGCATAAAAAGGGCGATTTTTTTGCGCATGGGGTCAAGCTCGGTAATCTGGTCGAGAGGTTCGGCGTGTCTGCGTCCTAAAAAGTAGAGCATGAATGCCCAGAGCCACCATCCTTGCCAGGCAGAGCCGAGCAAAATGAGTGCAACAAAAATGAAAGGAGCGATCTTGCTCGCTTTTTTGCCAAATACCGAATAGAGGATATGGCCGCCATCGAGGGTGCCCATCGGGATCAGGTTGAGCGAGGTGACGAGTAAGCCTGCCCATCCTGCCCAGGCGACATTATGTATTTGGACATCCAGACCGCCCAAGGGGGATGGAAAAGATGTGAAAAGATAACGCAGCCAATAAAGAAAAGGCGGTACGCCCTGATAGCTAATTGGCTCCGGAAGCCATTTGCCAAAAACAACATATTTTGAAAGTAAATATAGGATGGAGTTGCCTTCAAGCATTCCGGTTCCGGTGAGAGGGGCGAGTTCAGAGAGTGAAAGCCCATAAAGAAGAACAGGAATGGCAACGACCAAACCGGCGAGAGGGCCTGCAATACCAATATCAAAAAGCACACGCTTGTTTTTCGGGCGTTCTTTCATTTGAATGAATGCGCCCAATGTGCCAAGAATACTTAAAGGGTAGGGTAATGGTAAAAAGAATGGAAGTGTGACTTTGGTTTTATGATAACGCCCAACCAGATAATGTCCAAATTCATGGGCAAGGAGGATACTTAATAGACTAATTGCAAAAGGAGCACCACGCCAGATATGGATAAGTGCATCTTTTGCCAAAATACCGAAAGTGACGTTTTCAGGGAGGTTTGTTTCAAAAATCGCTCCCGTAAAAAGAACACTCAGCAAAGTAACCAGAAAGAAAAGGATATTCTTTGAAACCCTCGGTAGTTCTGGTGGCTCTGCTTCGTGGACAAGGAAGATTGTTTGCTTGTCATTTTCTTCGTGAAAAAGTGGTGTAAGAGAATAAGGTGAAAGGCTTTCGGTAAGTTGATCGTAAGTAGTAGCGGAATCGTCTCCTAATAAATGACCTTGATAACGCGCTACATATCCGCGTTTGCTGTCGCCGAGGGTGATGCTTTCTATTCTAAAAACTCTTGCGATAATGTTGTTCAGGATTTCAGTCTCTAAGAGAGGCATAAGTTATTCCATATTTTTAAGAAGATTTTACATAAAGCAACGTACATAAGCAAATAACAAAAAGCGGACGGAAGACTACTCGTCCCACGTCCACCTTTGCATTTAGGCGGGAGTGCATGGGAGTCGAACCCACCACGGCCCGCAACGCGACCCGTCACCGATGTTGAAGACCGGGAAGCCCACCGGGACTTAACCACTCCCAGAAACAAGGATACTCGAAGGCGGGCGATGTTGCAACTATATGCTTAGATTACCCACATGAATTCTAAGATAATATAACAAAAGCGGATTCGAATTTGTTTGAATCCGCTCAAATATCATCTAAGCCATATCGAACATTACCTGTAACAGGAATAATATCCCCGTTCTGAACCAACTCACCATTTTTTAGTGTTATAGGATTTGCTTTCAAGGCTAAGGGCCTAGGCCCGAAAACTAATCCATGCCTTTGTACATTTAGATTATCAAAACTATCATCAAATTCTAGAATAAACCACTTAATAACTTGAGCAATATTTTCTTTATATATTGAACTATCATGCAATTCTACCCGATCATAGCCCGCAAGTTTTCCCGCATTAATTACTAATGCCCCATCCACAAGGTCAATTCCAGAACCTTCATGAATATGTCCTGTAATCACTACTTTGGGAGAAAATTCCGCTATGATTTCTCTTACTTGAGCACTTCCCAAGTGATTGCCCTGAATATACCCTACATCTAAAAATTGACACCATTTTGGAGGGCAATGTGAAATTAATATCCACGGTTTTAGATTAGCTAATTTCTGGTGAATCTCTAAAAATGTGTGAATCGAATCCTTCCATTCATACGGGCCTCGGAAAGGTGTATAGGTGCTCCCTCCAAACCCGACGAAAGCTAAGAAATTATTATGAATATACTTTTCATTACCTGATAATAAATCAACATTATATGCTAATTTATGAAATTTTTCATCATAAAAACGTAAGTCATGATTCCCATGAACATATACAATAGGAACATTGAGGGTCGCGAGCAATTTAAAAATTGCTTGTAGTTGAGTATAGTAAATGTTCTCTGCAGCCCTGTATGTTCTTGAATTTTTAATCTGTGGTATTGTATGGGGGAGAAAATCTGCAAAGTCCCCCGTCAGAACAATCAAGTCAAGTTCTAAATTGGAACACATAAACACGACGGCTCCTAGATGCTCCAGATCATTATGGATGTCGCCAATAATTAATATCCTCAATGAAAGCTCCAAGCACTATTATTGAATCAAACGCAAATCTGCAAGAATTTCTTGAGCCTTGGAAATCATCTCTTCTAAAGCGCTAATACTATCGTATTTTTTCGTTTCCACAGGTTCGGAAATTACCTCAACTATTTTATCTTGTGAATGATTAGATATAACTCCCTCGTTTACGAGTAACTGGATGTCTTTTATAGCATTGTTTGAAGTCTCTCCAAATTGAATAACCATCATAGCCAAAATCTTTGAGATGATTTTCTGAATATGCTTCATCTTATCCCGCTTGAATTCTAAATCTTTCTCTTTTGATAGTTTATCAATCAATTCATTAAATAATTTTGTAGCTTCAATAAGCTTATCGAGATTTTTTAAATCTACTTCTTCTTCGACATTGTGCTCAAGATATTTTCTTTTGTCATATACTAACTGCAATGTGTTTGTATGTTTTGAAAATTCCCTGTTCATTGAATTTAGTTGAGTTTTAAATTTTTTTATTGTTTCTAAAGGATCAGTGGGCTGATGACCATATTTCATCAACAGTGCCTGAGCTGGAGATAATACGGAATAATAAATATCTTCCATTATATAATGACCCCCAAAAACTAGACCACAGGCTAAGATAGAATATCTGAAACTTGTGGAGGTTTTTCAGTGACAAAAAGACGAAAAAAGCACAGCAGTCAATTCAAATTCAAAGTTGCACTGGAAG
>Ga0233431_1000779_pt1 | contig 64046 bp, 72 predicted proteins | sample SI_118_April2016_FD_179867 | JGI IMG/M metagenome (GOLD analysis project Ga0233431, IMG submission 179867) | Seawater microbial communities from Saanich Inlet, British Columbia, Canada - SI_118_April2016_200_MG | ecosystem: Environmental > Aquatic > Marine > Inlet | place: Canada: British...
GCAAACCAAAAAGAGTTGAAACTGTTGTAATTAGTACACAACATCATCCTGACGTTGACTTGGAAACTATTCGACAAGATATGATTGAGAAAGTAATTAAGCCAATTTGTGCAGAATGGATTGATGAGAATACAAATTACTTTGTTAACCCAACTGGAAAGTTTGTTATTGGTGGTCCCGTAGGAGATGCAGGAGTTACAGGAAGAAAAATTATTGTTGACACTTATGGTGGACATGGTTCTCATGGTGGTGGAGCATTTTCAGGAAAAGATCCTAGTAAGGTAGATAGATCAGCTTCTTATTATGCTCGGTATGTTGCAAAGAATATTGTTGCAGCAGAACTTGCTGAAAGATGTGAAATTCAAGTTGCTTACGCTATTGGTGTATCAAAACCAGTTTCAATCTTAGTTAACACTTTTGGAACTAATAAAATTCCTGAAGAGAAAATTATTGAGTTGATTGAAAAGAACTTTGACTTCAGACCTAAGGCACTTATTGAACATCTTAAATTGCGAAGACCAATTTACCAGAAAACTGCCGCTTACGGACACTTTGGAAGAAATGATCCTGATTTCACTTGGGAAAATACTGACAAGGTAGAAGCTTTAAAAGCAGGATTGGGAAGTTCAGAAGCTGCTCCAGAAGTTGATAGTGTTGAGAATAACACTTTTTAATTTTATTTTTTATTTTTATCTATTTCTCTTAACCACATTAAGCCAACTTTAATCATTAACTTATTGAAACGATCAGAAACTTTGTAAGTTTTTTTATATAAATCATAATCAATCAGTCCCATTCCTCGCATTGGTGTTAAAATACGATCATAAAACTGTCTTTTATTATATGAAATCCTAATTTCTTTATCTAATGGAGACCGTCCTTTTGATTTTATTGTTTCGCCTTCATGCAACTTAGTAGCAAACAGACCCATTTCGGTTTTCCCCATCTCTCCACCATTGTCCCACATATATCTAATTAACATTTTGCCTACTATCTCTTGCTGTTCTGTGGCAAAGATTACCTTATAAATGTCCTCTGGCAGATTGAATTGGTCTATTAAAATAACCATTTGAACAAGAAAGATAGATTAATATATAAATATTACGAAAAGGTATACTGGAGAGTATAGTTGAACTTAATTAATAGCAACCTTGCCAAATGAGGTGCATTTTGATCATTTTCTTTATATCAGTGGCCCGAACGAAGTGGAGGGAGTAAATTAAATGAACAAAATAAGTGCGCCGTGCAGGGTGCTATTAATTACGTTTGTAAGTGTATATTACAGAAAGGTTTATAAATCGGTTGAAATCTGATAGAACAATAATGGGAAGAATTAAAACCACGTTTATCAAGCGGAAATCTAGAGAGTTACTGAAGACTCATGGAGAGAAGTTTTGTACTGATTTTGTTAAAAACAAAGAAGTAACTAATAGCTACACTAGTGTTGGAAGTAAAAAAATGAGAAATGTTGTTGCTGGTTACATGACTCGTTTGAAACAACAAGAAGATTAGAATTCTTTTACTTTCTTTTTATCAAAACTCTTATATAGACATTATTCTTTATTATTTATAAAAAGAGGTTATTTAATGCATTTAGGTAAAGATATTAAAGATTTGAATAGATTTAAGGAGATCTTAACAGTTTTCTTTGAAGAAGGTTTTGGTTTTTATTTAGCAAAAACTAAGTTACATATACATCTGCCTTTTTTAAAACGTATTAAACCAGTTTCTGAAATTACTGATAAAAAAGTTCAAGCAGTAAGGTTAAGGCAATCATTTGAAAGATTAGGTCCTACTTTTGTTAAATTAGGTCAGCTACTTTCACTAAGGCCTGACTTAGTTCCTAAAGAATTTTCTAAAGAATTTGAAAGGTTACAAGATCATGTTCTTCCATTTTCTTACAAAGAAGCAAAGAAAATTGTTGAGAAAGAACTTGGAAAACCATTGAAAGAAGTTTTTAAGAAATTTGATGAAAAGCCAATTGCTTCAGCGTCAATCGCACAAGTTCATAAAGCGATATTGAATAATGGCAAAGTTGTTGCTGTGAAAGTTCAACGTCCAAATATTAAGGAAATGATTGATGCTGATTTAGATATATTATTTTTTATTGCCAAAACACTTGAGAGGTCTTTTTCTTCAATGAAAAATTATCGTCCAGTAGATGTTGTTAAGGAATTTGCTTTATGGACACGACAAGAGGTAGACTTTAATTTTGAGATTGCACATGCTAGGAGATTAAGAGAAGAACTGAAAGATGATCCCAAGGTGGACGTTCCTAAGATTTACCCTGAAATATCTTCTTCAAAGATTTGTGTGATGGACTTTGTAGAAGGAGAAAGAATTGACAACATTGCTTTTCTAAAGAAGCATAAAATTAATCGTAAACAATTAGGCATAACCTATTTTAATTCAATACTTGAACAAGCTTTAGGTAATGGTTTCTTTCATGCCGATCCCCATCCTGCAAACATATTTATTCAGAAGAGTGGTAAGTTAATTTATTTGGATTTTGGAATCATGGGAGAGGTTTCTAAAAAAGATAAAAATATTATTATTAAATTTATTTCTACTATTCCTGAGAAGGATCCAGAAAAAAGTTATGAAATCATTTTATCTCTTGCTCAAGAGATTAGAAACCCTGATTTAGGTGATTTTAAAAATTTCTGCATCAAAACAATGGAAGAAGTTTATTTTCATTCAGTTAAAGAAAAGAGTTTTGGCAAAGCTCTTTATGAAATCATTTCTTCTGGAGCAAGACATGGAGTTATTTTTAAAGCAGATCATGTACTTTTTGCTAAAGCAGTATATCAAGTTGAAGGATTGGGGATGAAATTGGATCCCAATTTCAAAATTGCTGATGGATTTAAAGAATTTGCTGATAATTTTTTAAAGAAAAAGTTTTCAGTTTCTGAATTTGGGAAGAACTTTACCCACACACTATGGGATAACAGAGATTTAATTTTGGATTTTCCAGAACATGTTACTAAGATAATTCATAATTTGGAGAAGGAAGATAAAAAATCAGAAGTAACTACAAAGAGAATTGAAGAAATGGAAGAAAGGATTGAGGAACAACAACATAATCATAGCTTTGGATTAATGATTCTTGTTTTATTCTTAGCATCAATGTTTTTACTTTATTTAGAGGGATATCAAAAATTATTAGGATTAAGTTTAAGTACCATAATGATTATTGTAACTGTTGGAGTATTATTTTATTTCATCTTTTCAAATAAGAAAAATAAAAACTGAGGTGTACAAAAATGAGAGATATGGTTAAAAAAGCGGTTAAAACTGGTTTTGGGTTGGGTTTGTTAAGTTTGGCTGAGGCTAAGAAAGTTGCAGGTAAAGTTAAGAAAGAATTACAACTTAATGAAAAAGAAAGTTTAAAGTTGGCAAGGGAATTAATGGCAACTTCTGAAACGGTTAGTAAAGATGTTTTGGGCAAAGCACAAAAACATTTTGAAGGCGCTTTAATAAAAACAGGATTAGCTAACAAGGAAGATTTGGCAACAGTAAAGAAGATGGTTAAAAAAAGAATGTCTTGTCAAGGTTGTGCTCCTAAGAAAACTTCACCAAAGAAACCTGTTAAGAAACCGGTTAAAAGAAAGAAGTAACTTAAATTTCTTCTTTTAATCTTTCCATTAGTTCTTTTACTTCTGGAATGGTTTTTATTCTTGATAGTTCATCTCTTAATTTAGAACTTCCTTTAATTCCTTTTGTAAAAGCTTGGGCATGAAATTTAATGTTGTTAAAGCTAATATTATATCTTTCTGCTAATTCTAAATATTCGAAGAAGTCTTGGATCTGTTGTCGTTTGTCTCGTTGTTTATATTTTCCAGTAAGATTATAATCTTCAATTTGTTTAAATAAATAGGGATTGCCCATTGTTCCTCGGCCAATCATCACATAATCACAATGGGTTTCTTTTTTCATGCGAACATAATCTTCTACTGAACAAACATCACCGTTTCCAGCAACTGGAATCTTAACGGCTTCCTTAACCTTTTTAATCCAACTCCAATCTGCTTTTCCAGTGTATCCTTGCTTTTGTGTTCTAGCGTGTACTGCAACTAACTTTGCACCTGCCTCTTCACAAATCTGAGCAATTTGAACCACATTAATGTTAGATTTTCTAATCCCTAATCTAATTTTAACTGTTACTGGAATCTCAACAGCTTTTACCAAAGCTTCTACAATTTCTTTAACTTTAGTTGGTCTTTGTAATAAAGCGGAACCAGAACCTTGTCTAATTATCTTAGTAGCAGGACATCCTAAATTTAAATCTAGAACTTCACATTTATCTTCACAAAACTTTGCTGCTTTTACTAAGTTTTCTGTATTTTGTCCAAATAGTTGGATAACTCTTGGTTTTTCTTCCAAAACAACATCAATCATCTTTATTGTAGCTTGATTATTTCTTGCTAATGCATTTGCAGAAATCATTTCAGTAACTGTTAAAGAGGCACCGTATTTTTTACAAAGAAGTCTAAAAGCTACATCTGTAACGCCTGCCATTGGTGCTAGTATTGTATCTGATTGTAGTTTTGGGAACATTTTAACCTAATGAATGAAGCATAGTTCTTTTAACTTGCCTTTCTTGACCTTTTTCTAGTAAATATTTTGGTCTTAAATAAGTGAATTCTTCTATTCCTGTTGCAATTTTCCCTGGATTTCTTTCAATATCTGATTGTAATCGCTTTTGCATGGCCATTGCAACTTTTTCTGGAGGATCATAGGCTGCGATCATTGGTTTAACAACATTTCCATAATCTCTTCCAAGTCGGCCAGCAGCTGAAAGACAAATGTCTGTTAAATCTAAAGCTTGTAGTTGTTCTATTGGAAGTGTAGCCGTATTTGGAAGCAGATTAAAATCAAAGACTAAAACTTTTCTTTTATGTCTCATTGTATTTTGAAGTAGTGCATCAACCCAAATTTCTCCATGGGTGTGTAATTCTTTTAATTTTCTAGCTATTGCACAGGCATATGAAATTCCTTCAGAGGGGTTTATACGAACTAAATCTTGTAAATTCTCTGAACCATGCAATTGTTCGGTTAACAAAACGCCTTCAACTAATAAGTCATTTTCATCTTCAATTAAATGTTGTACTGGGTGTAATGTTGGAAAGTTTTTATCCCTTAATCTTTGATATGCTTCAGCTTCAATCTTTAGTCCTTCTTCTGGGCTTACGGCAAGTGCAAAAGATTGGTTATATTGGCGTTCAACAGTTTCTCTCCAGTTTAACATGGCACTAGAAGTGAATGCTGGAACCTTGACATTTATATCATCGCCTCGATAATTAATTAACTCATGCATATAAGTCCATCCATGACGAACTCTTCCATTAGAATTGTTCATAGTTGCCACTGCTCTTAGAGTAAAAGGCTTTTTTCTTCTTGAACGCTTTTTGATTGCTTTAATTCTGGCTACAAGTTCATCCTGTGACTCAATTTTGTGCATATTTTGTTTTTTTGATGTTTGCTTTTTAAAGGCTCTTAAACTTTAATCTTAGATAAGGGTTGTTTTTATTATTGAGGACCAGAATCTTTAAGTTATCTTAAAGTTAAATTATCTAGATAATTACTTTAATTGAGCATAAAAATAGAATGTTTTTTAAATAGCCCCCAATTCTACACCTTAATGGCGAAGAAGGCAGTAAAGAAGGATTCTAAGGTGATTCAACCTGAATTAAACTTAGCGTTAGTTGGGCATGTTGATCATGGTAAAACAACTTTAACAGAGAGATTCTCTGGAAAATGGACAGATACACATTCTGAAGAAATGAAGAAAGGTATTACTATCCGTTTAGGTTACGCTGACTTCTCAATATATCATTGTGATAAATGTGATTATTATACTGCAAAAGAAAAATGTATTAAGTGTAATGGGGAAGCAAAGTTCTTAAGAACAATTTCTTTAGTTGATTCTCCTGGGCACGAGTCTTTAATGGCTACTATGCTTTCAGGAGCAGCTATTGTTGATGGGGCTATCTTAATGGTGGCAGCAAATGAGAGATGTCCTCAACCACAAACTAAAGAACATTTAATGGCATTACAAATTTCTGGAATTAAGAATATTATTATTGTTCAAAATAAAATTGATCTAGTCTCACATGAAGAGGCACTAAAAAATTATCAACAAATTAAGGACTTCTTAGCAGAAACTGATTATAAAGACGCTCCAATAGTTCCTATTTCAGCAAGAGCAAACGTAAACATTGATGCTTTGTTAGGAGCAGTTCAAGAATTTATATCTTCTCCTAAACGAGACTTAAAAGCAGAACCTTTGATGTTAGTAGCAAGATCATTTGACATTAACAAACCAGGAGCCAAGTCTAAAGATTTAATTGGTGGAGTTTTAGGTGGAACAGTTAAACAAGGCCTCTTCAAAATTGGAGATGAGATTGAGATTGTTCCAGGCTATATGGTTGAAGAAAAGAATAAAAAAGTTTGGAAGCCGTTAAAAACTAAAATTCTTAAGATTTTTTCTGGTGGTGTTCCAGTAGATGAAATTCATCCTGGTGGAAGTATGGCAATCTCAACTTCATTAGATCCTACTGTTGTAAAATCTGACACATTAACTGGTTCTTTAGTTGGATTACCTGGAAAATTACCTCCTGTACATAATCAAATATCTTTAACCACAAATTTACTTGAAAGAGTAGTTGGGGCTAAGGAAGAGATTGAAGTTAAGCCTTTAGCTAAGAATGAAATTCTTATGCTTAACGTTAATTCTGCCGCTACTGTTGGAGTGGTATTAGATCCTAGTAAGAAGAATACTACTTGTGTTCTAAAGAAACCAATTGCAGCAAATCCTGGAGATAGAATTACCATTTCTAGAAAAGTTGGAGATCGGTTTAGATTAATTGGTTATGGGATTTTAAAGTAAAACACTTCTCAGAAGTAATTAACAACCCTTTTATACTCTCTTTTCTTTACTAATAATTATGGTAAGAGTTATTTCATATAATATTGAATATTGTGAAGGAATTCCTGGAAAATGGTATCAGTATCTTAAGATTTGGAAAATTTTCTTTCCACCAAAGAACTTAGATCAACGAATTGTTAAAACATTGAAGAAGCTCAAGCCCGACATACTTACTTTAATTGAAGTAGACACTGGTTCTTTAAGAAGCAGGGGCAGGGATGAAGTTAAGTTTATGGAGAAATCAATGGGTATGCGTTCTTTTGTTGAGAAAGTCAAGTATCCTATGAACGGATTTGCGGGACTTTTCCATCATATTCCTATTTTAAATAAACAGGCAAATGCTATAATTTCTCGTTATAAATTGGAGAATATAAAATATCATGTTTTTCATGAAGGAACTAAACGTATGATTATTGAGGCAACTGTTAATTGTCCAAAACCAGTAACTTTACTTGCTGCACATCTTGCTTTAGGTGGAGAAACAAGAGCAAAACAAATTGGTGAATTGGTTAAGATTGTTAATAAAATCAAAAACCCAGTAATTTTAATGGGAGATTTCAATACTTTTCATGGGACTGAAGAAATAAAACGGTTGTTGACAAAAACACATCTTAAGGATCAGATTGCATTAGATAAAGAATCTGTTCCATTTACAGAACCAGCATGGCACCCACATTTAAGGTTGGATTATATTTTAACTTCTTCTGATCTTAAAGTTAACAAGTATTCAATCTTACACTTTAATTTTTCTGATCATTTACCAATTATGATTGATTTTGAGTTTAAGAAAAATGTTAAAAAGAAAAAGTAAGCTTTGGTGGATGGGAATTAAGGACAAAGTAAATATTTCTAAAACTAGATGTTGTCCACCCCATTACTTGCCGCACAAACTTCCTTTTGGGAAGAAAGTTATTGATGAAAAGTGTCATTATCATAACTCCAAGTGGAGGATGGCACATCATAAGTTTTTTTGTAAGTTTTTAGGATGTAAGAATTATGACTTTATGATTCTTGAATATACTAAACGGAAGAAATAACTTACTTTCTTTTAATCCTAACTTCTTTTTCAACAAATTTCTCTGCTTTTATTGCATCATTTTCTAATTCCTTTAATTCTTTAAATAGGAATTTTCTTAATGGTACCCTAAATGCTGCTACTAAAATTAATAATACTCCTAAAGAAGCTACTATAATTGTTTTTATTGTTAATCCAGAATGTAAATCTGCTCCAAAAGAGTTTATTAACAAGAATCTAGGAATGTGTCCTAAGATTACTAGAGCAATGAAAGAAATGTAACTAATTCCTGTTAATCCTACAATTAGCATAACAGAAGTACTGGGAAATAAAGGTACGATAAAAGAGATCAATGCTGCAACTTTTCCTCGTTTCTTTAAGATATGTTGTAAATGTTTAATGTGATGTTCATCGACAAACAATTTTAACAATGGTTCTCCTAGCTTCTTAATCAATAAGAATAAAATGCTACCTCCTGCTACGATTGATATTAATGCTAACAAACTTCCAGTCATTAATCCATAAACATAGCCGCCGGCAAGAATAATGGGGGTTGCTGGAACAGGAGAAAGAACTGAAACAATTAATAATACTATAAATGCTAAGTAACCCCAATTGCCTAATCCAATTAAAATTCCTCTGATATATTCTGGAGAAGTAAATTTTTCAAAACCAGGAATAAAGTAAGTTGATGCTGCCATTACTATTAGTAAGATTCCTAATGCAATGTATCCCCAGATTTTATGTTTTGTTTTGTTCATTCAGGTATTGTAATCTTTTATTGTTTTTATAGTTTTGCTTGTTTGGGGTAGTAAGTAAAATATATAAACCCTGGAATTATACTTCTGGTATGAACAAAATAATTTTAGCACTGTTATTTGCAGGGTTTGGTGCTCAACTCGCTAAATTAATAATTCTTTTCTTTAGACATAAAACCTTAGCATTTAAGGATATTTTTGTTACTGGTGGTATGCCTAGTTCTCATTCAGCATTTGTTATTTCATTATCTACTATAATTTATTTGCAGGAAGGAACATCAACTGCATTTGCAATAAGTCTAGTTTTTGCTATGGTAGTAATTAGAGATGCTTATGGTGTTAGAAGAACTGCTGGCCAGGAAGGAATTGTTATTAACCAAATGATGAAAAAACTTAAAATGAAGAAAGAAACTCATTTTGCTATGGGTCACACCCCATTACAGGTTACGGTTGGTTCTATTATTGGTTTTTTAGTTAGTTTAGGAGTGCATTACTTTCTTTAGATAGTTTTTTAAATCATCTTTCTTATTCTCAATTATGGTTAAATCTTATGATAAAGAGTACAGTAAAGATGAGCTACTTTGGGGCTCAAGGCGTTCTGTTGTAGTTCAAAAACTCTTGGAGCATAGAAAAACCGGATTAGTTCTAGATGTTGGCATGGGTGAAGGTAGAGATGTTTTATTTCTAGCGGAGAAAGGTTTTCAAGTTACTGGTGTTGATCTATCTGAAATTGCTGTAAATAAATGTTTAAAGCTGGCTGAGGAGAAAGGTTTGTCTGTTGAAGCATTAGTTGGAGATTTCTTAGATTTTTATCCCAATAATAGATTTGATATAATTATTTCAAATTCAACATTACATCTGATGGAAAAAGATTCAGTTCGAAGAGCAATTGTTAGAATGAAGAAAATGACCCGGAAGAACGGGTTAAATATTATTGCAGTTTTTACAGAGGAAGATACTTCTGATGTTCCATATAAATTTAAAAAAGATGAACTTAAATTATTTTACAAAGATTGGAAGGTTATTGATTATAAAGAGTTTTCAACACCTTTAGAACAGCATGGTTCTCGCGAAGCCCATAAACATGAGATGGCCATAATAGTTGCTGAGAAGAGATAGCAATAAATTTTTCTTTAAACTTTATCTCTTGTTATTGTGTGAATTACCTTCGCAGAAAGTCCTTTTAATGGTATCATTGTTCGGACGAGTTCAACTTTCTCTTTAAATTCTTCTCTAATGTGTCTGCCCTCATATCTTTGAAAACATGTTTGTCCCCATCCAGCTACGCAAGCAGTTTCATATATTCCTCCCAGAGCTATTGTTAGTTGGGTAATTTCTTGATCTAACTCTTTAGAAAGGGTTTGTAATCCCTGATTTGGCATCATATCATATACTCTGGGATTAAGTATTCTCCAGGGTTCAATAATTTCTGGAGGAAGAAGAGTTAATCGGCTAGAAGTATAGGGGATAGCATAAGTGGGTTTTCCTTGTTTTTGGGCAGCAGCATTCATTTGCCTTAGTCCTTCAAGATAAGATTCTGAAGATTTGTTGTGGGCTCCTAAATCTCTTAAATCAAATGCAGGATGAACTAAGACAATAGCATCTACATTTTTTAATGCTCTTTCTAATTTACTGCCTTTATTTCTACTTGCTTTACCCATAAAGATGAAAACGTGCCTTTCTTTTAAATAGTTTACTACTGTTCAGGGATTAGTTGGCATTAATCATTGATGAGAAGAATTAGATTTTAATTATTAAATTACTTCTTATAACCTTCCACCTTGCTGTAAGTCCCAGAGTCTTTTATACAATCCACCTTGTTTATTTGTTAACTGGTGGTGTGTTCCAACTTCTACAATTCTACCTTTCTTAATTACAACAATTTCATCTGCTTTCATTATTGTAGATAAACGATGAGCAATTACTATTGTTGTTCTACCTTTCATTAATTTTTCTAGATCTCTTTGAATTTCTTTTTCTGTTTCTGAATCTAGGGCGGAAGTAGCTTCATCTAAAACTAATATTTTTCTATCAGCGAGAATAGCTCTAGCGATAGACACTCTTTGTTTTTCTCCCCCAGATAACTTTACTCCTCTCTCCCCTACTATAGTTTTTTCTTTTTTAGGAAGGCTAGCAATGAACTTGTCTAGTTGAGCAAACTTAATTGCTTTCCAGATCTGTGTTTTACTAGCTTTTGGATTTGCGTAGGCAATATTGAACCATAAGGTGTTATCAAACAATAATGGTTCTTGGGGAACAATGCTCATGTTTTCTCTTAGAGATTTTTGTGTTACTTTACTAATATCTTGATTATCAATTAGAATTTGGCCTTTTGTAATGTCAAATAATCTGTACAATAACTTAATTACAGTAGTTTTTCCTCCTCCTGAAGGGCCTACTAAAGCAACTTTAGAACGTTTTTTAATCTTCTTGTTGAAGTTACTAATTACTCCACTTTTTGTTTTTTCATAATTGTTAGTGGGGTAAATAAAACTAACATCTTTAAATTCTATCTCACCGTCTTTAACTTTAAGTCTTGGTGCGTTTTCTATATCCTTGACTTCATTCTCTTCTTTAAAAGTCTTAAAAAGAGCATCAACATCTACGCTGCTTCTTACAAATTGTCGATAACCATGGATCAAGCTGAACAGTTGTGGAATTAATTTCCAGACTGCTGCGTAGATTAAAGTTATTGTTCCTAGCGTTAAGTTTCCATTAATCAAACCATTGAAACTAAAATAAAATACTGCAGATATTCCTAACCCTAAAACTAGTGTTTGATATAGTGCATGCCAAGCAAAATAATTCCAAAAAACATATCGTGATTCTTTTAACTTTAATGATAAATCTTTGAAGAACTTATGTGTGCGCTTTTCTTTAGCAAAGTACTTTACTGTATCAACATTCATAAATACATCACTTAAGTTTTGTTTTAGTAAATCTTCACGATAATTGGCGAGGTTTTGGGGTAACTTTTGCTTATTGGTAATAATTACTCCAATTATTATAAACACTGTTACCATTGCAATGAGGGATAGGGCCGTAGCCAAATCAAAGTAAATAATAACTCCCACAGATAAAATAATTCTAAATAATACTTTAAGGAAATGGAATAAAAACGCATCTGCAAAAGTTTCAACTTTGTTTATTCCTCTAGTAAACTGTGAAATTATTGATCCTGTTTTTTTGTTAACATGGTATTTATAAGATAAGTTTAAGATGTGCCAGAATGATTTTCTTTCAATATCTGACATGACGTTTGTTTCTAGGCGGTTAACTAAGTTAATAATGACATACCAAATAACTGAGTCAATTATTTTTAATCCTAAATAAACTCCCACTGCATAAAGAATTAACTTGCTAAACAAAGTTGAGGTAATCTCATTATTCGTAAAAAGAGTGCCTTTATCAATTAAATATTTGAAAATAAAATTGTCTAAGAAAACTACAGCTTCCCCAATAAAAATGATTGCAATTAATGAGAAAAAGATCAATTTATGTTTACTAACAAATTGCCATAGTTTTACTAGGTTGTATTTTAGATCAATTTGTCCATATTTCTTAATATCTATTGACATGAAAAACCTCTTTTCTTTAATAACAATGAAAAGTTATAAAAAGGTTCCGGCACAATTGTTATTTATGATAACAGCAGCTGAAATGAAAGCATTGGAAGAACAAGCAGTTCAAAATGGAACTTCTGTTCAAGAATTGATGGAAAATGCGGGAAAAGCAGTTTATGAAATTGTTAAAGAGAAATATGGATTAGATGGACATCAAGTAGTTATTTTTGCTGGCCAAGGTAACAATGGGGGAGATGGTTTTGTAGCAGCTCGTTATTTTGCAGAAGAAGTTTCAGTAGTAGTTCTATTTTTTGGAGATTTTGAGAAGTTATCTGAAGAAGCTGAACAAAATTATAATAAAATTAAAGAAACTGTTCCAATTTTAGAAATTAGGAACAAAGAAGATTTTGAGAACATTCATTTACAAAAGAGTTTAAATTATATTTTTATTGATGCTTTACTTGGAACTGGAATTAATGGTAGCATTAGAGAACCATTTTCATTTGGTATTGATTTATTTAATTCTGAGAAAGCGATTAAGGTTGCTGTAGACATGCCTTCTGGAATGAATCCAGATACTGGAGAAGTTGAAGACAAGGCTTGTGAAGCTGATTTAATTGTTTGTTTTCATGATCTGAAACAAGGATTGGAGAAGTTTAAAGACAAAACAGTTATTGTAGATATTGGCTTAGATCCAGAAGTTAAGATTGGGAAAGTTTAGCTTACGTACTCTAATAAAGGCCTATCTTCATCCTTAAAATATCCTTGAATGATTTGAGGAATATGTTTATCCAGAGAAATTATTTCTGCTTGGCTGTCTGGATGGGCATCAACATACCCTACTATCGCTTCAACCAATTCATAATCTGCATCAGAAGCGTCATTATATTTTCTTGGTATCTCTGTGGTATTACCCTTGTAAACTCTAATGTCTCTAATGGTTTCTTGCATTAATCGAGATAATGCTCCTAATTCTTTTACAACTTGGGGGACGTCATTACGAGTTAAATTTCTATTTTTGGCGATGATTTTTAGGGTTTTTGTTCTTTTTTTACTTTTTTTATTTACTGTGGGGTCTGGACCATAAAAACCAGAATGCCACTCATAACATTGTGTGATAATCTCAGAAAGTTCTTTCATTTCTTCTAAAACCAGTGGGGTGGTTTTGATTCTTGGATTCTTTATGACATTGTTACAATACCATTCTACCCTTTTTTTAAATGCGATTATTTCTTCTGCTAAAGGATCTAAGTTTTTTGGTCTTTTTATGTCATATAACTTTTCACATAAACTATCTCCATGAGACACTTCAGAGAAAATATTTGCATCTAATAATACTAAATCACTTTGTTGTGATGCTTTTATAATTAAATCAATGAGACTCATGTTACACTACTTTTAAGAAGTAATATTTAAGGGTTGTGACTTTTTTTGATCTTAGAAACTGTTTCTTCAGCTTTTCTTAACAAATTTTTATCTTTTTCATAAGTTATTTGGCTTAATGCTTTTTCATATTCTAACCACTTGAGTTCTTCATGTTCATGCGAGACTTTTCCATCTCCTTTATCAAATACTTTAGCTAGAAAGAAGACTACTAGCTTATCATATTCTTGATTATCTTCTTCAAAATAATAATGCACTTCTTCTCTAAATCCTTCAATCAATTGAATTTTTTTTAACCCTGATTCTTCTTTTGATTCTCTTAATGCGGTTTGTATTTCTGTTTCTTCTTTTTCGGGAGTTCCTTTAGCAAAACCCCAGTATCTATCTAAGATCTTTCTTCTTAGAAGAAAATATTCTTTAGTTCCTTCTTTTTCTCTAAATAAAATTGCACCAACTGATTTTCTTGTTATCATTGGTCAAAGTAACCTTCTTGATTACAGAATTCTAACATTTTGTCAAAAGATTCTTTTAATTCTGGGAATTGTTCAACGTAATGACCATGAAATTTTCTGACCATCTCTTCTGTCCAGCCTTTCCATGCTTTTTTATCATCCAGAAAGTGCATTAAGGCATCAAGGGCATCAATTGCTTTTGCAAACTTTGCTTCTTTTGTTTCTTGTTCTTCAAATTCAGTAAAGAGATTAATGAATTTGCTTTTAATCTCTTCTGGAAAGCTTTCTTTTAATTTATGTGCTGCTTTCAACTCTAATTCTTTTTTATTCTTCCTTTCTTCTTCATGGTGGATCGGAGTGTCTCCTGCTTCAATCTCAACAACATCATGATACATGAGAAGTTCGTAAACTTTCAAACGGTCTAATGCATTGTTCTTTAACCGATTAAGAAAATAATCTGCAAGAATTAAACAACTCCAAGAATGTTCAGCAGAACTTTCTTTTCTCTTTCCAACAGTACTTTGTCTTTCAACATTCTTTAACTGATAGAGTTTACGAAGTTTGTTTATTTCTTCCATTTTTAACTTCAATTCCTTTTTGTTTATAACTTTTTCTTCATTAAAAGTTGGTTAGTTTTATATATTATCCTAAGTATGGGCAACTTATGTTATGGAACAAATCAAATTTTCCTTTTCTTGATGATGTTGTGGAGTTTGAGTTGGTAAGATTAGTTGATGTTTTAAGAGATATTATACCTTCTTTAAACCAAGTTAGAGTTTTTGGCAGTTATCATAAAGGGGGTTGGGTTCCGCCAAAGTCGGATGTTGATGTTTTGGCTTTATTTAATGATGAAAGGTATTCTGTTGATTATGGTTCTACAGATGATGGTTATGGCACAATTGCCGGAAAAAACTGGAAAAGTGTTAGAAGAGCAGTTGATGAACGTTTTCAAAGCGAGATAGATTTTAGTATCCATTTGTGTACTCCTGGAGATGTTAACCATTTATGGAATTATCAAGAGAGAGGAAAAGGGAGATTAGGAAAATCAATGATGCAAGGAAGGTTATTGTATCAAGTTGAATCTGGATTTTCCTTAAAAAAGTTAGTCTTCCGAAGGCAAACACCTTAATTTTAATTATTTCTTCATAAAAATTTAGAAACAAATAAAAACCACCTCTCAATATGATCAAATATGATAGTAGGAATAGTAGGAAAGGCAAACGTAGGAAAGTCAACTTTCTTTAAATCAAGCACGTTAGCAGAAGTAGAAATTGCTAATTATCCTTTCGCTACAATTAAGCCAAATGAAGGAGTTGGTTTTGTTAAAGTTAATGATCCAGCAAGAGATTTTGATAAAGTTTCTCATCCTAGAACTGGTTTTGTACTTAAAGAATTTAGATTTGTTCCAGTACAAATGATTGATGTTGCAGGATTAGTTCCTGGTGCTCATGAAGGTAAGGGTATGGGCAACGCTTTTTTGGATGATCTTAGACAAGCTGATGTTTTAATTCATGTTATTGATGTTGCTGGAACAACTAATGATAAAGGTGAGCCTATTGCTTCTGGAAGTTATGATCCTGCTAACGATGTAAAGTTCTTAGAGCTGGAGTTAGACTTGTGGTATTTAGGAATATTAAAGAAAGGTTGGGATAAATTCTCTCGAACTGTTGTCCAAGAAAAAGGTCAGATTCACATGGCTTTGGCTAAACAATTATCTGGGTTGGGCGTTACAGAAGATATGGTTGAAGATATTGTTGATAAACTTGGTCTTGATAAAGAGAAACCCATTCAATGGACAGATGAAGAATTAATGAATTTAGCAATTAATCTGAGGAAGAGAACCAAGCCAATGTTAATTGCTTGTAACAAGATTGACGTTCCTGGAGCAAATGAGAATTTAGAGAAGCTAAAAGTTCAATTTCCAGACAGAATTTTTGTTGGTTGTTCTGCAGAGTCTGAGTTGGCTTTGAGAGAGGCTGCTAAGGCTGGGCTGATTGAATATGTTCCTGGAGATAATAACTTTACAATTACTTCTTTAGGAGAAGAAAAGTTAAACGAGAAACAGAAACAAGCTTTAGGCTTTATTAAAATAAATATTCTTGAGAAGTTTGAAGGAACTGGTGTACAATCTGCTTTGGATAAGGCAGTATTTGAATTGTTAAAATACATGGCAATTTTTCCAGGCGGGGTTTCTAAATTGGAAGATTCTGAAGGAAGATGTTTACCAGACTGTTTCTTGATGCCTCCTAATACTACTGCACTAGATTTTGCTTACAAACTACATACTGATTTTGGTAAAAAGTTTATTTGTGCTAAAGATGTAAGAACAAAAAGGACCGTTGGGAAGGAGCACTTATTAAATAATTTAGACATTTTTGAGATAGTGGCTGGCAGATAATCCTTTTGCTGTATAGAAATCCTTATATATCTAAATCTGCCCTGAATTTGTATGGGATGGATAGTTAAATTTCTTGAAAAAGTTGGATTAGTTGAATTTGAATCAGCTCAGGCTAACGAATCATTGATTCACGTTAACGATTTAGAAGATTGGGTTAATGAACAAGAACAAAATTTAATTACTAATCATCAACTTAAAGAGAACCTTCTAAATTATATTAACAAACTTAAAGATAAGAGATGGATGTTAGAATGTAAACTTGACGATTGGGAGAAGAAAATTCATGCTCTTGGCTTGGATTATCGTTCTCAAGATGTTAATGTTATTTTTAATGAAACTAGAACTTTCTTAGATCTATTGCAATTTGAGAACCATGAAGATTTTGATAAGATTCAAGAAATTAATCAGAAAGTTGAAGAAAACTTAGAAATGTTACAAAAAAAGATTAATGATAGTTCCTTTTCTTACAATTATTCATTTATTCTTTCAAGGGATGAAAAAAATCAAGCAATGAATCCATTGTTGAAAGATATATTAGAAATAAACAATTTGAAATCTGATTTTTCTGAATTAATTATTAAGAGTGGATTTACTAAAATTTCAACCATTAAAGAGAAGGTTAAAAATTTAGATGAGCTACAGGAAAAAATTAAGAAATATCAATCTGAATTAAAGATTAAACAGAATAAATTAGATCTTGTTAAAGAAAAAGCAAACCAAAAAAATAAAGAATTGGAATTGTTAAAAGATAATCCTAAGAACTTAAAAGAGGTAATCGATAAAAACAAGAAAGAAGAAGTTTCTGTTAAAAAAGAAGAATTAGTAGACCAAGTGATTATCTTCTTTTCAAAAGTTAAACCTGCATTGGAAATCTATAATGAAAAGAATCCAAATGAAAAATTAGTAACTGGTTATTTATCAAATTCAGCAGAAGCGTTATTTAATGATGAAGGGTTAGCTATCATTAGTGTTTTAAGAAATCTAAAAAATCAGGTTATTGAAGGAAAATTAAATTTAATCACGCAACAGAACGACACTTTGATGGAGTTTATTAGCTTGGCTAATTCCGGGAAATTAGAAGAATTAAGAGAAGAGTATAAATATCTAAATGGTCAATTAAATGAAACAGAACAATCAACTCCTTCGGATAAAGATTTTATACTTCGGTTAGAAGAAGCAAAATATCGATTAGAACATTTTTCTAAACAATCTGAGAAAATTCAAGAAGAAGTTGAGGTAGTAGATGATGAAATTAACAATTTACTTGCTGTTCGTTCTAGGGATGTTGAGTTATTTCAGAATTTAGTTAGGCTTGCTTTTGGCAAGGAGCTTGAGCTTAGGATTTAAAATTTTTCTTGTAATTACGTTCTAGAGCTTTTATTGCAGGTAATTCTTTTCCAGATAAGTACATAATAGTTGCTCCACCACTAGATGAAACATAAGTGAAGTTATGAGTGAGATGAAATTTATGTATCGCTTCGGAAGTTTCCCCTCCACCAACTAACTTGAATGCTTTAACCTTTCCTAGAAATCTTCCTATCTCTTTTGTTCCTTTAGAGAAGTTTGCCCATTCAGTATATCCCAATGGGCCGTTCCAAACAACTGTTTTAGATTTATTAAGATATTTTTTGAATAATTCAATAGTTTTTGGACCAATATCTAAAGCAATTTCATGTGTTCCAATTTGATTGTAATTTCTTTCTTCAACCTTAGCCATAGGACTTAATCTATTTGTTACCAAAAAATCTATTGGGAAAACCAATTTCTTTGACGACCATTTTTTTAAAATCTTCTTTGCGTTTGTTACTGAGGTGGAATTTATTTTTGATTGGCCGATTTGATATCCTTTTGCTTTTAAGAATGGAAATCCTAAGGCTCCGCCAATTAAAACTTTGTCTGCTTTTTTTAACGCTTGTAACATAAAATCTGTTTTGTCTAACTTAGCTCCACCTACGATCCAAACTCTCGGCTTAGAAGCTTTTAATGCTTTGTTTAAATGACTAATTTCTTTTTCTAAGGAAAAGCCACCATAACTAGGTAAGAAGTGAGTTATCGCTTCTAAAGATGCATGTTTTCTATGTGAAACTGAAAACGCATCATTAACATAAACATCTGCTAAATCAGCAAGAGAATGGGCAAAGGCTGGATGATTGTTTTCTTCTTCTTTGTAAAATCTTACATTTTCCAAGAGAAAGATTTGTTTACTTCTTGCATTTTTAATTTTGTTTTTAATTTCCTTACCAATACAGTCATCTAATTTTGTTATTTTTTCTTTTGGTAGTAGACTTTTAAGTTCTTTCAGAATTGCATTTAACTTCAATCCTTGAACAACTTTTCCATTTGGTCTTCCTAAATGGGTTAAGATAACAACTTTACAATTTTGATGTAGTAGAAAGTGGATAGTTTCTAAAGAAGATTTAATTTTCTCATTATCTATAACCTTATTGCTTTTTATTGGAACATTATAATCTGTTCTAAGTAAAACTGTCTTGTTTCTAAGATTAAATCTTGAAATTGATCTGAATTTCATTTCTCCTCTTTTATTTTGGGTATAACTAAGCCTAAGGAGTTTATAAATCTTTATCATTTGTTGAGTTAAATGCACTTATTTTGGCAATTTCCGCTTAATTGTAGAGGTAGAACTATGTTCTGTATTTAGAAAACTTTATATATGTCGCTTGATTAATTCTACTTAACCGTTGCGATTATTATTATTATTATTATTATCATTAATTAAAAAAAGGGTGGATAAATATGAAAGGACACGAAAAAGCTTTATTCTTTGTTGCAATACTAATGATTGTTGGCATAATTGGATTAAATTATTATGTTGGCGAATTTTACGTTTCAGATGATTCTGGACAAGTTTTACAAAAACGTTCTGGAAGTCTCTTAACTGGAGCGGCGATAGGTGTGCAAGAAGAAGTTCAGCTGAGTTCTGGATTGATTTTGGCAGAATGGAAAAATTGTCCACAGTATACTAGTGAAGGTCAAAGTGTATGTGGGGCAGCAAATTGTAGTTGGAAAACTGACTCTTATCATGGTGGAGATTTTTGTGGGGATTTCTTTTGTATTGATGCAGATGGAACAAATGATACTTATTGTACAACTACTTTAAATCAATCTTATGGTGTAGAGTGTGAATGGAATGCAAGTTTATCTTTATGTGATCCTTTAGGTGGAGAATTTTTTGGTAATGGTTGTGATGATTTTACAACACAAACCGATTGTTCTAGTGCTGGGCCTTGTTCTTGGAATTCTACTGGTTCTAATTGTGGCTTCGCTGATGATTTCTTTTTTGGATCAAATCCAAGTTGTGGTTTTTTTAATTCTGATAGTGCTACATGTGGTAATATAAGTGGCTGTACTACTGGTGCAACTACCTGCAATGGACATGAAAATGATGGTGGTATATCTTGCTCTGATTTAAATCAATCATTGTGTTCTGGTGCTACTTTTTTATCTACTTGTTGTAATTGGGATGGTAATGCTTGTGAAGTTTCTTATGATCCTAGTTGTTATAATTCAGTCTCAGCTCTTCCAATAGGGGGAACTTATTGTGAAGATTTTTTAGCTTTTACTAATCAAACCTTATGTCAACAGATTGCTGGTGCGCCTTGGTATATGCCTTGTGAATTTAACAGTTCAGGTAAAGGGGAATGTCACTTTAATGGTGCAGCTTTTGGTAGTGGAGATTTTTCTAGTTTTGATGAATGTCCAACTGAAATGGGTTGTGAAGCTCAAGGTGGAGTTTGGAAATCTGAGACTTGGGCTAATAATGGTGACACTTATACAGACACTTGGTGTGAATTTAATTTTGGTTCTGGTGGGAATTGTGATTCTAGTTGTTGGGCTTGTGAGAATGATGCTGGTGTAACTAATTTAGCAACTGCAGAATCAGTTTGTGAAGGATCCGGGTTAGGTTATTGTGAATTCTTTTCAGATAGTAATGCTCTTAATGGTTATGGTTGGTGTGGCCCGAAAAATGATTTTATTGATGGTGGCGGGAAAGATTGTAATGATGAGTGTGGGGCTTGTGATTTTCTAAATAGCCCGCAACAAGAATGTGGCAATAGTATTAAAGGTTGTACTTGGGAAGCTGATACTGGTGCCCCTAATAATGCTGGTTATTGTTATGGCCAGAACGAAAAGCGTTGTTCGACTGATTGTTATAGTTGTTACAATTCTACTGAGTGTGTAGCTAATGGTAAAGGTCAAGCTGGAGCTTGTACTTGGGATGACAATTCTTATTATTGTAAAGAAGTTGGAGAAAGTGGTGAGATCTGTTTTGATGGAGCTGATAATGATAATGATAATAAAATAGATTGTGAAGATTCTGGTTGTGCTACTGATAAGTTTTGTGGTGGTGAGGATCTAAGTACTAATTTCGGAAATTGTCCAACTAACCAAGATAATGCAACTTGTGTTACTGCTGGTTGTGTCTGGTTAGAAGATTCTTTTGGAGGTGGTTTTGGAGGAGATTTCAACTCTTCTGAGAGTGGTTTTTGTGATTTTCCAGGATCACAGTGCTTCCAACACGATAGTGATAATACTAGTTGTGATGCAACAGATGGTTGTACTTATCTAACTCAGGCAGGCGGAATCTGCGAAATGAACGAGACAACATTTGAAGGTTGCTTCTCAGCATCTAATGAATCTTCTTGTACTGCAATTGGTGGTTGTGGTTGGAATTCGGGTGGAATATTTGGAGGAGGATTTGGAGGCGAGAGTGGTTGGTGTGAACCAGTTATTTTTTCACAATGTTTTGGAAATACTACCCGACAATTAAATCAGGCAGCTTGTGAAACTAACGTTACTATTAATAGTCTTTCAACTCAAATTTGTGCTTGGTCAACTGATTTTATGGGAACTGGTTGTAAACCAATCTGTTTTACTAAGTCAGGGGCAGAGTGTAGTGCTGGAACTAACGGGTTGTGTGAAGTAGTAAGTGGTATTTGTGAACCTGATGCTTTTGGGGGAAAATGTTTTGAGGCTGATGGTAATCAAAGTTGGTGTGACGGAACCTTGAATAGTACTTGCACATTTTCTGTAGATGTTTTAGGTAATAATAATGTGTCTCCTGGAAACACCTCTGGATGGTGTAACCCTGAAGGTAATGTAGGTTTTATCAATTTTTATGGGGAACAAGAACCTGTTGTTTTAGGGACAGACGAAAATGAATCTGCTGTGGATGACTCCTATGATATCAACACAATCTCTTTGAAAGATGATTTTGATAAGTTTGGTTTTGGTACTTCTTTGTATGATGAATTTGTTAATAGTGGTACTTGTAGTGGAACACCTTTACAATCTGGCGGTATTGGTTCTGGGCTGTTGAATTATACTTTCTTTTGGTATTTAGATACAAATGGAATGACAACTGGGGGATGTGCTGCTCGAGATAATAGTTCTGAAGTGGGGTATGAGTTTTCATTCAAGTACACTGTTACTCGTTCAGGTGCTACTTTAACAGAAGTTCCAGTTGCTTACCAATGTGTTGGAAGTAATTGGGGGGCAGTGCCAATTCCTTTAACTACTGCAAAACAAATTATGTGTGATAACATCGGTGGAGGGATGATTGGCATTGATAAGCAAGAAATGTTTAAATTTAAGAATCTATTTAACAAATCAGCGGATCTGAGGCTCTATGCTTCAGTCAGTAATAATACCCAAAACAACACGTATGTTGTTGATACTGCTGGGCCTTTTTATTATTCGCAAGGATCATTTGATTTTAAGTTTGAAGATTGTTCTAATCCAAGTGCAGATAGTGATGGTGATGGATTAGTGGCAAGTAATGATCCAGATTGTATGGATTTCCTTAAGTTTGGTTTTGTACCTAATGAAATTGGATTTCAATGTACTGATGGGATAGATAATGATGCAGATGGAATGACTGATTGTGATGATAGTGGTTGTTTATTTAGTTTTGAGTGTGGAGGGACAGGTCAAGCAACAGTTGATGCTAACGATAAAACTGCACCAAAAATAATTTGGTTACAACCTAAAACATTTCCAGATTCAGCGTTTATTATGTATGACACTAATGAGCCTGCTAATGGCACAATAGAGTTTTATAGGGATGATAGTAGCTGTGTAACATTAAATAAATCAATTAGGGATGTGGGCTTGATTGATGATTTCATACCTAGCTATAAAATGTGGCATGATGGTCCTATTGATAACTCTGCTTACAATCCAGAGTATTTAGGGTTTGCGTTGACGAATGCTTCAACCTATTATTTTAAAGCTAAAGTATGTGATGTTAATGGTAATTGTGCTGTGAGTGCTTGTACTAATTTTACGACTAAAGCAAGTTTTGCTAGTTGTAATGGGTGTTCAAGTACATTTAATTTTCCGTTTACTCCGTTAGCGGGGGATGCAGTAACTGATCCATTAGGAAATCTCCAGTTTAACTTTGAGCTTCCAGATGGATCAACATCTAATTTACAGTCCGATGCAACATCTGGTAAACAGTTTAATTACAGCCAAACTAAGGGTTTTAATTTAGAGATTAGTAATCCTAATTCAACGAATGGTTCAAACAATTGGAAGATTAAATTAATTAATGCTAGTGTTGTTGGTAAAGTTTCCTCGAGTGTTGGGAATATGACTGGTGGAATCAGTTTTAATTCCACTACTGATGGGGCTTTTGTTGGTTTGGGAAATACTAAATGTCAAGAATTGATTAATACATTTAGACCAAAAAAGTTAGAAATTGGAATTCCTGGAAATAACAGTGAATTGTGGCAATGTGGAGCGAGCCTAACTAATTGCACAGATAAAACTAGTAACGCGACTTTAATTGACTATAATATAACAACAAACTTAACCACTTGGCAAGTACCAGCGGAGTGGGGGTGTTAAAATGAAAAAGATTTTTGTTTTTTTAATTGTAACTTTGTTTTTAGTTTCAATGGCAATGGCGGCGTATGGTCCTGCAGAAGTTACTGCAGTAGTAAGTCCTCCAAGTGAGGATTCTTCCTCTTCTGGAAGTTCTGGTGGTTCTGGAAGTTCTGGTGGTGGCGGCGGAGTTATTGTTCCCGCGGTTACAGAAGAAGAAGTTGTTGAAGATGTTGCTGAAGAAGTAGATGTGGTTGAATCAGAGAGTCTGGAAGAAGTGAAAGTAGTAGATGTAGAAAAAACAATTGCTAAGATTGAAGGCAGATCTAATCTCTTTGGGAATGCAATTGCTTTCTTCAAAGAAGGCCAATCTTTAATCTATGTGTCTGCATTTTTGGTATTTTTTGTCTTAGTGGCAATAATAACCGTTATAGTTGTTAGGACTAGAAACAAAAAAGCGGTAATTACCAAAAGAAAGTAGTTTTTTTCTTTTTCTTTTTTTATTTTACATTTAATAACTTAGTTATCTCTTCTTCAATCCGTCTGTTAAAATCAGAAACCGTTTCACCTTCTTGTTTTAAAGTATTTAGGGAATGAATTAATGATTTTGTTAAGTGTAATTCTGTTTGTTGATCAAATAACTTGATCTGTTGTAAATGTTCTCTAATGATTTCTTCTTCTACATTATCAGGATTACTATTAGAAAGTTTAATCTCTTCAAACTCTTCAGAATTTAGTTTAGCAGTATTCTTCATCACAAAATATGCTCCTTGTTTGTAAAGTTGGTTAAATATTTCTTTAAAGTTAATATCTGAGACTCTACCTTTATTTAACTCTCCTTTTAATCTGATAGTAACCAAACAATTTGTTAAATCTTTATTATTAAAATGGTTAGCAATTTCAAAAGAAACAACTTCTGGTCCTTTATGTGCACAGTTTAAGGTGAAGTTTTCATGTTTAATAACTTCTAATGGTTTCCATACAATGTTTTGTTGAAAGTTTTGGGAACTTTCTTCTACTGATACTAGATAATAACCTCCTCCATTGTATTTCTCTAGTTCTGCAAAATTATTTGGAAACAATGCTCCAGGATAAGTTAAGGTACCATAATCTTCTTTTTCTATTAGTGTGGGGTGGTGAACATGTCCGCCTGCGTAATAATTAAAGTTTTTAGGTAAAAATGAGATCGGTTGTGATTCCATCATCTCTAAGTGTTTCGGTTTTAATTCTGAAAGGGTTGTATGGAACATGAAAATTTTATATCCTTGTTCTTGTTCTAGATTATCTAAAAATAAATTTTGATAATAGATTTTGTCTAACAATCCTTTTTTACCAAGCATACCAGTTATTTTTGTTCCTGTTTTTGGATCAACTGTAAAATTAAGATGTAATTGTTTTGTTTCTGGGTTTACGGACCCCTTACATACATTTTTTAATAATCCTGCATTTTCTAAAACATCTAGCATCGTTTTTCCACTGGGGGAAAAATCATGTGAACCAGCAATAGCATAAAGTGGAATTTTATTGTCTTTAAGTTCTTTTAATTTTTTTGTAACTATTTTGAGAGTATCTAAACTTGGGAGGGAAGTGTTGAACAAATCTCCTGCAAAAAGAATGAAATCTACTTTTTGTTCTACGCATTCATCAATAGCTTTGATAAACACCTTAGTAGAAAGTTCTCTCATTTTTTCTTCTCGCCAAGAACCTAAATGTAAGTCTGCAAGATGGGCATATTTCATAGAACTATCTGATTCTTAATGGTTTATATTTATTGTTGTAATGGATTGTGTTCTTTAACTATTTGATACGCTTCTTGCCACGTTGGAATTCTTAATGCCTTAGACAAATCTACTTCTTGTGGTTGTATACCAAACAAGAATACTTTCCCTTCATATTTGTCTGGAAGTTCTGTCTGTAACCCCTGGTTATCATCAACAATTCCTAATACTTGATTTCTAAGGTAATATAACACTGATGCTTTCCATAAATTTGCTTGAGCATGTGGGATATTGTCAGGACGAGTTATGACTGTAGCTTGTGGAAAACGATTATCATTAAGCCATTGTTCTGTTCCTCTTGTTACAATAGTTGGTCTTGCAGTAATATAGGCAATGACTGGAATTAAATCTGAATGTATGGATTTAACACCTTCTGTGGCTCCAGGCATAACTTGGATGGTTCTTTGAATCTTGTTTGAAGTTCTATATTCATTCATGAATCTTTTTGCCTCTTCAGTTTGCCATTCCGGAACGGCTTCAGTAAATTTATATGTTTGAATAAGTTCCTTTGGTGTTGGGTTTCCTACTATCGGAAACTCTTTTAGTAAACGACTAAAGAAATCAATACCTGTGTCTGAAATGGTTTCATCAATATCTAGAGCAATTCCTTTTAATCCTTTGGATATTAACTGTTCTAAAAATGACACTTGGTCCATAAATTGCTTTTGGATTTTAATGTTTTATAATGATTATTGTCATCAAATGCTCATTTTTAACAGCAAGCCTTATAAACCGAAAGCGTTTTTGTGCTTATATTGAAAAAGTGCTTAATTACGATTAAGAGTTTTCATATACTAAAACATAAGACGAGTTTCAAAGTGGTTCTTATGTTTTAGATAATACTCAACCACAAGAGTTTAATAAGGTGGTCGAGTATAAATTTAAACGAGGAAAACAAAATGAACGGAAAAGTAAAATTTTTTGACGAAACAAAAGGATTCGGATTTGTCGTTTCTGACGATGGTAAAGAATACTTTGTACACCAAAGTGGATTAAAAGAAGGCGTAAGATTAAATGATAATGATTCAGTTACCTTCGATGTTGAAGATGGCGATAGAGGCCCAAAAGCAGTTAACGTTGCTTTAAGCGAAGAATAGATCATAATTCTTTTATTGTTTCTTTTTTATTTTTTTATTTTCTTTTTTATAACATTATAATTTCATTCTACTGTTACGCTCTTAGCAAGATTTCTAGGTTTATCAATATCACATTCTCTTAAATCTGCAATGTGATAAGCAAACAGTTGTAAGGGGATAGTTAAGATTAAGGGATAAAATATATCTTCAACTTCTGGAACAAAGATGATATCATTACTAACAGTTCTTATTTTTGTATCTCCTTCTGTGGCAATAGAGATTATTCTTCCAGATCTAGCTTTAATCTCTTCAATATTTGAAAGGGTTTTTTCATAAACAGAATTTTTTGGGCATATTGCTAGGGTTGGCATCTCCTCAGATACTAATGCAATCGGTCCATGTTTAAGTTCTCCAGCAGGGTATGCTTCTGCATGGATATAAGATATTTCTTTAAGTTTCAGTGCTCCTTCTAATGCTAATGGGAAACTTAAGTTTCTGCCGATGTAAAGAAAGTTTGAATAGTTGTAATACTTTTTTGCTATTTCTTTAATTGGGTTATTTAATTCTAGAGTTTGTTTAATCTTATTAATAAGAAAACTTAAATCATGTTCTTTTCCAGCTAAGTAATAAGCAAGTTTGTATAAAGTAATTAATTGTGATGTGAATGCTTTTGTTGACGCTACACCAATCTCTGGTCCTGCACGGGTATAAACCACTTGGTCGACTTCTCTAGCAATTGTAGAATCAACAACGTTAATGATCCCTAATGTCTTTGCTCCTTTTTGTTTTGCTAGTCTTAATGCTGCTAGGGTGTCTGCAGTTTCTCCAGATTGAGAAATGGCAATGACTAAATCATTTGCATTAATGATTGGGTCTTTATACCTAAACTCGGAGGCGATTTCATTAAGAATTGGGATTCTTGCAAGTTTTTCAATGACATATTTGCCCACCAATCCAGCATAACTTGCTGTTCCGCAGGCAATTATAATAATTCGAGAAAAGTTTTTTTCTAAATCAAACTTAATTTGTAATGAATCTTCAACAACTTTTGGTTGTTCAAAGATTTCTTTTAACATAAAGTGTTTATATCCTGATTTTTGTGCTTGTTCTAAATCCCAGTTTATCTCTTTAATCTGGTAATCTTTACTTTCTCCTTCAAAATTGTAAATGTTTAAGGAATCTTGTTTTAATTCAACAATTTCAAAATCATTAATGTAAACTACTTTTTTAGTATGTTCAATGATTGCAGAAGCGTCTGAGGCTAAGAAATTTTCATTTTCACCTAATCCTACTAGTAAAGGTGATCCATTTCTTGCTGCAACAATTTCTTCTGAGTCTTTATTAATTACACAGAGGGCAAAACTTCCAATTAGATGTTTTACTACTTTAAGAACTGCTTCCTTTAAATTTCCATTATATGCTTTGGCAATTAAATGTACAATAACTTCTGAATCAGTATCTGAAGTAAATTTTGTTCCTGCTTCTTGTAATCCTGCTTTTAATTCTAAATAGTTTTCAATAATTCCATTGTGAACTACTATAAAATTATTATTTTCATCTGAGAATGGGTGAGCATTTTTGTTCTCTGGCTTACCATGGGTTGCCCAACGAGTATGTCCTATTCCTATATTTCCTTTTAATGTAATGGTTTTTAAATTTTTAACTCTGCCTTCAACTTTGTTAACAATTATGGTTTGATTATTAATTATTGCAATTCCTGCAGAATCATAGCCCCTATATTCTAATTGTTTTAATCCTTTAATCAGAAAATCATTTGCTTCTCTTTTCCCAATATAACCTATTATGCCACACATCTATTAATTTTCATGGATTTTCACTTTAAGAAGTTTATGAATTCTGGGTATAGAGGTTGGTTTTTTCTTGCCGAAAGTTTTATTTATGGTTTAATTAATCCTATACTTTGGTGATATTAATATGTTTGAAAGAACTGAAGCATTAATGCGGATTGTAGTAGGAATAATCTCTGGAATAATTATTGGGGTTTGGAGAGTTTTGATAAAAGTTTTTGCATTAGTAAACTTGCTAATTACTTTATTCTCCGGAAAAAGAAGTAAAGAATTGGCAGAATTATGTGAGATCTGGAACACACAAGTTTATACTTTTTTGAGGTATATGACTTTTGTTTCTAATAAAAGACCATTTCCTTTTAATGCTCTGAAAAAAAATCTCAGTAAGTTTGAGAAATAATTTCTTTTCTTTTTCTTTTTTTCTTAGGTTAACTTTATAAAGAGTCCACAGATTTAATGTTTATTACCAATGAGTTGGTGAGAAACACAACGAGGTAACATTGATAATTCTTTGTTACTATAAAAAATAAATACAAACTGAGGTTTGATAAACATGGCAGATGAAGCTAAAATATTGGAAGCAGTAGAAATCGCTAGAACTAGCGGCAAAATTAAGAAAGGAGCTAACGAAGCTACTAAGGCTATTGAAAAAGGAACAGCAAAGTTAATTGTTTTTGCTGCGGACGTAAACCCTAAAGAAGTTGTAATGCACTTACCTTTATTATGTAAAGAAAAGAACATTCCTTGTGCAGAAATTTCTAAGAAAGAAGATTTAGGTGCAGCAGTAGGATTAAGCGTTGCAACTGCAGCAGTAGCTGTAATAAAAGAAGGAGATGCAAAGGCAGTAATTGAAGCTTTGGCAAAAGAGTTAGGTGAATAAACATGGCCAAGAAAATGCCTGTTACTAAAGGGAAAAAAGAATCAGAAGTAAGATCTGAAGGAGAAGTAAGATTTTCTGAAGGAATTCCTGCCGAAGTTAAAGAAATTGTAATCCGAGCAGGAAGTAGAGGAGAAATTACTCAAGTTATGTGTCAAGTTTTAGAAGGCAGAGATAAGAACAAAGCAATCCGTCGTAATGTTAAAGGTCCGGTAAGAGTTGGTGACTTTTTGGTTCTATTAGAAACAGAAATCGAAGCACAACGTCTTGGTGGAGGCAGAAGAGGCGGAGGAAAGAAGTAAATACGAGGTAAGAGAAAATGCCAAAATGCGCTTTTTGCGGAAATCAAGTTGAAAAAGGAACTGGAAAAATGTTTATCTACAATAGTGGAAAGAACGATTATTTCTGTTCTAATAAATGTGAAAAAAATTTACTTGTTTTAAAGAGAAAACCATTAAAGATTAGGTGGACTGAAGCTTATAGGAAAGAACATAAGAAAGGTTTGAAGGAAGAAGCTCCGATTGCGAAGAAAGCAGTTACAGAATCAAAAGATTCTGAATCCTCGGCAAAGCCTGCGGAACCTAAAGTTGAGGAAGCTCCTAAAGTAGAAGCTAAGGTTGAAGAAACAACTCCAAAAACTGAAGAGCAGAAACCGGTTGAAGAAGTTAAGGAAGTTACAGAATCAAAAGATTCTAAATCCTCAGCCAAGCCTGCGGAACCTAAAGCAGAAGATGCTCCTAAAGCTGAAGAACAGAAAGAATGAGTGGATTAAAGTTAATCTTAACTTATGTTGGTAGTGAGGATTTAGCTAAGAACTTAGCCAATTTGTTGCTGGAAGAAAAGCTGGCAGCATGTGTTGGCTTTTTCCCAGTTAAAAGTCGCTATTGGTGGAAGGGTAAGATTACAACCAATGACACTGAGTTCCAATTAACAATTAAGACTAAAGAAAATCTTGTTGATGAAATCATTGAGAAGATCAAACAAATTCATAATTATGAATTACCTGCAATTGAAGTTTTGGATATTGAGAAAGTTAATGCTGGACTAAAGGAGTGGGTTTATGGAGTGTGTAAATAAAATGGTAACAGAACTTATTGAAAGAACTTTTATTGCAGTTAAACATGATGGTGTCCAAAGAGGATTAGTTGGAGATATTATCAAACGTTTTGAGCAACGTGGGTTAAAACTTGTTGGCATGAAAATGGTTTTGCCTACTGAAGAAATGGCTGGCAAACATTATGTTCTAACTCCTGCATTTATTGAAAAGCTTGGAAACAATACTAGAAAAGCTGCTGCTTCTAAAGGTGTCGAAATCACTGAAACTAATGAAGAAATTGCAACTCGAGTTAGAAACTGGAACATGAAATATTTAACTGAAGGACCAGTTGTAGCAATGGTTTGGGAAGGTTTTCATTCAATTGAAATTGGTAGAAAGATTGTTGGTCCTGCTGAATCTCGTGGAGCTCCTATTGGAACAATCCGAGGAGATTATAGTGTGGAATCTTATGATATGGCAGACAAATTAGAACGACCATTAAGAAACTTAGTTCATGCTTCTGGAGATAGGGGAGAAGCTGAAAATGAAGTTGCTCTTTGGTTTAAAGATGAAGAACTTTTCGGATGGGATAAAGCAAGATGGAAAGTTATGCACAAATATTGAGGTAAGAAAGATGAAAATAATTGCGTTAGGATCTCCTGGAGTGGGAAAAGGAACTTATGCTGCAGAGATTGTTCAAAAGTATGGATTGTTACATATATCTACAGGTCAAATTTTCCGTGAGAATATCCAAGGAGGAACAGAGCTGGGATTACAAGCTAAGGAATACATAGATGCGGGTAAGTTAGTTCCTGATCAGGTTACAATTGATATGGTTAAAGACAGATTAGCAAAGGATGATTGCAAAGACGGAGGATTCATATTAGATGGATTTCCAAGAACCATTCCTCAAGCAGAAGCATTATCAGAGTTTTGTGAAATGGACATGGTAATTAATTTTAAAGCAGACTCGGAAGTAATTATTCAAAGATTAAGTGGAAGAAGAGTTTGTAAGAAATGCGGCGCTATTTTTCATGCAGTTAATATCAAACCAAAACGAGAAGGAATTTGTGATTCTTGTGAAGGGGAACTTTATCAGAGAGATGATGATAAACCAGAAGCAATTAAACAAAGACTAATTGTTTATGAGGAACAAACATCTCCTTTAATTGGTTATTACAAAGAGAAAGGAATTTTAAGAGAAATAACAATTAATGAAGATTTTGGAACTGGTAAAGAAGAAATCATGAACAGAATCTTTAATTTAATTGACAATTAATAATACACGAGGTAAAATAAAAATGGCAGAAAAAATGGTAGAAATGGTGATGAGAATTTCTCAACATCCTAAACAAATCAGAAATATTGCAATCTGTGCACATATTGATCACGGAAAAACTACTTTCTCCGACAACTTGTTGGCAGGAGCTGGAATGATGAGCGAGCACGATGCAGGCAGTGCAAGAAAATTAGACTTTCATGAAGATGAGCAGGAGAGAGGAATTACAATTGATTCTGCTTCCGTTTCTATGGTACACAGTGTTGATGATACTGAATATTTAATTAACTTAATTGACACACCTGGTCACGTTGATTTTGGTGGAGACGTTACTAGGGCAATGAGAGCTGTAGACGGTGCGATTGTTTTAGTTTGTGCTTCTGAAGGAGCAATGCCTCAGACAGAAACTGTATTAAGACAAGCTTTGAAAGAAAGAGTTCGTCCAACTTTGTTCATTAACAAAACTGATCGGTTAATCAAAGAACTAAAATTAACACCAGAACAGATGCAACAAAGATTCATTAAATACATCGCTGAAGTTAACAGAATTATTAAAAACGTAGCTCCTGATGAGTTTAAAGAACTATGGCAAGTTAGTATCGAAAAAGGAACTGTTGCTTTTGGTTCTGCATTTCATAACTGGGGAATTAGTCTTCCTTACATGCAGAAGAAAGGTGTAAGCTTTAAAGAAATCATTGATGCTTACAGTGGAACTGATGAAGAAATTAAGGACAAAGTTAAGGCTCTTGCTAAGAAAGCTCCAGTTCATGAGGTTGTATTAGATCTTGTTGTTGAGCATAGTCCAGATCCAGTTCAGGCACAGGCTTACAGAATTCCAAGATTATGGAATGGAGATTTAGAAAGTACTGATGGAAAGGACTTAATTGCGTGTAATCCAAAAGGAAAATTATTTTTTGTTGCAACTAAGATTGTTGTTGATCCACAAGCTGGAGAAATTACTACAGGTAGATTATTTTCTGGAACCATGAGGAAAGGAGAAGAAGTTTTCTTAAACATGGCTAACGTTCCTGGAAGAGTTCAACAAGTTTATGTTTACAATGGAGCTAAGAAAGAAATTGTTGATAACGTTCCTGCAGGAAACATTATTGGAGTTGGTGGTTTAAGGGCAGCAATGCCTGGAGAAACTGTAACTAGTGGTGGTCCAGCAGATTCTTTTGAAGAAATTAAACATATCTTTGATCCAGTTGTTACTAAAGCAGTTGAAGCTAAACGGCCTTCTGACTTACCAAAATTAATTGAAGTTCTTCGTCAAGTTAGAAAAGAAGATCCAACTATTAAGATTGAGATTAACGAAGAAACTGGTGAGCATTTAATGCACGGTATGGGAGAACTTCATTTAGAAGTTATTGAGAATAGAATTCTGAAGGATAAAGGTGTTGAAATTAAGACTTCTCCTCCAATTGTTGTTTATCGAGAAGCAATCACAAAGAAATCTCCAGAAGTAGAAGGAAAATCTCCTAATAAACACAACAAGCTTTACTTTGTTGTTGAACCTCTAGAAGAGGATGTTGCTGAAGGTATTAAAGAAAACAAATTACCTCGTGGTCGATTTAAGAGAAAGGATTTAGAAGTTATTAGTTTCTTAAGAGACGAGTGTGGTTGGGATACTAAATTAGCTGGAAGCGTTAAAGCAGAAAGTAATGGTAATTTATTTGTTGATAGAACTAGAGGAATTGTTCACATCAATGAGATTATGGAACTTCTTTTGGATATGTTTGAAGACGTAATGAAAGCAGGTCCTCTTGCTAAGGAACCATGTGTTGGTGTTAAAGTTAGCTTAATGGATTGTACTTTACACGAAGACGCAATTCACAGAGGTCCAGCACAGATGTACCCAGCAATTAGAGAGGGTATCAGAGGAGCTATGATGCAAGCTGGTCCATTATTGTACGAGCCACTTCAAGTTACTCGGATTGAAGCACCTAACGATTACGTTGGCGAAGTTTCTAAGATTGTTTCTTCTAAAAGAGGACAATTAATTGAAATGAACCAAGAAGGAGACATAACTGTAATCATCGCTAAGATGCCAGTTGCGGAATTGTTTGGTTGGAGTAACGGTCTTCGTTCAGCTACCGGTGGTCGTGGAAACTCTTCACTTGTAGATCAGTCGTTTGAATTGTTACCTAGAGAATTACAGGATAAAGTTCGTAACGGAATTGTTCAAAGGAAAGGTTTGACTTCTGGTAATCTAGGAGCATAAGCTTTACTTTATTTTTTTCTTTTATTTTTCTTTAATTATCTTTAATAATATGTAAGGAAGTTTTAAATAATAACATCCGTTTTTTGCTTTGTTAGATGTTCTGGAGACAAAAATGAGTGAAACAATAGGGCGGATTATATTGGATTTATACAGTACTTGGAAAAAATCAGTTAGGCAGCATATTCCTGAAGAAGGACATCAACATTTTGATCAAAGATTGCAAACAATTGCTGCGTCTTTAGACAAAGATCCAAGAGATTATGAGGCTGCATTAATAGCAGCAGATCGGGGACATACCGTTTGGTCCTTGGCTTCTGATACATGTGAAGTGGAGCCTTATGGTTCTGCAGCTTTTGACATGATGCGTTATTTTGGTAACTTATTTAGAGAAGTTGGTAAAGAATTTGTGGAAGATGCTGGTGTTCCCAAGCAAAATGAACATGGGACTTTGGACCCAAAAGTAAATTATTTGGTGGTATCTTCAGGAGGAGTTTTTTTGGTTAGTGGTCTTGAAGGCGAGCTTAAACAGACACCTTCTACTTCAGATGTACGCAAATTAAGTTTTCTTGATGATCCTGTACCTTTTCTTCCTGTAGGTTACAAAAAGAAATCGTTTGAAGTAAATTCCAATACATTACTTTATGGTCCTGTAAAGGATACCAATTTGGAAAAGCTTTTTGAATAGTTTTCTTTTCTTTTCTTTTTCTTGCTTGATTTTCACAACAAACTTAGAACCTTGAAAAGGTTTAAATAAAATCTCTACTCTCTTTATTCTATGAAACTTACAATTCAAGAATTAAAGGAACTATGCTTACCAATTCTAACAAAGCAAGGACTTTCTCAAGAAGATGCAGAAATTATTTTCGCAGAGTATCTTGATGGAGAATTAAGAGGAAGAGAATGTCATGGCTTTGCTTTTTTTAAGAAGTTTGGAGCAAAATTAGTTGATTCAAGTGCTAAAGAAGAAGTTCTTAAAGATGAAGATAATTTAATTTTTATTGATGGTGGTGGAAAATTAGGTCAGCTAGTTTGTAACAAATATGTCCCTCGATTAATTGAAAAAGCTAAAAGTAAAAGTATTGCAATGATGGGAATAAAAAATATGCATTCTTATTTAATGCCTGGAACGTATGCCCGAATGATTGCTGAGAATGATTTGGTTGGTTTTATTTTTAATTATGGTGGAAAAGCAAGAATTGCTCCTACTGGTTCAATAGATCCAATGTTGGCAACAAATCCAATTGCCGTTGGTATTCCTTCTAATAATCTACCAATAGTAATTGATTTGGCAACGTCGAAAACTGCAATGGGTAAAGTCAGACTGGCTGAAAAATTAGGTTTAGAATTAGAGCCAGATTGTTGTATTGATAAAGACGGAAAACCAACAATTAATCCAGAAAAAGCAATGGAAGGCGCTATATTTCCTTTTGGGGGATATAAAGGATATTCCATGGCATTAATGGTGGAAGTTTTATCTAAAACTATGTTTGGTTTGGGTGGATGTAAAGAGAATGTTGGAAAAAGAGGGTTTTTCTTTATGGCAATTAATCCTGCAGCGTTCCAAGATATTAATGAGTTTAAAGAAAACGTTTCTAAATTAATTTCAGAAATAAAATCTGCTAGAAAAGCTGAGGGTATTAAAGAGATATTTGTTCCTGGGGAACGTTCTGAAAGATTGAAACAAGAGAATTTGAAGAAAGGTTACTTGGAGATTGATGATCAGATTATTAATGAGATTAAAGAAATGGTCTGATCTTCTCCCCTTAATTCTACTTCTATTTCTACCGAAATGTTTATAAATAACTTTGAAAGAAAAGCCAGTATAACAAACTAATACTCTTTTATGGGTGAATTAGGAGGAGAATAAGAAAATGGCAAAAGAAAAAGAACATATTAACTTAGTATTTATCGGTCACGTAGATCATGGTAAATCAACTACTGTTGGAAGATTACTGTTCGACGCAGGAAACATCGACGAACAAACAATGAGAAAGCTTACAGAAAAAGCTGAAATGTTAGGTAAGAAAGGATTTGAATTTGCCTTTGTTATGGATAATCTTAAAGAAGAGCAAGAAAGAGGAGTAACTATTGACTTGGCTCACAAGAGATTTGATACTGAAAAATATTACTTTACAATTATTGACGCACCTGGGCACAGAGACTTCATTAAGAACATGATTACTGGAGCTTCCCAAGCAGATTGTGCTGTTTTAGTTGTAGCTGCTAACGACGGTGTTAACGCACAAACTATCGAACATTTGAAATTATCCAAAATCTTCGGAGTTGGACAAATGGTTATTGCTGTTAACAAAATGGACATTTCTGGTGTAGACTGGAGTGAAGAAAGATACAACACAGTTGTTGAAGAAGTTAAGAAGAACGCTGCTCAAGCAGGATGGCCAGTTGATAAGCTAAGATTCTTACCTATTGCTTCCTTACCTGGAGACAATATCGCAAAGGCATCTGAAAAGATGACTTGGTGGAAAGGAGATAACTTATTACAAGCAATCAACAAGTTTGAAGTTCCACAAAAACCTACTGACTTACCATTAAGACTACCTATTCAGGACGTATATAACATCACTGGAATTGGAGTTGTACCTGTTGGAAGAATCGAAACTGGTGTAATGAAGATTGGTGATAAAGTTACTGTTGTACCTGGAAGAGAAGGTAAAGGTATTTCTGGAGAGTGTAAAACTATCGAGATGCATCACGAACAGGTTAAAGAAGCTGGACCTGGAGACAATATTGGATTCAACGTTAGAGGAATCGGTAAAAAAGATATTGCTAGAGGAGACGTATTAGGACATTCTGATAACGTTCCTTCAGTTGTAACTGAATTTACTGCTCAAGTTGTAATCATGTCTCATCCAAGTGTTGTAACTGTAGGATACACTCCTGTATTCCACATTCACACTGCTCAGATTGCTTGCCAATTTGTAGAAATCATTAAGAAAATGGATCCTGCAACTGGTAATGAAGTAACTGAGAACAAAGACGTCCTAAGAAACGGAGATGCTGCAATAGTTAGACTAAGACCTGTTCAACCTCTAGTTATTGAGAAGAACTCCGAAATTCCACAGATGTCTCGGTTTGCTATTAGAGATTCCGGTGTTACCGTAGCAGCTGGTATGTGTATGGACTTAACTAAGAAAGACATGGCATAACTTTTTTTTATTTTCCCTTTTTTATTTTTTGAAAAGGGACCAAAACACTTATAAAGACCCAGAAATCTGGTTAATAACAGCATGGTAAAAATGTTTATCATGTACCAAAGGAAAAAAATATGGCACAAAGAGCAAGAATAAAACTGGTAAGTACCGATATTGATAAAATCAATCAAATCTGTAGTGATATCAAAGATATCGCTGACAAGACTGGTGTTGATTTACGTGGTCCTATTCCTTTACCAACAAAAAAATTAAAAGTTTCTACTCGAAAAGGTCCTTGCGGAGATGGAAAAGCTTCCTGGGAACGTTACGAAATGCGTGTTCATAAAAGATTAGTTGATATTTCTGCTGATGAAAGAACTTTGCGTTTAGTTATGAGAGTACCTATACCTGAAAATCTTAATATTGAGATTGAAATGGTTGATGTTTAATTCTATTGTTTTTAATTTGTTTGTGTTGTTATATTAAGATGATTTGTTGTCTCCTTTAATGTGACTACTAATAAGTAACAAAATAAACGAAAGGTTTATAAGCTTAGTTTGTGTATTGATAAATATGGCAAAACCTCGACATGTTTTCGGCACAGAAATTAAAGGATTAGACTTGGAACTTACTACTGGCGGAGATTGGAATGTTGAGAAAGATAAAAGTAGTGAGATTGAAATATTTCCTTCTTCAGGGATTATTGAGAAAACAAAAATAAGAAGACTAAATTTTACTATTTTTGAGGCTTATGCTACCATTTTCTTCTCAGAATTATTGCATCAATATGATTCTTTATTCAGGGATCAAGATTTTACATTTTATAGTCCTCAATCTATTGGACTTGAATATGGTGTTGAAGGTCGGGATGATTCATTACATTCTAAGTTAAGACAGTTTCTTTGCCCCGGTGTTTCTTTAAGTCAACTTAATAAACCAAAAGAAAAGACATTTTCTGTAAATGGTGAAGCTGTAAGGGTAGAAGATCGTGTTGCTTATTTAATGGGGGCATTATCTGAAGTATTCCAAAGAGAAGGAGTATTACACGGAGATCCTCAATTAAGACACTTTTTCTTGCTTCCACGGGAAGGTTATGTTAATTCGCTTTCTAGGGATGGAGAGATTATAAGAACATCTTCTCGTAATGGTATTGGAGTTATTGATGTTGAAAGTTCAAGAACCGTAGGTGCTTATTCAGAAGAAGCAACTGCTGAAGCTTTGAAGCTTAAGGATCGTATAATGAGCAAATATGGAAATACTCCACGGGCAGAGGAATTCTTTGATTCTGGTGTTAAATTGGTTAATGATAATTGTGAGGGTTATCGTGCTCGAAGTTTAGTTGATGCTGTTGCAAGAGAAACATTTAGGTCTTTATTTTCAGGATCTTTGGTTGATAAAGTTGATATGGATACCGGTAAGATTCATTACGAGAAACGATAATTATTAATTCTTTCTAAAGAAATGAGCGCCAACGCCCGGACTTTCAAGCTCGAAGGGTTTGAACCTTCTAAGACATTTGAACCGGGAATCCCAAAGGGACTGGTTATCTAGTATTGGTTATTATGAAACCAAAGGTTTCAAGACCAGCGCAATACCGGATTATGCGACGTTGGCAATAAGAAAGAAAATAGAGAAGTGTTTTATAAAACTTTTTGTTTATTGTTTAGAATAAAAAATGTAGTATACTTGGGCACGGGACCTATTAATTTTCTTAAAAAAAGAAAATTGTCCCTCCATTGGCGCAAGTATACTATAGAGTGAAGTTTACTTTATTCGAATAACTTCCAGATTCTTAGGAGCCACAGTTTCTATCCTATATTGCTTATGTAAAGATGAAGCCAAGTCTAAACATCTTGAAGCTTCTCCGTGCATTACAATAACTTTTCTAGGATTTGGATTACATCTCTTTACATAATTCATCAACTGTTTCCTATCCGAATGGTTAGTAATCTCTACTTTGTGTACATCCATCTTAATTTTAAGAACTTGCTGTTTACCATTTTCTCTGGTAACAATCTCAGTTTCTCCTTCTCTGATTCTATGCCCCATACTTCCGGGAGGTTGGTAACAGGAAAAGATCAATGAATGTTTTTCTCCAGTACAAAGGTTTTTTAGATACTCTACTGAAGGTCCACCTGCCAACATACCAGATGTAGCTAAGATTAAACAAGGCCCTTCTTCAAGTATGATCTGTTGTCTTTCTTTATGTGATCCAACTCTCTTAAAGATTGGAGACAAGAAAGGATTGTTTTCTTTATGGAATATCTGTTGTCTAATATTTCTGTTAAGAAATTCTGGATATGCAGTATGGATTGCAGTAATGTCCCACAACATACCATCTAAGTAAACTGGCACTTCTGGAATTTTCTTTTCCCTCATTAATCTCTCAATAATAATCATTACCTCTTGGGCTCTTCCAGAACCAAGAACTGGCATTAGAACTTTACCTTCTCTTTCAAAGGTTTCCTTGACAACTTTAGTCATGTAATCATCAGCTTCCTGTTCATTCATAACATTATCTTTTCCACCGTAAGTTGATTCGATAATTAAAGTTTCAATTCTTGGAAATTGTGTATGTGCTGCTTCTAAAACATTTGTTCTTCCGTACTTTAAATCACCAGTAAATACCAAATTGTGTAACCCATTTCCAATATTTAAATGGACGATTGATCCTCCTAAGATGTGTCCAGAGTTATACATAGTTAATCTTACATCTGGAGTGATATCTGTAACTTCATCATAGTCTACTGTAATTGTGTGCAGAACAGTATTTCTAACGTCTTCACTAGTGTAGATTGGATCTTTTCCTTCAAACCGTTGAATTTTAATCATGTCTAATTGCAATAAGGACATAACATCTCTTGTAGGTAAGGTACAGTAAATTGGTCCTACATACCCATACTTAAACAAGTAAGGAACTAATCCACAATGGTCTAAGTGTGAATGGGAAATGATAACTGCATCAATATCAGAAATGTTAAACTCTGGAGCATCTAAGTAAGGATAACTTTCAGGGCCATCTTGACTTGGATCAATACCACAATCTAATAAGATTCTAGATTCTGGAGTTTGTAACAATAAACAAGTTCTTCCTACTTGACGAGCTGCTCCTAGAAAGCTAAGTCTAATCCATTCGTGCTTTTTTTCTCTTAGCCAACCATCATAAATCCTGTGGCCTGTTTTATCTAGAAACTTCTTACGATAATCTGCATTTTCATAAAGAACTGAACGAATACTTTCAATCAACTTTGACCTAATCGGTGGAATTCTTTTGATATGTGGAACCCATAATGTTTTCTCTCTAATTTCTTTAAGTACTTCTCCACTTTTTCCAATAACTACACCAGGCTTTTCAGCGTGAATGATAACTTGTGATCTTGGTGAGTCAAAAATAAATTCTGATGCTCCTGCTTCTTTAGGAATAATCTTTTTAATAGCTGCTTTTGCTTTCTCTAATTCCATACACATAGATGGGTCTGGACGGACTTCAATTCTTTTCTTGAACTGTTTCACAGCACTTCTAATAGTTCCTTTGTTATCAAAGAAGTATTCTTTATCTTTAGTGTAAAGAACGATGTTTGCAGCTTCAAATGCTGCATCAGATACTTTGCCTGCTGGTAATGTTTTAATAATTTCTTTTAATATGTCTGCCATTTTATTTTCCTTTTAGTGGCAGGCCCAGAAATGTTTTATTTCTCGTGTCTGCCATTTTATGTTTTTAATAAATTCCTCATGTTTTGTATATTTTTTTTAAAGAATGATAATGAAATAAAGAGATAAAAAATAAATTAGTTTTCCAAACTTAAAGTAAGTTCTTTATGGAACACTTTTTTAATTTCTTTTGCGTTAATTACAACGACATCAATTCCGTTTCCAGAACAAGAGTCTCTTTGTAATGCTGTATTAACAGCTTTGATTGCTAATTTTGTTCCTTCTACTGTAGTCATGTCTTGCTTATACTGAGTTTCAAGAACACCTAAAGCAAAAACGGATCCAGATCCAGAAGAAACAAAGTCTGTGATTTTTGTTACACTTCCATCTGGGTATAGGTCATACAAATGGGTTCCTATACTATCTCTTCCTGCTAAAAGGAAATGTGCGATTCCTGGAATCATGCTTGGTCTTCGAATACTTGAATATAATAGTCCACCTAACAAATTAGCGGCTTCTTTAGTTGAAGGACGAATATTTGTTCTGATATCCTTCAGCTTTAACTCTGCTTTGAAAAGCTTTGTTACCAACTGAGCATCGGAAACGGTTCCGGCCCATGTAACCGCAAAGTCATCGTTTAGGATGTGAACCTTGTCAGCTCTTTTGTCTACGATCATTGTTCCAGCAGTTGCCCTCTTATCAGCAGCTAAAACGACGCCGTCTTTACATAAAATTCCTACAGTTGTAGTTCCTGTTTTAAGTTTATTTTCCATATTAAACTCCTAGAATGATTTCAACATCTATCATTTGTTTAAGGTTGAAGATGTGGGGTTTATATTTAAAGGTTGCGGTAAAATCATAATTATTATGGTTTTATCACAAATTGGAGTAATCTTTATAAAAGAAATTATTGGGAGAAGTTACTATGGTTGATTATATTGGCATGACTTACCGTAAGCGTTGGGGTCCTAGATTTATTGATGAACAAATCTTGGTAGATGGGGTTAGTGATAACGTTGCTCAAGTTATCAATGATATCTGGAATGAAACACTTAAAGATGTGGATCCTGAACCAACTAAGGGGTGGCAAGATCCTGCAAAAAGGATGGTGGAATTATTTAAAGAATGTCTGCCGTTTTTGGGAATTAATGGAATTGCCAATTTTTATAATGATGGACACCTATTAGAATCTAAAATGGGAAGATATCTTGATCTTTTTGAAGATGGGCCCGTGCCTTTAACTGCCCTTGGGGAAAATGGATCAATTAATTGCGTAGGACAAACATTATCTATGAAAGAAACGATTCCAGAACTAGCTGATTGGCAAGTTTACAATTCTGCTTCTGGTCCAGATAGACTTGGAGTACATACAGTTCTAGGATTGACGTTAAAAGATCATACTTTAGTTATAGATCCAACAGCCGTAGGGTCTACAAGAATATGTTTAAATGACAAATTTAGGTCAGAATATGCGTTATCGGAAGGAAAAACATTACTTATTCCTGGAGAAGAACCAAAGTTTGCTTATTTAGGATAATGAGAAGCCCCTGGCGAGAATTGCACTCGCGACCTTCAGCTATCTTCTCCAATTAAGGATACAAGGCTGACGCAATAGCTACTATGCTACAGGGGCATATATCTCAATTCTAATGTGTTTGTTTATTAATTTTTTGGAAGGATTTAAAAATAATGCTTAGATTTACTAGTTTGATGGGCCTATAGTATAATGGATAGTACAATCGGCTTCGGACCGATTAATCAGGGTTCGACCCCCTGTAGGCCCATTTTATATTTCTAAACTTATATAAACCTGAATCTAATCATTCAGACAATGAAAAATCCGTTGGAAAGTAATCTATGGAAGTATTTTATTTACAGCGCTACTCAAAGAAGGCATTACATTGTAATTCTATCTATTTTCTTTTTAACCCTGCCAAATACTCATGCGCAACAAATAGGGTTATATTCTGGAATTGGCACTTTAATGTCTTTTCTTCTTGAAATTCCTAGTGGGTATATCTCAGACATTTTTGGTCACAGAAGAACTTTGATAATGTCAAAGATTTTCATGTTATTTTCTACTACAATATTTGCATTTGCAAACTCGCTGGTTTATTTTATCTTTGGTTCGATATTCCTTTCATTAGGATTTGCATTTTCTTCCGGCACAACTTCAGCATTTATGCATGAAACCCTAACTGCGATCAATAGAGATAAAGAATTTACAAAAATTATGAGCAAGATTTCAGCCAATGTGTCTCTAATTGGTGTATTTTTAATTATTGGTTTGCCTTTTCTAACAAGGATATCAATTGTTGCCCCGATTAAAGTAAGTATTTTATTTGATATTGTTGGATTAATTGTGGCCATCTCTTTCATTTCTCCTCCAAAAAGAGAAACTGTTAGTAATCCTCTGGAAGTTCTTCCTAAGTTGTTAAAGAACGTAGTTGGCACTGGATTTTATCCTACAGCTATTTTTGTAGGGGCAATTTTTGGAATCTTTCTTGGAACTTCGCCTTATCGTTCTGTTTATTTAGAATCATTAGGATTTCCGATAGTCTTTATTGGACTAGTGGCGGGGTTGTCTCGTTTAATTTGGTTCTTATTGGGGCAGAAAATGCATTTACTCGAAGAAAAATTTGGAATGAAGAAAATTCTTAGATTTGAGATGTTTTTCTTTCCTGTAATTTTAATCTTGGTTGTTCTCCCTTTACATTATTATATTATTGGAGCAATTTTTACTTTAGCAATGGGATACTTTTGGAGTCGGGTACAATTGATCAATAATCATTTTCTTACTGCATTTAATATTGATCCTAAGTACAAAGCAACAATGCTTTCTGTGAGGAGTCAGGTTCAGTTAGTATTTAGTTTTGCAACAGTTTTTTTGATAGGGTTTGTGATGAAAAAATCTTATCTCCAAGGTTATTTAATTTTAGGTGTTTGCATGTTCTTCATCCTTCTTGGAGTTTTAATTTATGTTAAGTTTACTTCAGAAAAGATTTAAGAAGACTTTGCCCATTTACAAGATTTAACTATTCTGAAGATTAAACTCTTCTAACAAACTACTATCATCCATTTTCATTGAGAATTCTATATTGTCTAATTTCTTTGAAGCTACGAAATCTATGAACTTTTCTTTTTTTTCATTATCCCATAACTCAAACTCTCTTGCAGTTTTACATAAATGATGGATATCACAATGTCCTTCTCTCAATTCTTTTTTATGTAACGTGGGATGTAATGGACAGAATATTTGGTCTTCATGTTTGATTAAGTTTCTACAAACGCCATATCTTAAATCAGAAGGATATGCTCGGTCTCTAAATTTAACAAACTGGGCAGTCACTTTAGGTTTTATTTCATTAAACTCTATTGTGTTCAATCTAATTGCTTCTCTGATCTTATCTGGTGAGATGAAGTCATGTCCACAGCAACCCATACATCCACCATTAATTTGGCAGAGCATTGTTAATTTATCAGCCATGGCAGAGAATTTAGTTGTTTTGTTTAAAAATGTTATTGAAAAAACTACATTTCAGCTGGAGCTTTTATTCCTAACAACTCTAATCCATTCTCTAAGACTTGTCGAACTGAATCCACTAATAACAACCTGGAATTCATTTGCTGTTCCATTTCAGAAATAACTGGGCATTTGTGGTAGAACTCATTAAATGCTTGTGATAATGAGATTAAGTATTGTGTTAATTGATGAGGCCGATAAGTTTCTGCAGCCTTAACTAAAATTCCTGGAAATTGATACAATAGTTTTACAACAGCTAATTCTTCTTCTAAGTTTATAGATTCAAAATTAACTTTTGAAGATACACTTTTTTTCATGTCCTTAGCCTTTCTTAATATTGAACAAGATCTTGCATGAGTATATTGAACATAAGGTCCAGTTTCACCTTCAAAACTAAGGGAATCTTCTGGATTAAATATCATGTCACGTGAAGCGTCTGTTTTTAACATAAAGAATTTAATTGCTCCCAACGAAATCATTTCTGATCTAGATTTAATTTCTTCTTTTGTTAAATGTGTATGTCTTTTCTTAATCTCTTTTTCTGCTAATAAAGAAACTTCATCCATAATGTCATCAGCATCAACTACAGTGCCTTCCCTAGATTTCATTCTTCCAGAAGGTAAGTTTACTAACCCATAACTTAAATGGAAAAGATTCTTAGCATATGGCTTTTTTAACAATTCTAAAATTTTAAACAACTGTTGAAAATGATTATTCTGTTCAGAAGCAACAACATAAATTAGTTTATCATACTTAAAATCTTTATATCTTAGATCTGCTAGATACATATCTTGAGTAATGTAAATTGAAGTTCCGTCAGCTCGGAGTATTACTTTATTAGGGATTTTATATTTTTCTAAGGGGGCAATAATAGCACCATTTTCATCTTTTTCAAATACTTTTTTCTTCAGTCCTTCTAAGGCAAGTTCTTTTCCTTCATTATAATATCCTGACTCTGCATATTCTTTATCAAACTTAATTCCAAAACGTTGATAAGTTTCTTTAAACCCATTTAATACCCAAGAATTCATTGCTTTCCACAATTTAATTGTTTCTTTGTCTCCTTGTTCCCATTTAAACAATAAATCTTGAGCCTCTTTTTTCAAGTCTTCATTTTCCTTCGCCTTTTTTGAAAACAGCACATAATAATCTCCTACAAAATGGTCGCCTTTTTTGTCTGGCTGTTTTTCTTTTCCCCATTTTTGATAAGCTAACATTGATTGGCAGATGTGGATGCCTCTATCATTGATAATATTTACAGGATGGACTTTATGTCCTTGAGCAGAAATAATCCTTCTTACTGAATCACCCAAGGCCATGTTTCTTACATGTCCTAAGTGTAATGGTTTATTGGTATTTGGTCCACAGAATTCAATTACAATATTCTGCTTTTCTTTTCCTTTCCCATAGTTTTTCTTTTCTTTAGCAATTTTAGTAAGAGTTTCTTCTACAAACAAAGTATTGTTAACAAAGAAGTTTAGATATGGACCAATAACCTCTGCTTTTGAAAATGATTTTGGAAGTTTAATTTTTTTCTTTAACTTTTCAGCTTCTTCTTTTGGATTCTTACCTAAAATGAAGCAAGGGAATGCATAATCTCCCATTTTAGCATTTGGAGGGACAGAAATTAGATTAGTGATTTCTTCTTTCTTTAGTTTAGTCTCTTTAACTAAAAGTTTAACCAACTCTGCTTTAAAATCCATAATTTAGAATAATTGCTTATTATTTATATATGTAACGGCTAAATTGTTGAAGAACTTTTCTTTTTATCTAATACTTCAACTTTAACTTTGCCACCACAGAATATTTTTATCAAATCAGCTGCATCTTTTTTTAGAACATTAAGTTTCTTGGCGTTAATTGGAGGAAGAATTTCAAAGTGTATTAATGCATTACGGGAGTATTTTGTGATTTTAGTGCTTCTATTTTTCCAAAAGTCTAATTTTGTTCCTAAAACTCTATTTTTATCTTGATAATATAGTGCGCCTTGTTTAACAGTTCTTAATGGTCCAGCTTTTTCTTTGCCTGATGCTAAGGAAAATTTAACTTCTCCTTGAATCTTATCATAATCATCAACGCCAAAAGGAACAATGTGTTTTAATGCTAAATATCTTAAAACATTTGTTAAAGTATCTTTTTCATTAATACTCTTCTTACTAATAACCTTTCGAATTAATCTTTCAACAGAAGTGTGATAATGTTTTGCTTTCTCTCCAAACTCTTCTTGTGCAACTGCCCATGGTGAGATTAAATGATGATTCTTTATAGTTTCCTTATTAAATGTTAATTTGATTAATTCAGAAATTTCGTTCAATAGATTTAACGATTCTTTAAACTTAACTTGGTTATCAATATTCTTAGCAGAGATTAACAGAACCTTAAATTTAGGATTAAGATTTTCAAACACCTCTTTATTTATTGATATTTTCATTTTTTCTTTGTTGAATTTCTGGTAATTTTGATCTCAATTGGTTTTCTTTTACTGGACTTTTTAATTTCTTCATCATCATGGTAAAACTCTTTAGTCATCTTATTATCACGTAATTTTCTTTTAATTTTATCAATAATTCTTCTAAAAAATCCTTTTCTTTGTCTAGAACTTTTAACCCCGCGAGACAGATTTAACTTATCTAAATCATAACGGATGTCTTCAAGAATCTTAACTTTTTTCCTTTCATAATGAACTCGAACCAAGATAAGAATTAAATATAATCCGAAAATTCCACCCACTAAAATACTTGCTTTAAGAAATACTGGTTGCACTAAGTCTATTAACGGTTGAAGTCCATCTATCATCTCTGGTGCAGCTTGTATAGCTACTTGCTCTAAAGCCATAGTCTAAAGAATATTTTGTGGTATATAAAACTTACTCTAAGTCATAAGTAGAAAGTCTGCTTGCACGGCACGATTATGAGTTCATTATCATTCACTCATGTGCCTCTTTTGGCAAAGCTGACTTTCTATTTATCCTAAACCTTCTTAAACAACTCTGCTACTTTTTCCTTGCCAATTTCTAAAATAAAGCTGGCTAATCTTGGGCCTTTATCTTTGTTGATTAAAACATTGTAAACTAGCTTGAAGAAATCTCCTGGTGGGAAATCATTGTTTTTACAAAGAATGTACATCTCTTCATGTAGTTCTACATCATTCCAATTTTTCTCAAGCAGTTTATCAGCAACCTGATGAAGAATTTTCTTTTCTTGATCAACTAAAGTAACTTGTGGTTTTTCTTGAACTTTAAATCTAAAATCTTCGGGAGCATGTTTCTTAACCCAATTTGCTGCACATTCTGCTCTTTTTCTTAACCTTTTTTTATCGTGGTCGTTCTTCAATTCTTTTTCAAAGTAACCAATCACTTTGTCAATGTTAAAATCGTAAATCTGTAACAAAGTTGTTAAATGTCTGAAGCTTGGTTGGTATGGAATTGTTTTTTGAATTTCTCCAATGTAAGATAATTCGTAAGTTGCACGCATTTTCTTTTCATTTTTCTCATTAACTTTTTCTAATCCATAATAAATTCTTTCACACCTGTCAAAGCCTTCATAAATTGTTAACACATCTGTATCAAAAGAAATATCAAAGCAAGCGTTTGGTCTAGTACTAGCAAATAAATAACGGACTAATTCTGGTTCATAAACTTCTAATGCTTCTGGTAGTGTGATCACATTTCCAAGAGATGAGGCAAACTGTCCTCCTCCTTTAATTGAAATCCATTCATACATAAACCCATAAGGTGGTTCGCTACCATAAACTTCTTTTTGAATCATTCGACTTGTGGTTACACTTCCACCAGCAGCACAATGGTCTTTTCCCGCTGCTTCAAAATCTTCATCATAATAATGCCAACGCATTGGCCAGTCTACTCTCCATCTAAGTGTAACAATCCCAACTTTTCTAAAATCAATGGTGTTTTGGTTTCCACATTCACATTTGTAAGTAATTGTATAATCTTTATTCCACTTTAATTCTTCAATTGTATCCTTGCTACATTTTTCGCAGAAGATAAAGATTGGCAGCCATCCTTCTTCAAGTGGTTCTTTTCTAAATTTGTCTAAAATTGCTTTAATCTCTGCTGTTTTCTCTAAAGCAATTTTAATTTCTTCAGCGTACTTACAAGCAAGATATTCTTTATGTTGGTAAATGTACTCTGGATTAATTCCTACTATTGGCAAGTCTTTTTCCATCTCTTTCTCAAAATGTTCTGCATAACTGTTATTTGTTCCAAATGGATCTGGAATTTTAAAAATAGGTTTTCTTAACTCTTTTTGTAATTCTTCTTGATTTGGCATATTCTTTGGAACTTTTCTGAATACATCATTATCATCCCAAGAATAAATAAAACGTACTTTCTTCCCACGCATTTCTAAAGATCTTTTAATCAAATCTGCGGTAATAACTTCTCTAAAATTACCTAAATGGATTGTTCCACTAGGCGTGATACCTGCCGCCAAGGTATAAGTTTCTTTATCTCCTTTCTCTCGGATGATTCTTTCTGCGGAAACTTGTGCCCAATGATAAAAATCATTCTTATTTTGTTCTTTAGAATTTTCTTTCTTATTCTTTTCTTTTTTAACTTCTGGCTCTGATTTCTGTTCTTCTTTAGTATAATACTCATTAAAGTCTTCTGTGCTTAGTTTTAATGAATCTAAATCTAAGGCATTATTAGTCTTGTCAAGAATTCTAATTTCTCCGCCTAGAACTTCTTTTAGTTCGTTTAAAGCATTATTAACAACACTTCCATCTTCTAACAAGCTTTCCACATAAATAATTGCTTTGTTTGTTTTTTCTGTAATCTTAGTTAAGTCTGATTCTCTCCAGTTCCATCTTCTACAAAGAATATCGTTGTTCATTTTGTAAACAATTTCTCCTTTTACAGGACTTTTAACTTCATCAGAATTGATTGCTTTGAATTGTTCTTCTCCACTAGCGAAGGTAAGTAATATGTCTGAGTTTATCAATGATAAATCATCTGCTCCTAATGGTAGTTTGTACTTAATAGAAATTAAATTGTAAGTATTAACTAAATTACTAATAGGTGGAAGACTTTCTCCTTCCAAGATTCTTCTTAATAGTGCTTCAATGGAAGATTTATATTTCTTTGGCTTAGCACCAAATGAAGCATATGCTGCTCTCCACGTTTTAATTTCTTCTAATTCTGAAAGTTTATCTTTTGATGTCTCTTTTCTAATTTGTTTTTCTATTTCTTTGATCTTCTCCAAAACTTTATCATCTATCTTAGAATTGTCATAATCGCTGATGGTTAACGTTCCCACTTTTAATTGTGGAAATTTTTCAAAAATTGCTTGTGATACTTTTAATTTTGCCATTTTCAATACTGGCCTCAAATTATATATAAACATTTCTCCTCTAAATTAGGTGTTAGTAAATTTCACAATTAACTAGAAAAATCGAGAAGATTTAAATATGAACCTAAGCCACTTAGAAAAATGGCAATTGGAACTAGAAATTCAGTGTTGGGGATTTTAAAAAATAAAGATGGAAAAATTTTAATTGGTTTTTCTGAAAGAGTTAATTCTGGTGATTCCAAAAATGTAGATAGTCATTCTTGGAAATTTCCTCAAGGTGGAATTGATGAAGGAGAAACAGCTAAGGAAGCATTGGTTAGAGAATTAAAAGAAGAATTAAATCATCCCTTAGAAAATGATGCCGTCATTACTGAACTTGAAGAAAATATTTTTTATTATTTTAAAGATGAAAATGGAATTCCTAACTTTGAGATTAAATTGCATCCATTTCTAATAAATTATAATGGAGATGGCAATTTTGATTATGACAAAGAAGAGTTTTCTGCTTTGAAATGGTTGTCTCCTGAAGAAATTTGTGGCTTGAATTTAGGTATTAGAAAAGATGCTTACCTTGTTATTCTAAAGAAGTTTAATTTGTTATAGAGATTTTTTTTAGATAAAAAAGAAATCATTCCCTCAAGTGTGAAGGGAATGCTTGTGAAGTGAAGAATGTTTTTGCTTCTTCATAAGGTAAGTAGCGTTTCATTTTAAACCATTGTTTAATGAAGTTTTGCATAGCATAAGTTTCCTGATAAAGTTCTTTTTCTCTAAGTTCTATCTCCTTATTATATGCTTTTTTAGTAAAAAGTTTAACGAATGGTTTTAAAATCCCATATTTTTCTAATTTTTTTTCATATGTCTTTTCAATATATGCTCTGATTTTTAATTCAACTTCTCCTTTGTTAAGTTTAATTTTCTTTCCATCTCGAACGATTTCTGTATTAGTGACAGCGATACAGTGCCAATCAAAATCAAGATAATATTGTAACATCATATCATCGTTTGGAATTTTCCATGGCCGCCACTGGATCCAGATTTCTCTCATTCCACCTTGGGCAATTCTTTCTCCATAGTAATTTTCCCAATAGTCTAATTTATTTTCTTCATCTTTCCAACCATTTTCTAATAACCATTCATGTAAAGCTTCATAGAATCCTTTAAGATCAAAGACATCTTTGTACTTAACCCGCATAGGTTGAAATGCAGGAAAAATCCTAATCATACTATTCTTCTTGTCGTCTGGATCTTTAAGTGGCATGTCTATTTTCCTCTTTAATGCTATAAGGAGAATACTGCCATATTTAAATTTTTAGTATTTTAGAATTGAATTCTATTCTTTAAACTTAAGTACAAAATCCATGAGGTTCCTAGGAACATATCAATTAATCCATCTAAAATATCACTAGAAGTTTCTAATGATAACTGTGGGATAAACATTTTTGTGTATGGCCAAAGTAGTGGAACTCCTGTTGGAGAGAGAAAATCTAAGAAAATGTGTGTTAAAATACCTAATGCTAAGAACAAGGCATAATTTGATGCTTTTCTATCTTTAATTAATCTAAACACAGAGTAAACAATAACTGAAATAAGTATTGCAAAGAAAATGCTGTGAGTGATTCCTCTATGTACATTAATATCAAATACAAACTGGAGAACAAAATCGGCATCTGGAAGGATGCCTCCAAGAATTAAAAAGAACCAAGTATTCTTAGAAATTTTTTTTTTGGTTGTTAGTTCGATAAGCTTACCAACTAACCAAGCCCCAATAATATGACCAAAAGCAAAAACCATTCTTGTTTCAGCTTGATTTCAGCTTTTAAAGTTTATGATAGAATCGGCTTCATCTGGAATAGAATAGATCAGTATACTAGGGCACGGCACGATTTTTTTTTTGTTGAGCAGCGCCAATAGAGGCGATGAGCTTTTTCGTAGAAAAACTCATAATAACGCCGTGCCCTGCTCAACAAAAAAATGTGCCTCTATTGGCGCTAGTATACTTATTTGTGTTATTCCGAATGAAGATTATAAAACTTCTTCAATAACAAAGCATCTTGTTCAAGATTAGGACTTTCAGAAATAACATTGCCTTTAATCTTAAACTCTTTCCACACTTTTAACAGGTCTTTGTAGTTCATATCGGATTCTTCTAAAGTTAAGTGGTTTCTCTCGCCTTTTTCAGAATAATTAATTCCAGAGAGATGGATGTGCATATTGTTTAATGCCAATCTTCCAAGTTTCTTTTCAACATAAGTTAACATTTCTTTAAATTCTTCATAAGTGTTATTCCTTCCTGTTCTGGCATGTAAATGAGAAAAATCTATACAGGGAAGTACTTGTTCAACTTCTTCAGATAATTTTGTAATTTCTTTTAGGTCTCCCCATTGTGTTGCTTTTCCAGTAGTTTCCGGCCTGACCCAAATTTGATGGTTTTGGTCTTTCAAATGTTTAATAACTTCCTTCACACCTTTTTTAACTTTAACATAAACTTTCTTCGGATCTTGTTTCATATAATAAGCCGCATGAAAAGTCATGGAAGTGGCTCCACACAAACTAGCTATCTTTGCGGCTTTGTAGATTCTCTGTTTACTTGCTTCGATTTTTGCTTTCTCTAAAGAGTTTAGATTAATGAAATATTGACCATGTGCTGTTAAAGCAATATCGTTTTGTTTAGCAACTTCCTTAACCAATGGAGTTCTAACTTCAGAAATGTTTACTGAATGTACGAATTCTAATTCCATACACTCTAATCCTAAAGTTCTAACTTGCTCAATCCCTGTTAGAGTAGTTGGTCTGTAAGTGGATAATGGGATTCCAGCTGTTCCAAAACGTAATGTTGCCATGGATTGTTGTTATTTTGTTAAATTATATTAATTTATCCACCCTCATTGGCGCAGTAAGCTATTATGAACTAAACCTTTATAAATAACTCCTATGGAGTAATTAAAATGGTAGAAGATTTAAGTTGTAGGGAGAACTTTGCAGGTTTTACTATAAATTATGGTTTAGGGGGACACTTTGTAGTTGACAAATACGAAGCTAAAGATCCTCATGGTCAAAACTGTGTTCTAAGAGTTTTTAGAGATTGGAAGGCCCAGGACCCAAAAACACAACTTATTGGGGGTGGTTATGAAGTAAAATTATCTGATTCCCGTTGGACACAGCATTTTCCTGAAGATCATAAAACTCAAGGTGCTAAGGGGGTAGGAGTTGATGAAGAAACCGGGAACCGGTTTGAATATTTTCAAAATAGGTTATCCATAACTGAAGATTTAAGTGGTGTACCTGGATTTCCAGAAATTGTTGCTGCTGGGGCGTATGAAGGACACTTATATTTTGCTACAAAATGGATTGAAGGTCAAGACCTGAGACATAAGATCAAATATTCTGAAATGAACTCAGATGAGAAATTAAAGATTATGCACCAATTAGTTCTACCTATTGAACGAATGCACAGCAGGAATTTATTACATAATGATGTTAAACCAAGCAATTATATTCTTGGTAATGATGGGAAATTAGTCTTGATGGATTTTGATTTAGGTTTATATGGAGAACGTAGAATTTTTGATGGTAAAAGTGTGTTGTGTCATGAAGCTAAAAAAAGTCGAGTGGGAACTATAGAGTACCTGGCTCCAGAAATAACAACTGTTGATTTAGGAATTGGTTTTACTGAATTTTCTGATGTGTGGAGTGGTCTGGGGGTTACTCCCTATCTCTTAATGACTAAAGGACTGCCTTTCATTGGGCGTGATATTTCTGAATTATGTGGTGTCATTAGGTGGGAAAATCCTACCAGAATTGAAAGGTTGTTAACTCCGGGATTTCCTCAAAGAGGAAGAGTTTCTGATTTGGTTCATTGGTGTTTAGAAAAGGATTGGAAGAAGAGACCAAGGGCAGTGCAGTTTAGAAAAGAACTAGAAGGAATTTTAACAGAAGTAGGAATTGATTGGAATAGGAAGTCTAACATAAAAGTTGTTTGATTCTTCACAGCATCAAAACACTTATATACTATAAATCATTAATTTCTTCTATTATAATTATGAGGCACGAGAAATTAAACTATTTCTGGGTCTCACTAACGTGAGGTGTTACTAAATATGGCAAAAAAAGAGGCAAAGTCAAAAAACGAACAATTACAAAAGAAAATATTCTTAGATAAAAAGAGTTCTTGGTGTGATTTAAAACAAAGTGAAGTGTTTGCTTTTTCTGATAAATATAAACAATTTATAGCAAAAAGTAAAACTGAAAGATTATGTATTGATAATGTTGTTTCTGAGCTGAAGAAAAGCGGTTTTAAAGATATTGTTAATGTAAAATCAGCTAAGACTGGAGATAAGATTTACAAGAACATTAGGGGCAAGGCTGTATTTGCAGCTATTGTTGGTAAGGACATGAAAAGATGGCAGTTAATTGGCAGCCATGTAGATTCTCCAAGATTAGATTTAAAACCAAGTCCTGTGTATGAAGACTCTGGTATGGGTTTAATAAAAACTCATTATTATGGTGGTGTTAAGAAATATCATTGGGTGAATACACCATTAGCTTTACATGGAGTTGTTTTTACAAAAGCTGGAAAGAAAGTTACAATTAACATTGGTGATAAAGAGAACGAACCTAAGTTTATTATTCCAGATCTGCTTCCACATTTAGCAAGAAATCAGATGGAAAGAAAAGCTCCAAAAATTGTTGAAGGTGAAGAGTTAAACATTTTAGTTGGCCATTTACCAATAAACGATAAGAAAATTAAGGAACAGGTGAAATTTACTGTACTTAAATATCTCCATGAAAAATATGGACTGATTGAAGAAGATTTCTTTACTGCAGAATTGGAATTAGTTCCTGCAGTGATGCCAATGGACATAGGGTTTGATGCTGGATTAATTGCTGCTTATGGTCAGGACGATAAGGTTTGTGTTTACACTTCTTTAAAGGCTTTATTAGAAACAAAAGCACCTTCACATACAGCCGTAGGAATGTTTGTTGATAAAGAAGAAATTGGTTCTATGGGTGATAGTGGAGCAGCAGGATTGGTCTTGGAAAATTTTGCTTATGATTACGTCTGTTTAACTAAGCTTAAGATTACCGTTTCTCAACTATTAGAAAATTCTGATGCCCTTTCTGCAGATGTAACGGCAGGAATGAATCCAAACTATAAAGATGTGCATGATCCTCAGAACGCTTCTTATCTTGGAAGAGGAGTTTCTGTTGAGAAGTATGGTGGCGGCGGTGGAAAGTATAGTACTCATGACGCTAATGCTGAATATATGAATTATGTCCGTCAATTACTTGATAAAAATAAAATTGCTTGGCAAACTGGAGAGTTAGGAAAAATTGATCTTGGAGGAGGAGGAACAATTGCAATGTTCATTTCTCGTTATGGGATGAATTGTGTTGATGCAGGTCCTTCAATCTTAGGAATGCATTCTCCATGTGAAGTAACTTCAAAAGCAGATGTTTATTCATCTTATTTGTTGTACAAAGCATTTTTTAAAGATTAGGAGAAAAGAAAAATGGAAGAAGAACAAAAAATAACTGAAGAACCAAAAGAAGAACCTGCAAAAGAACCTGTAGAGGAATCAACTGAAGAATCAACTGAAGAACCAAAAGAAGAGCCTACTGAGGAGTCAGAAGAAAAGCCAGAGGAAGAACCAACTGAAGAACCTGCTGAAGAATCAAAAGAGGAATCCAAAGAAGAATCAGAAGAAAAGTCAGAAGAAGAAACAGCTGAGGAACCAAAGGAAGAAAAGAAGGAAGAAGCGCACGAAAGTTTTGGTGAGAAAATTCATCATGTGGTTGAGAAGGTTGAAGAAGCTTTACATCTGAAAAAGAAAGAAGACCATTCTAAAGAAGAAAAGAAAGAGGAATAAAAATGGGAGAAGAATGTGGATGTTGTTGTTCAAACGAAGAGAGTAAAAGTGCAGAGGATCTTATTAGAGACTTGATATCTTTAATCGCTGTTTACAAAGAAGAAGAGCGGGAAGGAGTTACAACAAGAATTGGTTCTGATACTGCAGAAATCTTAACTGCAAAATTAAACGAAATTGCAAAGAAAGTTGGCGATGTTTGTAAATAGTTAATTTTTTATTTTATTATTGGTAACAATTGCCATCAGAACAACCACTTGGTTTGTATTGTGAAGAACTAGTTTTGGGAGTATATCTAATCGCTTCTGGTCCAGCCATTGAATTTCCTATACTTGTAGGGTGGTGGCCTGGTGGGAATTCCAAGTCAGTTAGGTAATTTCCATTTTTTTCATGTCCTGGATACAATTCGATTTGTTTATCGCTTGCAACCTTTGCAAGAATATCAGAAACTTCGGCAATAAATCTTCCCCTATTTTCCATTCTACTTTCAATTCCAGTTGTACTTCTGGAACTGTCAACTGCTTCAGCGATTTCTCTTTGTATTGGGGTTCTGGAACCTTCTATCATTGATATCCACAGTTTCCGCCTGGCTTGTAGTCAAACATTTTAGCATCCAATGTTGGGCTTGACGCACTATAACCTGCTGAGCTTTCGTTTTGATACATTGAACTTGCTAACATTCTTAGGTCTGAAGAAACTATTCCTGCTCCTCCTTTGGGGTCATATTGGATTTTGTCATGATCATTAACTAAACTTTCTATCCTTGGATTTGGTGTTTGGCCTACTTGCATGTGGGGTACTTTGTTTAAATAATCCGCATCTGGACTCTGACCAAGATATGCTCCAGGGTTCTTTTGTCCTGCTACTAATGCAAAAATTGCAGCAACTTCATGTGCTGCGTCACCTCTACTGCTGGTAGCTGCAGCTATTCCTGCTGCATTAACTGTATCGGGCATGGGTTGTATTATATATCTAGAACCGGGACTATTTAGCATATTTAGTTACTTATAAGTGAATATCAATTAAATAGTTTTCTAAAGAAAGTGAGACAAAAAAGTCACCTTAGCTTTTTAGCAATTGCTGCATTTTCTTCTTTGGAAGGGTGTAAATAAATTGGCACTTTAAAATGTTCAGAAACTAGTTCTCTAAATCCAGTATCACATTTAAATGGGAATATTTGATAATGGACATGACTTTGGGTTTTTTGGCTTGGACCATTAAGCATTGCCGTGGAAGAACATTCAAATACTTCATCAATTCTTCTTCTTGCTTTCTGTAAGAGCTGGTTTAAAGAGTAAGCTTCTTCTGGATTCAGTTCATCTACTTCAATAACGTGTCGTTTAGGAACAACCATACAATGTCCTTCTAATTGTGGCATTAGAATCACAATTGCTACAGCATGTTCATTTTCCATAAAGATTCTATACTTGTCTTCTTTTATTGAATTACAAAGGCTGCAGTTTTCCATTTTTGTTATTAGAAAAGGATAGCGGGGAGTGGATTTGAACCACCGACCTCCGGGTTATGAGCCCGGCGGGCACTCCTAGCTGCCCCACCCCGCTATAACTACACAAAATCAAGGTTGCTTTAAAAAGCTTTGTTTTATATTTGTTATTTGTTTCATAATTGTATGAACCTGACCAGTTAACCGGCGGAAAACATATAAAAAATATATATAAGTCAAAAGCTTTAAAAATAAGTGGGATTGGCAATATAATATTATGAATAAAAAAGGTAGTTTAGGGCTAATTGCAGCCATTGTTGTGTTAGGTTTGGTTATTTTAGCTTATGTACTGATTGACGTTTCTATGTGGGATTGTAGTAATAACAGAGATTGTCAGAGTAATGCTTATTGTGGAACAGACCATGAATGTCATGAATATCCTAGCCAAGTCTTAGTTAAGAACAATTATACTGGAACTGCTTTTGTCTTTGGAATATTTTTATTTCTATCAGTTTTCTTTTATAGAACTGGAAGAATTCCTTTTTGGGACAAGATTAAGAAGTTTAAACGTAAGAATAGAAGGATTGAAACTGAAGATGGTTATGTTGAAGTGTAAAGTTGCTTGACTTCTTTTTCTGCTAGATCCAGAGTTTCTTCAACACTTAATTTTGTTGCATCTATAGTTAGAACATTTCCTTGTGTTAACATTGCTGTGTATAGTTGACTTAATTTTTGTAAATAAGGAATATTTTCGTGTGCTTTTCTTTCTTCTCCTCTTTCTACTAAACGTCTTTCAATTTCTTCCCAGTCTGTGGGCCTTAAATAAATCTGAAAATCTGGTTGTATGATGTGGTGTGGTGATGTTGTTATTCCTGTTCCTGATAAAATCGAACTTGCGACTGTGGATGTAAAATATGGTTCAACAATAACTGGTTGTTTTTGTAATACTCTCTCATTTTCCTGAGTGAACTTGGTATTTAATCCCAGATAGAACTCTAATAGTTGATGTGAATCTCCACTTGCTCGAATCTTAACTCTTTCTACTTCATCAGCATCAGAAGGGAGATGAACATACTTTGCACCAATTCTTTCAGCTAAGCCTTCTGCAAGTACTGTCTTTCCACTGGCATCTGGGCCTACAATTTCAATTAAAGGATGTGTCATTTTATTCAATTATTGCAAGATATTTATAAATCTTACTTCTTTAATGACTCTAAAGTAATAACCCGAACATTTTTATCTGGGTGGCATATTTTAGTTGTTATGAAGACTGAAATTGAGGTTAAGATTCTTGACATTAATGTTGAAGCTATTAAAGCTAAATTGGCCGAACTTGGTGCAAAGAAAGTTGCTGATAGGAATATGCGAAGATTTGTTTATGATTGTAGTCGAGAGCGTTCTTTTGTTAGGTTAAGAGACGACGGTGAAAAAAGCATATTAACATTTAAAGAAAGGAAAACTTATGAAATAGATAGTACAAAAGAGATTGAAGTTGTTGTAGATAATTTTGAGAAATCTCACGAACTATTATTAAGTTTGGGCTTAAGTTTAGTTGCTTATCAAGAGAATAAGCGAAGCAGTTATGTATTAGATGGCGTTGAAGTTGAAATTGACTTCTGGCCTAAGATTCCAGCCTATTTAGAAGTTGAAGGTAAGTCCATTGAAGAAGTTGAGAAGATTGTAAAGTTGCTTGGTTTTACAATGGATCAAACAACCGCGGTTAGCACAAATAAAGTTTATGCTAAGTATGGAATTGATTTACATTCATTTAAAGAATTGAAGTTTGATTAATTAAATTCAAACAACTTTTTCTGTTCTTTCTTATTCTTCATTAACTTACTTTCTTTTAACAGCAAGTTAAGGTCAAAGCCAAACTTTCTTTTAATCAGTTCTTTAGCATATTTTAACATTAATTCTTCTGAAGAGAAATGGATTGGCTTTTCACTAAGGGATTTTCTAGAAGCTTCTCTACAAACCCAGACTCCAAGCGGAACATTATATTCTTGAGAAATAAATCTTAAAACTAAAGCAGATTGTTGTCTTTTCCGGTCTTTCATCTTTTCAAGAATTGGTAATCTTGCGGCATAATATCCTCCTGCACACTCTTCTGCATAAGTTTTTCTTCCTGCATAATTTTCATAGTCTGTTGAATAAGCATAACCTTCTTTGCTCCAAGGATTAATGTTTTTGTTCAAATAAGTTTCAAAGAGTTCATAACTCCAGACTTCGGGATAAAATAAAACAAGATAATAATTTCCCCAGCCTCCTCCAAAGTAAAGTTGATATTCTCCTGTTTGAAGGTCTTTAACTTCTTTAATCAGTTGCTTTCCTACGGTATCATCAACTGCTGTAATTGACCATCTAGTTGGAACTAAGATTCTGTTCCTCTTAATTCCTAAATTGCCAACGGAAAGAATTTTGTTTAACGCAGATTCTTCAAATCCTTTTTTGTATAATGACAATAAGGCTGGTGCTGCTTTCAAATCAGTATCATAAACAACTCTCTCTACTCTTGAGTCCACTTTTGTATTGGCAGTAATTCTTGCTTTGTTAATTTTGCCTTGAGGGCCAAAGGGCATAACTTCCTTTTCTGATTTAAAGTTTAATGCTGGCTGTTTGTTTAAGCTAACTTCTAACTCTACTCCTCTCTTAGCCATACCCACTTCTTGAATAATTTCTAATAGTCTTCCTCCTTTGTGGATACTTTTGATATTTCCTTGAGTTCTACTATTAACTAATCCATAGCGCATGCTTGCAATGGTACCAATTTTAAAATTTCCTTTACTCCATAACTGTGGAGAATCATAGTGGGAAGTTTCTCCAGAAAACTGAGGAGAAAGAAATCCAATATTTACATTAGGATAATTATGTCTACCAATGAACGGAGCGGGAGAAGATCCAGAGAAGTCTTTCTTGAAATTCTTATTTACTTGTAACCTTGGAATCTCTTCAATGTCTTTGTATTTAACTCTTTGAATTTGCATTGAGGTTTTGAGAGTTTACTTGTTTAAATACGTTTTGTGAGGTTGACCAGTGGTCCAGTGGGTGTTGAAAAAGTAAGGTTTATAAAGGCTGAATATTTTATTTTTCTATGGTAAAAAGAGGAATTGTGCAGAAGAAATCTATTAGGCATAGATTGCGTGGCTTTATTTCATTTTCACAATTTATTCGTATTCTTAGAAGAAAGAAAGTTAAGGATGAATTTACCTTTAAGCTTCCTAGAAAAATTAGACACAGCAAGGAATTTATTCCACTTACTGAATTAAAAGAAGAGATGGAACACAAGTTAAGTAGGAAGAAAACTAGTTCTAAGAAGAAGGTAGTTAAAAGAAAAGCCGTTAAGAAGAAAGTTGCTAAAAAAAGAGCAGTAAAAAGAAAAGCAGTTAAGAAAAAAGTTGTTAAAAAGAAGGCAGTAAAGAAGAAAACTGTGAAGCGTAAAGCAGTAAAAAAGAAGGTTCTCAAAAGAAAAGTTGCTAAGCGGAAAGTTATTAAGAAAAAGGCTACTAAAAGGAAAACATCTAAGAAAACTCATTCTAAAAGAAAGAAGTAAAACGATAAGAAACTGTTTTGATTACTAATTTAAAAACTTATTTACTCTTTTTAACTTCTGCTCCACCAGCAGGAAGGAATTTAATAATATCATCTAGGTCTCCACCTTTTAATCTAGACCTAATTTTCTTAGCAGAGGATGATTTCTTTTCTCTGCCTGGAACCACAATTACAAAATTAGCTGTTTTCTTTTTAATTGCAGTAATTGGTCCGCCAATAATCTCATCATCAAGCAATCCAATAGCATAATTCACTTGTGGATGTAAATAAGTTGTTTTTCCTCTGACCATAAAACTTCCTTTTGACATATATTCCCCTGATTGTGCTTCTTTTGTCACTTGTTCTGGTTTTACATAAAATACGTCTGCAGAAGTGTGGCCTAATTTCCATGCTTTAGAATATACTGCTACTGCTTGAGCAGTTTCTTCAATAGTTATTTCTTTTGCTTCTTGACCGTTTTTAATTATAAAGAATGGTGAGCCAGCCATTTCTGTATGGAAAACCAAATCTTCTTTATCCAAGTGTTTTTTAATGATAATTTCGTTAGAAGTGGCATCTTTGCCTCCTATACACAAAAAATCTTCTGAAGAAGTGAACCAATGAAACTTTTCATACCATTCTTTCTTCCTTTCTTTCTTCTCTTGTTTCTTTTCTTCTTCTTGCCAGAATTTATCTTCTTGTTTTTGTAATTGACTTAACTTTTTCTGACTATCTTTAATTGCTTTACTGGCTCCTTCTAACTTCTTCTTAGCTTTTTTTGCTAAGTTAAAGTAAATTCCAGCATTCTCATCTACAGATTTCTTAAGATCAAATTCTATTTCCATTAAAGAGAAGAATATTTGGTGGTTATTAAAATGTTTCCTCCTAGATTAAGAATATCATCAACAACTTCTAACATTCTCAACAACCAAAGCTTTGTCTGTACAGATTTGTTCTTCATCATACAAATTAACTTTAGGGGAAATTTTAACTTGTCTGATATCACCAGAAGCAGAAGAATCATATTTCATATTTCCCAAGTAAGTTCCTGCTTTAATAATTTGAGTATTGATTTCATAAGATTCAGCTTGTTGTGTTCCAATAACATTAAAGACTAATCCTTCAACTTTAATATTCACGCCGTTTTCTAAAGTAAACTTAATTTCTTTAGCATTTGCATCATAACAGAATTGGTCTTCTCCACCAATGTTAGAAATAATCAATCCAATGTTAATTGGACATTGAGCTTCTATCTCAACCTGTGCTCTTCCAAAGCTCATAATTACTACTCCCAAAGCTACTGCAAATGAGATTAACAAAAATGTTGCAATTAATGGAGATATTCCTTTCTTGTTCATTTTTTCTTATGTGCCCATGGAATGTTTTTGTGTAAAATATCTTTAACTCTATGTATTGGTAAGAAGAACTCTTTTTTTTCATGTTCAAAAACAAGGAAAGCTTCCTTTTCAATACGTTTTAATTTTGTTGCACTAATTAATATGTGACTTTTTTTAATTTTATCATAATACTTTACTTGGATGTGATGTTTTTCTGGGTGGTGATGGATCTTGTGTGCAGTTAATATCTTTCCAGAATCTTTTTTTCCTAAAGGATCAAATTCTTTGAAGATTAGTCCAGAAACAAGTAATATTAATAATCCTACAAAAAAACTAATTATTGGATTCTCTAAGTATGGCAAAGTGCCAAGACCATCCCAAGTTCCTGCCCAGAACATTACAATTCCAATGACTCCTAAAACTGCCCAGAAATATCTGCTTAATTTGTAAAGTTGAAAATTTATTGCCATTTTTCTTACATCCTCCAATAACTTTTCCCTTTCTGGGTTATCTCAGTAATTCTGTGTATTGGAATAAAGTATTCTTTATTTTTCTTTTTATCTTTAACAACTATTGTAGATTTTTCAATGCTTTTCATTAAATCGCCACAGATTAAAATATCTTTTTTCTTGACTTTATCATAATATTTTAAATGGAATTCTTTTTTATTTTTATTATTAAAAACTGATTTGACCATTTTCTCTGCAGACTTTTCAATACTGCCGAGAGGATCAAACTCACGAAAGATTAGTCCTGAGAATGTTAGAATTACAAGGCCAATGAATAATGCTACCCACGGATCGCCAAAATAAGGAATTTCATAAAGTCCTTCCCATAACCCTTTCCAGACGAAGATTACGCCTATCGCTGCTAAAAGTGACCATAAAAAATGTCTGTCCTGCTCTCTTAATTTCAACTTAACATCCCTCTTTTGTATATTATTGTATATAAGATAGAATTATTCTTTCAATTAAAAGCTTTTCTACTTATTGGTGTGGTGATGATATTAATAAGATGATGATCTTAACTAGAATTTGTAACAATTGCATCCAATGAATTGGATTGATTTGCTTCTTGTTCCGGTGTTTTTGATCCAAAGAATCTTCTGAATCCATCCATAGAAAATTTTCCTGCAGGAGCAAGCCACCAACTATTCTTAAAGAATTCCCATGCTGCATCCCCAACTGTTTCAATTTCAAAATCAACAGAAGGATCAATTGCTGCTCTTATTCCTAATGCCACGCCAACTTGCATCCAGTATAATTGAGTTTGCACAGTATTATGTGCTACTAATTCAGCAGCATATCTTTTTGGCAATAAACTTTCGGGAGTTACATTTCCCTTTTTGTAAACATAATCTCTAACAACGGTAAAAATTGGAGAAGTTACTGAATGAACACCTAAACTAATACCTCTTGCAAGAAATGATGTGCCTGGAAGCATACCAACCTGAGAATCCATGTATAATCCTAAGGCTACTTTGTTTAGGGCTAGTCCTGCCCAATCACTTACAAACTTGTAAGTTTTTGTACCTTGCATTTCTTGAAACTTTTCTTTACCTACGACATCTTCCATAGTGATATCATAAGTAAGGATTTCATATGCTCGGGAGTTACGGACTTTATCTGGAATTAGCTTCATCTTGTCAATATTATTATGTCCATTTATAAAATTTTTCTTTCTAACCACTCATTAGTAGCAAAACATTTATAAAATAAATGTGTTCTAGAGTACATATTTTCCAAAAAGGTGAGTACAATCGATACTTTTGAATTAAAAAAAGAACAGCATAGGCTATCAAAAAGAGTTTTGCTTAGAGATAATTTTGATAAAATTAAAACTATTGGTGGAACAGAATGTTTGCCAGTTGGAGATAAACTATTAGCAGTTGTAACATTATTAGAATTTCCTTCTTTAAAACTAATTGAGAAACAAACTTATTTGTTAGATCAACCTTTGCCCTATAAAATTGGATTTCAAGCTTATCGAGAAATGCCGGCGATTATTGAAGCGTTTAACAAGTTAGAACAAGAGCCAGATGTTTTACTCGTTAAAGGAATGGGGATTAATCATCCTCGGAAATTTGGAATTGCTTCACACCTAGGAATTGCTTTAAACGTTGCTACTATTGGAATCATAGCTAAGAGTACTACTGGTAAAATTGAGAAAGGTAAGATCATGTTAAATAATGATATTGTTGGTTTTGAAATTAAAACTCGAGAACATGCTAATCCAGTTTATGCTGCAATGGAAAAGGCAGCCGCTTTTGTAACAGATGAAGGTGGAATTACTTGTCACGCTGCAATTATTGCTCGAGAAATGAAGAAGCCCTGCGTTATCGGAACTAAGAAGGCCACTAAGGTTCTTAAGGATGGTGATTTAATTGAAGTGGACGCAGAGAAAGGTGTTGTGAGAAAACTTAGTACTACAAATTGAAGGAAAACGTAACATTTATAAATATGTAGTACCACAGTTCTGTTATGGTTAGTATAAGGAAAGAAAAGAAAGGAAATAAGAGTTATTATTATCTAGATCATTCTGTTAGAGAAAATGATAAAATCATCAAAAAAACTCTTTATTTGGGTGATTCCTTACCTAAAGATATTGAGGTAATAAAGAAAAAGTTCTTTCATGATCTTTATAAAGCGCGATGGTGGCCAATATTAAATCAAATAAAGCAAAGGTTCATTAAAGAAAATGTTTCTAAACCAAAATCGTTAAAGGATAAGGAGAAAGAGAATTTTAGCATCAAATTTACTTATGATACCCAAAGAATAGAGGGATCTACATTAACATTAAAGGAAACTGCTGATTTCTTAGAGAGAG
>Ga0233431_1000781_pt1 | contig 64003 bp, 70 predicted proteins | sample SI_118_April2016_FD_179867 | JGI IMG/M metagenome (GOLD analysis project Ga0233431, IMG submission 179867) | Seawater microbial communities from Saanich Inlet, British Columbia, Canada - SI_118_April2016_200_MG | ecosystem: Environmental > Aquatic > Marine > Inlet | place: Canada: British...
ACTGACCAGGGGCGAAGTGTCTTCGAGCTATTAATGCAGCACATGATCGAGTCAACTGAGTTCAGTGTCAAGTACATAAGCGTCATCTTCAAATGGCTTTCAGTTGAACGAAAACAGGGAGCAATCGAACTTATGGGACATCTCTCCCAAAAGGAACAATTCCTGAGCCACAACTTGTTGAAAGCGTTCACCGAGAACATAGACACGGATATTAGGGAACCTTTCCTCAGACATTTACAACAGATGACTGCAAAAAGGCTTGAATCAATCACCGCTTTACTGGAGGAAGCATAAGTGGAGTACATAGTCGAAACAGTAAACGTAACAAAAACATACATGTCCGGCGGACGACCCCTGGAGGTACTGAAAGGTGTAGACCTAGCCGTAGAACCAGGGGAGTTCATGGCAATAATGGGCCCAAGCGGGTCCGGCAAAAGCACACTACTGAACATGATAGGGGCGCTAGACCGACCAACCTCTGGTAAAGTGTTCATAAACGGCACAGACCTATCAGATCTCAACGACAACCAGATAGCCGACGTAAGGAACCGTGAAATCGGGTTCATCTTCCAGTTCTTCAACCTCATACCAAGGATGGATGCGCAGGGAAACGTCGAGCTACCCATGGCTATAGCCGGGGTTCCAAGGGGAGAACGCAAGAAGCGTGCACTCGAACTACTTAACCTAGTTGGACTAGGTGACAGGGCGGACCACAAGCCAAGCCAGCTAAGCGGCGGAGAACAGCAACGCGTAGCAATCGCCAGAGCTCTCTCCAATGAACCCAACATTCTACTAGCCGACGAATTAACCGGAAACCTGGACAGCAGAACCGGTGAGGAGATCATGCATCTCCTCAGACAACTCAACAAGGAGGAAGGCAAGACCTTCATCCTCATCACTCACGACCCCCAGGTGGGACAAAACGTAGATCGCCTAATCAGCTTCAAAGATGGCGTGATCGAGGGGGAAAAAGCATTCAAAGGATTGATCTAAATGAAAACAAGAAAAATTACAATAATCCTGCTCATCGCCACACTGATGGCGACACAACTAACCGTAGCAAATGCAGCTGATGCAGCCATTCTACTAGTGACTACTGAAAACGTAAATCTGGTAGCCGGACAAGAAAACACAATCAGTATTAAACTGAAAAACACAGGAGACTATAATCTCTTTAACGTTCAGGCTTTCCTAGATTCCGATGTCTCGGGTATTGACGTATTATCCGAATCTCACAAAGTGTATGGTAGTATTGAAGATGGAAGAACCAAGACCTATGAACCTTCCATATTTGTATCTGAGGATATAGCCTTAGGTATCTATTCTGTATTATTAACCGTCAATTATCTTCCATTTAGAGGAGATCAGGTTTCACAGATTGACATCCCTATCAATCTAATAGTTGATGAGAGCTACGTACCTAAGATCAAATTCACGCCATCCCAGGAAAGTATTAAGGTCAAGTCAGGAACTGAAAACGATGTTGTGTTCACTTTTACAAACAACTGGGATCAGGACATAGTAGATCTTGATCTTACTATCAGTTCATCAACCAGTAGCATTACAATTATTGAGGGAATCAACACGATGGTTGGAAATCTCACTGTCGGCGAGTCTATTGGCATCATTCCAACAGTCTCAATCACTGAAGGAACAACACTGGGGACGTACACACTCACCGCTTCTGCCTCATACAAGGATATTGAGGGAACAAGATTCTATCAGACATACCAATTACCACTGAACCTAGACTCTGCCGCCGCTATCAGGAACACGATAATTACAATTGAAAGCATGGAGGTTAAACAGGAGAGTATCCAACCTGGTGACATATTCACCATTGACCTCACCATAAAGTGCAGTGGTGCAGATTCATATAACCTGCTCAGCAGCATAAACTTTGCAGCCACGAGCATGATTTCACCTGTGAGCCCAACAATTGTTAGCCTCGGTGACCTCGAAGTAGAAGACACAGTAACCGCAAGCTACCAGTTGCTAGCCTCAGGAGATATTTCAGCTGGTCAGTACTCTGTTCCATCAACGATCTCTTATACAAACAGCAAGGGATTACCCGGTACATTATCCGAGTCATTCACCCTTTTGGTGGACGGTTTGATTGAGTTTGACCTACTGGACATCCCAACAGAGATGGTACCAGCAGGAGAGACCTCTGAGCTTGAAGCTGACCTTTTACTCATAGGCACTGAGAGTGTTCAATTCGTTTCGATAGGAGTAGTCGAGGACAGCGTCATCGAGAGGGTCTCAGGAAGCGACGAGTACATTGGAGCAGTTGACCCAGACAGTCCAATCCCATTTGACATAAAGTACAAGGTCAAGGAAGGAGTCCAGCAGGGAACCCATGACCTGAAGCTGAACGTCCAGTACAGGGACCACCTGAACAAGGAGCACACCGATGTACTTGATCTGACAATCGATGTAGGCGAAGAAACCGAGGACGTTCCCCAGACCGAGAGCAAGGGAATATGGGCCTGGATAAGGAGACTACTTGGACTAGGACCGTAGGCGTTTTGATGTGAACCCCGCCGATATCTTCCAGTTATCCTTCAAGGGATTAGGTGAACGGAAGTTCAGGTTCGCCCTGAACTTGATCGGGATCCTAATTGGCTGCGCAGCCATAACTGGGCTTATCAGCATGACGCAGGGTTTACAGGCAAACGTGGAGGGCCAGCTTGATATGTTCGGCCCGACAAACCTCATGATTATTCCCGGTGAGTTCGGTGGAGGTCCGCCTAGAACAGGTGGGCACACGTTCTCATGGAGGGACGTGGATATTATTACTAAAGTCAACGGGGTCAAGGACGCCACCCCGATTATAGCGAACAAGTTTGCCGAGTTCACGGTGGACGGGCGTTTTTTCAGGACCGACGTTTACGGTGTGACTCCCAAGTACAAGGAGCTGAACGCTAACACCAAACTGGATATAGGCAGGAACTTTAAGCAGTCAGACTCGGCTGTCGTCATAGTGGGGGCAAACATCGCACATCCAAGGGACCTAGACGAGCCGATAATTGACCTTGGAGACAGGATAAAAATCACTGCTAGAGTCGAGGGCGAGGAGAAACAACTCACCCTCCGCGTCATAGGTATACTTGAGGAGACCGGGGGGAACGTTGGTGCGAACCTTGACGACGCGTTGTCAATCCCCCTTCACACGGCTCAGACACTTTTCGAGGTGGGCGGGGCTTTTGATTTTATTCTCGCGCAGGCTGATGCCGTTGAGGACGTAGACCCTGCGGTGTTGCTTATCGAGGACAAACTGGGGGACAGGGCATCAGTAATCACGGCTGCTGCGGCACAGGAGAACGTCGGGTCAATCCTCGGCACCATTCAGTCGGTTCTGGGGGGGATTGCCGGAATCAGTCTGCTCGTCGCAGGGGTAGGCATAGTCAACACAATGACAGTTAGCGTCATGGAGCGGACAAAGGAGATAGGGACAATGAAGGCCCTCGGGTCCAAAAGCATGGATATTATGCTGATGTTTCTCTCTGAGGCTATGCTCACCGGCATAACAGGTGGCGCGTTAGGCGCAGCGTTCGGTTTCTTTTTGGCGAACGTAATAGGTAGATTCATCAATCTTCCAACGGACTCATCTCTCGTACTCGGGGCTGAGGTGGTTCTGTTCGCGATGGTTACCAGTGTGGCGTCTGGGTTGTACCCAGCGTACAGGGCATCCAATATGAGCCCCGTTGAGGCGTTAAGGCATGAGTGAGAAACCAGGATTCATTGGACAGGTAATGGGCGTACTATACAAACCCAGGGAGATTTTCAGTACAGTAGACGAGGACGACCTGATGAAGGGGCTAATCATAGTGTTCATCATGGTGGCTTTGGGTGCGTACAGCACCATGGCTTACATGGGCAAGATTCCGTTATCCGTGATCGCACCCCAGCTTGAAGGACAGGACATGAGCCAGATCGGGGGCTCCATGGGGCTTATATCAGGTATAGGTGGCGGTATCTCTATTCTGATCGGATGGGTCATGTCGACTCTTCTGCTCCACGGTTTGGGGAAGCTCTCGGGCGGGGACGGCACGATGAAGCGTTTCTTCGCGATAAACGGGTTCGTGGCGGTTCCAAGCTTATTGAACCAGGTTCTCAGGGTAGTCGATTCGTCTATAATGGATTCTGCTAGCCTCGTGGGTTACTTTATCGCTTACAGGGATATTTCCAGTAAGCTGGTTAAGGCGGTAATTGGTGTCAACATCATGAACATCTGGGCTCTTGCAGGGCTCGCGTTATTGGTGCTGGGTCTTGAGGAAAACTATAAGCTGGCTAGGGGCCGTGCGGTCATAGTTGCACTGGTGCCAACTCTTCTGTTGTTTGCCCTAACCTATTTCACAAGCTAGGCTGGTAACAGTCAGCGGTAACTTTTGGCTTTTTTTCATTCATTTGCTATTAACGTTCTGTCCCTGATGTACCGTTCACGCTCGTCCTTGTACGTGTTGAAGTAGATGACGTTGCCGTCGGGGTCCGCTGTCTCGGCGCTCCATGAGCCGTCGTGCTCGATGTGGGCTGGCTTCGTGAACGTGACTCCTCGCTTGGATGCATTCTCGTATATCTCCTCGATGTCGCCTCCCCTGAAGTTGATGAGGTTGTCATCGATGTGCCCCTGGTAGAGGCAGAGCACCATGTTGTTGTGCCTGAGGACGGCCCAGTTATCCTCTGAGTGGTCTTCGGTGACCCTGAAGTTGAGTTTCAAGTAGAAATCCATGGACTCTTTGAGGTCCTTCACGTTGAGGCACGGGTAGTAGCTGCCCAGATCTAGTTCTTTCATATATTGTTCCCTTATTTGGACTGATAAAAACAGGTGTGGTTACTTTTTATTCGCCTATTCGTCTATTCACACACTTTGTTCAGGTTCATGTTGGCATCACTGGAGCGTTACTCGGATAGCGTCTTCCGCACATTGTGTTTCAACCATGGTGCGGAGTTAACGTTCACAGAGATGGCTCACGTCCAGAGTTTCCTCCGAAGGAACAAGGGGTCGCTTGAGAAAATCGAGCCACGGGACTCCACGCCTGTTCAGATTCAAATCTTATCCAGCAACGAGAATAAACTCGACCGTTTCCTCACAGGTTTCAAGCCATTCGATGGCTTCATGGGGTTCAACCTGAACCTGAGCTGCCCAAGCAAAGATGTCATCAGGCAGGGCAAGGGTGCGGCGATGGTGAAGCGGGCGACAAAAACCCAGAAACTGGTGAACCGGATAAAGGACCATGGGCACCCGGTCTCAGTTAAGATCAGGCTTGGGCTGAACCAGCGTGAGAAGGGCAACAAGCTATATCTAAACAACCTGGGCGGTGTTGACCCTGATTTCTTCGTTGTCCACGCCAAGCACGCGGGACAGAGTTCAACCGAGCCCGAGGATAACTCTGTGTACCCTGAATGCGTAGAGGCAGCGAGGGGTATCCCTGTGATAGCTAACGGGGGAATATACTCCACCGAGATGGTCCAGTCGCTCATGAACATGAAGCTGGCGGGGGTTATGATAGGGCGTCCAGCCATGAGAAACCCCGCAATCTTTGATCTCCTGAAAAATGAGTTAGGTTTGAACCACCCTCCGAAGCCAGTTCCGGCTGCCAAAGACCTGAGGAAGGAATATGACGTGATCTACGATAGGATCAGTGGTCTGGAGAAATACAAACCACGATTCAACAAGGTTCTTGGAAAGTCCCGACCGAACCTCTAGATTTCAGGCTCAATTAGTCTGGTTGATGTCAGCAAGGCTAGACCTATTATTGTGGCGCTTGTTGCGAACACTCCCTTGAAGCCGATAAACCCGAACAGCAGGGCACCAATGAAAGGAGCAGGGATTGATACAAGACCCTTTATGCTGTTAATGTTGCCGAAGGTCTTACCTCGCTCTCCTTCGGGCACTAGTTTGTTCTGGTAGAGACCGATGGCAGCGTCCCAGAGCCCAACAGTTATTCCCTTCATAGCTTGGAGAACCAGCAGTATCATATAGTTTGAGGTCAGCGCGTATCCACCGAAAACCAAGAAGTTTAGGACCAGCGCCAGAGTTATCCCTTTCTTAGTGCTGTACTTTTCCAGTGCTTTCCCAATTGGGATACTCGTCACAGTCATGACTATCATCTCAACTGTCATCAGGATTCCTATGCTTGTGAGGCTGAAACCGTAAGCCTGTGTTAGCAGGGTAACCAGTATGCCCCTGTTTATTGCCCAGCCGAACCTGTCGAGGATGGATACTATGTAAAACGGCACTAGGTGTGACTCTGGTTTTGCGATTCCCTGTATGTTTTTCAGTACTGCACTGAGTTTGAACGGTTTTTTCTCTTTCAACGTCTCTTTGGTTGTGAAGTAGAACCAGAGGGCTGCAACTATCATTGCCCCCAGTATAATGTACATTACACTTCGGATTCCAAGCATGTCCGCCAGATAGCCTCCCATGGCTTGGCCGTAGAAACCAGGTATCCCCCAGATCAAGGTCATTAGACTCATGGCAACCGCCATCTTCTCTTTGGGCACTGATTCAGCCATCATTGGGCTGAACGCTGGGCCTTCTAATGCATCTGCGATACCAAATAGGACGTTCAGGGCGAGAATGTACCACCAGTTCTTGGCTAGTACCGCAAAGACCAGTCCAGTGATGGTGAACACATAGTACCAGTTCATGACGGTTTTTCTTCCGACGCTGTCAGCCAGTTCTCCTGTGACCAACTGGAGTCCAGAGTTGAACATGGTGTATATGCTGAGGATTAACCCGATTAACGGGGTCGATGCGCCGAGGCTGAGTATGTATGGCTGCCAGATGAGGTCATACATTTGCCAAGCGGAGCACTCAATGATGCCACTTATGAAAAGTCCGGGAATGTTTCCCCGGAACGATAAACTGTCTCGTATCTTATTGATGTACCCCAATACTTGACACCGCTCAACATGTAAGCCTCGGATATGGTGGACAGTAATTTAAGTATATACAAAAATTATAGGGAAATAGTGGCTTTCGCCACACCCGCCTTTTCTGAGGACATCTTTACCGTGACCTTGGCTGATTTTTTACCCCTGATAAGCCACTCCGCCGTCTTGACGTGCCCTTCACCTGCAGGTGCAGGCTTCAATAAACCGGGTAGCTTCTCTGCGCGTCCATCGATGGAGCCAAGGTTGATCCAGTCCCGTGTTGATAAGATTTCCACGCCTTCGGGAACCTTGATCTGGGCGATTACGGGTTTCGCGAACTTTCTTTTCTCCGCCATCTGTGTGAGGCTTGTGGACTGGAACCCGTTGTTGGCTACATTGACTTGGACACGGTACACACCGTCACCCATGTCAGTTGCCTTCGCCTCTGTGATCTCAACCTCTGGTAGCAGGCTGGCATGGATAAGGGCGAACCTGTAGGTCTTCTCTACTTCCTCCTCCAGATACTTGCCCGGCGGTGGGTTTCTCCATGTGTACTTGGTCCTCCAGCCGCCTATCTCCACTTTTCCCAGCTGTGGGTGGTCATACTCTGTCCAGTTCTGGAATCCCTCTCCGTTCAGCTTCTCGTCGTTCCATTTGAGCAGCTTCACCGCGTCCTCCTTGGCTATGTTTGGCCACCTGAACTCTATGCCTCCGCGCTCGATGAACTCTGGCATACCAGCCTGGCCTGCCATGTCCCATAGTTCCATGCAGAAGCCGAGGATTCCATGGTGAAGGTACGTGTAACCGTCTGTACAGCCATGCCTTGACACTCTTTTGTCCCGTGTGAAGCCCTCGTAGCTTGAGACCTGCCTGTAACCAGTCATCCTCGTGGCTACCTCGCCCAGCTCCTTGAATATTTCAAGGTCTTTCTCGCAGCCGATGTCCACGTAGTGAGTGTCGGGCTTGTCATCGAACACTCTGGGCAGGTTACCTCCGTTGGTGTGGTATGTCATCAAGCCGGCTATGTTGGAGTGAGATAGGAAAAATTCTGCAACAGCCCTGGTCTCTGGCTCGCTGAGGGCGTACGGTCCAGCGCCCCATTGCTTTGGGTGTGGCACAAAGTCACCTGGGTAGTTCCTGTTTATGTTAAGGTTGTACTTCCTTGGGGCCATAACAATCTCTTGACCGTGGTAATTCTTGATCATCCCCTCAGTGTATAACCTGAAGAAGGGTCCCTCCTTGTCCTCCGGTTTGCGTATCTCCACGAAACGTGGGTCCGCGTCGCTGATCTTCCACTCGCCGTTGGGGTCCATTTTCCTCATCTGGGTGATGTGTCCGTCCCCGTCTAGGTCTGATCCGACCAAACCTTCGGCTCTCTCCCACTCCTCATCCGTCCACGGGTACATCCTCCCGCAGCCACCGGCGTTTTCGGGTGTGGTTAGGAACAGCTCTGAGCCGTCAGGGTCCACCCTTGGGTTCACGTAGATGGTTCGATTGTCCAATAGCTCTGTGATGAACGGGTCTTTCCCGTAACCACTTGCCAGTTCCCAGATGGTCTTGATGCACACGGCGCTCCCAGTGACCTCCGAGGCGTGGGTGTTTGCGTCGATGTAGAAACCCGGCTTCTTGCCTGGGTCTTTTTCCCTGCTGGAAAGCTCCAGTAGCCATATGTCTCTGCCCTGAGGTGTTTTACCAATGCTTTGAAGCTTGGTTATGTCCGGGTGGGATAAGTTGATCTGTACAAGGAACTCTTCCAGCTCCTCGTACAGGTAATAGTGATCGAATGATGGTTTACTCAAACCTTGAGTCTCCTTACATTCAAGGCATTGTTTGAGTTAATCAGATTTCCCTCAGGAGTCTTGTTATTCTTATATTTGCATCAGACATCCTTTGATAAGATAATTATGGTCAACCCCTACATCGAGATTGACAAGAAGATAGTATCTGAGATTTACACCAGCAGCGAGGCTTATGATAACCTCAAGACCCTCTGTGACGTGTACGGCAGCCGTTTCCCAGGTACCCCTGGTGACCTTGGTTCTGTCAAGTACATGAAGGACAAGTTCGAGGAGTACGGAGTGGATGATGTCTACGTTGAGAAGTACAATATCCCCGGATGGACACGTGGACCGGCAACCCTTGAGGTGATCTCACCTGTCAAGAGGGAGCTGGAGGTAATCGCGTTACCGGGCAGTGTCTCAGGTGAACTGGAGACCAAGCTCATCGACCTTGGCTCGGGTCCAGTTGACATCTTTGAGAAGAGAAAGGATGACTTGGCTGGGAACATAGCCATAGTGTCAAGCGCCACCCCCATTGGGGCTAAGAGGAACCTCCACAGGAGCGAAAAGTACAACAGGAGCATCCTCGCTGGGGCGAAGGGCTTCATCTACATGAACAGGACACCTGGCTTTGGGCCAATCACAGGCGGTATGACTCCCGTTGTTCCAACTGTTGGAATAGGTTACGAGGATGGGTTATACCTCCAGAGACTCGTCAAACGGTTCGGAGACGTGACAATCAGGATCAAGGTCGAGGGTAAGAACCATGAAGTCGAGACATACAACGTGGTCGCCGAGATCAAGGGAACCAGCAACTCCAAGGAATACGGTCTGACTGGAAGCCACTATGACGGTCATGACATCAGTCAGGGTGCATTTGACCCTGCCTCTGGTGCGGTAACCGTTATGGAGATGGCTAGGACCATCGCGATGGTCAAGGGTAAGCTCAAGCGTAGCCTAAAATTCGTCCAGTTTGGCGCTGAGGAGACTGGGCTCTGGGGCTCAAACTATTACGTCAAAGAGCACGAGTCCGAGCTGGGTGACTGCAGGTTCATGCTGAACCTGGATTCATGTGGCGCAAACGGTAGAAAGGGCTTCATCCTCAACGATGTACCGGATATGAATCCACTGATCGACCAGTGGGCGGAGGACATGAAGGCTGAATTGCCATACATCCACAGGGTTAGCCCATACAGCGACCATTGGCCATTCTTCCAGAAGGGAGTACCAACAGCCTCGGGAGCGGACCCAGAGGTCTCACTGGTAACCCCATTCGGTCACACCAAGTACGACACACTGGATAAGATCAAGCAATGGGACCTCAGAAGGGCGGCAGCTAACTACTCCCGGTTCATGTTCCGGGTGGCAAACCTTGACGACTGGAACGTGGGCAGGAAGAGTCAGGCGGAGATAGAGGCGTTCATCGCACAGCAGGGCTACGATGAGACTGTCGCGATCACTGACAGGCTCAAGGAGTACGTCAGCAAGTGGGATGATATCCACCCTGACACCACGGCTTGGATAGGCAGAGACTCTGCCTGGTAACCTTCCCTTAATTTTAAATCTCCACGGTGCACCGTTTCTGTGGTGTAATTTTTGACGAATCCTTACCTTGAAGTGGACAAGAAAATAGTCTCCGAGATATACACAAGCTCAGACATCATGGACAATCTGAAGGTATTATGTGACGTTTACGGCAGCAGGTTCCCGGGTACCCCACAGGATCTGGGCTCAGTCAAGTACATGGTGGAGAAGTTAACAGAGTACGGGCTTGATGCAAGCTATGACAAGTTCAGGATACCCGGATGGACACGTGGATCCGCAACATTAGAGATCACAAGTCCAATAAAACAGAGCTTTGAGGTCATCAGCCTGCCCCACAGCGTTGCTGGTGAGGTTGAGACCGAGATAGTGGACCTTGGAGCGGGTCATATCGACATCTACGAGAAACGTAAGGATGAGATCGAGGGCAAAATAGTCATGGTCTCAGGGGCAAAACCTGAGGGCATGGCTAAGAACCCACACAGGACCGAGAAGTTCAACAGGAGTATACTGGCTGGGGCACGTGGATGGATTTTCACGAACCGTTCACCCGGTAAGGGTCAGGTGACGGGCGGTGTCTCACCCATTGTACCCGCAATAGGCACAACCTATGAGGACGGACAGCTACTCCAGAGGCTAGTGAAACGCGAGGGAAGCGTCAAGGTCAGGATCAAGACAACCGACAAGAACCACGACGTGACAACACACAACGTTATCGCGGATCTTCACGGCACGGGAAACAGCAAGGAATACGTCTCAACGGGAAGCCATTATGATGCCCACGATATCTCACCCGGAGCATACGACCCAGCTTCTGGCTGTGTCATGATGATGGAGATGGCCAGGTCTATGGCGCTGGTGAAAAAGAACCTGAAACGCAAGGTAAGGTTCCTGTTCTTCGGCGCGGAGGAGACTGGTCTCTTTGGCTCATACAACTATACGAAGACTCATGAGTCCGAGCTGGCTGATTGCAGGTTCTACCTGAACCTGGACTGTGCAGGTGGACCGGGGAAGAAGGGAATCAAGTTCCACGACTACCCCGAGTTAACAGAGTTCACACGGAAGGTTGAGGAGGATATCAACAGCGCCATGCCAACTTCACAGGGCGTCAGTTCAGCGAGTGACCATTGGCCATTCTTCCTCAAGGGAGTGCCAAGTGGAGGAGGGAGTGATCCATCCCGACCAATGGGGTCCGGTGATAACTTCATACACACAAAGTATGACACCTTGGACAAGCTCAGTGTCGAGGACATGAGGCTGGGAAGCGCCAACTATGCTAGGTGGCTGCTGAGGGCAGCAAACACTGACAACTGGAACGTGAAACGGAAGACTCCAGCAGATGTCGAGGAGACAATCAGGAAGATGAACATGGTCGCAGCCATCGCCGTCAAGGACAAGGTCTACGAGGTGGTCTCCAAATGGGGGAACCTCCACCCGGACACTGTCGCTTGGCTGGCTGCCGGCTCATCTTAACCTTTCTACTTTATTGATAATTTTAAATCGCCATGGAGTATCGTTTCTGTGGTGCTATTTTGGTCAAGAATCCATATTTGGATGTAGATAAGAAGATTATGAGCGAGATTTCGACCTCCTCAGAGACAATGGAGAACCTTGAGATTCTCTGTGACGTGCATGGGAGCAGGTTTCCCGGCACCCCCGGAGACCTTGGCTCCGTCAAGTTCATGGTCGAGAAACTGGAAAGCTATGGCGTAGAGAACGTCCACACTCAAACCTATGAGCTATGGGGTTTTGAACGAGGGCATGCAACCCTTGAGGTAGTAAGTCCAATCAAGAAAGAGTTTGATGTCATCAGCCTCCCAGGCAGCATACCCGGTGAGATCGAGACCACCCTTGTTGACCTCGGTGCAGGCCACCCAGAATCCTATACAAAGAGGAAGAGTGAGATCGATGGAAACATCGCGATGGTGTCAAGCAAGCTGCCCCGAGGCATCCCCAGTATGCATAGGAATGAAAAATTCAACAGGAGCGTATTAGCCGGTGCAGCGGGCTGGATATTCATGAACCATTACCCCGCATATGGCCCACCAACGGGTGGTGTCAGTTCAATAATCCCTGCAATCGGTATCAGCTATGAGGACGGGACATTCCTACAGAGGCTTGTGAAACGGGAGGGGGAGGTCAAGATCAGGATCAAGACCACTGACAAGAACCACCCAATAGAGTCCTACAACGTGATCGGAGACATCCCCGGGACTATGGACACAAAGGAGTACGTAGTCACAGGAAGCCACTATGATGGGCATGATATCAGTCAGGGCGCCCACGACCCCGCCTCAGGGGTAGCCGTCGTAATGGAGATGGCAAGGGTCATCAACATGGTGAAGGACAAACTCAAGAGAAGGACACGTTTCGTCCTGTTCGGAGCTGAGGAGACAGGGTTGTACGGGTCAAAACATTACGTTAAAACCCATCTGGACGAGCTTGATGATTGCAGGTTCATGCTTAACCTGGACGCAGCTGGTGGGGCTGGAAACAAGGGCTTGATATTCACTGGTTACCCCGAACTCTACCCTCTAGCAGAGCAATGGGCCGAGGAGATGCAGATCGACATACCCATGTTCTCCCGTGTAAGGGGAGCAAGTGACCACTGGCCTTTCTTCCAGAACAGGGTACCCACAGCAAACGGAGGAGATCCTCTAGCCACATACACGGGTCGCGGTTACGGTCACACCAAGTTTGACACCTTGGACAAGATCGAGCTAAAGTATCTGAGGCTGGCCTCAGCAAACTACAGCCGGATGCTTTTCAGGGCGGCAAACGAGGAGAACTGGCCAGTCAAACGCAAGACACAGGAAGAAGTTGACGCAATGGTGAAGGCTTCGATGCCACAGGACGCCGTGGACTTGGCGGGTATGGTGTTAGACTATGTCAGGGCAATGGATAACCCTCATCCTGAGACCGTGGCGTGGTTGAAGCGACAGTGATAACCCTCTCATAAGGTCAGGGTAACTCCCTGATTATCCCTTTTTACTCTATTTACATCAAATCAGACTTGATTGAAGGTTTTATATCCCATATTGGTGGCTAATTTGCTGAGATAAATTGACTAATCCATACCTAGAAGTTGATAAGAAGATCATGGCGGAGGTGTACACCAGCTCCGAGACCATGGACAACATGAAGGTACTGTGCGATGTCCACGGCAGCAGGTTCCCAGGACTGCCCGGAGACAAGGACGCAGTTGACTATATCGTGGGTAAACTCAAGGAGTACGGCTGCGAGAACGTGCACGCCGAGGAGTTCATCATCCCAGGCTGGACAAGGGGCCCAGCCACACTGGAGATCACCAGTCCAATCAAGAAGAGTTTCGACGTTATCAGCCTACCCCACAGCATAGGAGGCGAGGTTGAGGCGGAGCTGGTCTTCCTTGGACCAGCGGCACCAGAGGAGTTCGAGGCCGAGGGTCTAAAGGACAAGATATTCATGGTAACCTCTGCACGCCCAGCGGGCATGACAAGGTTCTACCACAGGAGCGAGAAATATATGCGCAGCGTTAACGCTGGGGCAGCAGGCTGGATATTCATGAACCACTACCCAGCCTACGGTCCACCAACAGGCGGAATCAACCCAGTTATCCCAGCCATTGGAATCTCATACGAGGACGGAGCATTCATTGAGAGGTTAGTTGAGCGCGTTGGTAAAGTCACAGCAAGGATCGTGACTACCGACAAGAACGTTGACACCCCAACATGGAACGTCATCGCAGACGTGGTCCCAACATACCCAGTTGACGACGAGTATCTCTGCGTTGGAAGCCACCTGGACGGACACGATATCAGTCAGGGAGCAGTTGACCCCGCATCTGGTGCAGCCGTCGTTATGGAGATCGCAAGGACCCTATGCATGAACAAGGACAAGCTCAAGAGGCGAGTCCGTTGCATGACCTTTGGAGCCGAGGAGATCGGACTCTATGGTAGCTACTACTACGCAGACGCCCACGAGGCGGAGCTAGAAAAATGCAGGTTCATGCTGAACCTGGACGCAGCAGGCGGCGCAGGCAAGAAGGGTTTGAACGTCCACAACTTCCCAAGCATCCAGGAGAAGGTAATCGCCTGGGCAAAGGAGATGTCCGCGGATATGCCAACAAAGCAGGGAGTTAGTCCATACAGCGACCACTGGCCATTCTTCCTAAAGAGCGTCCCTTGCGCAACCAACAGTGACCCAACTGCAACCAGGTCAGGCAGGGGCTACGGTCACACCAGGTACGACACACTGGACAAGGTGGATATCGCCAATATGCGTCTAGCAGCAGCAAACCACGGTAGAATACTGTTCAGGGTAGCAAACGACATGGATTGGAACCCAGCACGCAAGTCCAAGCAGGAGATCGAGGACTTCATCAAGGCACAGGGATACGACAAGACAGTAGCCCTAGCCGATGAGATGAGGCAGTACATCAAGGACAACTACAAGAACATCCACCCCGAGACCCAGGGATGGATCGAGCGGGGCGGAGCCTGGTAAATTCCTAGGGGGAGGGGGGGTACGCCCTCCAAACCTATCCCAGTCCTATTTTCTTTAAACAAGCCCTAAAACGGCTTTTTTTTGTGGATCTAATTATATACAAAAGTGCATCTCACCAAAGTGAGAACAGGGGGTAGTCAATACTACCCGGTAGTTAATGCTACCCCTTGATGCGAAAAAAGGGAAACTACGCCTTTCCGGCGTTGCCGAGGACGTTGATGTTCTTGTGCTTGATCATCTTGACGAGCTCCTCGCGTGCCACCCTAAGGTATCCCCTTGGGTCGAACACTTCGGGGTTCTCCGCGACGAACTTGCGCACCATGGCTGTCATGGCGAGCCTGCCGTCGCTGTCTATGTTGATCTTGCACACAGATGAGTCCGCTGCCTTCCTGAGCTGATCCTCTGGTACTCCCCTTGCCCCTGACAAGTTGCCGCCGAACTTGTTGATGATGTCAACGTACTCTGGGATAACCGATGATGCGCCGTGGAGCACGATTGGGAACGTCGGTAGCCTCTCCTCGATCTCGTAGAGGATGTCGAACCTTAGTTTTGGGTCCACTCCGGGTGGGAACTTGTATGCGCCGTGGCTTGTACCTATGGATATTGCCAGGCTGTCCACTCCTGTGGCGTTGACGAACTCCTCCACCTCGCTCGGCTTGGTGTATGTTGACTTCTCTGCTGATACCTCGTCCTCGATTCCAGCCAAGACTCCAAGCTCTGCCTCCACTGACACGCCCATTGGGCGTGCGCAGTCAACAACCTTCTTTGTGAGTTTGATGTTGTCCTCGAAACTGTGGTGTGAGCCGTCGATCATGACACTGCTGAACCCAGTGTCGATGCATGATTTGCATATCTCGAAGCTGTCGCCGTGGTCAAGGTGAAGTGCTATGGGTATCTCGTACCCAAGCTCCTTCGCCATCTCAACCGCGCCTGCAGCCATATGCGTGAGCATTGTCTGGTTCGCATACTTTCTAGCGCCCCTGCTTACCTGCATAATAACAGGAGCCTTTGTCTCAACACAGGCGATGACGATTGCCTGAATCTGCTCCATGTTGTTAAAATTGTAACCGGGTATCGCGTACTTACCTTTCAAGGCCTTCTTGAACATCTCGTCTGTGTTGACGAGTCCAATTGATGAGTAATCGACTACCATTCTGGGATATACCTACCCCTTCAACGATAAGTATCCAACGGTCAGAATAGGGTGGTAATCCATAGCACCAAAACGTGCCAGAGAACGCTATTACACCGCCCAATCATTTATCCGAGTGTCTGCTAATTACGCTAGCGACAACGTTTGAGTGAGCACAGGTACGATGTTATTGTAGTAGGCGCAGGAGTCAGTGGATTAACCACAGCGCTAGCACTCTCAAAGGAAGGAAAAAGCGTCCTCGTTCTTGAGAAGGAGAATTACATCGGAGGCGTGTGCAGGTCATACAAGGTTGAAGGGTACACAGTCGATACAGGTCCACACATAATCACAAGACTGGACTCCGGCCCAATGCGTGTGCTCATGGACAAGTACTTCGAGATAACGCCAAACTTTGTACCATTCGGCAAGTATTACCTCAGAATCAAGAACAAGATCAGCGAGTTCCCTTGGAGCGTCAAAGACTGGATGATGTTCGACCTCCTCCCAGTTGAGGACAGGTCACTACTCATGAAAACCGTGTTCGACATCGGTATGATGGTTAACTCGGGGAAAGACATGACAAAGGTGTCCATCAAGGACGTTATGTCACCCAGTCTATCCAAGACCGCGGTTGCCTTCCTGGACTATCTATCATACTTCATGCTGGGAACAGGCCCAGAGACCGCTCCCGTCTCCCGTTTCATAGACCGGAAAGAGTACAAAACCGAGAAACCCAAGGACGAGAACGGCATAAGCCTGCCCTACGTGGGCAAGCTCTACAATATGCTCATCGGCGGCAAGCCAACTGACCAGTACTACCCAAAGGGCGGAATACAGAGGATAGTTGACTGCATAAAATACTCCATGCCCAAAAGCGTCCAGATAAACTTGGGTGAAGAGCTAATCGCGCTAAACACAGAGGTCGTGAAAGACCAATGGAAGGAAAAGGAGTCCATTACAGGAGTCACCACCACCAAGGGTGAGTACAGTGCAGACCTTGTCATTTACTCCGGGTTCGCAACAGACATTCCCAAGCTAGTCAAGAAGCCCCTTCCGCCAAGCTACGTTGACAACCTCAGCAAGATCGAAAAAGTCAGGAGTCTCAGCATATGGCTGGGATTGGACGAGCCTATATTCAAGGACGAGGGCAGTGAGATGTGGGTATCCACATCCCGAGACAAGTTCCACACATGGCTCGTGCCAACATCAAACTACGACCCATACCTGGCACCAAAAGGAAAACACCTAGTGGGCTTTGCCTTCGTCGTCCCCAAGGGAATCTCCTCCGAAAAATCAAAGGAGGTAGCAAGAAACACCATCTTCGGCAACATCCCCGCCCTTGAGAAGCACATGAACATGATCCACTACCAGGAACTGGTGCCTGAGAAGGCGACATGGAGCATAAACGCCGGGTTCGGCGACGTGGTCACCCCCGTCAAGAACCTGTACTGCGTCGGAAGTGACTCATTCAAACGCAGCATGGGTCTGACAAGGGCAGGATACAGTATCCTCAAAATGCTTGACACCATCACCAAGGACGGGCACATCTAACCTCTCACTAAAGGGGGAGGGGGGGAGGTACCAGCATCCAAGACGTTTCTAGGCGTATTTCCCTAAAAGGGCCTCAAAAACAAGGCGTCCACCCCTTGAGTTACATCAAAAAAGCGGTATGGTAAGCCGTTTTTTGTGCATGGTAAGATATTTTATTCCCAGTAAAAACAGGTAACCCGATATCAAGACATTTATCCACGTTATGGCGTGCCACTGACGCGAACCCCTATAAGAAACCCATTGCAGCCATACTGGTATGGGCAAGTGCGATAAAATCGAGATGCTACGACTTGAAGGCAGGTATCTCAAGTTCATCGTTGAGAACCACACCGAGCTGAACCTCCTCGAACACGTCGAGACATGCGACGATTGCAAGGAAGAGGTGCTCAGGGCAGTGGAGAAAGACGAGCCACTCGCGGACTACGGTAACCTGTTCCAGAAGGTAGTTGAGGACGATATCGTGCCACAGTGGGACGACTACAAGAACCCGGAGAACTTCATTGGTGCCCGCATTCAGTGGCGGAAACGTAGGTTACAGGAGCTCATGAAGAACGCTGAGCTAGAGCTGGGCAACATCAGAGAACAACTCAAGTAGCCAGTTTCACGTGTCTCAACCTACTTTTCATCAATCAAAGTTATAATCAGACAACGCAACTCCTTTTCATGCGACAGTTATACCGGGTCACAGAGGAACACAAGGCAACCTTCGACTACGCCTTCATCGCCGAGAAGGGCGAGAAGATAACCCTCGGCAAGGAGGACCACGAGATGCCCAAATGGTACTGGTGCAAAAACAAGGATGGACTCGAAGCGTGGATACCCGAGACCCATATCGAGATAGAAGGAAAGACCGCTGTTTTCAATCAACCCTATAACAGTCAAGAACACAACACCAAGCCAGGAGAAATAGTCCAATACCTCGGTGAATCACTCGGATGGATAGAATGCCTAAACAGTGAATGGAAGTATGGATGGATTCCGACACCGAAATTAAAGAAAATGTGAGGATTTTATTCCTCAGGGTGAAGCTCAACGACTAGCCAAGCCTCGACGCATATCCAACCTGGGTTGTAACAGGGGATTGCTGCCCTAGCTGGCTTTCCCTCGGGGTCACCGAAAACCTCGACTAAAAGGTCAGTCATGCCGTTCAGCACTTTTGGCTGATCCTGGAAACCGGGGACGCCGTTGACGAACCCTACGACCTGTAACACCTGCTTTATCCTGTCAAGGCTGCCAAGCTGCTTGCGTAACTGGGCTAGGCAGTTGAGACCAACCTCTCGTGCCCCTATATAGGCTTCATCAATTGATATCCCTGCACCTACTGGTGCCCTTGTTGTTGTGTTGAATGGGCCCTGACCGCAGCTGAACGCGATGTTGTTCACCCATTTTGCTCCAATATAATTGCCCAGATAGTCTGGGGCTTCTGGCAGCTCGATTCCGAGCTCCTTGAGTCTTGCTTCTGCTCCCATAGCCTCATTGACACGGATTATAGCTATAACTTTAGCCTCTATAGGAAGGGGCACTTGTTTGTCTCGCGCTGTTGAACCATCAGGTACCCTTCCTCGGATATCCTGTAACCCTCATCAACTCTCTCCACGAGACCCTTATCCGCCATCTCATCGAGACCTTTTTTCACGTCACCCACTTCGAACCCAAGCGCATTGGCTAACCTGATAGCCGGAAAACCCGGTGCCCTGACCTTGTTGACGTATAGGGTTTGTAAAAGACCAATGCAGACCTCGTTTATCTCGGGGTTCACGACATAGAGACATATTTGGCTCGATAAATGGTTATCCCAAGTGGAACAGCGGTTCCAGAGTTGAAACACAGAGTCCGCGGGGTTCCTCAAGTATCATTCTGACCTATGCTTGTCTCGGTTAAAATGAAAACAACGAAGAAAACGATGATCGCGACCCTAATGATCGTGATGGTGCTCGCGGGTGGGGTAACCCCAATATTTGCACAGTCCGACAACGCGCCGGACATTTCATCTAACGCAGGTTCAGGTAAAATGAACAGGCAGGGAAAACTCCAGAGGTACAGACAGAACCTCAGAGAACGGCTTAACTTCGCTAAACCCGAGGAGATAGACCTCGAAGCTCTGGATGAGTCAGATGTTGACCCAAGGATAACTGAGGCAGTTGACGCAGAGGCAATCGAGGACGAGGAGAACGCCGTTGGTGGACTCTGGATACTGAACACACACGGTTCAACAGTCACGATTACCCCCGTTACTGATGCAGAATTATCCGAGGATAGGATTGGTCTACAGCTGGTCGCCGAGAAGGTCAAGAACACCGAGTTTGGAGCCCTCTACGAGGTCCTCTGGGGACGAGTTCACCACGACGACGAGAAGGTTGAGGTTGAAGGATACGCACTGCTTGACAGCGACGGCGTGTTCTACATGAAACTTGACGGTGAGGACCTTGAGTTCAAGGCAATCGGAAAGGTCGCTCCCGCTGTGGCTGGAGTCCGTATAGCAATGAAGGGATACATGACCCATGATGATGTCGAGTACAGTCACACGATGCGGGGAAGGGCAATCCCATTCGGGTGGTTCAACCGTGCAGTAAAACAGATGCGCCCAAAGGGTAGACCTGATCAGGCACCTGAGGATGCACCCGTTGAGCCCACGATGAGCAAGCCAGTGACCCAAGGCGCAATCGCAGCCTAACACCACCTTTTTTCAAACCTTTTTATTACTGAACCCTGAAAGCAGGGATTGGTGTAGTTCTTTGTCTTGGCGTGGAAAATATGTTGGATGGTACAGGCTTCTTGAGAACGATTTCAGCAAACTGGTGCCCACGTTATCAGACCTAGACATCATGAAGTCAGTGACTCCCGAGGATGTCCTGATTATCCCGACAAACGAGGATGAAAAACCCCGAAACGAGCGGAAGGCACTACCAAACCTATCACTCAAACTCACCGATGATTCACTAGAGGTTAGGATCACCTACGTGGACAGGGATTCAGTTGAAATACTCAAAAACCTGTTTAACGAGTCTCAAAAAAACCAGCTAGACAAGCTTCTTGAGGAATTGGGGCGACTTGACCCCAGCTACGAGACAATCCTGTACAGCAAGGCAAGGGAAAACCCAAAACCACGTTTAATCCGCAAATACGTCACAAGCAGACTGGATCCACAACTTATTGAGCGAATCATTGAGGAGGGTGACAGGCTGAGGCGCGGAGGAAGACAACCCGGTGGCGATAGTTCTGTATACATTTTACCCGAGGCACCTGAGTTCGTGTTCGTACGTCAGATTGTGCCTTTAATATCCGAGGATTTCATCAAAGTACTCCACAAACTGAAACCTATCTACAAGATACTAACCAGCGTTAAGACTCAGAGGGAAATGATCTCCGCAAGGTTGAGCAGACCACGCCATAAACGAAACCTCTACAGAGAGTTCATCGAAGTGCTAAACGATGCAAGGGGAAAAGACTTGATCAGCGCTGAGGAGCGCCGAAAACTCAATGATAGGTGGAGAAAAGACGAGGAAGGTAGGGAAGACCTGATCGATGAGTTAAAGGAAATCCTTGCGTCCGCCATCGACAAGTAGGATTTTTCCTGTAATGTACCTCGATTTATCGTTCGCGAAGAACAGTACCGCGTTTGCGATGTCTTCTGGTGTACCGTACATCCCTAGGGAAGCTCTATCTATCCTTCCCTGAAGCACCTTCTTGTACTCCTCATCACTTCGGCTTCCTTGGAGCATAACCGTGTCAACAGCCCCTGGTGCGACACAGTTAACGTTGATGCCATAGGGGCCAAGGTCATAAGATGAGCTCTTTGTGACCTGTATCACGCCTGCCTTTGAGACCGCGTAGCTTAACTCCCCATCCATGGCTATACCGAACCCTGAGTTCGATGAGATGTTCACTATCTTCCCGTATTTCCTCTCAACCATGTGCCTTGCAGCTATCTGGGAGCAGAGGAACACACCTTTGAGGTTGATTGCCAGCTGGGTATCCCAAACCTCATCGGTGGTATCAAGAATTGACCCTCCAAAAGCAACCCCCGCGTTGTTAACAAGGATATCCACCTTACCGAACTCGGCAATCGCGGTTTTGAACATCTTTTCAACTTCATCCCGTTTCGAGACGTCACATTGCACGGCAATCGCTTTTCCGCCCATCTCCTTGATGGTGTTTACGACTTCATCCGCCTCTTCACGACTCTTACGGTAGTTGACAGCCACAGCACAGCCTTCTTTGACGAGGGCTAATGCAATTCCCCTCCCAATACTACGGGATGCGCCTGTTACTACCGCTGCTTTATCTTTGAACTCCAAATAAAATCACTTCTTAAGATTATGCAAGTTAACTGATAAGAAATTATTGGGATAATACTGCGAAAGGAAAAGGAGTTTTCCGGGGGAAATGAAGCCGAGGCGTTCATATATGCCCGGGAAACCTGAACCTCTACCCGCATTCAGCAGGATAAATGTTCCCGTGTTTCCTGTTTAGGAAAATAAAGGGTCTAACAGCCCACTGCAAGTGACTCGAAACCCGTCAACAGGCTGTATACGCCACCGTGAAGCATCCCTTCCTCTCCCTTAAGCACTCCAACTGGTCTTCCCCAGCTCTTCAACTCGGGATCGATGTAGTTTATATCATGACCCATGGCGACCAACTTATCCCTAGTCTCAGATGGGAACCGTGTGTCAAGGAAAACTGTACTGGTCTCCCTCGTCACTCTCGGGGCGTCAACGGCGTCCTGAATCCCTAACCCGTAATCGATTATGTAGTGGATTGCCTGAGCTATGGAGACCTGGATGTTCCTGCCTCCGGGTGCTCCCATGGCAAGGTATCCCTCCCCTTCCTTGAGAACTATGGTTGGGCACACGTTCTGGATTCGCCTCTTTCTGCCATCTATGCTGTTCGCCTTCCCCGGCTCCGGGTCAAGTCCATACATGGCGTTGTTCATCACTATCCCTGTGTTTGGAATCACTACTCCTGAGCCGAATGTATTCACGTTGGTCTGGTTTACCGCAACAAAGTTTCCCGCTTTATCCGCTACGGTCAACGCCGTGGTGTTTTCTGGTTCATATGGCCAGGGGTCACCGGATGTTATCGCTCCTGCCTTCTCTGGGTCAATCCTTTTTCGCAACTCAACTGCATACGTTTTCGATGTCATTCCTTTCTGGGGAACATCGACCCAACTCGGGTCACCCATGTACTTGAACCTGTCAGCGAACGCCAACCCAATAGCCTCTGATACAAGGTGGAGCGTCTCAGGTGAACCGAAGGGCATCTCGGTGAAATCGTACCCTTCTATGATGTTGAGAATCTGCATCATCGTGGTTCCACTATGAGTGGGGTCGTACACTACCTCGTAACCCCTGTAAGTCCCAGGGTCGGGAGTGAGAACAATAGGCTCGTAGGCTGCCATATCGTCAAGTGTGATTAATCCGGCGTTCTCAGCCATATCCGATGCAATTGCCTCAGCTATCCAGCCATGGTAGAAGACAGTTGGACCACCAGCCGCGATACTGCCCAGACATCTGGAGAGTTGAGGGTTCTTCAACACATGTGGCTTCGCAAGTTCGTGAGTGTACGGCAGATACGGGTATCTTTCGTTTCTAAGATACATCTTCCTCCACTCTGGGTACTTCCAGAACGCCTCCATTCGCCTGAAGATATGGTCCGCGGTCCACCATCCTACAACGAAGCCCTCTCGTGCCACATCAATGGATGGCTGCATAACTTCGTCAAGGTTCATGGATCCGTATTCATCAAGGGCTAAAGTGAGTCCAGCAACGGTTCCGGGGACGGCGCATGACTTGTATCCCGTAACATTCTCGTCATTCTTGACCTTCTTCCATCCCATCCATCCGGGTTCAGCGTCCTCCTCTAACTCGTACATTTCAGGGGAGCTAGCTGCTGGTGGTCTTCCCACATAGTCGATGATCACGTTTTCACCTGAATCCAAGTGAATGGTCATCACGCCCTCACCGCCGATTCCATTCATAGCTGGCTCGACGACGCAATCCATGAATGCAGCCGCAACAGCCGCGTCAACGGCGTTTCCGCCGTTCTTCAGCATCTTGACTCCTGCTTCGCTGATGAGTCGATGCTTGCTTGCAACCATCCCGTTTGGTGCAACACAGTCAGCCCTGCTTGCCCCGACCCATCTTCTTTGTTGGTGAATAAAATCCCCTGAACCCATGTACAGATTTTAGTGTACATATATAATAAACCGCTCACGGGTAATCCTTGAATACTTGTTTTGAGTCAAATACCATATGTCAGAAGAGAAACTATCCACATTCCTAGAAGAAGGAGCCGACTGGGCAAAAGTGAAGACCACCGTTCCAGGTGTGTTCGTCATGAAGATGCCAGGTAACAAGAGCAGAGCAACAAGTCTATCCGTGGAGCTAAATCCAGTTGACGCGGGTGGAAGCCCAACAAAGAGAAGAGGCTTGATCATACGATCCGTGGACGAGCTACTTGAGTTCAAGGACATGGTAAACAACGAGAAAGTTGAGACCCTCCTAGAAATGCTTGAGGACGTGAACCCAGACACAGGGAAATCCGGCAAGCGCAGCAAAGAAGTTATCGAGCTTTAACCAAAAACCTCTTTTCCCATTTCCCCTATTATCCCTGTGATTATTTTGCAGGAACTCAAAGATCTTGTATTAAGACTATTGGCAGTAGACGGTATCAGCGGCTTCGAGGAGCCCATGATGAAGGCACTGGTAGAGGAGCTCACTCCTTACTGTGACGAGGTTTATGATACTCCTATAGGTAATATCATTGGAATCCAGAAGGGAACCGACCCAAAGGCACCGGCACTCGCATTAGTAGCGCACACCGACCAGGTAGGATTTGTTGTATTCAATATTGACGAGACAGGATTTATTCGATTCATAAAGGTAGGTGGTTCTGTCACGGGAGGAATTCAGACTCACCAGATGAAGTTACACGGGAAACGTGGACCGGTGTACGGTGTCGTGGGCATCAAGCCTGGGCATATCACTAAGCCCTCCGAAGCCAATGTTATTCCTCCCATTGAGGAGATGTACATCGATATCGGCGCCAAAAGCAAGGCTGAGGTACATGAGATGGGAATCGAGATTGGAACACCCATCACGTGGAACACCAAACCTTTGGAACTGGCCAACAATCTAGTTGCAGCATCAGGTCCTGATGACCGCGTTGGAGTAGCGACCCTAATTCAGGTCGCAAAAAACCTCAAAGACAAGTCAATTCCATCCACTGTCTACTATATTGGCACAGTGGAGGAGGAGATAGGTCTAAGGGGTGCAACGGTGGCTGTATTTGACCTAGATGTCGATATGGCGGTAGCCGTCGATACATGTCCCGCTGGCTGGCAGCCCGATATTAACATGAGGGATCTCTACTATGAGGTAGGGAAGGGTCCCGCCATTCACGCCGGAAAGGCAGGGTCTCCAAGAAGGTTCGGAAGCAAGATACTCAGAAAGTGGTTAATTGGGGCAGCTGAAGCAGAGGGTATTCAGTATCAGAGCGGTCTTGTACATGGGGGCAACGACGCTCACGCTGTACAGCTTACGAAATCAGGCATCCCAGCGTGCACGATGGCAGTTCCTAGACGTTACAGTCATAGCCCAGTTGAACTGTTCAGCATGGATGACTTAGATAACCTCATCAAGGTGCTGACCAAGGCAATCGCAGGACTAGATTCCGGGTTCAACCTTCACCGCATCTAATTTTCCATTTTTCTCAAGTTTTTTATTTCCATCTGGTATCCTTCATGGGATTCAAGATGAAACTTGTTACATTCAAAGTTCATACTGAGGAGAGGATAGGAGCACTACTTGACGGAAAGGTAGTGGACCTGAACTCAGCCTACGCACTTATGCTAAAGGAAAAGGGAGAGCTTTCACCAAGGAGAAAGGCAGATGCTTTGCTCCCACAGTGCATGATCGGATTCCTAGAAGGAGGAGACGAGTCCCTAGAGGCAGCCAAGAAGGCATTGGCATACGCCAAGGCTAACCCAGACGCTGTTGGACTGGACGAGGAAACCCTCGTTATGTGTCAATGCACAGCCAAGCTACAGGCACCTGTTCCCAGCCCAGGCAAGGTCTACTGTACCGCAGTCAACTTCTACGACCACGCAACCGAGAGGATGAAAGACCCAGAGGCAAGGGCAGCCGAGATCGCCAGACTCAAGAGCCTCAACATTGACGTCCCAGACGTCTTCCAGAAACCTCCAGGTCTGATAGTCGGCCCACGAGACCCACTAATCAAGGTCAAGGCAACCGAGAAGATGGACTACGAGGTCGAGCTTACAGTGGTCATCGGTAAGGAGGGCAAGTACATTCCGGCCGAGAAAGCCTACGATTACATCGCTGGATACACCGTCATGATCGATGTCTCCGCGAGGGACCAAGGATTCCCCCAGGACGTTGACTTCGGCATCTTCAAGCGCGACATCAACTGGACAAAGGGCAAGGGGATGGACAACGCAGGGCCAATGGGTCCATGCATCGTCACAAAGGACGAGATCCCAGACCCATACAACCCTCCACTGAGGCTCAAGACTAGGGTCAACGGTAAGGAGCGCCAGAACAACACCCTGGAGCACATGATCATTAAGATCCCGAGGATCATCGAGTACCTGAGCAACGGAACCACCTTGAAGCCAGGAGACGTTATCCTGACAGGAACATGTGGCGGAGTTGCTGGTTCTTGGGGTCCAGAAGGATACCTACAGATCGGTGATGTCCTTGAGTGTGAGATCGAGCCAATCGGCACCCTCAGGCACGATATTATTGGGGAGTAAATCCCCCCTTCTTTTCTTAGAAATCGTTCACTGCTTTTGCTAGACTTGTAATCTCTTCTTCGGTATTGTAGAAGTTTGGTGAGACTCTCAGTCCTGCCCATCTCGGAGCAACAATGATCTTTTTAGATTCAAGGGTCTTGAGCAACGATTCTACCCTTGGATGGGTAAAGTTCAGCGTGCTTGACCTGTATTTCAAGTCAAGGGGGTTCTTCCAACTCACTTTAGGGTTGGTGATTTCATCAACCAGCTGGTCTGTGAGCTTGTGAACTCTTTTCTCGATGTTCTTCAAGCCGATCTCATGGATGATCTCCAGCCCCCTATCCATCCCGGCGAAGCCGGCGTAGTTGATGTTTCCTGTCATGAACTTTCTGGCTGTCTTATGTGGGTTCCATTCCATGGTGAAACCGGTTAACAAACCAGAGTCATGCCCTTGAAGTCCAATGCTTGGGGGGTTGTAATCGTCAAGCAGCTCTCTTTTGATGTAGAAGAAACCCGTCCCAAGAGGGGCTAGCAGCCATTTATGCCCCCCACATGCCAAGAAGTCGATGTTAGCCTTCCTCACATCAAAGTCAACGACACCAACGCTCTGCATAGCGTCAACCACGAATAGGATATCATTATCTTTCGCGATTTTCCCGATTGCTTCAATGTCCTGCTTGAATCCGTTAAGGAAAGCGACGTGGCTCAGTGCAATAACTTTGGTATTACCATCAACTAGTGTCTCGATGTCCTCTGGATAAACTCCACCAACCGTGCTCTCAGCGACCTTGATCTCAACGCCGTGCTTCCTCTGGTATGCCCACGGGAATGCGTTGGCTGGAAACTCCAAGTCGTTCAGTATTACATTGTCACCCTTCTCCCACTCGACCATGTTTACCACCATATTGATGCCGTCATGGGTGTTCTTTGTGAAAGCCAACTCGTCGGGATGGGCGTTGATGAGTGACCCAAAACCTGATGCTACTCTGGTTCTCATCCCCTCCCAGCTGTCAAAATAGTTCATCGCACCTATGCTGCTTCTCTCCTCCATGAAACGTGTGCTCGCCTCGATGACTGATGTTGGCAGAGGCGATAGTCCTGCGTTGTCCAAGTAATTGTACTCCTTGGTGATGAGAAATTCGTCTCTATAGTCCAGTGGGTTGTTCATGGAGGATGCTTCCCCTAGCTGATGTTTAAGTTTTCCAACTTGTTATTGATGCGTTATCACGTATTTCCTCTGGTAATAGTAGACAGCCTGTAATGTTGCATACTGGGCAATAGCGACGATTATGGTCTGAAACTGCTCGACATAGAACAAGACTAGGTTTATGGCGACCAGTGACATGATCAGGGACACGGATGCCAGCTGTGTTGACCAGTTTCGCCTCTCAATCAGAAGTAAGATTGAACCGAATGAGAGGAAAGCCCCTGCGAATCCATCCAAAACAACTAACATCATTGCCCAAACTACAATGTTGTTTGATGCGACGGGGAAGCTAGCTGCTATATTTTCGAGGAAATCCATCCTTTGAACTGGGTTGAACGCAACCATTGCGAATCCCATGAACCGCATGAAATTCGGCAAACCCAGCAAAGCAAACGCGCCAATGAGGATCATTCTGAACCGTGTCTCCGTGAGGTATTTCTCTTCCAGTTTTCCCCACATGTCGATTATCTTATCGAAGAAGTTTGCTTCTTCCTCAATTGGAGTCAATGCGTCGCTGTCAACAAAGTCCTCTAACTCGACTGCAAGCCGTTTGTAGTTCTGGTTCTGTGTCTTTAGGATGATGCTGTCAAGTCTCTGCTTCAATTCGTCGTGCTCTGCAGGCTCAATGGAGTGGTCAAGCACTTCTTGGAGAATCTCCAGGACTGTGTACATTTCACCTCGTATATCAGGTTCAGGTTCTTTCTTTATCCTGACATACAATAGAACCGTCAGCAGGAAGACAGAGTAGATTATAGGAGCCGCCGCTGGGAAAAAGTAGTCATTGCTTTGGGTGATAAATTTACCCACTTCGTCTATGAACAGTCCAACACCGACACCGGAGAGGATTGCTCCCCACGTGTAAGCCCACCTATTGGCGTAGAGCAACGGAAGAAGGCTGGAAGCATAGAGGATGGTTCCCCCGTATAGCACATGAGCGATGTGGAGTGTGCCGTTTCCTAGCTGAGGGTAACCGGTCAAATCAAGTATCAGTCTAGTCAGGCTCACTGAGGCAGCAAAGCTCAGTACGGTTAACTGGAGATACCTTTCGGCACCTCTACGTCTGACTGGTTTCCAGATACGACTAACAATCTGGCTCATAGAAAATGATTACGCTAGCGAAATGATAAAACTTTGGAAAGGAGCTACTTGCGCTCCAGTTTCTCAACATCGATAAGCACGATGATGAGCGCATTCGCCATGACAACTGCATGAGACACAGAGTCAGGGTGGGTGTTCTCCGCTGGCCACATCATACCGCCCTTGATGATGTTGATCCTCCTGTTACCCTCTGGGAGAACGCTTAGAACTGCGTCCCCGTCAACAGTCTCAGGGTTTGGAGTTGCGATTGTAACGTCAACCATCAAGGCATCCTCTAGCTGTGCGAAGCTGTCGATTTTGAAGAATGATCCTAAGCCGATCATACTGCTGTGGCTGATGGCGTTCTTCACCGCTTTCTGAGCTGCCTTTGTCTCGTTCTTGCCGTGCTGGTCTACGCCTGTCCCGTTCTCCATCAAATATTTCCTGTAATCTGGCATGTTAATTCACCAACTGTTGGTGCTACACTCTTAAAGATTTGACTAAATCGACGTTTGATGAAATACCTCACCCTAAAACTGGATAGAGTTAAAAGAGTGTGAAGGATAATCCACTGAAACAGGGGACTAAACATGACTCAGCTCAACTACCGTTTAAGAGACAAGATCAAAGAGTTCCTCGACGAGGACCTAGGTTACGGGGACATCACCTCTGGGACCCTTATCCCTGAGGACCAGATGGCTAAGGGAATACTTTACTTCAAAGAACCTGGTGTTGTATCCGGTTTAGAGGAAGTATCGACTGTTTTCCAGCTGCTTGGATGCACGGTTGAGACTCACGTTGAGAACGGTGAGCAAGTAAACGCAAGACAAGTCCTACTTACAGTTACTGGTTCAGCTAGATCACTTCTGACAGGAGAACGCCTCGCGCTGAACATGGTTGGAAGGATGGCTGGAATAGCCACCCAGACAGCCAAGGTAGTTGAAGAGGTCAAAGAGAAGAACCCCAAAACCCGTGTTGCAGCAACCCGGAAGACCCTACCCGGTCTGAGAGAGTTCGACAAGCGAGCCGTGGAGCATGGGGGCGGAGACCCTCACAGGTTCAGACTTGATGACTGTGTCCTGATAAAAGACAACCATCTAGAGCTTGTGCCCAGTGTATCAGAGGCTGTTAAACGTGCTAGAGCTGGAATCAGCTTCACAAAGAAGGTTGAGATCGAGGTCAGGAGTCTTGAGGACGCCTTTGAAGCCGTTGAAGCCGGCGCTGATATCATTATGTTTGACAACCTCACTCCTGACGAGACCAAGAAGTGGCTAAATGAGATGGACAAGCGTGGCGTGCGAAACAGTTTCATCCATGAGTCCTCAGGTGGAATCACCTTTGAGAACGCGAAAGAGTACGCCGCTGCCGGCGCTGACATTATTAGCCTCGGCGCATTAACCCACAGCGTACGCAGCCTAGATGTAAAATTCGAGATAGAGATGAGCAAATGACACTGAACGCCCTACAACAAAGAATCGTTGAGATGAAGAAAGCCAAGAACGCACTGCTACTAGTACACAATTATCAGGTTCCGGCGATACAGGAGATCGCCGACTTTCTAGGAGATAGCCTAGAGCTGTGCAGGAAAGCACAGTCTGCAACAGATGTTGACATGATAGTTTTCTGCGGAGTAGATTTCATGGCGGAGACCGCGAAGGTCCTGAACCCATCAAAGAAAGTGGTTATCCCAAGCGGGAAAGCTGTCTGCCCAATGGCTGGTATGCTCAGTATGGATGTTCTGAAGGAGGCGAAGGCAAAGCATCCTGACGCCCCAGTTGTTCTCTACGTCAATACATTAGCTGAAGCGAAAGCCGAGGCAACGGTAACTTGCACATCCGCGAACGCCGCAGACATAGTCAAGAAGTTGAACGCAAAACAGGTCATTTTTGGTCCAGACAAGAATCTTGGATACTATGTCCAGAAACGTGTACCTGACGTGGAGTTGATCTACGTCCCAGAGGACGGTCACTGCAGGGTCCACAGGTTCATCGGGGACGGAGAGGAGGCAATGGAGCTGAAGAAACAGCACCCAGGGTCAGAGGTTTGGGCTCACCCAGAGTGTGAACCCGCGTTCCAGGACAAGGCTGACTATGTTCTCTCAACCGGAGGAATGGTGAAGAGGGCGGGCGAAACCGATGCAAAAGTCATTATCATCGGGACTGAAGAGGGATTATTGGATAGGCTCAAGAGGGAGCACCCTGAGAAGACGTTCCTGCCTGCGAAAAAGTACGCCATGTGTGGCCCAATGAAGCGGATTACCCTTGAGAACCTGTATGTTGCCATGGGTGACGAGGAGCTTGAAGTCAATGTACCAGACGAGATCTCCGCCAAGGCCAAGGTAGCCATCGAGCGTATGCTCGATATGAGCTAGGTAGATAGGTTTTTCATTTACCTTCCCCGTTTTCATGGGGTAAGGTGGACATTTTGTCTGTTATAGAGTTTGAAGGAAAGAAACCAAAGATTCATCCATCCGTATTCTTGGCACCCGGCTCATGGGTCATAGGTGACGTTACACTTGAGGAGGACGTGAACGTCTGGACAAACGCAGTCATCAGGGGCGACGATGACTCAGTTGTCATAGGCGCAAGGACCACAATCCTGGAGAATTGCCTAGTGGAGGCTCCTACTGGTAACCCAGTTGTGATAGGAAAGGACGTTATCGTTAGCCATGGCGGAACAGTCCACGGCGCAAAGATTGAGGACGGTTCCATCATAGGCATCGGAGCTATTGTTCTGGACAACGCAGTTGTAGGAAAGGGCTCAATCATAGGTTCAGGTGCGTTGGTATCCCCAAGGGCGGAAATTCCGGAAGGATATCTGGCTCTTGGCACACCAGCGAAACCAGTCCGTGAGTGCAAAGAGAGGGAGATCGAGTACATGAAGAAGGAGCACGAGAGAACCCTCAGCAAGGCAAAAATCTACAAGAAGATCTACGCTGAAAAAGAGTAGTTTTCTACTCTAACTCAAGATTATTCCCATTTATGTTAAAATCAAGTTCAATAACTGGATCACCTGTTGGCCATGTAATCTCATGGCTTGATTCGTGGATTTTTTCCCAATGATTGTTAGGCGGTGGTTTGCACCAAATATAGACCGTAATATCGTAGGTTCCCGCTCGGTCCACCTCATAAAAGTTCTCGGATGCACTGACCGCCCAATGCATGGTTTCGTTTATGTAGAGGTACTCTGAGTCCTCCTTGATTGACACTCTTACCTCGTTAAGCCAGTTGTTATCCCTACCCCCTCTTCCCGGTCTTGATGGGAATATGAGCCTGAAGCCCAGTGTCTCGGTTGTCCAGTCTCCTCCCGAATAGAATATTGTACCTATTTCTGAGATGAACACGTTACCTCGTTCGGTAGTAACTTTTACAGTATATTCCACTCCGTTGTACGTTTTCACATCGAACGGTCCAATCTCATCTGTCTGGAGGGAGTTCACGGTTAGATCTGTGTTGTAATGTGTGTTGTTAATCCAGAGGTGTTTGATCTTTATGGGGAACTCGCTGTTGTTTATGATTGTAACATTGAGCTTGTCCTCACCAGTGAGGGGAACAGGATATACCTCAATATTCTCATCAAACCTCTCCTGATCCAATATCTGAGCCTCATGGGTCTTTCGAAGTGCGATGTTGTCAGCCTGTTTCATGACGAGCTGCATCGGGATGATCGCACTAAACAGTATCCCGATAAAGAAAATTGTCCCGAGGATCGTAGACACACCTCTCCTTGAACCAGACATTTGGAACGATTTGGAACGATCGTTTCATAAGGAAGTTGGACGGGAGCTTGGTATTATCACTCGATATTAACCGTGTATTTTCGCATGGATTGTGCAATTTGTGTGATTAACCAAGTGAGTTCTATGATTATACTTGAAAAACACGTAATATTCCAGTTTATCCCGAAAAAAGAGGGTTATTCTTTTCTGTTATGGTCAAAAGTGAAGGACGCGGGGCAGATATCTGTTAGAAGGCACCCTTCGCAGTTTGGTTTCTTCGCGTTACACACCGCACGTCCATGTGTGATCAGCATATAGTTGACAGCCCACCATTTTTCTTGGGGGAATAGTTTCGTCAATTCTTGTTCGACTTTGACCGGGTTCTTCTGTTCACTGAATCCGAGGAGCCTACTGAGTCTATGAACATGGGTGTCTACTGCAATACCCACTATTTTCCCGAATGAGCCTGCAAGGACAATGTTTGCTGTCTTGCGAGCGACTCCCTTGAGCTTCACTAGTTCTTCCATAGTGTCGGGGACCTCGCCGTTGTGCTCCTCGATTAGTGTCTTGCTGAGTGACTGTATTGCATCAGCCTTCCGCCTGAAGAAACCAGATGAGCGTATGTCCTGTTCCAGTTCCTCTCTGGGAACATTAGCGTAGTCCTCAGCTGTTTTGAATTTCTTGAATAATTCTTTTGTAACCTTGTTTATCTGGACATCAGTTGCCTGAGCCGAGAGAACCGTGGCTATCAGTAGCTCAAGTGGGTTATGGTGTGATAGCTCCGTTCCCTCAACGCTTGGGTACTCGGCTTCAAGTCTCCTGATTACCTCGTGGGCTCGCTCCCTGTCGTTCATGCCCAGAAATGGGCATCCGTTGCTTATATTGTTTAGAAACCGTTATCACGTGCCCTCTTACTGGATTTTCTGAGCTATTTGTTCCTGTTCAAGAAGAAGGATAAACCAAGAAGCAAGCTTCCCCCGAATCAGCGATGGGTTGACCATATCCTGAAGTGGGGTGTGGAGCATCCTGGAACCCAGACAGAGTTACCCGAAATCACCAAGGAAAAGTGGAGACTGATAGTCGACGGAGAGGTTGGGAACCCTGTTGAACTCAATTGGAGTGACTTCATGGCTCATGAACAGGTTATTTCCGTAAGCGACTTCCACTGCGTTGAGACATGGAGCGTCGAGGACCAGAAATGGTGTGGCGTCAGGTTCAGTACATTAATGGGTACAGTGAAACCATCCAGTAAGGCAAAGTTCGCCCTTTTCGAGGGCTATGATGGGTACACGACAAGCCTTCCCCTCAAAGAACTGACTGGTGATGACGTGATCTTAGCCCATAGCCTGAACGATGAGCCGTTGCCTCAACCATTAGGTGGTCCGATGAGGTTAGTGGTTCCCCCGAAGTACGCCTACAAGTCACCAATGTGGCTTCACAGGATAACATTCTCAACTAGGGACAAGCTGGGCTACTGGGAGAGGGGCGCCTATAGTAACAAGGCTGACCCATGGAAGGGCGACAGGTACAACCCTTAGGTGACCTGAATTTACCTTGATGCACATATTTGATCATTTGTCAACAAATATAGTTCGATATTCATGGGGTGTGGTTATCTCATCAATAACGCAAACATAGTTGAGGGAACTGGCAGATTCCTTCAAACATGTACCTTTATCATCGATTTTTCATTCTAAATATTTTTCCGTAATCACCTTATCTCCTCGAAATCAGGAGTTTCTGAGAAGCTTTGAATACCCATCGCTCGAATTACAAGCAGACACTCAAAGTCTTGAAGGAGATAGCCCAGGGTCTTGACTCGAATGAGATAAAATCAAAGCTATTCCTGAGTCGTTATAGTTTCAATTACACTGTCAACAGGCTTCTCTCCAACGATCTGGTTGAGTACAGCGAAGGTGTACTTGTTGTATCTAGAAAAGGGTATAACATTCTAAAATTTGAACAAGAGTATCCAGAAACCACGGTTGATGATCCTAGGATCGCAAGCGCAATCTACAATATTGAAACCTAGAAAAGTAATGGAATACTGTTAGACAAACACCTTAAAGCTAAAATTGTCCAGTTTTTTGATAAAACGTGACGGGACGATCAAGCTACAAGCAAACAGTTGACGTATTGCTGGCAATCCACGAAGGGAAGACCTCCCGAGAAATCAAGTCCAGTATACAGCTTAGCAGATACAGTTACGATTACATCATCAATCGTCTGAAAAACTATCAACTCCTAGATGGTCAAGGCGAAGTCTTGGTGGTATCAAGAAAAGGGATGAACGTCGTCAATTTCCTCAGGGAAAACGAGAAGATACCCGTGGACAGCGTCGTCAGTTATGCCAGAGAACATAACGTATTGTGACCACAATAACTGATTATTCCATCTGAGTCCGCTTTATTAGCCGTAAATCATTTTCATCATTAAGAAAATGATAAACCCTAATTTCAGTGTGGACGAGATAGTGTCTCGATTTTTCAATTACCTATCGGGTAAAATAGGTGAATTCACGGTTACCGAAAACTTGGAACAGATGTCCGGAGGATGGGAGGCTTACCTCTATAAGTTCCGGGTTTCTGGAGTTGAAGGATATGAAGACCCATTGGTTCTGAGACTTTTTCCCCCTTACCATCACCCCGAGACGGCGGAATGGCAGGAGATGCTCCACAACCTTGTATTAGCGGAAGGCGTGTCAGTGCCCAGAGTATATTTCTCGGTATCGGACGTGTCAATACTGGGTGGAACATTTCTTGTGATGGATTTCGTAGAAGGTGATGCAATCGATCCGGGTGATGATCCAAGTGTCCTCGTCTTGACCGCAAAAACTCAGGCTCTTTTGCACAAAATAGACGGTCGTGGGATCAGTGAACAGATTCTTGCCCATGGTCATAGCAGAGGCAGTCACACATTTGACGGTCGAATCAGCTGGCTCACCGATCTCAGCGGAAAGTATCCAAACTTACAGGAGTTGGTTCAATGGCTCATCGATAACCGTCCTCCAGAACCAGAAAAACCTGTGATCGTGCATGGTGACTTTCACCCGATGAATCTACTGGTTAAGGATGGTCAGGTGAACACGATTCTTGATTGGAGCGGGTTCATGGTTGGGGATCCGATGTATGGTCTGGGTTGGACAAAGGCTCTGTTCATCGCTACAGCCAAGCACGAGATGCCACCCGATGTGTTCGACCAGATAATAGGGATGTATATGGAGACATACGAGAGTGTGAGTCACATAGACTACAAAAAAATGGATTATTATGTGGTTTACAGACTTGTACGTGCTCTTTTTGAGGGAAAAAAAGGACATGGGGTTTGGAAGAAGCAAGAGATCGTTAACAATATCGTTGAAACACTTGTAGATATGACCGGGATACAGGTCAAAATCTAACCATTTTCCTCTAACTTTCTCAAATAATTACTGCTTTTATAAAAATCAGGGAATCCATATCGAGCCAGTAACGCTTTTATCCCATTTGTCTGCTACACTATTCACCAGCGGAAACTGAGGAGTCAAGATGGAGCGATCTAACACTGTATTCATCGGAAAAAAACCAGTTCTAAACTATGTACTCGCATGCATGACCCTGTTTAAGAGTGGACACGAGGAAGTTGTCATCAAGGCAAGGGGACGCAGCATCAGCAGAGCAGTTGATACAGTTGAGGTGCTTAGGAGCAGGTTTATGCCCAATGTTGAGGTATTGGACATCCAGATCGGGACCGAGAGTCTTGAAAGTGAGGACCGGGGTCCAACAAACGTAAGCACTATTGATGTTTACATCAAAGCTTAAATGGAACCGTAGAGCATCTTGACACCTCCTACGCGCCGGAGGACCTAAAGACTTGCAGATACAGTTATGTGAATTCTGTTTAAAGAGCGGGATGCTCTGTAATAAGTGCAAAACCAAGGTTGAGTCCGGAGAAGTTAGTGCCGATTATATCGATGTAGCAAAACTGCTGCTCAATATGGAGAATCAGTTCCCATTTTTGCAGAAAGTTAGGCTCGATAACGTGCTGGAGGCCGGTGGTTTCCTCGTCCTAGTAGTAGGAAAAGGAGATGCGGCTAAGTTCAACGTGGATGCAAAGCTCACGAGAGACCTGGGTGACCAGTTCAATAAGCGTGTGCTTGTTATCGAAAGCGGTGTAAAGGATCGCCAGTTCTTGGAAGATCTTTTCATGAACCAGCATATCGTAACAATTAACATTATCTGGCTACCTGATGGAAGCACCGAGACCCGTGTAGTACTTCAGGGACGTGGTAATAGACGTCTCAGTAAGAAGAGGCTACAGGCTTTAGTTAACGTCGCGAAGACCGTGCGAAACATGGATCTTCGTGTCGAGTACGCTTACTAAGCCTCAATATTTTATTTTATTATTTGACTTGGAAATTCTGGTTATATACTGTTTTTCGCATTTAGTGTGTGTATAACTTTTTATAGCCTTCTCATGTTCAGTTGCGTAGCCAATTTAGTGGTGTCAAGGTATGTTTGACAGTAGAAAATACGTTGAAGAAGCAATAGAACACGTGGGCGAGACCATCCAGTTAGCTGGTTGGGTTAGCCGCACTAGAGATCTCAAAAAAATACGCTTCATCGTGCTCAGGGACAAGACTGGTGATATCCAGATTGTCGTAAAGCCAGACAATAAGGAGATGTTTGAGCTACAATTGGGCAGGGAAGATGTAATCTCGGTCACCGGGAAAGCGGTGAAGAGCGATGTAGCAAAAGCAGGAGTGGAGTTCCACCCCGATAGCTTGGAGGTCATTAATAGGAGCTTACAGCCCCTTCCAGTTGATATATTAGAGAATAAGAAGAGCGACCTTGATACACGGCTGAATAACCGGTTCCTGGATTTCAGGAGTCCATCAAGCAACGCCATATTCAGGACACAGAATGTGCTATCCACTGCCTTCAGGGAGTACTTGAGCGGAAACGGTTACATGGAGTTCCAGCCACCGGGCATCATCGGTAGCGCATCCGAGGGCGGAGCAGACCTATTCACACTACCATACTTCGAGAAGCAGGCTTTCCTAGCCCAGAGCCCACAGCTGTATAAGCAGATGTGTGCCATCAGTTTCGAGAAAGTATATACAATCACGCCAATCTGGAGGGCGGAGAAGTACAACACTCCCGTCCACCTCAACGAGGTTCGCCAGATGGATATCGAGCAAGCTTTCGCCAACGACGAGACCGTCATGGGCGTGCTAGAGGGCGTACTCTGCCACATGCTTGAACAGGCAAAAGAGAAGGCAGGCGATGAGCTTGAGTTCCTCGGCAGGGATCTAAGTGTCCCTGAGAAGCCGTTCAGGAGGGTGACCTACACCGAGGCTATCGAGATGCTTCAGGCGGAGGGCGAGACCATTATGTGGGGCGATGACTTCACAAAGACCCAGGAGAAGCTGTTGACCAAACTGGTCGGCAAGGAGGCTTTCTTCTTGAAGGACTGGCCCGCGACACAGAAGACATTCTACGCGATGCCTTACAACGTGGAGAACGAGGTTGACGCAAAGTATCTGGAGGAGACCTACGGCAACACTGACCTTGGCGACAAGATCGTGAGGGCGTTTGACTGCCTCTACGCTGGAATCGAGATCAGCAGCGGCACAATGCGTATCCATACGGTTGACCTGTTGAAGGAGCGGATCAAGTTCAAGGGATTAAACCCAGGTAACTTTGACTACTATACAAACGCTTTCCTGTACGGTGCACCACCTCACGCGGGTTGGAGCATCGGTTTGGAGAGGATAACCATGACCGTCTGCGGTTTGGATAACATCCGCGAGGCATGTATGTTCCCTAGGGACAGGGATAGGTTGGTTCCTTAGATGGCTAAGGGTAATCAATTCGCGTACAAGATGGTAATCGTCATGAGGACTGACCTTGATATGAGTTTGGGCAAGATGGTTGCTCAGGCTTGTCACGCTGCTGTATCATGCAGCGAGTCATCAAAGAGGGTTCAGACCAAGCATTGGCGAAAGTGGAGGGACGAGGGGGCTAAGAAGGTGGCTCTTGAGGCTGAGAGCCATGAGGAGTTAGAGGAGCTGGCGGTTTTAGCCGAGCAGCTTGACCTTAACTACCAGTTGATCCAGGATGCTGGTCACACCGAGGTTCCGCCTGGCACCACCACTTGTATCGGGATTGGACCTAACCAGAGTCAGTTAGTTGACAAGGTCACCGGCAACCTTCCTCTTTTGAAATAGTTTTGTGTCAGTCACATGACATATGCGTATTTTTCTTCGGTTCTGACTATTGGTTTGAACATCTAATAATAGGTTACCCGTTATAACGCTGGAAAAAAATTGCGTCAGTTACCTGCCATATGCGTTTTTTTCTCGGTCATCAACAAAAATATCCTCCTATCGTTAGGAGGAAATCGCCTTACCCACACGCTTTTTGTGCACAATTCGCCGTTGGTGAGTGACGTTTTTGTACCTATTTGGTTTCAAAATAAGCTTTTCTGGGGCTTGTTTCAGAGAAAAGGGGCTTGAAAGGGCTCGTACCTTGTACCCCCCTCCCCCTATTTGGAAAGTGCACTCAAATCAGTCAAATGCAGTCAACCTTTTTTAACCGTGCCTAACTACTATTTTTTGACATATTATGCCTAGTCTAAAAGGAACAAAAACTGAACAGAACCTGTTGAAAGCTTTTGCCGGTGAGAGCCAGGCGAGGAACAGGTACACTTTCTTCGCGTCAAAGGCGAAGAAGGACGGATACGTGCAGATTCAGCAGATCTTCTTGGAGACCGCTGCCAACGAGAAGGAGCACGCGGAGGTCTTCTTCAAGCACCTTGAGGGTGGTATGGTTGAGGTTACAGCCACATTCCCGGCCGGTGTTATTGGTACCACAGCCGAGAACCTACTAGCCTCTGCTGAGGGTGAGGCCGAGGAGTGGGGTGTACTATACCCTGCGTTCGCCAAGACCGCTGAGGAGGAAGGTTTCCCAAAGGTAGCTGAGAGCTTTGAGGAGATAGGTGAAGTGGAGGAAGAGCACGAGAAGCGTTACAGGAAACTGCTAGCCAACGTGGAGAACGGCACCGTGTTCAAGAGGGACGAGGAAGTTGAGTGGCACTGCATGAACTGTGGGTATATTCACCACGGTAAGGAAGCACCTGAGCTATGCCCAGCATGCCTGCACGCTAGGGATTACTACCAACTACACGTAGCCAACTACTAACCTTTTTTTATAATATTTTTTACGTGGTAAAGAACCGCGTCGGGTAGAATAACTAAGAAATCACCCAGCTCTGGAAGGATGTACTCGTTGATTAGCCAGATGACAACGGCTATGCCGACCACCCCGTAGGCAAAACTTACTGGGTAATGGTAAGTCTCTACCGTCGGGTTTGTGAAGAACCAGCTGAACGGTGGAACATCGTACCCTGTGAGGTAAACTGTGAGCATTATCCTTGTGATGTTCATCAGGAATATGAATGAGCCACCGAAGAGAACTGCTTTGAGCTTTCTAGACCAGTCCCCGTATCTCAGTGGAACCACTAACCCGAGGATTATTCCCCAGACGTGGAACGCTGTGCATTCCCTGATGATATAGACAAGAACTGGGCGAGCGCCCCCTGTGAGGGTCATCCAGACATAGCCATTCTGCAGACCGTACTCAGATGAGAATCCTAGGGCGTTTAGTGCTCCCGCGCTTAGTTGTGCGGTTAACATCTCGATCCATGTGCTGGGCACCCAAATGAAGAACTGGTAGAAAATATACAACGCCCCGAAGTAGACGGCAATGTCCTTGACGGATACTTCCTCGGGGTTCATGAAACCAAAGATGGGATGGGGGTTATTGAAGTGTTACCTTCACCCTGTCAGTGCCCGCCCTAGGGCAGCGAGTCTCGATTGTTACCTCGACTGGCTTGTCTGTCATTACCACCCACTCGACACTGCTTCTGGTCTTGTCAACAACATCCCCTCCTATGACTCTTGGGAGCAGAAGTTTTGCGCTTCTTCCCTCAAGGTGACCCAGGTTAACTTTCTCGTGTCCAGTTACAAGTTCAACTCCCGCTGGGAGTTTGACCTCGGCTAGGACAGGCTTGGCTACCTTGATCTTGACCGCCATCTTTGTGACGTTTGTGCTCATGAAGCCGGTGTTGGCTATCTGGGCTGAGATTTTGTAGACCTTGTCAGCTACCTTCTCCACCTTGGGATTGGTGACTTTGAGCTGTGGCAGTAATGCTGCGTGCCTGATGGCGAACTGCAGTGTCTTGTCTACCTCATACTCCAACCATTTACCCGGAGGTGGGTTCCTGCGGGTGTACTTGCGCTCAACTCCGCCGATCTCCACTGGACCAAGCTGTGGGTGCTCGTACTTCTCCCAGTTAAGGAAACCCTCCGGGTAGTTCTCGTCTATCCACTTGAGCTCGTTGAGCTGCTGATCTTCTGTGAGTTTTGCCCATGAGAAGTCAACGCCTCCCCTCTCCCTGAAGTGGTCTAGTCCAAGCATCCATGGCCAGTCCCACAGCTCAGTGCTGAACACGTATGATCCGAAGTGCTCGTAGAAGAAGCTGGTTGCGCAGCCACGTCTGAAGGGTCTGTCGTCCTCGAAGGTGAACTCGTCGTAGATGCTGATGCATGGGTACTCTGTGAGCTCCTCTCCTATGCCTCCAAGCACTTTGAAGACCTCTAAGTCCTCCTCGCATCCTACCTCCTGGAACCAGCTGTCTGGGTGGGCGTTCGCCTCACGCAGTATCAAGCCGCCGCTTGTGTGGTATGTGTGCATGCCGCTGAGGTTGGGATGGCTTGCCCAGAAGTCTGAGATTGCCCTTGGCTCCCGTTCCCAGAGTGGGAATGGTCCTGAGCCGCCCAGTGGAAGTCCACCTGGTAGCCAGTAAGCGGGGAAGTTCCTGTTGCTTCCTCCTAGGAACATCCTCGGAGCCATCGTGATCTCCTTGCCTGGCTTGTATTTGAGGAACTTGCCCTCACGCAGAACCTTGTAGAAGGGGCCATCGTTCTCCAGTGTGTCCTCCGGGGACCGTTTGATCATGAGTCGTGCGTCCTTCTTGGATTTCTTATAGTCCCCGTTGGGGTCTTCGATCCTCATGAACGCGGATTTGCCGTTGCCGCTAACGTCCTCCTCGTAGTGACCCTCGCCGTCGGCGAAGTCTGGGTTTGGCACGCCTCCGCTGGTGTAATGGTATGGCTTTGTGAGGAATATCTCCGCGCCGTCTGGGTTGACTCTTGGCAGTACGTAGAAGACCTTGTTGTCTAGCAGCTCGGTGACTGAGTCATCCTTGTCGTACTCGGTTACAAGGTGCCAGATGGTCTTTAGGCAGACGTTTGTGCCTGTTGGTTCGCTGCTGTGGGTGTTTCCGTCTACCCAGATGCCTGGCTTCTCCTCGCCTGGGCCTGTCGCGTAGTTTGTGACCTCCATTGTCCAGAGGTCTCTTCCCTCCATTGTCTTACCAATGCTGTAGAGCTTGGTGTACTGTGGGTACTCCTCGTGGAGCTTGTTCATCAAGTCCACAAGTTCATCGTATACCGGGTATTTCCCGAAATCAATCGCAACCATTGTTTTCACCTTAGAATTAATTATTACGCCGCGTTTATGAGATAAAAGACCTGTCAACTGGAAGTTCGATTATTATATACAAAATCGGTTGTTGATGCGGACGACTTTTGAGAAAACTGACAAACTTTAATCTAAGCGTTGAACTGTTAACAACCGTGGATATACTAGAATTAAGTTATTTTTTAAGAAAGAACTAAGGTCCTGTGTGTCCGCAAGCGGGGCACTTGTAGTTTCGGCTGAACAGCCTGCACTTTTCACATCGCCAGAGGGTAACCGCGCCACAGCTTGGGCACTGGAATTTAACTGCCTTCTCCTCTGGAGTGACTTTTCTTCCACATGATACGCATGAAGCCATTTTCTGAATCACCAACTATCCCCCGCCGCTATTATTTAAACATTGATTACGGGGAAATAAAACCCGAATAGATTCGGATGAAAACTATTTGATGAGGGGCTTACCGGGCAAAGCACCAGTGTGTTTCCCTTTATCGATAACCACGACGCCGTTCACAATAACGTAGGGTATTCCTGAGGCGTACCTGTGAGGGTCGATAAACGTCGCATCATCATTCACCGTCTCCGGATCGAAGATGGTGATATCCGCCATGAAACCCTCCTTTAGAAGTCCCCTGTCCTTCATCCCTAGGCGCTGGGCTGGTGCACTAGTCATTTTTAGAAGCGCCTCCTGTAGATTGATGATCCCAGACTTGACATAATACCCGAGCACACGCGGGAATGTACCGTAATACCTTGGATGGAACTTGCCCTTACCGAACACTCCATCGGGTGACATAGCCCTGCCATCGCTTCCAATCATACCATTGGGGTCCTGCATAATCCTCTGGACATCCTCCTCACACATCTCGTACAGAATGATGGCGACCTGCGCGTCCTCCGCTATCAGCATGTCACACATAGCATCAAAGGGCGTCTTTCCCTCCTGTTCCGCTATCTCCTGAACCGTTTTTCCCTCATATTCAGGGTTGTTCGCGGCATGGGCTACAAGCAGCCTAGTCCAGTCCTCCATTTCCTCCGTTGGTTCAGCTCTAAGCTTCTCCCTTGTCTCAGGGTCCGTTATGCGCTGTAAGAGTTTCTCGGCGCCTCCCTCATGAGCCCAAGCGGGTAAGATTGATGCCAAACCAGTGCTGGATGCAATGTATGGGTACTGGTCAAAGGTGACATCCAACCCCCGGTCACGGGCGTCCTGAATCATACTGAGCGTGATCTCGGATTTTCCCCAGTTCCTGCTGCCGCATGCCTTGAAGTGGGAAATCTGGGTCTTTACCCCTGTTTCCTCACCTATCTTGATGGCTTCCTCCACCGCCTCGATGAGGGTATCACCCTCTCCCCTGATGTGGCTGGTGTATAAACCGTCACGCTCTTTCAGGGTCTGCACCAGCTCGATGATCTCCTCGGTCTTCGCATACAAGTTAGGAGTGTAGATCAACCCCGTTGATAACCCCCATGCGCCCTCGTCCAGCGACTTTGCTAGAAGCCTCTTCATCTCCTTGTACTCCTCCGCTGTTGGCGGTCTGTTATCGTTACCAATGGTGTTCTGCCTGAGTGTCCCATGTCCCACAAGGGGCACGATGTTGAAACTAATACCCTTGCTGCACACAAGGTCAAGGTACTCCTTCATGGAGCCCCAGCTGAACTCAAAGTCCTCGCCAAGCTGGGATTTATCGTACTTGTCACGGTACTCCCTGAGACCCTGATTCATGGGTGCCGCTGAGCTACCGCAGTTACCTATAACCTCGGTGGTGACGCCCTGCCTGATCTTGCTGTGCCCCTCCGGCTCGATGAGTATGGGGTAGTCACTGTGGCTGTGAATATCAATGAACCCAGGGGCTACAATCATGCCACCTGCATCGATTACTCGACTACCAGTCGCGTCGTCAATGGTGCCAATCAAGGCTATCTTGTCACCTATTATACCAACGTCAGAATGAAACCATGGATTACCAGAGCCGTCCATGACTCTGCCATTCCTGATAATCACGTCATAAACCAAAAAGAGTCAATTGATCTAACGGAGAACTGAGTTTATAGCTATATGGAATAAATCTGGAGACTTATCCTACAACAATCTACAGACACCGATGCTGTCAAAAAACGTTTACGACGTTCAAGCATTCGTTTTTGCAACTGGTTATATCTGGATTTCCTCTTTTCTAATTCATGAAAGCAGTTGTCCTTCATGGGAGTCCAAGGAAAGGGAAGAACAGCGACTCATTGGCTGAGAGCTTCATCAAAGGCTTGACCGAGGAGAATCCATGGAAGGTGGATCACTTCTACCTCAACGAACTGGAGATAGCTCCGTGCCAGGGGTGTCTATCATGCGCGAAACCACCGCACAACTGTAAGATAGATGACGATATGCAGGGAATCTACGTCTCATACAAGGAATCCGATCTAATCATCTGGGCTACCCCCATGTACTGGGGCTACCTGACCGCCCAGATGAAGCTAGTCCAAGACCGGATGGAGGCACTCGCATGGGAGGGCTTTGGCGACAAGACCTTCGCAGCCCTGTTCACGTACCGCCACCACTACGAGTCAGCGGCTAACATGTTCAAGAGGATAGCGCCCCACTTCAAAATCGATTTGCATGTTCTGGATTGCTGCACCTACGATAAGGAGACCGGGCGTGATATCCCCATCAACGAACTGCCGGAGAAACTTGCAGAAGCCTACGAGATGGGTAAACTACTCTCTACATCTTCCAGTGGTCAAGCCAACGCTTGACTACCTTGATGTCTTTGTCCCTTTTCACGTGCTCGCAGAGGTTCGCGTAATATTTCTCGGTGCGTGGGTCATACCAGATATCAAACCCCTTGTAGTTCTCCGCTCGCCTAGGGTAATTCTCTGACATCAATCCACCTCAGAAACCAAAGAACGAGAGAACCTCGCCCAAAACCACTCTTCCAACCACCTTAGCCATAACCGCGATGATACCCGGGTCAGCGAAAGCCTTCCTGATGACCTCCCCCTGCATATCCATATCACCCTCTGAGACGAGTCTGGTGATTTTACTTCCCATCCCCTCCTTGTTGAGGGCACTGAACATCCTGTTCAATCTATTATCCCCTATGCCGTTGAGCATGTTGCGGAGCATCTGCATCGTGGACAACTCGCTGCCGTAGAGTCGCCTCCATTCGGTGTCATACCAGTCAAGCTCTGTTTGAACCCCCTTCTCTAGGTAATTGGATGCGGCTTCCCCCGCTATCCCTGCACAGAGCCCGCCAATTACAACACCCCCAGCTGTAGTGGGCTTGACCTGACCAGCCACATCCCCCCCTAGGAGCATGCCTGGGTAGCTTGTCCTCTTCACTGGACCCCCTGTGCAGACAAGTCCGCCGTGTATCGGGGGGACGTTCACGTCCCCGAATCTTTTCTTGATGAACTTGCATAGAGCCGAGTACCCATCGGGGTTACTTGTGCCCAGACCAACTCTCACAGTGTCCTCGTTTACCGGAGTCACCCATGTGAAGAAATCGTTTGAAATCTCGTCGTTGAACCAGACCTCCACCATGTCCTGCTCGACCTGGATGCCGGGTATGTCCACGTTGTAACCAGTGAAAACGCCCTGCTGACCCGTTTCAATACCCGCTTTGGCGAGAAGTCGCCCCTTGGCGCCCTCTGAGTTGATGAGGACATTTGACCTGACCGAGTAATCCTTGGTCTTCAGACCGACTATGCCTTTTTTCGTGGACACAATCTCGTTTACCCGAGTGGATGTCCTTAACTCGGCACCAGAGTCCACCGCTTGTTGAGCCAGATAACGGTCCAAACCGCCCCTGTCAATAATGTGCGCCCTGGGCTTTCTATCCCTAATCTCAATGCAGGTCCCGTCCGCTGAGTACAGCCTACCCCCACGTATGGTGTTCAGGTAGAAACTGTCATCAAGTGGGATTCCAAGCCTCTCAAAACCCTCGACGCTTATTATACCAGCACAATGGTCTGGGGTGCCGACCTGGTTATGTTCCTCGAAAACTGTTGTGTTGAATCCTTTAGAAGATATTACCTTGGCTGCAATCAAGCCGGCTGGTCCGGCTCCTATGACCGCTGCCTCGGTTTTCATAGGGAGTTAAAACCCCTATGAGCGTTTTATAGTCTCGTAGTACTCGATCTCTTCGATGTCCTCGAAGTACCTGAGAAGGTCCAGTGCAACGCCCCTCTTGGCGATCTGGATGTTCTCACCGAAGAAGATCTGGTCGGGGATGCCGATCCTTAGCTTCTTCTTGGTCTTCTTTAGAGCGAACTCGGATGTCTCGATTCCAAGGAACCTACGTCCGAGGAGAGCCCTCATCTTGTCCTTCTCATCAGAGACGTTCTTTGTGACCTTGATCTTGTAGACGATGTTTCTGCCCGCTAGTGGGTGGTTGTAGTCCAGCTGGACCCTTCCGCCACCGATGCTTCGTACGATTGCTGGTCTTCCATCAATCTCAAGCTCTGCACCAACGTATGGGTTAACGCCCTTGCTCCTGAGAACCCTGAATGGGACCATCTCGATGTCAGAGGCGTTCCTTGCACCGAAGGCTTCCTCTGGTGCGATGCTGATCTCAGCTTCCTCTTCCCATGGAGTGCCTGGGAGTTTCTCGTCAAGTCCACGAAGGACGTATCCATCGCCGACAATAACTAGCCTAGCTCCGTAAGCTCGACCCTCCTCATGGATACCGTTCTCGGTTGCGACTTCCTCGTCACTGGTATCAAAGACCTCACCGGTCTCAACAGAGCTTCCTGTCATCTCCATCATGATGAAGTCTCCCTTGTTGACAGCGTTCTCGTAGTGAACCTCTTCTTCCTCTGGTTCTTCTACTGCCGCCTCTTCCTCAACTGGCTCTTCTGCTGGGGCTTCCTCTTCGACTTCTACTGGTGCTTCCTCTGGCTCTTCCGTTTCCTCTTCTTCTTCGAGGACTTCGGGTTTTTCTTCATCAAACATTGTTTAAACCTATTGAATGTAAATTCCCAAGTTTTCTTGGATTCTACGAAGGTAACGAGGCAACAAATTTAAAAGGTTTCTATAAAAGCCATGAAATTCTCGTAAATAGCCGGTTTGACCCCGGTTAATAATGCTATATTTCCTAGAATTTTAGTATCCGAGTTGACTTTGGACCTTGTCTAGGAGTATCCTTCTGGTGAAAGGCTTGCTGATATACGCGTTAGCTTTCTCGTTGTCGTCAAGCATCATATCCACTCCTGTTCCCAGAGCCGAGAATATTATTATGGGAATCATCTGTGTCTTGGGGTTTCTCTTCAAGGTCCTGCACACGTCCAGTCCATGTATCCCTGGCATAACCGCGTCCAGTAGGATCAGGTCAATTTCCTTCTCCTCCACTATCTCCAGCGCTCTTTCCCCATCCGAAGCCGTTATGACCTCAAAACCTGAACTCTCAAGCATAATTCTAGTCATTTCAAGTATGTCGAGCTCGTCGTCAACAACTAAAACCTTGGTCATAACTCTACACCAGTAATATATCTCATTCAACAATAGAAAAACCTTTCACCCTTTTTTAGTTAAATCTTGATTGAGCGTCATTTTTTATTATACAATCCCCCTGAACATTGTGTTATGGTTAACCGTTTAACGCGTTACGCCCAGATAGCGTCCGTATTATCCCGTTATGGGTTCGGTATTTTTCTCCAGGAGCTGTTCCCCGAGGAAAAACGCCCAGATTTCCTGAAAAAAGACCCTGAAGTGGAGTCACAGGACGTGTATCGGAGGATCAGGTTAGCCATAGAGGAGCTTGGCCCTACGTTCGTCAAGCTTGGGCAGATTCTCAGTGTAAGGCGAGACGTATTGCCTCCCGCTCTAATCAGCGAGCTTCTCATGCTCACGGATAAAGTGAAGACAGTTCCATACGAAGAAGTTCAAACTGTTATTGAGGAGACCTGTGGCGATACAGGTGAATTCTGTATCTTCGTTGACCCCGAGCCCATCGCAGGGGCTTCACTCAGTCAGGTGCACAGGGCTACCCTGACCGACGGATCTGAAGTGGTGTTCAAAGTCCAGCGCCCCAACATCAGGGAGCGGATCGAGGTAGACCTGACTATCCTAGCCAGCATAGCGGAAAGGGCAGAGCGCACCTTCCCCTATTTGAAGCCGTACAACCCAACGGGGTTGATAGAGGAGTTCAGTAAACAGATGAGAAAGGAATTGGACTTTGTCCTCGATGGGAAGAACGCAGAGACTATAGGCCTCAACCTGAAAGACCTGCCTCGGGTCAAAGTGCCCAAGATCTATTGGGAGTACTCCGGCCCACGGTTACTGGTTATGGAGTACATCGAGGGCACAAGGGTGGACGCCATCGATGAGCTCAGCGAGAACCATGACACGAAGGAACTTGCCGAGATCGGTTTCGAGGCTTATCTCAAGCAGATATTCGTTGATGGTTTCTTCCACGGCGACCCCCACCCGGGGAACCTACTGGTAACCGGAGAAGGGAAGGTTGTTTTCCTAGATTTCGGCATGGTTGGGATACTCAGACCCGAGAGGAGGCTTACTTACACGCGCATTCTGTACTCCATCATATCCAACGACATGGACATGCTGCTCGACAACTTCGAAGACTTGGGCGTCAGGATGGATCCAGACGAAGTTGAGAACTTTAAAGACGAAATGTACGCCATCTTCAAGGAAACCGAGAGCTATGAGCTGGACCAGTTCAGTTTCTCCGAGTCCATGAGCACGTTGACCTCCATACTCAACAGGTACCGGATCATCATGCCGGGGAGCTTTATGCTCATGATAAAAGTGGTCTCCATGGTAGGAGACTTCGGAGGACAGCTAGATCCAGAGTTCGATGTCGTAGGGAAAATCCAGCCATACCTGAACCGGCTTATTATGACCTCAATGTTCAGCGCCGAGACCCTTGAAGGCGCAAAAAGCGCGGTTACCCGAGAGCTCATAGGTTTTCCCAAGTCCCTCAGGAAGTTCTTTGAGAACTTCACAAGTGGCAGGTCCCGCATGGAGGTAAATGTCCCAGAGATGAGGGCGATGAATGATAGCGTCGAGTACTTGACCTCAAAACTAGTTTACAGCATCCTAGCAGTTGGCTTAATGATAGGAGTTGCCTTGATTGCCCCCACATGTGTCAACCCCTTCGCTGAGTGGCAGGGGTACTTGGTCATTGGTGGTATGGGTGGCTTAGCCGTTATCGCGTTGAAACTGCTGACCACCAAACGGAAAAAGTCATGAGGTGCGTAGTATCTCGGGGTCTTTGAACTCCCCATTATCATAGCCAACACGGTATCCTTCTAGGTACGTGAATGGCTTTCCCCACTTCGCGTGGTCCATATCCGGGAACATGGCAACCAATCCAATCTCTATCATGCAGCCATGACTCACAACGAGAACAGTCTCCCCGTTCTTTACCTCGGCCAATGCTTCTTTTAGCAATGCCATTTGATCTTGCGAGTAGCTGTCCGTGTACTTGCCCAACTCGATGGCTTTGGCGATATCACTGAACGTCTGCTTACCCAACTCACCCATAAGCTCGGGTTTGTAGTGGAACAGAAGGTCATCTGTCCTGTTAACCTCGTACCCAAGGACAAGGGCGGTATCCACGGCTCTAGGAATCGTACTGGTTAACGTGTACTGGAATGGCCCCGTCTGCCCTGCCACCTGTTTGGCGAGATCAATGCCATCCTGGTTAATGTGATCGTAAGGATGTGTCCTCTCCGTGTGTCTCCGGTGTTCAATGTATTTCATGGTGGTCACTTTATGAAAAGATGGTGGGCCTGGTGGGATTTGAACCCGCGTCCACCTGGTTATGAGCCAGGTGCTCTAGGCCAAACTGAGCTACAGGCCCCGCCGTCCCTTCTAAACATGAATCCTAGATATAAAAACTCCTGCGGTACCAAAAACAATTATAAACAGGCTCTGGGGTTAATGTTGTTACGTGCTCCTGTGGTGTAGCTCGGCCAAGCATTCTAGCCTTTCGAGTTGGAGAACCCGGGTTCGAATCCCGGCAGGAGCACCAACTTATTTCTATGAAAATCTAAATAGGAAAAAGGACTCACTTTAGTCATTATGACTGTCGTTGACATCTCAAAGGAGTTAATCAAGTTCGATACCAGTGGGCCTCCAACCCAGGAGCAACCCTGTGCAGAGTGGATACGAGACTACCTCGATGATATCGGATACGAGACAACATTACAGGTTGTTGAGCCCGGTAGAGCAAATATCATAGGGAAGATTGGTCAGGGAACAAAACCCGGTTTGGTTTTGTCCGGACACATCGATGTGGTTCTAGCCGGTGACCCTGATCTCTGGGAGATCGCGGGGCCTTTTGACCCAGTCGTCAAGGACGGGTACCTCTATGGTCGCGGCGCATGTGATATGAAGGGTCCTGACGCGTGCATGCTCCAGACTGCGAAGGATTACGCTAAGGAAGATTTCAAGCGACAGTTGACTCTTGTATTCACGGCAGGTGAGGACACTGGAGGATGGTTCGTCAACAAGGTTCTTTCAGATGAGATAGTGACTCCAGAGGAGGCGGCTTTTGGTGTTATAGGTGAGCCCAGTATGATGGATATTATCCCCGTTCACAAAGGCTCCGGCGGAGCAACGGTTATGGTCCATGGTAAGGCAGCCCACAGCAGCAAGCCCGAGTTAGGTATCAACGCGAACCAGAAAGCTGCTGACTTTATGTACGAGTTGCGTGGACTCCAGAAAGAGCTAAACAAGACCCAGCATCCCCTGCTAGGTCCAACGACCGTTGAGTGCACCTTGATTAGTGGAGGATTCAAAGCAAACATCATACCTGATCAGGTCACAATGACTATGAGCAACAGGTTAATACCTGCACATCAGGACCCTGCTATCTCCAAGAAGTGGTTCACTGACATACTTGAAAGAATGTCAAAGAAAGACCCACAATTCAAAGGTGAATTGGTTAAACACAGTGCAGGCCCTCCTCTAGATGTACCTGTGGATTCTGAAGTTGTGAGAACTCTCATTGATATACTTGGAACAGAACCAGTTGGTGCACCATACTATACTGAGGCAGTAAGCTACAGCAAGGCTGGGATACCTACAGTGATATGTGGTCCTGGGAGTATTGATCAGGCTCATACACCTGATGAGTACATTTCACTAGAGCAACTTGATATGGGGTATAAGACCTACAAGGAACTAGTGAAAAGAGTCTGTCTCTAGACTAATTTTACCCTATTTTTATATTGTTAGTTTCAGATTTTTTGTTGTATCGATAAGAAGTTGATAGTTATTCTAACAAGATGAGAGTAACTAAGTGTGTGTATTTCATAATAATGATAACAGATATATATGAAATGAAGGGAGAAAGAGTAGGCGAATAACTTGAGTGACGTCAAATTCGATTTAAAACCAGTGACAAAAAAGCCATCAAGAAAATATAGGAAAGGCAGCAAGTACGACCCAATTATTGACTACTTCCTAGAGAGTGAACATGATCTAGTCAAAGTTGAAGTACCAGAGAAAGACGCCAACTATCTTAGAACTCAATTAAAGAAGAGAATTGATGCAAGGGACCTAGCCGAGAAAATCGAGGTCTCAGTTGTCAACAACATCGCATATCTAGAGAAGAAGTAAATTATTTACTCTTCTAAATTTATTATTTTTAATTAATCAGAATAGGTTAAAGTGTAGTTAGAAGAAATTAGATCTCGTTTTTAGGGCAACTGATCTTACCCGCAAGCTCGTTGGCCTCTGCTGGGTCGAGCTTAATCGTGTACATGTATCTTGATGTACGCAGCTTGAGCTTCGTGTTGTCCTTGTTCTTCTTGATTGTGCACTCTGTTGCCTTCTCTGAGAGCTCGATGAATTTTTCTTTATCAAATATTTCGACTGGCACAGTTTTTCTCTCCGTGTCACCATAGAAAAGGATAGTTGGTTTTAATGGTTTCGCTTAAACCCCAGAAATAACCCGATAGATTGCCTCTTAGGGTCAGGAATTAGTTAAAAAAATTAGATGATGAACTCGTCACCCATGTTGGGGGCAACTGCGTTCAGATCAAGTTCGTCACGTGCGAACTCGGATAGGTACTCGCATGACTCTTCCTCGCCGTGTATAACGAACACGTCTGGTTTTCCCTTCAATCCCCTGAGGAATGACTGGAGTGGAGTCTTGCCACTGTGGCTGCTGAAGTCATAGTGTTTGACCTTTGCGTGCACCTTTGTAGCCTTGTCCTTTATTGGGAACATACCGGTCTCCATGAGCTTCGCCCCGTTTGTACCGGGTACCTGGAAGCTGACGATATGGATCCTGTTCTGTGGGTTCTGGGCCAGTTTCTCCATGTAGAACATGACTGTTCCTCCCTGAAGCATCCCGCTTGGAGCTACGATGACCTTTGCCTTTCTCACAGCCTGTCTCCTGTCCCTCCAGCCACGGATGCTGTGGACGCTCTTTACAGCATTCGCGTATGTTTTGGGGGTCTTGACTGACTCTGGGATGTCCAGCATTATCTGGTTGACTGCCCTTGCCATGCCATCGAGAAGTGTGTACTCTTTCAGCTTATGAGCGTGGAGTACGCTGAGAATCTCGTGGCTCCTGCCAACTGCGAACGCTGGGACCAACACCCTTCCGCTCTGGTTCAGTGCTGACTTGATGTCCTTGATGAACTCTTTTTCAAGGTCCTTCCTGTCAGGGTGCTCGTGCATCGCGTATGTTGATTCTACGATTACCGCGTCATACTTTTTCTTCGGGATCTTCGCGGCGCTTGTGAGCCTCGTGTTCACAGTGTTAAAGTCACTCGTGTAGAGGATCTTCTTACCGTTGACCTCAATGTCAACCATTGCACTTCCTGGAATGTGTCCAGCGTCTAAGAGACGGAACTGTGCATCCTTGATTTGGACTTTCTGCCCATATGGGAGATCGTTCCTCTGGAGCTGCATCTTCTCAAGCTCCATGTACTCGAAGGGCAGATAGTAGCTGTTGAGCTTAATCATGTCCTTGATGAGTATCTTCATCAACTCGTGTGTTGTGCGTGTGGCGAAGATTGGTTTCTTCTCGTTGAGATAGAATAGTGGAGTCCCGCCGCTGTGATCTAAGTGTGCGTGTCCGACGATTATTCCGTCAATATCTTTTGCCCTTACGTGCCCCGGGAATTCTGGTGGCGATCCGGGTTTTACACCATACTCTAAGAGTAGGTTTGCTTCTTTGCTTTGTACAGTGACAGCGTTACCGCCTACTTTGCGGGTGCCGCCCATGAAAGTTAACTTTACCATTGTTATCGTTTACCTAGTCGAAAAACCGTTTATGCCCACGTATGGAGCGGTCTTTCAGTCCTTTCCCTGATGAGCAGCTCTCGCTATCTCCCCTAGGGGGACGCTGTCAATAAAGCGGCACTTATTCTTATACTTTACTTAAAATGATTAAAAACAGGTATAGATGGTGTGGTTAGTTGAGGGTTTGAAGCAGGACTTCAAAGCTTTCCATCGTATCCTTGTCGCCTAACTCCTCTGAACTGATGAAGTTTCCCTCCTTCAGGTGGTCTTTGAGTGCCACCTTTAATGTGTTGTCAAGTGGGGTGTCCTTCAGGATAGCTACAAGGTGCTTGTGCGGGTATTTTTCGATGTACTCAACCGTTGACTTTACCGTATGCTGGATTGTCTCGTAGTCCAGTGGTCTAGCCATCTCGAACTGGCTCAACGGATATGTTTCAGCCAGGTTCGCCGGAATTATTCCATATGGCGCAGCAAAGAAGCAGTAATGGACCCGTGGATCAGTTCCCCTTTTCTTGAGTTTTTTGAATCCCTGGTTTCCGCTGTATGGCCTGTTCTTTGGCTCGCTCATGAGGACAAGTATCTCTTTTCCTACTGGTCTCTTGTAGTTGTTGATGAGTTGTTTCTGGTGGTTTCCCACTTCAGGCTTGTGTAAGCTATTGTAGTCGTAGTAGAACAGACCCTTTCCCTTGAATCCGACGCTGTTCTCCTCGAAATACTTGCGATAGTTGCTCAGTGTCTTCAACGCGGCGCTCATCTGGGCATGGCCCTTTGCTCTAATCTCCACAAGGTCCCAAAGGTTTCCTTCCACTATCGCCTGCTTGATTATCTCCATCTCCGCCATCGTGACGTGGAGGTTGTGCTCCGCGATGAGCTTCTGTCTTTCACCCTTAGGCAGTACCCGGAAGTCTTCTGGGCTCTTATTCCTGCAGATAGGGCAGCTACATGGTAGATACTGGAGGTTTTGGAATTTTACGGTGCCGTTGACTGTGAGATACCTATCATCCTTTGCGAAGAGAGCATATGCCGCCGAGTCGAACAGGTCGTACCCCATGGCGACACTCATCGCCATGATATTGGGGTGCCCCGCGCCGAAAAGGTGGATAGGTCTTTCGATGGGTGCATGGATTTTAGCTGTCATTGCCATATCGACGAGGGTTGGGTAATTGTAGCGCTCCATAACCTCCGTTGGGCTACCGAGAGCGTGGATATCAAATGGCATCTTCCCTATCGCCTTGGCGGATTTCTCCACAAGGTCAAGGTATTTTCCTCCCTGTATTGGTCCAACCCATAGGTTGTCTGAACCTTCTATCAGCGGGAGGGCTTCAGTTGCCCTTTCCAGTGTCTTCGCGACGGTGTACTCTACTTCCTCTCGTGGGATGTCCCATCCCGTGGGTATATCAAGAATAACAGAGATATCGCTACCAATCTGTTTCTGCCAGTCAATGATCTCCGGTTGGGTAACTTCGACTTCGCCGTAGACTAGTATCTGGTATGCCCCACTATCGGTCATAATTATGGCATCATAGTCCAGTAACTTGTGAAGCTCCATCCCTGGAACGTCCCTGAAATGGTTCCTTATGATGTAGCTGTTTGTGATGAGGATGTCGCATCCGAACTCCTCTTTGAGCCTTCGGGGCGCAATAGTCTGGATCATTGGGTTGACCACCGGCATAAACGCAGGGGTCTCAAGGGTCTTGCCCCTTACCTTCAGTTTACCGATTCGTCCAAGGAGGTCTCGGTCCCTTAGCTCAAATGTCATAGGGCTTCAAGTTGCTATTCAAGTAATATATGTTCGTTTTTATGGTTGAAAAAAGGGTTAGTTGGTTTCTTGGATAAACCTGTTGTAAATGTCCTGAACCCTCGATGCTGCTGGTCCAGTTCCCTCGATTACCCCTGTCTCGTTGAGCCTGATCTTGCTCATTACGATTAGTACTCCAACCTCTGGCACGTGCTGCACCATGTTTGGGAATACCCTCTCAAGTCTCTCCTTTAGAGCATTAAGATTGAATGGGGTATCGGTGGCCATTATCTTCGCGATTACGTTTCCAGTCAGTATCATCTTGTGATATGTCGCACCTTTGGTGCTCGTCACCTCTCCCAACGCGACGCTCATGCTCTGAGTATCGAATCCAAGGAGGGTTCCCTCGTATGTTTTGCCCTCAGAATCCTCTACTACCACTGGTTTACCAACTAGCTGTCCTAATTCCTCGAAGAATTTTCTTCCTGTAACGGCCGCCATTTGTTATTACCTCTTCCCTAGCATTATGACTCCCTTATATAAAAATCGAAGAGGTTTAGGCTCAGTATTATATCTTGAACTTCTTGAACGTGACCGGGTGGTCATCCTTGTTCTTCTGGGCTTTCAGGTGTTGAATTATCTCGACGGCATCCTGGCTCGTCCTGCTACGGGCTAATACTTTAGCCCCATGAACATGGATCTTGACGCCACAGTGTGGGCATGAACGTGTCTTGTTTGCAGTATTCGCCATTATGATCTTCCCGCAGGAAGAGCAGTTTATGATAAGGTACATGGTCTGCTCAACAACACTCTCATGGTTTCTGGGTGTGAAACCCAGTCTATTGGATTGAACTCTCTTCCACAATCGTGGATTAATGCGATTATTTCCTCCGCTGTCTCCTCGGGGGTCTTTCCCGACGTATCCACATCGACAAGTTTCTCCTCAGGGATCAATTCGATGGATTGGTGTGTAATTACGCCCATAATCTCAGCCTCCAAGTTCTCCCAGACCTTTTCACTGGAGTATCCCCGCTGATCAAGCACCGGTTTTAGGTCCCAAGGCTGTTTCCTGAGAATGATTACCCTTTCAACGATTTCAGGGTCCAGTAGGTCTTGGCCATAATGACCGTCAATAATCACGGTCTCCTTGTCCGCGATCTCCTCTAGAAGTGCGTTCCTAAGCGCATCCATGTCAACTATGCTGGTGTCCCGTTCCTCGTCCTCTTCAAGGATATGCCCATTCTCCTTCGAATATTTTGATAACTCGATGTGATGGGCATGTAGTTTACTTGATAAAATCCGGGAAACCGTTGTCTTCCCGGTTCCAGGGGTCCCTGTTATAACAAAAACTTGGGGTATTGTCATCACTCTTTCTTGGTGGAGTCTTTGATCTTAATCATATCTCCGAGTGTTCTCGGCCCCATGGGTCTTGACAGCACTGACCCTGATTTTGCCGCTCCTTCCTCAAGAATATTGACTCCCAGCGAGTTCTGAACCTTTTTGACGAGGTTCATCGGTGGATTCATGTTTTCCTTCTCAAGCTTCTTGACGACTGATTCCTTTTCCCTTATCTGCTTGGCAAAGTCCTCTACGCTGAGCCCTTTCTTCTGGCGTGCCTTCTTGACGAGCATACCGTAACCCTCGACTAGCTCCAAACTTTCCGCTGAGTCGATGTCGCTCCTACGCCTTGGCTGGGCTGAACGCCTGCGTGTTGGAGTTTTCCTTGCCTGGGGTCGTGTTGGGTCCCACTCTTGTGTGCTAAACTGGGCACATTGACCGCAAACAGTAAGTTTGCCGCCTTCAATGACTCTATAGTTGGGACTTCCAAATATTTCTCGGCCACATACCTCACAACGCATATCTTAAGCCTCAGCAAAATAGTGGGCATCGTCTTATATAGAATCAGCGTATATGGCACCCCATGAACAGGGATTTAGAAAAACTTCGATCTATAGCGGATTACCAGTTCGGGTACGGTGCAGGTGCCGCTCTTTTCCCTGATGAGATAAACGTCGTTTACAGTAGTAAAACGAAGCGCCCAAGGCATGTTTGGGATGGAAAAACCCTTCTGGCAAACTATCGGCCAAATGATGCGCTTTTCACAATAACCATAGCAGGCGCTGAGAGGATAATCGCCCAGAAACCGGATTTTGACCAGTACGTTGTGGTTATTGATGAGGTCCTGGAGTTCATCGAGGAGGGCAAGAACCTATTCGCCCGACACGTCAAAGAGGTCGGTGAAGGCGTTAAACCCGGTCAAGAGGTCATAATCTTGGACACTGAGGGCAAGGTTGCCGCTGTTGGTAAGTCCATTTTATCAAAAAACGAGATGTACGCCTTCGAGACTGGTCAGGCCGTAAAAGTTAGAAGGGGAAGGAATAGGCACACTTAGCCTATTTATCGTACTTGTCGTTAAGTCCGACTTTTCTACGCCTATTTCCTTTACTGAAGTGAGCAACCCTTACTGCCGTGTTGTTTGCCTTCTCAATCTCACGTGCCTCATCGCATAGCTTGGCTGCCTGTCTGGCTGCCTCGTGGGCTGCCGTAAGGATTGGAATCGCTTCTGCTCTATCCTTAACCTTGTAGACCGCTTCCGATGATAGCTTGGCGACCTGCCTGTTTATCTCGTAGGCTGCTACTGCCTTGCCCTGAGCGTATGGGTTCTGAATTTCACTAGCTCCCAGTGCCCTCTTCTTTGTAATGACTCTCCTCGGTAGCTCAGGCTTCTCCCCAGCCTTGATGCTGTCAATGACGTTGTCCAGCTCAGTCTGAACGACCCTTAACGCCCCTGTTACGGCTAAGGTGCGAAGAACATCTGCGTTGAACAAAGTCATCTCCACTGGGTCAAGGTATGAGCTCTTGGCGCTGATCATTGGGTCACCATAGATAACGATGAATCCAATTTCCTCTGGAAGGGCTTTCATGTACTTCCTTGAGGGCTCATCTGAAACGAGGATCAGTGGTTTTCCTGTCTCCTCCAGAACTGCCCTCGCAGCCTTAGGCCCGTCAAGGGCGGCGTTTGGTGATACCACCACGTAGAGGTCGCTGTCTATTCCAGCAGCCATCTTTGCTACTTCTTCGCTGTCCTCAACATCCATACTCACGGCACTGGATACTACCCTCATCTTGATGTCCTTTCGTGCGCTCCTCTCGTCGAGTAGCGCCTCAATGATGATAGTTGTTCCAATGTAACCGATTTTTACAAACGTAACTGTTACCATTTCAACCAAGAATACACAGACCTGTTTGTTAATACTTTCCCATGATGTCCGTGGAATCTCGTTCCCTTTCATTAGTATTAAATGTACAATCGTGGATTAATGAGGGAATCAATATGGCAATTCCTCCGGATATTGAGATTGCTCAGGCAGCCAACATGAAGCACATCAACGAGATTGCGGCAAATCTTGGCTTGACTGAGGATGATATTGAACAATATGGAAAGTACAAGGCAAAGATTTTGCCTCATGTCCTGAAGGACAGGCAGGATCAACCTGACGGTAAACTAATTGTTGTTACCGCTATAACCCCGACCAAGAACGGTGAAGGGAAGACCACCATGGCTGTCGGCTTAGCCGAGGCACTGGGACAGCTCGGTAAAAAGAACATCGTTGTTCTCAGGCAGCCCAGCTTGGGTCCAGTTTTCGGTATAAAAGGTGGGGCAGCTGGGGGCGGATACGCCCAGATTGTCCCCATGGAGGACATTAACGTCCACTTTACCGGTGACCTGCACGCAATCACATGTGCACACGACCTGCTCACGAGCCTGATGGAGAACTCAATCCAGCGGAAGAACAAGCATGACATCGACACCAAGCAGATCATGTGGAAGCGAGTATTGGACATCGAATCAAGGTTCCTCAGGAACATTGTGGTTGGTCTAGGAGACGCCAACGGTGGAGTACCATACCAGTCAGGGTTCGAGATCACGACAGCCTCAGAGATCGCAGCCATCCACGCCATCAGCAAGGACCTGATGGATTGCAAGGAGAGAATGGGAAACATCACAGTCGCATACACCAGCAAGGGTGCAGCAGTCAAGGCAAAGGACATCGGCGGAGTCGGCGCAATGGCGATCCTCATGAAGGACGCTGTAAAGCCAAACCTTGTCCAGACTCTGGAAAACACACCTGCAATCATCCACGGCGGACCATTCGCAAACATCGCACACGGCTGCCCAAGCCTAGCATCCATCAAAACCGCGCTAAAACTCACAGACTATGTCGTGGTTGAGCCCGGTTTCGGTGCAGACCTTGGAATGGAAAAGTTCATGAACATTGCCTCAAGGGCAGGTGACCTGAAGCCATCAGTCGTCGTCGTTGTTGCCACAATCAAGGCACTGAAACGACACGCTGGAATCAAGTACAAGAACCTCAAAGAGATCAACGCCGAGGCAGTCAAGGAAGGCTTGCCAATTCTCGCAAACGAGATTGACAACGTCAGGCGGTTCGGTCTACGACCAGTCGTATGCATGAACCACTTCTACAGTGATGGGGACGACGAGATCCAGGTGGTGCTTGACTGGGCAAAGGCAGAGGGAGTGCCCGCAGCATTCACCGACACCGTCCTTAAAGGCGGACCAGGCGGCATCGAGCTGGCAAACATCGTCCTAGAGGAAGTAGAGAAGGAGAGTAACTTCCAGTACCTCTACGATCTTGATGAACCTGTAGATGAGAAGATCCGAAAAATAGCCACAGGTATGTACAAGGTCGCTGACATCGAGCTATCCTCGGAGGCTAAGAAGAACCTGAGGAAGATCGTCAAGCTGGGCTTCGACAAGCTGCCCATCTGTATGGCTAAGACTCCACTGAGCTTAACCGACAACGCCAAGCTTCAGGGGATGCCCCCAGAGGGCTATATCCTACCAATTCAGCGGCTCAAGCCAAGCACTGGAGTCGGTTTCATCATTGCTTACTGTGGAGACATCAGCACGATGCCTGCCCACCCAAGCAAACCAGCGGCAAACGAGATGGATATCGACGAAAACGGAGTAATCAAGGGGTTATCCTAATGGCAACTATACTAGACGGAAAAGCAACAACAGCAATCGTGATGGAAGAGGTCGCAGCAGAGGTTGCGAAGCTAGCCGAGAAGGACATTGTCCCAGGGTTAGCACTCGTCCTCACGGGCGACGACAAGTACAGCGCAAGGTACGTGAAACTCAAGAAGAAGAGGGCGGAGAAGATCGGCATGTACGCCGAGTTCCACCACTTCGAAGAGACAACAGACGAGGAGCTACTGGCTTTCATCCAGAAGCTGAACGCTGACCCCAAGATACATGGTATCATGGTGCAGCTACCACTCGCAAAGGGTCTTGACGAGTTATCAGCAGTGGACGCCATCTTACCTGAGAAGGACGTGGACGGACTGAGCCCAAACACCCTCGGAAAGGTGCTCATGGGCGAGGAATGCTACCTCCCAGCAGGAGTGGAGGCAATCATGGAGCTACTCAAGAGGCACGATATCAGCCCTGAGAGCAAACACTGGCTGGTTGCAGGGGGGACAAACTTCCTCAGCAAGCCACTTGCGGCGTACATCATGAACATGAAGTCAAGGGTCACTCAGGCGGGAGCCAAGTGTCCACACATCCCCGAGCTAGCTAAAACCGCGGATGTAATATGCACCGAGATGTTCAAGAAGCACGCCATCACGGCGGACATGGTAAAGGATGGAGTCATAATCATAGACAACGGCAACAACTACGAGGGCAAGAAGGTCTACGGAGATGTTGACCCTGCTGTCTACGAGAAGGCTTCAGCTTACACACCAGTCCCAGGCGGAACCGGTCCAATGCTCGTCGCGATGCTCCTCAGGAACACCGTGAAAGCTGCGGCTAAAACCGCTTAAACTTTTTTTTCCTATTTCTGTTTAGATTTAAATCTATGAACCCTGTAAGAAGGGTGTAGGTGTATTCAATTGACGAGAATGGACAGCCGCCGCGCCCGACGCATGATGAAGCAGATGGGCATGAACATGAACGAGTTAGACTTCGTGAAGCGCGTGATACTACAGGGCGACAATAAGGAGATCGTCATTGAAGGAGCACAGGTAACCAGCATCAATGTCCAGGGTACCAAGATGTACCAAGTTGCAGGCGGCACGGAGACCGAGAGGAAGCCCCAGACCGGTGAAGCAACGGAGGCAGCACCAGCAGAGGAGGCGAAACTTGTGATCCCAGAGGAGGATATCCTGCTCGTGGCGCAGCAAGCCAACGTTAGCATAGACAAGGCTCGTGCAGCGCTGGAAGCAAATGACGGTGACCTGGCACAGGCCATCATAAAGCTCCAGACCCGTTGATCAACGGCATAAATACAGGCACCAGTTTTTATGGTGCAACTCAGGATATTTCGTATTATTAGGTGCATAATGTGGAGTTAAAGGTCAGGAAGCTTGGTGGAACCATCGTCGAGTACGGTGACCAGGGGATAATCCTGGACCCATCACGTAACACCCACAGCTACCCCACCTTTGTAAGCCACGCACACAGCGACCACTCCTCCGCTTTCAAACACCCGGACCGGGAAAAATACGCCACTCAGGAGACCTATGATATCCTTGAAGCGCTAGGGTGGAAGCGTCTCAACAACCTAAAACCCGTCAAGGTCGGTGACACGGTAAACATCGGTGATTTCGAGATAAAGGTCCACAACGCAGGGCATGTCCTTGGCAGTGTGGAGTTTGAGATCAACACACCGGGCGGCACCGTCCTCTACACCGGGGACATGTGCACCGAGGAAACCTATACCATGGAACCAGCCACGAAGGTTGACTGCGACATCATGGTCATCGAAACAACCTTCGGTGCACCCATGTTCCAGTTCCCCAAACGGGCGGACGTTGCAATCGAGATATACCAGTGGGCAGTGAACACCGTCATGGCTGGAAGGATACCCACCTTCAAGACAGATAGCATTGGTAACGCACAGGAAGTCATCAGCATTTTGAACCAGTTTACCAACCTACCCGTTGTGACTGTCAAGACCGCGACTGCCGTAACCGATCTGTACCGGAAATATGGGTACAATCTGGACACTGTTGACGCGGAGTCAGAGGAAGGAAAAGATCTGCTGGACTCCGGTAAATGCGCCATAATCGCCCCAAAAGGCAGTAAACCATTCAACGATAAACAGGAAATCGCCCTGACCTCTGGTTGGGCTACCATTTTTGGTAGGAAACGTGTTGCTTTCCCCTTGAGCGATCACGCCGACTATAGGGGATTGATGGGTTTCATTGGAAGCGTAAAACCGAAACGTGTCTTAACCTTCCACGGAGGCAACTTCACGAAGGATTTCCACACACATGTCAGGAGGAGGCTCGGTATTGCTGCATCCCCCTTGACCTCCCGCATTGAGACCATTAGTGGCCCCGAGATGAGCAACGAGGCTAGGGTCAATGCGTGTAGCAAGCAGATTCTCCGTATAATGCGCATTCCCGGTTTCCTGTACCAGCCATCTTGGCTCACAAAGGAGCTAACTAGGCAGGGATACACTCCAGCCGAAGCCGAGAACAGTATCGAGTACCTAAAAGACAGAAATATCCTAAAAGTGAGTAAAGAAGGGGTCTCGTTAACCTAGAACTTTACGATCTGGGCGTGGGGCACGTCTCCGAAATAGATGACTGCCCTCTCATGGACCATTTTACAATCAATGGCTGCCTCGACAATGCTTTTTCCAACTAGGTTACAGATTGTCGCCTGCCTCATTGCTGCAATAGCTTCGTCCACGTCACTCAAAATACCCTTGTAGAAGCCCTCACTGACCTTGAAAGGGACCTTTCCGCCCTCAAGAGTGGTGCCGAGGATCTCCTCATCGCATACAGCGACCACTCGATCCCTTCCACGGGTAATTTCTTTGACGTAGACCTTGCTCAATGCTAAACCTTCCCTATGCTGCTGCGTGCACCACAAGCGTCACACTGGAGGAATGAAAGCCTCTTGTCCCTCACGACATGGGTATCTGGCCTACCGCATACTGGACAGATGACGTACTTGTTAGTGTAGATCTCGACTAGGTTCCTGATGCTATCAGCGTTGAACCTACCCTGGAAGACTACTTTGTCGCCGTCGAAGTTGCCCCTTGTCGCCGTTTCCCTTAGCAGGAATTTCAGTATATGCTCTGGTGGTCTCTGGAGTCGCTCGGCGATCTCTTTGAAGTTCTGGATAACGCTTCGCCTACCCTGACGGGTCACGATAGCCCGTGGAATTTGGAACCTATCCTCCTCCACAAGAACCTCTGGGAGCTTCTCGTAGGCACGGTCCAGCATTGATTTGTAATCTTTTTCCATTTTATTCACCAATAGACGACGAATTAGAGTCGCCTTGTTACATCCATGATTGAGGCGTTGTTGAAAAAGGTTTAGGGTTGGGACCTTTTCAGGGTGAAATATATCATCAAAACCCCGATAGCGCCAACGAAAACACCTGCAGCGAACAGGATATTTCCCAGACTTCCAAAGAATGGGACCTTCGCGCCTACCTGAATATCCGCTTCTATGCCCTCTGAGCCGTCCGCGTTCATGATCACCGCGTAATAGTTACCAGCCTGAGGCTCCCATATGATCTCCTGAAGCTCGGAGTCAGCACCGTGTGCCGCCCAGTAACTGTGTATTGTTGGGGGTACCGAGGGTGCACCGCCGTCATGGAGGACGAAATCAGAGTCACTCAGGGTGAAATCATAGTTCTCAATATCAAAATCAGTGTCTACTATCCTTTGGTACTCCATGCCCTCAAGGTAGGACGCAACGTCCAGCTCCCTAGCGATTCCAACAAATATCTCCTTTGATGGATTGTTGCTCTCTGTTACAATCTTAAACGTCAAAAGTCCACCGCGGCGTTGGAACCATCTCCAAGCAACAGGGTCAACATCAATGTCCATGTCCTCTAGGACGATCGCATAACCAGACACATCTATCTCGGCGGGATCGCTGATGAAGTACCCTTCATCATCAACAAACAGGCTCTGAACTGTCCTCAGTGATGTGCCTCCCATGATTAGCCCGAACGAAGTAATCAGCATTACAACCGCAATGAGTATTATCCCGATGTGGATGACTCCCAGAGATTCGCGGGGCTTTACGTACACTTTATCCTGTAGTTTTGCTGCACAGCTCCTACAATAGATTGCTTCGTCTCTGTTCTCTGCGCCACATTTTGGACACTCTCTCATATTGTCTCATTAATCATGGGTCATCAACCCAAATTTATACCTGCGCCTCGTTGTATCTGAAAATATTATGCGATGCTTCTAGACTTTCATTTGAGTAGCTAAACCTGATAATTTTGTATGTTTGATGAGTTCAGTGTTAGATTACAATAGAGGATTTTGATTATCCGTGATTTCTTTCAACTACCGTTCTTTTACGCATCCTTGAGGAAAAAACAAGCTCAAACCAGCCCACATCTCCAGCTTAACC
>Ga0233431_1000783_pt1 | contig 63908 bp, 58 predicted proteins | sample SI_118_April2016_FD_179867 | JGI IMG/M metagenome (GOLD analysis project Ga0233431, IMG submission 179867) | Seawater microbial communities from Saanich Inlet, British Columbia, Canada - SI_118_April2016_200_MG | ecosystem: Environmental > Aquatic > Marine > Inlet | place: Canada: British...
GCTGCAGGTTGCGTTGTTCTTCGGTGATGGCCAGTTCCCAGTCCCATTGGTCCACATAGGCGCTGTGATCGTGATCCAGGAAATAATCCTTTCGTATGGCGCGCATATCCGTAATGAGACCTTCGCCCGTTTTCATGCCGAACTGTTTCAGGGCGACCCGTTTCCATTTGGTCGCGGCCTGAACAATCTGGGCATCAATGGGATTTTTGTCGTGATCGTTGGAGATATGAAACCCGATGGGGGTCCTGGAACCGTCCCGATCCAGGTAATCATTCACCCCGCTGTCCACATCCACGATGAGGGGAACGGTTACCCGTATGAGATTCAATTCCTTGCAAAGGTTTTCCTCGATGTAGTCTTTGGCAGCATAAGTGGCAAGCTGCGTTTCCCTAGGGGTCAGCAAAGAGGAATAATCGTCGGGCAAAATACTTTCGATTTCATTATAGTCGCCAATGCCGGGACCGGCCAGGTCCGCTTTCTTGTCTGCCATTGATTTTCTCCTGTCTAGGGTTTTTGAGTGATCGTTTGGGCGGCACGAAAAATGAAATGGTATGAAATCGTTCAGAGTGCCACAATTTTGTTTTGAAGGGCAATATCATTAAATGATCTATTCGTCAATCCGTTTAAAAAACCCTTAAGCCGGGAAAGATCACGAGGCGAGATAGAAATGGTCTTTGTCGGAATATGCCATTCCCTTTTTTTTGAGCCATTCGAGGTGCTTTTTCATCATGGCGCGCTCGGAGGCGGACCAGGTTGGATGTATACAAGACCCGCCCTTCAGCGAAATGAAAGGCTCAGTGGCCGGGTGTATGGCCCGGGGCATGAATGACTTCATCAGCCCTGAAAGATGTTATTTTTTGTCTATGATATCAATTACTTTTGGTTGTTTGTCGCCGACCTGGCAACTGTTACTCATTCATGTGGAAATGCCCATTTTGGGCAGAATATAAGCCTGCAACAGAACCCACACGGCAATTACCCCTAAAATGATCCAGATACTCATGTCTTTCCCTTTTTTTTGAGCGTTTGAGGTTTCCATAATTCTGTATTCCTTAATATGGTGAGCAGGTGCAGCACACGGCTGCATCGGTCATCCGGCTCACGAAAAACCGCCGCTCGGCGCGCATGAACCGGAAGCCGAAGCACCTCCCAGATCCAGGCTCGAACCGGATCCGGCGGATGAAAAAATGGATAATTGTTTTTCGCTTTCATTCCCCCCGCAGGTAGGACAGGGGCACTTGTCCTCGCCGTTTGAACGAAAACAGAGGGATTCGTAAAGATCCCCGCATTTCTTACACTTGAATTCAAATATGGGCATGGTTTTCCTCCCTGAATATGTCAATGTTCTGGATCTATAGAGTCCTGAACAAGAAAAAGGTTACAATCGGTTGCACTAATCAAAGTAATTCATATTCCGCATTTCGCAACCCGCAGCCCTCATGGGAGGGTCGCTGGGAAGATCCGGTTCAATGCTGATGCTCAGGTCAATCAGTTGCGGCTTTTTCATGAACCCCTCCCTGTTGTATGTCAGAAAAAACGTTTTGACTCTGGTGCTTTTGGCTTTGAATGTGCTATAAGACGGATGTTTTTAGCTCGGTACGTATCAATTCCCTCTCTAATGTACAAAAAGAGTATATAATACGCGCTTTCAAGTCAAGGTCGGACAGGAGGATAAATCGCCCATGAGAGGACAGAAAAAATATGTCATGCGGATTTTGGTGAAGAGTGCAAAGACTGCTGTTGTGGCCTTTTCCATTCTGGGGATAACCGTATCCTTCATATCCTGCGCGGCTCTTCGAGAAGAATTTGATCCCTCCCAATGGCAATACCGTCCGGTTCCCGTTGGGCCGCCCTCATGGGAAGAGGATTTCGGCCGACCGCCGGATTCGAGTGGTGGAGAATTCCCTTTTCAATAGTGGGTTTAATTATTAATGCCCTTCTTGTTGAACAGACATTATCCGAGGATGCTGGGTACCCTGTTCCTGTTTGCCTTCATGGTCATGGGGCAGGGATGTGCAAATGCTTCCAGACAGCCGGTTCTTACAGCGACCCCGGTTGAAACGATTCCCGCCTTGACCGGTTACACCGTTCAGGCGGGTGCTTTTCGGGTCCTGGACAATGCTGTTACCCTCACCCAATCTCTGGAAAAGCATGGCATAGAGGCATACTATTTTCGTACAAAGCGGGGTTTGTTCAAGGTCCGTTTCGGCGATTTTTCTTCCTGGGTTGAGGCCCACAGACTAGCCAACTATCTGATTCGTGCCAGCGTCATAGATGATTATTATGTGGTACCTCCCACCGCCCATGCGGTTTTTCGCAAGAAAGAAGAACCCGCAAAAAATGGGCTTAGAAACGAGATAGTAGAAACGGCCCGTAGGTTTATCGGTCTTCCCTATCGGTGGGGAGGGACCTCGGCGAAAAAAGGATTTGACTGCAGTGGGTTGGTTATGGCTGTTTACCATCTAAATGGCATTACCCTGCCGCGTACCTCAAAGGAGCAGTATCGCATGGGAAAATCCCTTTCACAAAACGCCCTGGCTGAAGGAGACCTGGTTTTTTTTGATATCACCGGCAGAAATCGGGTTTCCCATGTGGGTATTTACGTGGGTGCCGGAAAATTCATTCATGCACCGGGAAGCGGCAAGACCATTCGCACGGATTCCCTTACCAATACCTATTACGCGCCTCGCTACAAGGGGGGGCGGAGTTGCCTCTGATCAACACGCCTTTTAGGGCCTTATTGAAGTCGCTTTCAGTCTCCCAAAGCATATGGTTCAAATGAAACAAAACCCCATGTACCGGTTCCTGATGGTGCTGACCATCAGTTCCACCGTGGGCTTGCAGGCCTGGATGACCCTGTTTAACAATTTTGCCGTGGAACAGGTGAACTTGACAGGCGAACAGGTGGGCATGATCCAGTCGGTGCGTGAGATCCCCGGGTTCCTGACGCTCCTTGTGGTTTTCGTTATGATGGTGATCCGGGAGCATCGGCTTTCCGCCATTTCTATTCTTTTTCTGGGGACAGGTCTTGCGCTCACGGGACTTTTCCCTACCTATGCCGGGTTGATGGTGACCACCGTGGTGATGAGTTTCGGTTTTCACTATTATGAGACCACCAACCAGTCCCTGACGCTTCAATATTTTGATAAACACACCAGCCCTCTGGTGTTTGGAAGACTGCGCAGCATTGCCGCGGCATCCAATATCGGCATCGGTATTTTTATCTTTCTCATCTCAAGCTTTCTCGGGTTCAAAGAGATCTACCTGATCATCGGGGGATTGGTAATGGCCGTGGGATTCTGGGCTTTTACTCGGAACCCTGCGAGTAAGAATATCGTTCCCCAGCACAAAAAAATGATTTTTCGTAAAAAGTATTGGCTCTTTTATTTCCTGACGTTCATGGCCGGGGCCCGGCGGCAGATTTTCATGGCCTTTGCGGTGTTGTTGCTGGTCAGAAGGTTCGACTTTTCCGTACAGGAGGTGACGATACTTTTTGTCATCAACAACGCCATCAATTATTTCCTGAGCCCCTTGGTGGGAAGGAGCATCGTGCGTTTTGGCGAACGGAAGGTCTTGTCTCTGGAATACTTCAGCCTCTTGTTCATTTTTCTCGCCTATGCGGCCGTTGATTCAAAGATCCTGGTTTGTTTTCTTTACATCCTGGACCATATTTTCTTTAATTTTGCCATCGCCATTCGGACCTATTTCCAGAAGGTCGGTGACCCGAAGGATATTGCGCCCAGCATGGCGGTGGGGTTTACCATCAATCATATTGCCGCCGTGTTTTTACCGGCACTGGGAGGGATCCTCTGGATGGTTGATTACCGGATCCCCTTTCTGGCGGGAGCGGGATTGAGTTTGATCAGCCTTATGGCGGTTCAGAAAATCCGTTTGCCTGCTGCTGATACTGAATAATATGGGGGTCGCATTCAATATGAAAAAAATGGTGAGTATCGTTTTGATTGTTTTCGCTTTTTTGGCTCCGTACAATACTGCATTTTCTGACGATAAAAAAAATGATGAAGAAACCAAGTCTCATTTGCTTCAAGATATTTTTTTGTTAAATAAGCAAATCAGCAAAATTAATTACATCAATAAAAAAAGCCGCAATATCTTAAAGAAAACCAAAAACAAATATTCTTATGAAATATATTTGTCATTTGTTAACATTTATAAAACCTTTTTGTGGAGCAGTGATTTATCGCATTGGTTGAGTCAAACATACAATAACCAAGATAATATGAATTCACATATATACAAAAGGCTTGTCGCTAATAAAAAAAGCATCAAAAAGACATTAGGCTATGTAGATAAAATATATAAACATATAAATGATGTAAACCTTTTATATATTATTGATACGCAAGAAAAAATTATTGGATTGGGCCTGGATCAGCTGGATAAGATAATGCTCTACTTAAAAAAAATCGAGGAACAAAAAACTAGCAAGAAATTAATGTCAAAATTGAAATGAAGCCATGTGCCCCATGATCCTATATTATGAGAATGCCGTGAACAATCACTCACCGCCTCGAAATGGCATCCGGGGGTTGCAGTATCTCTGTGGCACTAAAATTCAATGCCCGGTCGCGCCTTGGCACCCGAATAGTAAGGGTGTTTGATTTGCCTGAGTTCGGTCACATAATCCGCCAGTTCAATGAGATCATTCGGCGCACTGACGCCGGTCATGACCAGCTCTGTTTTGCCTCGACACATTTCCATCAGTTCAATGACCCGCTCTTTTTCCAGAAGTTCAAAAATAACGGTATTCATGATCTCGTCGCAGATCAGCAGTTCGGTCCCGTCCTTTACCGCCTTAATGGCGTATCCTAATGCCTCGGCGGTATGTTTATGGTGAATGGCTTCAGGGCCCCGGGACAGAATAAAAGGGTGCCTTCCCGGGCATTGGTATCGAATATTGGGAATATTGGCAAAGATGAGAATTTCCCCTGAGGTGCCCGATTTCATGAATTGAATGAAATTGACCTTGAGCCCCATCCCCGCAGCCCTGATGGCCAGCCCCACCGCACGGGTGGTTTTGCCGACCCCCTGCCCGTAATAGATGTGAATGAAACCGAGACCGATACGCTTGGTCAATCCCGACCGTTCTTTGGTGTAATAGATGGGTTTTTCCTCCTCAAATGTGATGCACTTCTATGTTCGTTTTACCCGTCATTTTCCGGGCTTCCTCCGCAATCCGATTGTGATGGGTAAATAAAATGATCTGAGTTTCCGAGGCCAGGCTTACCAATGCTTCCAGGGTGGCCCTGGCGCGCTCATCGTCAAAGTTTACCAGAATGTCGTCCACGATGAAAGGCATGGTTTCGCCGGTCTCCCGGCGTTTTTCAAGGGATGCAAGCCGCAGGGCCAGATAGAGCTGATCCCGGGTTCCGGAACTCATGCCTTCCACCCGGATCATGCGGTTCTGATTCCGCAGTCCCACCAGCACCGGTTGTCCCCTGTCGTCCTCATCCGTTCGCAGTGCCTCAAAGGACCCTAAGGTCAATTGCCGGAAATATCCCGATGCGATTTTCAGCACCGGATCCTGGTTCTCACTCCTGAACCGTTCAATCTCCTGCTTCAATATGCTAGATGCCACTTTGAGTCGAATGAAATGATCAGACATTCGTCGAATGGCCGCCAGGGTTTGCTGAGCGGACAGGGCAGCCTCTGCGGCCTTTGCGCTGCCGTCCATCTGTTGCAGTTCCCTTTTTTTTTCTCCCAGGGTTTCGGAAAGGCGCCTGATTTCAGGTTCAAGGTTCTGTTCAATCTCCCGGTTCAAGGCATCAATTTTCCCCGGTAATTCGTCTGGATTCAGCATTGCTGCCTGGCTTTCCAGTTGGGAAATACTGAGGCCTTCGGCGCTGTTCAAGAGTGCGGTTTCCGTTTCGCTGCATTTGGTTTTAAGATCCAGATGTTCCCTGGCGATCCGTTCCGCCTCTTCAAGATCATCTGAGTCTTTGCATCCGGCGATGCGTCTCAAGTCCCCCATCTGTGTTTCTGCAGCGCGAATGGCTTCTTCGGCGCTGTTGATGTCGTCCTCCGTTTCTTCAATTTCCCGGGTGTATTTCTGAAGGAGGGTCTTCTGTGCCAGGTTTTGTTTCAAGAGGTTCTGCAACTGAAGGACCGCCTGCTCCGGCTGAACCCCTTCAAGGTCCGGGGCCACCTTTTTTGCAAGATCTTGAACTGCCGCCTCAAAATCTCCGGCATCACGGTCAATGCCCGCTATCCTTTTGTGCAGTTCGTCCGCCTCTTTGAGTTTTAAAAAACAACCCCGCAGGCTTTCAAGGATGTCGTTTGCTTCTTCCGGGGGAAAGGGGAACCTCCCACCGCTCCCTTCGGTTTTGATAAAAAGTGCTGCGGATTCGTGCCAGCGCTTCTCCCAGCTTGCCAATTCCTCCCGTGCCGTCTCCTCATGATGACGTGCCGTTTTGAGATCGCCAAGAAGATCATTTTGTTTGTCCATAAGCTTCTGTCGATCTTTCTTATCCTGGTCGAGATTCTCAAGAAGGGTTTCGCAGAATATGAGAACCGGTTCCAAGGTTTCATCCCGGAATGTTTGGGTGTTTTCAAGATTTTTTGAAGCCGTCAGAAGCCCATTTCGCAGTTTTTCTCTTTGGGTTTTTTGTGTGTTGATTTCCCCTTCAATCTTGTTTAACTCCATGGCGCCGAACCTTGTTTTTTCGAATTTGTCGGACCAATCCAGCATTTCTTTGGGTGGAAGGGGCCCAATGCCGCAGGGCTGCCAGAGCAGGTCCCAATTTCTGGAAATGGCGGCAGAGTCAGCATTGCGCTTTTCCAGACTCTCGTGGACGGTTGTTGTTGCCTCCCGGTTGGCAACCCGATCCGCCTTGAGCGCGGCAAATTTATGGACCCGGTCTGCTTCCCGGCGTAGCCGGTCCGACAGGTCGTCTGCCATTTTAACATGGTTTTCATAGATGTCGGGCAGGTCGTCATTTTTAGTAAATGAACGGCTTTCAAGGGTAATATTCTCCCCTTCCAGCCAATGCCTTCTCAGCAACTGCCATTGAGCATCCCGTCTCTTTCGAATCTGCTCCAGCTCCGTTTCGGTGGGGACCTCACCCGAATACTCAATTTCCCTGATGTCACCTGTGATTCGTCCCCGAGCCTCCACCAGGTTTTCACACTCCTTTTCAGCCGCGTGCCGCTTCTCTGTGCAGGCTCGAAAATTTTCATCAAATCGAAGGATGGTTTCTCTAAGTGGGAGGGGGAGTTTGCAGACCTCTTTAAGATTTCCAGCCCAGAGCCCCAGTTGTGACACTTCTTCCAAGAGTTGTGTTTCCCGGGTTTCATGCAATCTCATGTTTTCAAGCAGCTGGCTGTCCAAATTCCCTGATTTTCGAGCCAGTTTTACGGTCTGGAGAAGTTCGTCGGTACTGGGGGAGGGGGGTGTTTGCGCAAGATCACGGTCAATTTCCGTAAGTGCAGCATCCAGACGGCGGCGTTGTTGTCGGTGCTGCTGTTTGCTTTGTTTCAGGACTTCGTATTTTGAGGACAGGGTTTGAATGGCCTTTCGTTTCCCCAGAAAAGGCCGCAGACGCTCTAACTGCTCCAGGGGCAGGTCCGTGGGGAGCTGCCTGAGAAGCGCGGCGGCTTCGCGCTTGCAAGCGATGCGCATTCCTTCCAGCCGGGGACGGTCCTTCATGGCTTTCTGGTGGCTGCCCAGTTTCTGGTAGAGTGCTTCAATCCATTCGCCTACATCCAGGAGGGCCGGATGAAATGATACGCTCCCCTGCTTTTCCCTGAGTGACGACAGTCGGTGCAGGGCGGTGTTTCGGGTCTGATGGGCTTTCTGCAGGCCATGGGTTGCTTTTTTTCTTCGTTGGGTAAAGTCATTGGGAAGGGGGGTGGCTTCGCCTAAGCTTTGCAGACGATCGAGGTACTGTCGGCGCAATGCCAGTTGGGGAAGGGCCTGCTTCAAACGTTCCATCTGCCGCCGCTCACCATCCGTTTCTCTCCTTTTCTGTTCAACCGTCACCAGTTCCGCTTCGGCCTTTCTAAGGTTTTGCGCCACGTTCATCCACTCTTGTCCGGAGAGGGTCGCCATACGCATGTCTTTTTGAAGTTTTTTGTAGTCGGCAAGGGCCCGATTGATGTGGCGGGTGGAAGCCCGAGGCCTGAAGAGTTGATCCGCTTCATCGTCCAGGGCGTTCAGAACTTCTCTGAGGGATGAGATGCCGGCCCCTGCTGAAAAAAGAGCCTGGCCCACTTCACCCTTCTGGGCCAGGATGTCCCGCCCCCCCCGCACCAGGGCTTCGTGATCAATGCCGTAAAGGGTTTCAAACTCATTCTGTTCTATCCCCCGAATAAAGGGCAACAGAGCCTCGGGGTCAAGGGGGTTGTCATGGGCGTCAAACAGACAGATTTTCCGTCTTTTTCGACGTAAGAAAGTGAGTTGCTCTCCGTCATCGGCTTTCAGACAGCCGCCCAGGAGGAGTTGGTCATTGGGATGCAGGAAGTTGTCGGGGGTTCGTTCGGGTATCCCGTACAGAAGAGATTTGAGGGCTCTCAGGGAACTGCTTTTGCCCGCTTCGTTGGGACCGAATATGATGGTCAGGCCGGGGCCTTTTGAATCGAAAACCAGGGTCTGATCTGTGAATGGGCCAAAGGCGATCAGATCGAGCCGTTTTATCCTCATGGCAAGTTCCCCCGCCGGATCAGCCGGGCGGCCAGGAGCGCCTTGACATCGTTGAGGAGCGCAGTGACTCCCTCCGGATGGTTTGGAAGTAACGGATCTTCGCTTCCCAGAAGGTCAGGGGGCAGTTTGTTTCTGAGCGCTGCGATGTCGGCGATTTGCAGGGAAAGGGGATCTCGGGTGTGCTCCGGGTCCCATTTCAGTTGATCCACCGCCGCCATCAGTTCGTGAAGCGGTGTTTCTACACCGGGTGTCGGCTGAAGAGTATCCTTTGCCATGGTTTTGAAAAGGACCTTTTCCAGCCACATATCTCCCAGTCCTGCCGTAACGCTGCGAAAGGATTCCGTAAGGCGGGCGGCATCGGAAAGAAGATGGGCATGAAGCGGGCTTTTGCCTGTGAGTTCCAGCCGAACGGCCAGGATGCGCTCATCTGATTGTGCCTGTAGGGCCTCCAGCGCCTGACGGACCGGATCGTGAATCGCATCAATGGTGTTCACGTGGGACAGGTCCACGCGGGTCATGCAAAACCTGAGAACATCCAGGTCATGGTGTGCCACGTCAGCGACCTGGCCATTTTCCACCGTGATGAGCGATGCCCCTTTAGACCCGGTTTCCCGAATGTGCCGTCCCTGAAGGTTGCCGGGAAAAAGGATCCAGGGATTTTTAGAAACCACCTCCCGCTGGTGAACATGCCCCAGGGCCCAGTAGTCATATCCTTTGGCTTTAAGGTCGTCCAGGGAGCAGGGCGCGTAGGGTTCATGCCCTTCTCTGCCATTCAAGGCCGTGTGAAGCAGTCCGATGTTGAAGTAGCCGGGGTGGTATTGGGGATAATGTTGTGCCAGGTTTCGGGTGACTGCCCTGGAAGAATATCCCTGCCCATGAATGGCGGCGCCGATGTCTTCCAGCAGGATGGTCTCCGGCTTTCGGGTGGAAAGGATCGTTACGTTATCCGGAGGGTGAAGATGTGGGGAAATGCGGCTGGCGGCGTCGTGGTTGCCCGATACCACGAACACAGAAATGTTCTGCCGTTTCAGACGTCCCATCCGCTCGGTGAAAAAGAGCCCCGTGTTATAATCCTTCCAGTCTCCGTCGTAGAGGTCCCCGGCCAGAAGCACAAAACGGACCTCTTCTTGAATGGCAAGGGTTACCAGGTTGTCAAAGGCCCGGCGGGTGGCGTTTCGGATTTCATCCACGGGGGCGTCTTCATAGCTCTCCAGACCCCTTAACGGGCTGTCCAGATGGATATCCGCCGCATGAATGAATCGAAACATGGCTCTTTTTCTAGTCCGTGCACCATTGAACAGGTGATGAATGGGGATAGGAACTTGTTATTTCGGAAAAGAACTATACTGAGGAGCCGCCCGGGTGTCAAGGTGACTCATGCTTTAAAAAACGTCCATATGCCTATGGCGATAAATCCAGCCCCCGCAATATACTGCAAATGTTTTTCACTGATATACTGGGAGATAAAACTGCCGGCGAGTACGCCAACGCCCGATGCAACAATTAAAGCTAAAGATGCACCGACAAACACGGTGAGTTTGCTGACGTCTTTGTCTGATGCAAAAAGCATCGTGGCCAATTGGGTCTTGTCACCCAGTTCGGCAACGAAAACTGCCGCAAATACGGTTAAAAGCACTTTGTATTCCATTTTTTCCGTCCTGTTCAGATTCAGTTGAGTTACTGTTTTTTGATGGTTACCGATGCGCCATCCTCCACATGAAAACCGTTTTGGATGATTACCATGGGCGCTTTGAAGGTGACTGTTGCGCCTGCCTGAACCGTGACGCTCCCGGCAATGGTGATAGAGGTGGTGCCAACACATGCACAGATGGTATCCGAAGGGAAGGTTCCGCCGGTCAGGACAACCGCATCGCCGGAACATTCGGAACACGCAGCAGTGGAAATATACTCATAGGCGCCCATGTCATAGGCTACACCCTGGGGCCGGCTGGTGCCGTCAAGGTCTGTGATAACCTCCGGAAGGGTTGTCCCCCCGTCTTTCGCCCTTGCTGAACTCAGAAGATGATAATCACTGGCGGGTGACACAAATGTTTCATCTGCTGTTTCAGCATATGACCGGCCGTCCCGGGAATAGGTGGACTGCCACGTTGACAGGCTGATGATGGTTTCATCCACACTGATTCGTGCCAGGATATTATGGTCGCTGGCAAACCCCGAAAGGCTGGATGTGTCTATTTCGAGCCCACCCCTTGCCGGATTTTCATGGATCAGGATGTTGTTATATACTTTAGAGTTGCTGCTGCCGTTTTTCAGATTGATGGCCCACCGGCCGTCCGTGGGCATGTGAACCGTATTGTTGTAATACTGGTTGTTCTTGCTGCCCCACTGATTGCCTTGGCCATCGTCCCATGCGGCAATGCCTCCGGCATGGTTTCCGTACATCAGGTTGTTGGAAATCAGACTATCGCGAACAGAAGCCAGGTTAATGGCTGCCCCGCCGATGGCACCGTTTTCATACAGAATGTTGTGGGTAACGGTACAATTGCTGCTGATACCATCACCTCCCATGGAAGGGTCTGCATTGAGTTGTATACCGCATCCAGCGTTGTGATGGCAGGTGTTGTGTTGAACGAGAGCATTGTCCCCGCTGTTGCTGTGATAGATGCCATGTTCTTCGGTGGAATAGCTGCATTCATTATGTTCGGCCGTGAAATATTCTGCAAATGCGGTAAAAATACCCCACTTCTGATTGTGATGGCAATGACAACTCCGGACTGTAACGTGATCTGCTACCCGGATATCAATTCCCGCATTGTCGGGCGCGCCGGTAACTTCCAGACCCACCAGAACCCACCAGTCATATCCCTCAATTTCAATGATGCTGCCCTTTTTTCCATTCACACTGACAGCATTGACCAGGACAGCGGCGCCTTCCTCAGGCATAAATGTGATCGGTTGCCCGCCTGTGCCACCGGAGGAGGCCCTGAATCCCGTATAGGTTCCGCTCCTGATTTGCACACTATCCCCAGCGGTGACGCTGTCCGCCGCGTGCTGGAGCGTAAACCAGGGATCGACCGAAGAGCCGAGGCCTGCATCACTTCCCGATGGTGAAACGAAGTACGTTGCGGCGAGAAGAGGGGTGTGCGCCAAAAGAGAAAGGCCAAAAAACAATATTGTCGCAGCAAGAACGCCCACCTTATTGGAGATTAAACCCTTTCCCCTCATTGATTCCCCTCCTTTAATGAATGTGACTTGAATTCCGGCATCATAGCAAAATTTGGTCGTGAGCCTCAATAAAAAGTGTGTATTCAAAAGATGTGCATTGTAATTTATTTAATACGAATGTAGGCTGTTAAAAAGTGATTGTAGAAAGATATCCCGTCTTGTGCATCCCATGCTTTTAGAAACCGTATAAGTTCAACTGTTTCAGGAGGCTTACTATGAAGAAGAAAAGCGTCTTGCCCTCCAGCATCAAGGGAAGACTGATTTTCTATTTCGGCATTACCGTCACCCTGGTGGTTCTCCTCATTGTTGCGGCCTTTTCTCGAGGTATGTACCGCACCCTGATCACTGAAAATGATCAGCTGATTAAAGCCCATACCCGGGAAATCGCCAACAGGATCGAGGAACAGAATCTGGAGGCTGTATCCGTTGCCAAGGCCATGGCGCTGGCCCAGATGAGCGGTCTGTTCGGAAATCGAGAGGCTTCCACCCGGTACGCCCGAAACATCCTCTCTAACTTCCCGAGGTTTACCGGGGCCTATTTCGGCTATGAGCCCAATGCAGACCAGAACGACAGGGCCTTTCTGGAGAGGGCAGGGGAGACGAAGAAAGGCTTGAACGATGCAGGACGGTTTCTGCCCTACTGGTTTGTGGAAGAGGGGGGGGAAGGGGAGATCAAATTGAATCCCCTCATCGATATGGAGAGCAGCCTTTATTATCAGGGAAGTAAGGATAAATTTCTTTCCGCAGACCCTGAAAAATATATCATCACAGAACCCTATCTTTACGAAGGTAAGATGATTGTGGAGCAGACCTTTCCCATTGAGATCAACGGCAAGTTTGTGGGTATTGCCGGCGTCGATCGGGCCTTGACCAACATTCACGCATATCTGGAAGGGTTCAAGCCTTACAAATCGGCGGCATTTGTCCTGCTCAGCCGAAAGGGTAAAATCATTTCTTCCACCATGCCGCTGGTGTCTCGGGAAACCCTTGCCCGGCTCCGCTCCGAGGGGGAAGGAGGTGCCGGGGGAATGGCATCGGAAACCCTTAAACGGATGATGACCCGAAATATCAATGAGACGGACTATGCCGGGATACTGGAGCGTTTCTACACCCATACCGGTCCGCCGCTGCTCATTCGCGCCATAGATCCATTGCACGATCACAGGGATATTTTCTCCGGGGCCAGGATTGATACCGGGGATTGGACTATTGTCATGCGTGTTTCGGAAGATGAGATCATCAGTCCCATCAAGGATACCCTGCTTCACATCCTTCTCATTTCCTGTGCCGGCCTGCTGGCAACATTCTTTGTGGTGATATGGCTGGCGAAGAAGATCAGCAGCCCTATCACGGAGGCTGTGACCATAGCGCACAAGGTTTCCAAGGGGGATTTTACGGTTCAGGTGCCGGTGGGAACCGATGATGAGACAGGTCGCCTGCATTCTGCCCTGGGTTCCATGATACGGAATCTCAACGCCCTCATCGGTCAGGTTCAGCGTTCGGGTGTTCAAGTGACGTCTTCTTCCAACGAACTGGCCGCCGCGGCCAAGGAGCAGGAAGCCACCATGAGCCACCAGATCCTCTCCACTGACAAGGTGGTCAATTCGGTCGCGGGAATAAGCCAGGTGGCTGCTCAACTTGTCGATACCGTGGAAAAGGTGGTCGCTGCATCCGATGAGACCACCGGATTTGCCAGCCGGAGCCAGAAGGACTTGGCCGGCATGGAAGAGGCCATGAGGCGCATGGAGGGGGCGTCCAGGTCCATATCCAGCCATCTTGAGTCCATCAACGAAAAGGCGGAGAATGTTACCCATGTGGTGGATACGATCACCAAAGTGGCGGATCAGACGAATCTCCTCTCTCTGAATGCCGCTATTGAAGCGGAAAAGGCCGGGGAATATGGAAGGGGATTCAATGTGGTGGCGAGGGAAATCCGCAGGCTGGCGGATCAGACATCTGTCGCCACGCTGGATATTGAGCAGATGGTAAAAGGAATGCAATCGGCCGTGTCGGCAGGTGTTATGGAAATGGATAAGTTCGTTTCAGAAGTGAAGGGCAGCGCTGAGGATGTGGGGAAGATCAGCGGGCAGCTGGCCCTGATCATTGATCGGGTCCAGACCATTTCGCCCAGGTTTGAGGAGATCAACGTGGCGGTGGGCAGCCAGTCCGATGATGCCCGGAACATCAGTGGTTCCATGACAAACCTCAAAGAGGAGTTGGAGGAGACCCTGGAATCTTTTCGCGAAACCTATGATGCCATCCAGCAGTTGATCGATGCGGCAAAGGGGCTCCAGGACGGGGTGTCCAGGTTTAAGGTGGCGTAGAATAAGGGTTGAAGGGGGAGTGAAATGAGCAGCGAAGTTGATCCCTGTCATTTTCAGGATCTGGCGAAAATGGATCCGGCAGACGTTTGCAGGCGTGCCTTGTGCGGTTATGACGTCAATGAAGGCTGTTTTACGCTATCCGTATGGGGAGAAGACCATGGCATATTTCCGGACGAGTCCAGAATAACGCGCCTTTGTGACCCCACATGGGATGCTACGATTTCTCTTGGTCTTTTTATGGTTCACTATCTCTTAACATCCAGGGAGATACCTATCAGCAAAGAATGGATATCGGTAAAAGACATCCCCGGCGGCGTTACTTTTTTCCGGGGGCCCCACAAAATACCCACCGGTTTGATTGAAAAACGCTTCGGAGACAATCTTCGCGGATTCCGTGATGCTTGCACTCAACTGGGCGGCATGGCACTTGATATGGCGGATGCGGCATATTCCTTCAAAATAGCCCCTCGCATACCGGTTGCGGTTCTATTGTGGAAGGGGGACGATGAATTTCCGGCTGAATCAAAGCTGCTCTTCGACAGAAGCATTGGTGAACATCTGGCCCTTGATATCATTTTCGCTCTGGGTGTGGAAATATGTTCAAGATTTGCGGATTTTTCAATTGAGCCAACAAAGGGGAGCCGGGCAGTCGATTGAATCACGTGAATCTGTTTTTGAGTGGCCCCTTTGCCATAAATTTATGAGGTTTGCATTAAAGATTGTTGTGAAATCACCGAACATTAATATAAACTGGAATGAAGCCTCGTTTAAAAGGAGAAATGCGTTTCAAGAATTATAATCGGGGGTGAAAAACTGAATGTCCGAACCTGACTTTTTAAAACCAATTTTGGAAGCCATTGATAAGCTGCCTCCCTTCCCGGAGATTGCGAGGAAAATCCTGGAGCTTTCAAGGGATGATGACGTAAACTTTAAAGAAATTATTGATGTAATAAAATACGATGAAGCGATCACTTTCAATTGTTTGAAGCTTTGCAACTCCAGTTATTATGGCTTGAGTGTAAAAACTTTTACCATTGATCAGGCCGTCGTTAAGCTGGGTCTTAAAAACATCCAAATGATAGCGCTTGTGAGCGCCAACGAGCTGCCTGATTATTCTAATGCGCAAGAAGGTTATGGCTATGGTGCGGGTGAATTATGGCGACACAGTGTTGCTACGGCTATTATTTCAAGACTTCTGGTTAAGAGAATCAACGTTAAAGAGGATCCTATTTTATTTACGTCCGCCCTTCTTCACGATATCGGAAAAATAGTCCTTAATAATTTTGTTAGTAAAGAGATGGTCAATATGATGGAATTGGCCATAAAGGAGAAATTATCGCTGGTTGAAGTTGAAAGAGCGGTTTTCGGTATTGATCATGCTGAGCTTGGTGGTATTGTTGCTGAAAATTGGCAATTCCCCTCTATGCTATCTAACTCTATTAAAAATCATCACAAATCTCCTGGAAAATTCATTCCAAACATTGTGGCATGGGTTCGCCTAAGCAACCTTGTTTATCATTTATATCTTGCAAATTCAGTTTATTCACATCATCAAGAAATCATTTCTAATATTAGGCAGTCCATTCTCTTTCAATTTAAATTAAAAAAAGAGGATATAGATCAAGTAATGACTGAAATTCCAGAGGAGTTAAAAAAAGTTGAAATGTTGTTTAAATTAGGCCCTTAGGGGTTCGTAACTTACAACATGTTGTAAATGAATTAACATCATTTATAAGCGTTGCTAATGAATGATCTTGGGTTGTGCTTTTTTTGCCAGCGGGGTCATGCCAGTGGGGTCAGGTCTTAAATATTAACTATTCATCATTTGAGTGAACCCTAATACAATGGAAAACAGACGAGATTCGCGCAAACTGGCGGATACCGCCCTGGGAAAGCATCCCGCGGATCTGGTGGTAAAAAATGGCGTGTTGATGGATGTGTACACGGGGCGCATGCTGCCGGACCGTTCTGTGGCTATGCGGGGTGAATGGATCGCCTATGTGGGTCCTGATGCTGAATATGCCATTGGTGGAGAGACCGAAGTTATCGATGCGGGGAGGCATCATCTGCCCCGGGCTTTTTGAGGACCCCGCGGTATCGGACTGGGGGAACCTTTCTGGCAGGGTGCCATCCTGACCCGGGACAACCGGGTTCTGGATCTTATCGCTGAGACCCGGAAAATCGGTAAATCCGTTCAAGGCCACGCTGCCGGCGCTTTTGACAGAACACTGGCGGCCTATGTGGCGACCGGTGTTGAGTCGTGCCATGAGTCCATTTCAACGGATGACGTGCTCAACCGTCTTGTGATGGGGCTTTATGCCATGATCCGGGAGGGGGACATTCGCCGCGACCTGGAGATCATCCTGCCGCTGAAAGACAAAGTTGATTTTCGTCGAATGATACCGGTAACCGACGGTACCAATCCCAGCCTTCTGCTGAGGACGGGGTATTTGCATGATGTGGTTCAAAAGGCAGTGGATCTGGGTATCGACGCAATGGATGCGGTCCGTATGGTGACACTCAACCCGGCCGAACATCTGGGGTTGGACACCCTGATCGGTGGCATTGCTCCGGGTCGTCACGGGGACCTCCTGCTGCTTGGGGTGCCGGGAAATATGAAGCCGGAGGTGGGATTTCAAAGGGGAGGGTGATTGTTCTGACCACACCTGCCATCCCTTTCATTCGGTTGACCGAAAAAGGGTATTATCGTTTCAGAGAAAACGATTTTGTGGGGCTTGCGCCCTGAAAGGGGCAAAGAAAGCGTTACTCTAATACGATTATTGTTTCAAGATTCTGAAGGGTATTCGGATCAATTCCTGAGAGAACTGTTGCTGTGACAAAAGATTTATTAAAAGGAAAAAGAATTCTCATCGTCGATGACGAGCCGGACGTGATTGAAACCCTCAAAGATTTGTTGAACATGTGCAGCCTTGTGGAAACATATACCTTTGAGGATGCTCGAGACCTTCTTGATCGGCAATCCTTCGATATGGCGATTTTGGATATCATGGGCGTGGACGGATATAAACTCCTGGAAATTGCCAAAGACAAAAATGTTCCAGCCGTCATGTTGACCGCCAATGCGTTGAGCGTAAGCCATACGGTGAGGTCTTTCAAGGGGGGTGCGGTCTTTTACGTCCCAAAAGAAGAGATAATCCATATCGAGCGCTTTTTGAAAGATGTGCTGGTTGCCCGCGAAAAAGGGAAGAATCTGCGGAATCGATGGCTCGAACGGATGGGACCTTTTTATGAAAAGAAGTTCGGGCCGGACTGGCAAAGCGATGACGAAGAATTCTGGGAAAAATTCAAGTCCCGGCTATAGCGAGGCGGCGAATAAAATAAGGGGAGAAAGGGTTACGAATTACTGATCCACTGAAACCGTAACAGCCGCGTTGGCCATAAGGATCCGGTCACATGACGGTCCGAATCGGTCCACGCAGAGCCCTTGGGCCGTCATGCCCCCTTCAACGGCCCTGGCGGTCACCTGCCCGATGGGCGCCATTTTCTTTACCTGCTCCAGGTCCACTTCCGAAGGACGGGGCGTTGCCACGAGGATGTCCACGTGAACCGCGTCCAGGTGTTCCATCCCGAGGATCTCCACAAGGCCGCAGAGGCAACTCCTGCCGATGGCGTCTTTCACGGCCCGGCAGGCCGCTTCGGTGACGTTTTCCCCGTGAAGGTCGGCTCCCGACCCCAGTTCCACAATAAACCGTTTCAAGGCCATGTGTACCCTCCCTTGGACTTCTTTTTAACACGCACCCGGGACGTCTTACATCCGGCATTGTTACCGTTTCGGCAGATAGAGCGCCCAGTTTTTCGCATCCCGGGCCGCATCCACAACGCTTTCCGAAAAGGTGGGATGGACCCGGATGCTGTTGGCCAGTTCATTGACCGTCGCTTCCAATTGCATGGCCATGACCGCTTCGCCCACCAGTTCCGTGGCGTTGTTCCCCACAATATGAACGCCCAGGATCGCACCGAATCTGGCATCTGTCACCACCTTCACGGCGCCTGCCATTTCGCCCCGGACCATGGCCAATCCGTTGATGGAATAGGGGAAATCCCCCACCTCGACGTCCATGCCCTGGTCCTCGGCCGCTTCTTCCGAAAGGCCCACCGATCCCACTTGAGGGCTGGTCCAAATTCCGCGGGGGATCAGGTGATGGGGATAGACTTTTGCGCCGCCCATGGCGTTTTCAGCGGCCACCACCGCCATGGAACTGGCCGCATGGCTCAGCATCCAACCGCCCGTGGCATCTCCGATGGCGTAGATCCCTTTGACGGTGGTCTCCAGTTGGTCGTTAATGTCAATGCCGCCGTCGTCCTTCAGGGAAACACCGGCCTCTTCCAGTCCCAGGCGGGCCGTATTGGGTTTGCGGGCCGATACCAGCACCTTTTTGACGGACACGGTTTTTTCGTCCGAACCATCCAGGGAGCAATCGTACCCTTCGTCCGATTTTTGAACGCTTTTAAGCGAATAGCGCGGGAGGATTTCCACACCCTGTTCCCTCAGGGATTGGGCGATCCGCTGGCTCGTGTCCCCGTCCTCCATGGGTAAAATCCGACGGGATTCCGCTATGAGATAGACCTTGCATCCAAAGTCGTTCAAAAGGGATGCCATCTCCACCTCGATGGGACCTGCCGACCCCCACACCAGCACGGAAGCGGGCGGTTCGGTCATGTCAAAGACCTGGTCGGTGGTCATGGCCGCATCTTCGATGCCGGGGATGGCGGGGATGTCGAGGACGCTTCCCGTGGCCAGGATGATCGCTTTGGCTTCCAGGGTTTGCTTGTCCACCAAAACCTCTCCGGGTCCCGTCAAAACGGCACGACCCGTGATCACCTCCACTCCGTTGTTTCCCAGGAGCCCCCCCATACCCATGCGGATGTCGTTGGCCACCCCCGATTTTCGGGAGACAATGGCCCCCAGATCCAGACCCTCCACCGAGGCCTTGATGCCGAATTCATGGGCGGTTTTTATTTTTTTCAGCAGATCGGCCGCGCCAAGCCAAACTTTGCTGGGAATGCAGCCCCGGTTGACGCAGGTTCCCCCGATTTCGGCTGCCTCAATCAACGCAACTTTGCCTCCCAGTTGAGAAGCGCGAATGGATGCGGCGTAGCCACCGGGGCCGCCGCCGATTACGATAACGTCGTACATTATTAAATTACCTCTTTTTAGCTCATGATCAGATTCGGATGTTCCAGATATCGGGCCGCGGTTTCCAGAAAAGCGTTGGCGGGAGCGCCGTCCACCACCCGGTGGTCAAAGGTCAAACTCAAAAACATCATGGAACGGATGGCGATCTCTCCCTTGTAAACGGCCGGTTTTTCCTTGACCCTGCCGATTCCCAGGATCCCGGTCTCGGGCGGTTTTAGAATAGGCGTCAGCCCGTCCACCTGAAACATACTCACGTTGCTGATGGTGAAGGTGCCGCCGGTCACTTCATCCATGGAAAGATTTCCTTTGCGGGCGTTCCCCGCCAGGATTCGGGTCTCCTTTGCAATCTGAAGCAGCCCTTTTTTGTCGGCATCCCGAAGCACCGGTACGATCAAACCATCGTCCAGGGCCACGGCAATGCCCATGTTGACGGAGTCGTGGAGGAGGATCTCATCTTCCACCAGGGTGGAATTCATGATGGGATAGCGTTTGAGTGCCCGGGATACGGCCAGGATGATGATGTCGTTGTAGGAAATCCTGATGTCGTCTTTCTTGTATTCTTCCCTGATAATATCCCTGAACCCCACCATCTCGGTCACATCCACCTCGGTGAAGGTGGTCAGTTGGGCCGTCTGCTGCAAGCTGGCATACATATTGTCGGCCACGGCCTTTCGCATGCCCGTAAAAGGGATGCTCGTAGGCGGCGCGGCTTCTTCCAAAGTTTCTTGACTAAGGGCTTTTTCAACGTCTGCCTGGGTGATCTTTCCCCCTTCGCCGGTCCCCGTAACGGTTGCGATATCCAGGCCCGCCTGGTTGGCCATCTCAAGGGCCAGGGGCGTAATCTTGGGCGGGGGCGGACCTTCCTCGTGGTACTTTATCACATCCTTTTCCGTAACGCGCCCACCGGGGCCGGACCCGGTCACCCGGGTCAGATCGATTTCAAATTCCTTTGCAACGCGCCTGGCCGCGGGCGTTGCCGGGACAAAGGCCTTTTTTCCTTCGGGTTTTACAGGTTTTTCACCGGCGGGCGTTTTTGAAGACGATGGTTCTCCTTCGGGGGCTTCCCCCATCTGAATCCCTTCAATCCGTTCTGCGGTTTCTCCTTCTTCGGCAATGACGGCCACAATGGTTCCGGTTTTGACCACGGTTCCCACGGGGACGACAATCTGAAAGAGGATACCGTCCGCCAGGGCCTCCACGATGTTGGTGATTTTTTCCGTTTCCACCTCAAAGAGATCCTGCCCCTTTTTAACCGGATCACCTTCTTTGATGAGCCAGTTGACGATTTTCCCCTCTTTCATTGTGAGCCCCCATTTGGGCATGGCGACATGGACTGACACGTTACTGATCCTCCTGATTGTTTATTTGGTTTATTGATATAAGGCGCGGCGCAAAACCGGCAAAAAGGGTTCACGCCGCACCTAAAAGTGATTGTCTATGCTCTGATGCCAGAGTTATTGGGCAACTTCCTTGGCCGCCTGAACGATTTTGGCTTCATCAGGAAGCATTGCATCTTCCAGAGGCGGGCTGAAAGGGATCACCGTATCGGGCGCGGCAACGGTCTTAATGGGGGCGTCCAGATAGTCAAATGAACTTTCCATCAGGCTCTTAATGACCAGGGAGGCAACACCCGCCGATTCATAGGCTTCCTGAACCACCACGGCCTTGTGGGTTTTTTTAACCGACTGGGCCAGGGTCTCGTGATCCAAGGGAGAGATGGTCCTGAGATCCACGACCTCGGCATTAATGCCGGCGGTGGCCAACTCTTCAGCCGCTGCGAGGGTTTTTTGGAGCATGAAGGAATAACTGATGAGGGTGATGTCCGACCCTTCTTTTTTAATATTCGCTTTTCCTAAGGGGATCACATACTCCTCTTCGGGAACAGCCCCTTCCGCGCCGTAAAGCACCTTATGTTCAATGAACAAAATCGGGTTGTTGTCCCGCAAGGCCGCCGTCAGAAGGCCCTTGGCATCATAGGGGGTCCCCGGCATCACTACTTTAAGTCCCGGCACCTGGGTAAACCAGCCTTCCAGGGATTGGGAGTGCTGACCTGCCGCGCGAATCCATCCTCCCGACGTGGTGCGCACCACCAGGGGGAGTTTTTTAACCTGCCCGCCGCACATGTAACGGACCTTGGGCGCCTGGTTGGTCAGATAATCCATGCAAACCGGGGTGAAATCGATGAACATGAGTTCGGGAACGGGCCGCAATCCCATGAGGGCCGCGCCCAGGGCCGCGCCCATAATGGCCGATTCGGAAATGGGGGTGTCCCGAACCCGTTCTTCTCCGAATTCTTCCATGAGACCTGCGGTCACGCCAAAACAGCCGCCGAAAGCGCCCACATCTTCTCCCAGGATGAATACCTTGTCATCCAGCGTCATCTCCTGCCTCAGTGCTTCACGAATGGCTTCAAGATAAGTGATTTCCCGCATTAGACGGCCCTCCCTTCTTCATAGTACAAGTCAGTGTAAATCTCTTCCAATGGCGGATAGTCGCTTTTTTCTTCGAACTCGATGGCCTCCTGCAAGGCGCTCTGCGCCCGATTTCGAGCGTCTTCCAAATCCGCTTCGGTGGCGATATCCTGTTCCAGCAACTCTTTTTCAAAACGGGGAATGCCGTCCTTCTTTTTCATTGCCGCCATCTCTTCGGGGGTCCGGTAATTCTGAGGGTCGCCCTCAAAATGTCCTTTCCACCGGGTGGCCTTGATTTCGATGAGGGCCGGTCCCTTTCCGGCGCGGATGTGTTTTGCCGTTTCCGTCACCGCTTCATAGACGGCCATCACGTCGTTTCCGTCAACGGTGAGCCCCGGAATGCCGTAGCCGGCGGCCCTGGCGGAGATATCTTCCACCGAGCAGACATCGTCCACACATCCGCTGATGCCGTATTCGTTGTTGACGCATATGGCAAGAGAAGGAAGTTTCCAGCAGGATGCCAGGTTCAACGCTTCATGGAACTCACCCCGGTGGGACGCACCGTCTCCAAAAAGAACCACTGCAATATCTCCCTCGCCTTTTTTTTGGAGCGCCAGGGCGATCCCGTTATTGATGGTCTGGTTGGGCCCGAGAATACCGTTGCAGCCGGGGGCGTTTTTATCAAAAACCGCCAGGTGCATGGATCCTCCCTTGCCTTTGCAATATCCGGTGACCTTTCCGAAGATCTCCGCCCGCATGCGGCGCATGTCTGCGTCCCGGGCGATCATCAGACCGTGCTCACGGTGGGTGCCGGAAATCCAGTCCGACGGCCGCAAGGCCGAGACGAGACCCACCATGGGCGCTTCCTGCCCAACCCCCAGGTGAACGAACCCGGGAAGGGTCCCCCCGGTTACCGCGTCGGAGAGGGATTCCTCAAAGATCCTGATTTTCAACATCTTTTCATACATTTCCAGCAGTTTTTCCTTGGGTAATTCCATTGGCCATACTCCTTTCGTTTAAGGTTAAACATTGTAGAATGGTACGAATTTCCCAACAGTCATGGGAGAAGGACCCTAGGTTTCGCGATCAAAATCGGTCCCGGCACCTTCTCCCTTTGATCCTCAAAGTCACTAGGTCGCCATAAAGAGGGACTTCATGGCAGCCGTTTTGAGCGTTTGGGGGATGTCAACCACCAGCGGGCCATCCAGCTGCAGGCTCACGGTCCACTGACTCCCTTTGGCGATGATGTGTTCCCTTTCCCCATCCAGCGCCAGCACGGCGGGCGTATGGGAGATAGCGATTTCCCGGCCGGGCTCAATGATCCGGTGCGATTTAACGGGCACGTCTCTTACAAGTCCCGGTGCGATGGGGGCCTTCACCGTTTCTCCGCCGGGTCCGATTCTGATGTGAACGCCTTTCATGCTGTCCGGTGCCAGTGGGCAAAGATGGCCGCCGATGGATGAAAAACCGATATTGCCGGGTTCGGCCCGGGTCAGGAAAATCTCATCCAGAAGAGAAACATCCCAGACGGCCCGGGACCCGATAAACCCGTGACTTGAAACCACGGCGTCCACCAAGGCAATGTCCCTGGGGCCTGAATGATCCGAGATAACGAGACGGGGCGTCTTTCGGGTGCATTGGTCCAGAGGTGTTTCGTTTGACGCAATGACGCCTGCGGCCATTCCCGCCATGGTGCTTTCAACCATAAAAGGGAATACATTGTTGGTGCCCGTTGAAATGGGCAGAAGGGGGATGTCGCCGCAAGTTTTGGCCACGGCCCGGTTGGTGCCGTCACCGCCGAGGGTGATGATGCAGGCGACGTCCAGATCCCGGAGGGCTTTTGCCGCCCTTGTGCTGTCATCCTGGGTTCCCTCCAGGGGCACGTCCAGAAAGCCGGTCTTTAAAGAGACATCCAAATCTTCCATGGCCCGGGGACCGATTCGGAAATGGTCGGGCATGAAGAGAACCTCTTCCACACCCATGGCCTCCAACCCCAGAATGACCCGTCTTACAATGTTGACTTTTTCGTGATTATCAAACACGGAGCCAAAGGCCACCATGCGGCGAATATCTTTTCCGGATGATGGATTGGCAATTATTCCGATGGGTTTCAATGACGACTCCCTTCAGGTGAATGAGCAGGCATAGCGGCTCCGGATGGATTTGAAAATTTCGGCAACCATCTATATTCTTGCGAATGTCATAGTTGTCTGTTGAAGTAATGCCAAATCAGAAGAATTTTTCAAAGAAAAGCAATTTTATTTTGCTATAAATAAACCATCCTTTTTGAAAAGAAAAGGATAAAATTCACATCAGCTTTGGTTTCGGCGAAATGGTTTGTGTTAAGCGTAGCTCTTGACAGATTTTACGGCGGCCATTAGAATCAATTTGGCCCGAATTCCTTGAACCCGGCCGTTCGGAACGTCTGCTGAGGTTGGCCTTTCGGAGAATTCAAAATGGGGAAGGTCAACATGAAAGAGAGGTTTATTCATGAAATGCCTGTTGCGATGGCTGGCGTTGGGTTTGCTTCTGCTTCCGGTTCTAATGGGTGGATGTCGCGATTCGGAGAGCCAGGCGGAACCGGGAAAGGCGGAAGGCTCCGTTAAAGCCGTTAAAGTCGATGTGGTTGAAGTGAGACCCGCACCCATTCAAGACATTCTGGTGTTGCCGGGGGAAACGGAACCCTGGCAGGATGTCCTGGTGGCAGCGGACAAGAACGGCCGCGTTGAGTGGATCGGTCCCCGTGAAGGGCAGGAGGTTAAGAAAGGTCAACTTTTGGCGCGAATCGACGTATCAGCCCTCAAGGCCATCATCGCTCGGGCCGAGGCCTCGGCTGAACTGACCAAGGACCTCTATGATCGACGAAAAACCCTGTTTGATCGAGGGATTGTGCACAAAGAAGCAATGGAGCGGGCCCGGACCGATAAAGCCCTGGCGGAAAGCGATCTGGTGAAGGCAAAGGTGGAATATGATCGCGGGTTTCCCCACTCTCCCATCAGCGGTATGGTGAATTATCTCCATGTGGACGAGGGGGAATTTGTCGATCGCGGTCAGCCCATGGTTGAACTGGTGAATGTGGATAAGATCAAAATTCACGTCAATGTGCCGGAGCTGGATGTGCGGTATCTGAAAAAGGGACAGGACGCCGTGGTCACCATCGATGCCTTTCCCGATCTCCGTCTGAAAGGAAAGGTGGATTTTGTGTCCTATAAGGCGGATCCCGCCACCAAGACCTTCTGGGTAAGGGTCTTGATTGATAATCCGAAACATGAAATCAGGCCCGGTATGATTGCCCGCGTGGCATTTCTTCGGCGCATGATTCCCGATGCGCTCTCGGCACCCCTGTTCGCCATTATGGACAAGGGGGGGGAACGCCTTCTCTTTGTGGAAGAAAAAGGTATTGCCCATGCCCGGACTATTTCCATCGGGGTCATTGAGGGGGACCGGGTGCAGATCACCAAAGGGTTGCAGCCAGGGGATCGACTGATCGTCACCGGTCAGAGAGATGTTGAGGAAGGCATGAAGGTTCAAGTCCAATGATCCTCAACCGGGTTGCGCTTAATAGACAGACAACGGTTTTGACCCTCATGGTGTTTATCCTCATTGCCGGGATATACTGCTATATCACCCTGCCCCGTGAAAACTTTCCCGATATTACCATCCCTTATGTCTTTGTGACCACTACCTACGAAGGGGTGGCGCCCGAGGATATGGAGGAATTGATCTCCATTCCCATTGAGCGGAAGCTGAAAGGCATTTCCGATGTGGAGGAGATCCGGTCCACGTCCGCCGAGGGCATTTCCACGGTGGCGGTCAAATTCCTGCCATCGGTCGATATCGACGATGCTCTTCAGAAGGTCCGGGACAAGGTGGATCAGGCCAAAAAGGACCTGCCCGGGGATCTCTCCGATGATCCGGTACTTCAAGAGGTCAACTTTTCAGATCTTCCCGTCATTCGAGTGGTGTTGTCCGGTCCTTTCAGCCTCAGGCGTTTGCAGAAATTTGCCGAGGACATGGAAGACCGCCTCGAATCCATCCCGGGGGTGCTGGACGCCCGCTTGAGCGGCGGTCTGGAACGGGAGATCCATGTGGAGTTCGACCTGGATCGGGTGGGGGCCTACCGGGTACCCTTTTCAAGCCTCATCAATGCGGTGACCCGGAGCAACGTGAACATGCCCGGCGGCAGTATGGATATCGGCCAGGCCAAATATCTGGTCCGCGTGCCGGAGGATTTCCAGGACCCGGCGGAAATTTTCTCCATAGTCGCCTTTGTGCGGGACGGAAAACCGGTGTACTTAAGAGATGTGGCCTTTATCCGGGACAGCCACAAGGACCCCATCACCCGGAGCCGCATCAATGGGGTCAAGAGTGTCACCCTGGCCATTCAGAAACGGAGCGGTGAAAACATTGTTGAAGTCACCGACCAGGTCAAAGCCATTGTCAGGGAAATGAAGCCCCTGTTGCCTCCCAGTCTCAAGATTGACCTGACAAGCGACATGAGCAATGATGTTCGCCTGATGGTGGCGGATCTGGAAAACAACATCCTCTCCGGATTGATATTGGTGGTGGCTGTGATTTTTCTCTTTATCGGGGGGCGCTCGGCCATCTTCGTGGCCCTGGCCATTCCTTATTCCATGTTTATCACCTTTATTCTCCTGGCCGCCTTTGGTGTGACCCTCAATATGGTGGTGTTGTTTTCCCTGATCCTGGCTCTCGGCATGCTGGTGGATAACGGAATCGTCATTGTGGAGAACATCTACCGGCACATTCAGGAGGGCATGGGCCGGAAAGAGGCGGCGCTCGCAGGCGCCAACCAGGTGGCTTGGCCCGTTATTACCTCTACCGCCACTACACTCGGGGCTTTCTCGCCCATGCTGTTCTGGCCGGGGATCATGGGTGAGTTTATGGGATACCTTCCCGAGACGCTGATTATGGCGCTCACCGCCTCGCTTTTTGTGGCCCTGGTGATCAATCCGGTGCTTTCGGCCCGGTATCAGGTCGCAAAACCGCCAAGGCCCGAAAAGCCCATGAAAACCGAAAAAGAGACGAAATCATCCAGCGAGCCGTTTGCTAAACGGGTTTATCTCGTTCTTTTAAATTGGTCCCTTAACCACCGTCTGATTGTCGTTCTCATCGCTTTTTTGCTCCTGGTGGGGTCCATTTTGTTGTATGGGGCTTTTGGAAAAGGGAGCGAATTCATGCCCGATACCGAGCCCCGGCGGGCCTACGTCCACATCAAGGCGCCGGAGGGCACAAACCTGGATGCATCCGACAAGCTGGTTGAACTGGTGGAAAATATTGTCTCCAAGTATGAAGACATCCGCTACGTGATTTCCAACATCGGCGCCGAAGGGGGCGATCCCTTTTCCCAGGGGGGCACGGGGACCCACATCAACCGTGTGGTCTTGGATTTCAAGGATTTCCACGATCGCAAAACCCTGTCATCCGCCGTGGTGGACGAGGTTCGGGAGAAGATCCTTGACACCGTCAAGGGGGCCGAAGTGCAGGTGGAAAAGGAAAAAGAAGGCCCCCCCACCGGCGCACCGGTAAACCTGGAAATATCCGGAAAAGATATTCATGTGCTGGGGGAGCTGGCAGCGAAAATAGGAAAAAAAATTGAGGATATTCCCGGCCTTGTGGATTTGAAGGACAATTTCGTAAAAGGAAAACCCGAGATTCGGGTCCGGGTGGACAAGGAAAAGGCTGCGCTTATGGGGTTGGATACCTATACGGTTGCCTATACCGTAAAGACCGCCATTAATGGCGTGAAGGTGGGCGTTTATCGGGAAGGAAAGGATGAATACGATATTATCGCCCGTCTGCCGGACAGGGATCGCCGTTCGCTGGAGGGTCTCAAACGGATTACGGTTTCAGGACCCAGGGGCGAGCCCATCCCCCTCACGTCCCTGGCGGAGATTACCCTCTCAAGCGGGCTTGGGGCCATCATGCGGCTGGATCAGAAACGGGTGGTGACCATCTCGGGAGATGTCTCCGGAAGGCTGGCCAATGATGTGATCCAGGATATCGACACCCGCCTGAAAACCCGTATGGACTGGCCGCGCGGGTATTCTTATCGTTTTTCAGGGGAGCAGGAGGAGCAGGCAAAGTCCGCCGCTTTTTTGAGCAAGGCCTTTGTGGCCGCGTTGTTTATTATCTTCCTGATTCTGGTCACCCAGTTCAATTCCTTTATGACGCCCTTTATTATCTTGACCTCCGTTCTTCTTTCCCTCATTGGCGTTTTTCTGGGGCTTTTGATAACGGGTACCGCCTTCGGCGTGATCATGACCGGCATCGGCGTCATCAGTCTGGCCGGCGTGGTGGTCAACAATGCCATTGTTCTAATCGATTATTACAACCGGCTCAAGGAGCGGGGGATGGCCGCGCGGGAGGCCCTGATCAAAGCGGGCCTGGTACGGTTTCGACCGGTGATGTTGACGGCCATTACCACCATTTTAGGGCTGTTGCCCATGGCCACGGGGATCAGTTTTGATTTTCGAAAAGTTGCCTTGGATATCGGTAATGAGTCCAGCCAGTGGTGGGGGCCCATGGCTGTGGCGGTGATCTTCGGCCTGGTCGTGGCCACCCTGCTGACCCTGGTGGTGGTACCGGTCCTCTGCTCTCTTCTGAACAGCCTCCAGGAAAGATTCGCCGGCAGCAGGGCTTGATTTTTTCTCGTTCCCTCACTCCCGCACTCCCCCCCTCGTTCCCACGCTCCCGCGTGGGAACGTATAGAAGATCTTGACTTGACATCATCTCTCGTTAATGCGCATAATATGCGCATCAATGCTGTCTCACTTCAAAGTATGCAGGGGGTGTTTATGCGAAAAGTCAGGGTTAACATTACCATAGACGAAGATTTGAGCAAATTTCTTAAAGGGTTTTCTCTTTCCCAGAGGCTATCCATGTCAGAGCTGATCAACCAGTGGGTGCTGGGTTTGAAACGGGCTCAGGAAAACCAGGGGATGCAAACGGTATTATCTTCTCCTGAATTCTACCAATCTCTCTTAACTACGTTGGAAAAGACGCGAGCCGGCGAAATGAAATGGCATAGCCGGGAAGAAGTATTTAATGGATGAGACCTACTCGGACGATTTCATTAAATCTCTTAAGAAGTTCTCGTCCATTAAAAAGAAAATTCGCAACAAAATCGATCAACTCAATCAAAATCCGCTCGTGGGAGAGCCATTGAGATATGATCTTCGCGGCCTGTACAGTGTGCCTGTTGCAAAACACTTTATCATTATTCATGTTTACTGCCGTATGTGCCGCAAGAAAGGAGACGACCGGATTCTCTGCTGTCATGATTGTGACGTCATCCCCGATGAAACAATGCGGTTTTTTGATGTGGGCCCCCATGATGCGGTTTACAGGAAACTGACAAATTGAAAGCGAACCTTTGAATCTTTCCAATAAATGAAATTGCAATTGACGCAATCTGATCGATTATCCTACACTGTTCATAACCATTTTTCTCATATCCTCACAAGTGGAGGCATTCAATGAAAGGCCGTAAGATTATCAAAACAACGGTGATGTATTGGCTGGCCATGGTGGCGGTCCTCGCACTGGCGGCTGGCCTGTGGGCCACGGGGGCGGCGGCTTCAGACGGCCGGGGGCTTAAATTGTGCCCATCAAGGACCGGGCGGGACGGGATGTGGGGCTTTACAAGGGGAGTTATGCGCTTGTTATCGGGGTGAGCGACTACAAAACAAGAGAATGGCCCGATCTCGAGAGCATTCCTTCGGAGATCAGGCAGGTGGCCTCCGCCCTGAAAGCACAGGGATTTCATGTGAAGAAGGTCATGAACCCCACCAGCCGGCAGTTGAAAAAAGCATTTGAGGACTTCATCGACCAGTACGGTTTCGACGAGAACAACCGGCTGGTCTTTTTCTTTTCGGGCCACGGCTATACACGTAAAGGGGGCCGAAAAGGGTATCTGGTGCCCACGGATGCGCCGGACCCCCGGTCCGATGAGAAAGGGTTTGCCCGAAAGGCCTTGAACATGAGCCAGGTCATGTTCTGGTGCCGAAGGATAGAAGCCAAACATGCCCTCTTTCTGTTCGACAGCTGTTTTTCGGGGGCCATTTTCAAGGTCAAGGCCCTGCCGTCCCACCCGCCGCACATCTCCGATTATACGGCCCGTCCTGTGCGTCAGTTCATCACGGCGGGGAGTGCGGGTGAAGAGGTCCCGGCCCAGAGCATCTTCACTCCCCTGGTCCTGCGGGCCCTTCGCGGGGATGCGGACGTGGATAAAGACGGTTATGTGACGGGCACGGAACTGGGCATGTATCTGCACAAAAGAGTCTTGCATTATGACCGGGGCCAGACGCCCCAGTACGGCAAGATGAAAGACCCCTTTTACGATGAGGGGGATTTCGTGTTTCAACTGGCCTCCAGCGGGGCCACGGTGTCAAGGCCGGCTCCTTCCCGGAAAACGTCCCTTTCGGTCTCTGCCAATGTGACCGGCGCACGGGTTCTGGTGGACGGCCGGTCAGTGGGAAAGACGCCTCTTGAGGATAAGTCCCTTTCCCCGGGACCTCATCGCCTGCGGGTGGAAGCGGACGGATATGACGCTTACGAAAAACGGATTCGGGTGGAATCGGGACGCGCCGTGAGCCTGTATGTGGATCTGAGTGAGGCGGCTCCGAGTCAGGGGCGGCTCTTTGTGGAGACCACGCCTGGAGATGCCCGTGTGAGGATATTGAATATCGGACCGGCTTTTTATCAGGGGATGGACCTGGATCCGGGACGGTACCACGTGGAGGTCTCGGCGGAAGGGTATGAGACGGAAAAGCGGTGGGTGAGCCTGTCGGCCGGAGAGGATGAGACCATCAGCATGCGGCTGACGGCGGTGCGGGTGGCGAAACCGGCGGCAGCCCGGCCTTCTACCAGCGGGAAAAATCGCAACAGCCTGGGGATGGAATTTGTTTACATTCAACCGGGGAGTTTTATGATGGGCAGCCCGTCCGGGGAATCGGGCCGGGATAGTGATGAGAAGCAGCATCGGGTGACGTTGACCCGGGGGTATTATATGCAGACCACGGAGGTGACCCAGGGGCAGTGGGAACGGGTGATGGGGAGCAACCCATCTCGTTTCAAGAATTACGGGAGCAATTGTCCGGTTGAGAAGGTGTCGTGGGAGGATTGTCAGCAGTTCATTCGTAAGCTAAATGGTATGGAAGGGACGAGCAAATACCGGTTACCGACGGAGGCGGAGTGGGAGTATGCGGCCAGGTCGGGGACAACCGGCGCTTATGCTGGAGATCTTGACGCCATGGCGTGGTACCGCAATAATTCCGGGAGCAAGACTCATGCGGTGGGTGGGAAACGGCCCAACGCCTGGGGGCTCTACGACATGCACGGCAATGTCTGGGAGTGGTGTCATGACTGGTATGGTGACTATTCTTCCGGTTCGGTGATGGATCCTACGGGGCCCTCTTCGGGCTCGATCCGGGTGTTACGGGGCGGCAGTTGGTACCACTACGCGAAGTACTGCCGGTCAGCCTCTCGCCACGACAACTCCCCCGACCACAGTGGCTTCGCCATTGGGTTCCGCCTTGCCTTTTCCCCGGGTCAGTGAGCGCGAGCACTGGGGAATGGGCCGTCGGGATGCCCGTGCGGAGCCGGAAGCATCCCGACGTCACAAACACCGAGGGATCGCGTGGGGAAGAAGAGTACCCCCTCGTTCCCATGCTCCGCGTGGGAACGCATAGGAGACTATTATGACCATCCAGTATAAATTTTTCACAATTCCCCTGAAAGCAACGCAGGAGGTCGAAACGGAATTCAATCACTTCCTGCGCTCTCAGCGCGTCCTCACCGTACACCGGGAATTTGTGAGTCAGGGCGAGAACTGAAGCGCCGTGCCGGGGCTGGTAGCGGGGCCGGATGACCCCGCGAAGGTCCCTGCGTGGTTTATGCGTTCCCCTGATCATTACATTTTCAGCGGACGAAGATTCTCAAACAGGTCTTACTTGTAGTAAGACTTTTCAGGAGGTGGTTGTCATGCCCAGGGTAACTCGGAAAGGTCAGGTGAGCATTCCTCAACAGATCCGTTTGCTTATGCGTATAAAAGCCGGAGATGAAATTGTTTTTGAAGTGGAACAGGCAAAAGTAATCCTCAGCAAAAAGAAGGCATCAGTTGATAACCTGAAAAAATATGTGGGATTTCTCAGCCATCTCCAAGGTAAAAAGTCCGATGAAATCGTTGATGCGCTACGTGGAGATGGTCATGATTACAGCGATTGATACGAATATACTGCTGGATATCCTGATTCCCAATTTTCTCGTTCCCACGCTCTGTGTGGGATTGGTCTCTGCATGATCTTACCGCAACGGATGCAGAACGTCCAAGGTGCGTTCCCACGCAGAGCGTGGGAACGAGGAAGACCGAGCGAATCGGAAAAAGTGTAAACTACTTTCGTACCTTTATGAAGGATGCCTCAAATCGCAATGTTTTTATCGTTCGGGAGTTTGCTGAGCAGATTGAGCGCTCTGGGTTCACCCCGCAAATGCCAGATCAGAACGTCCGGATCTATCCCGATAGAAGATAATACCCGCAAAATATTGCTTACGTTGTGGAAAAGGATTTGCGGCTCTGGGGATGGTAGCGTTACGGGAAAGCTGCGCGAAAGTCCTGGGATCCCTTTTTTTCTTGACGTTAGGAGAAGTAGTGTTATCATAAAGCATAAAATGACATCATGCTTACATGGAGACAGAAGATGGTAAGGACGCAGGTTCAACTCACGGAAGAACAGGCCCGGTTGCTGAAGGAGATTTCCCGGACAGGGCGGGAATCCATGGCTGCTTTGATCCGAAGGGCCTTGGATCAGTTTCTCTTAAACAGAAAGCCGGACCGGATGACTCTGTACCGGCAGGCGGAAGCGGTGGTGGGCAGGTATGAAGCCGGTATGGGGAATATATCCCGGGAACACGATCGATACCTGGAGGAGGCATTTGGACAATGATTGTTTTTGCGGACACATCGGCACTTTTTGCGCTTCTGGTTCGTGATGACTTCATGCACATTCGCGCGAAGGAAAACTTTGCCTATTTTGCCGCTCATCGGGTCCAGCTCATGACCAGTTCTTTTGTGCTGGTAGAAACCGTTGCACTGCTCCAGCGGCGCGTCGGCCTTGACTCCGTTCGCGACTTCAACGGGAAGATCCTGCCCCTTCTGGAAGTTGTATGGGTCGATATGGACTGGCATAATCGGGCCATGCAACGACTGTTAACCCAAAACAGAAAAAATCTGAGCCTTGTGGACTGTATGAGTTTTGAAATCATGGAGGCGAGGGAGATATCCGAGGCTTTCACATTCGATCGGCATTTTGAGGAAAATGGTTTCAAGATGGCTGCTTATCATGGGCTGGACGTCAGCAGGCCCCTTTAACTTCAGATTTCCATCAGAATTTTAACGCCATTTGCATACGAGATTCACAACATAAGCCTTGCGACTATTCTTTAAGGGTCATCTTGATGATCTTGACAGGTTCAACCGGGACATCGCCCATCATGCCCTTCTTGGCTGTTTTGACCCCTGAGATGGCATTCACCACATCCATCCCTTCTACCACCTTGCCGAAGACGGCGTAACCCCACCCCTGGGGGGTTGTGTTTTTGTGGTTCAGGAAGCCGTTGCTTTTGGTGTTGATAAAGAACTGATCGGTGGCGCTGTGCGGATCCGGGGTGCGCGCCATGGCCACTGTGCCCCGCTTGTTTTTCAGGCCGTTAGTCGCCTCGTTTTGAATGGGCATCTCAGTGTTCTTTCTCTTCATATCCGGCGAAAAACCGCCCCCCTGAATCATGAAATCCGGAATTACCCGGTGAAAGATGGTCCCGTCATAGTGCCCCCAGCGTACGTATTGCAGGAAATTTTTGACGGTTTCAGGCGCTTCATCGGGGAAAACCTCCAGAACAATGGTTCCTTTGGATGTCTCCATGATCACCTGTGGATTGTCCGACAGACCTCCGAGGGCCGCCGGGGGACCGCACAACGCAAATACCAACGCCAGAATTATTCCAAATTTCATTTTTGAACCTCCTCGTTTTCAATAAATCGCTTGTTTCAGTTTCAACGCCTATCTCCATATACACAATCCGCCGCGATTTTCAAAAGGATAATTTTGTGATGTCTTTTCTTTTTTTCCCATATCCTCTTGTGCTTTATTTTCAACAGTTGTAGTTATTGGTTAAGGTCAATGCGAATAAAAATCATCCCGGATCGTGCGTAATGGACAAACCAATTCAATCGGAAGCGTTGGAAATTAATTTAGAAGAAACGCGAAAAATCAAAGTTCACGTCCCCAAACCATATGGTGAATTTATCGATCTGTCCGCATCACACTTCGGTATTCATGAACGGGCGCTGAAATGTATGACGGAATACCACCACCCCTATGCCAACCATGCTTTTGTGGTGGCGGAGTTGAGGAAAATTGTCCTGAATGATTTCTGGTTTTACGCGGAGTTGGAAAAATCGGATGAAGCGTTCCAGGTAATTGTTGAGAGCCTGGGTGGCCTTCTTCTATCGTCCGGCGTTGATGAGAAACTCAAAGAAACCATTGTCAGGACCCTGGTGGAATTTATTGATCGCCTGGCGGATTTTCCGAAAAAACATAAAAAGATTGTTGACGCCTGCATGACCCTTTTGGAAGAAACCATTGAGAAAAACCGTGACATCTATATGTGCTGCTCCGCTTTTTTTAAAAAACACTTGAGGAAAAGCGCACATATCAATGATTTTAAAGACAAAATTTACAGTTTAGCAAAGGAGGTTCTGGAAGTTAATATTAACTTCTGGCAGGAAACCACCAAAATTGAACAGTGGTACCGAGAAAATGAAAGCATCTTCCATCGGGATTACACAACGGTCATAGGGCAAATGGGGAGTGGATATTTTTCTGATCTCCAACACAAACTAAACGGTTCGGATACATTTGACGCCCTCGTCGAAAACGTACCGTCATATGGTGATATCGCAAATAATTTCAGACAATTGAGCGATGAATTTGATAAATTTATTGAAAAATTTTATTATACCTTCTACCTCCTTTACCTTCCGGGAATGTCCGGTCTGAAAGATCGTCTGATTCGTGACATCAATTTCCTGTTGGCAAGCGTGGTCGGGGAGATCGATCTGAGCGAGATATTCGGTTTCCTGGATAAAATATTCGACATGTTCAGTGTGTTTCGACGGGACCATATATCTCCCATTCTCAACTGCATCGCTACCCTGGGGAAAAAGATCATTGATATTGACGATTCGGAGGACAAATTCCGGGTCAATTATTTTGAAAAGAAACTGATTGATTTCGGATTTGAGTTCCCGGGCATCGTTTATGTGGACAAAGACTGGAAGACGCACGTCAATGAAAACCATCTGAAAAATATCAGGGTGTGGCTTGACATATTAAAATACGGATCCGCCATTCCGGAGAAACTTCTATCGGCATTAATCGTTAACTTGCGTTTGGGCGGGGTCTATATTTCGGACACGGATCTTTTTCAGCGGGACATCACCCATATCCTGAATTCAAATATTTCACCGTTTTACAAGAAGGTAAAGCAGCTCTCCTATATTTTTCCGGTATATTTTAATGAGATCGGCGCGGAAGGGGAAATCCGCCAAGTGACCACGTCCATGGATGAATTATCTCATCGAAATGATCGGTTGATTCACTTCCTGAGAAAACAGGTCCATATAGAGGGGAACAACACCCTCATCGAGATGGCCCGGAAAATATTCTATTTTTGGTACGATGCAGATCTGCAGACGCTTAAAAGGGGATTTCCCACTGACGTGTATGATTCCATAGATTTGAAAGGCAGATGGTTTGAGCCCATTCATACCCTTCTGAAGACGCTTTGCGACAAACAGGACTGCGGCCCCGAAAAATTTCTGAATATGGAGCAGGCGGAACTGGAGCAGGTACTGGTATCGGTTCGGGAACCGAACGATATTGATCGAAAAAGATTATTGTATCTCTGCCGCCTTTATGCCCTGTTGCGGGAGAAATATTCTTTCGATACCGTCAACATTGTTTCCATTTTAGAGCGATACAGTTTTCTCGAAAATGGTGATATCTCGGATTTTAAGAGCTGTATGGCGGAAAAAGATCATTCAGGCGCCCTGAAGAAGGTTTTCCTTCTCATGGGAAACCTCAAGCAGATCATTCTGGACCCTGAACCCAGCGAGGCGTGGGAAAGTATCTACTACAAACGCCACGTGGCGTTCGGAATTCCTTCCATGTATGGTGTTTACCGCGAAACAAAGTTTGAGGCCATGGGGCTCATTTTCAGGCTTGAAAAAGTCGCCGCCAATTTAATGGACAAAATCATCGCCCATATCAACCTGAACTACATCTCAGCCACCACGCTGGACCGCATTTACAAGGTGCTTGAATTCTTCAAAGAGGGCATGGCGCTTGACGGTATCAGCAACGAGGGGTTTAACAGCAATCTTCAAATGCTCCGATACAGCCTCACCTCTTCCACCTTCAGCCTGGGGCAATACACCAACATTTTTGAATTTATGGCTGAACGGATTCGTGAAATTATTAATGAATATTTTATTCGATCGTACGAATACCCGCTTAATGCAATTGTGCCGCAACTTTTCATGAAAGAGTCCGGCCTTTCAAGCGAAGAAAAAAACAGAATTCTTCTGCAGAAAACCGAAGAGTTCAATCGGGAAATGATATCCAACTGTTTTCTCCTGCAGAAATTCGACGGATTTATTGCCGGTATCCTGAAAACACTTCACAACATGGTGGACAACTTCAGCCCGGACATTATCAACAGCATTATGCGGTACAACCCCGACCTGATTGTTACTCCCTTCAATGAAAAATCACCCCAGATGGATAACAAGGTGTTTGTGGGTGAAAAGGGATATTTTTTAAAAAAACTCTATGAGGCCGGTATCCCCGTGCCCCCGGCCTTTGTTTTGACCACCGAGGTGTTTCGTGAACGGTCTGCCATCTACACGCACCCGCAGTTGAAAGCTGAACTGAACAAAAAAATCGGGTCCCAAATCAATGAATTGGAAAGGCTGTGCGGTCGGGAATTCGGAAATCCCCAAAACCCGCTTTTGTTGTCCGTGAGATCCGGAGCGGCTGTTTCCATGCCCGGTGCCATGGTGACATTTGTCAATGTGGGTATGAACGACGAGATTGCCACCCATTTGAGCCGTGAACCCGGCTTCGGATGGGCTGCATGGGACTCCTACCGTCGCCTGCTGCAGAACTGGGGGATGGCCCATGATATTCGGAGGGATGTCTTTGATAAGGTCATTTCCGACTACAAAAAGAAATACCGGATGAAATACAAAACAGGCTTGAGCGCGGAACAGATGAAAGAACTGGCTTTTGCCTACAAGGATGTGCTTGAGACGCACCACAAGGAGTTTGAGCAGGACCCCATACGTCAATTGGAAAAAACCATTTCCATTGTTTTTGATTCCTGGTCATATGAGCAGGCGAAGGTATATCGTGAGTACCTAAAGGTATCGGAGGACTGGGGAACTTCGGTGATTGTTCAGCAGATGGTCTTCGGCAATCGGAACCAAATGTCGGGTTCAGGGGTGGTGTTTACCCATAACCCCACGCGCGGCAGGCCGGGGGTCCATCTTTTTGGGGATTTCAATTTGAGCAGCCAGGGGGAAGATATTGTTGCCGGGCTGGTTCATTCGTTGCCGGTGGGTAAGACCCAGCGAAAGCAGCTGAAACTGGAAGGCACGTCGCTGCAGGAAGCTTTCCCAGGTATTTACAAAAAAATACATTCCCTTGCCAGGGAGTTGCTGGGTAATCTTGGATTTTCCCACCAGGAAATCGAATTCACCTTCGAGTCTGAAAAGCCGGAAGACCTGTATATCCTTCAGGTTCGCAATCAGAATATTCGGTGCGAAACCCATGTGAAAGTGTTTGAGCCCAGAATGGAAGATATGATGCTTGTGGGCAGGGGTATCGGGATCGGAGGCGGTGCATTGAGCGGCATCCTGGCATTTGGAGATGATGACCTGGCGCTTTTTGCTGAAAAATATCCCGAGAAAAAAACCATTCTTGTGAGACCTGATACGGTCCCGGACGATATCGGCATGATTTTCAAATGCGACGGCCTACTGACGGCCAGGGGAGGCATCACGAGCCATGCGGCGGTGACGGCCACGAAAATCGGGAAAATCTGCATTGTCAATTGTGCGGATTTATTTGTAAACGAAGACAGGAAGGAATGTAGTATCGGTGGTAATAAGTTTAAAGTGGGCGATGACATTTCCATCGATGGTCATCGCGGAAATATCTATCGCGGTAGTTACCCCATCAAGACTACCGAAATTGCACTTGACACGCGGAATAAATATTCATCTGATGCATGTGAAGGAGGTTTCTAATGTTTGACAACCAGAATCTTTTGGGAATTAACGGCTTGGGTCGAATTGCAAAGTTAACGTTGTGGGAGCACATCCGGTTAAGACATTTTGATGGCTTTGTGGTGAATATCGGGCGGGAGGTGGGAACCGGACTTGAGGCTGTGGCCCACACCATCTCCAGGGATTCCACCTATGGCAGTCTTGAACATTTCCTGTACGGGTACTCGGAAAACACCTTTGGCATCAAAATTCCGGATCCGGAAAAAGGGCTCATTGAAATAGACGGGATGCCGGTTACCATTCTAAGGTCCGCCCGGAACCCCCGGGATATCAACTGGCGCCAATACGGGGTGCGCCTGGTGGTCGATTGCACGGGGGCCCACAAGGACCCGACCCTGCCTTCGGGGAGTGAGAAACCGAGTGTTCGGGGACATCTGGCTGCTGGAGCTGAGAAGGTGATTATCAGCGCTCCCACCAAAATTGCCGACAAAGTTGCGAAAACGCCTGATGACTTCGGCATGTTTATCTACGGCATCAACCATCTCGATTTTGATCCCGCCAGGCACCATGTGATTTCCGCTGCAAGTTGCACGACAACCGGCCTGAGCCACATGATTAAACCCCTGCTGGAAAACAGCGAAACCAACAAAATTCTGACGGCTTCCATGTCGACCATCCATGCGGCTACGAGCACCCAGAGCATTCTGGATTCGTCGCCCAAAGCAGGCGCTGAGGATCTCCGGAAGAATCGTTCCATTTTCAATAATATTATTCTGACGTCCACCGGAGCGGCCAAGGCCCTGGAGCAGGTTCTGCCCGAGATCCAGAAATTCGGTTTTATGGCGGATTCCGTCCGCATACCCACCAATACGGCGTCTTTGATCGTCTTAAACGTCACCTTTTCGTCACCCATGGAAGAATCCGGCCTGCCGGTGGTGAACCGCGAGTTTCTGAACAACATTTATAAAGAGGCGGCGGGTGGTTCTCAGAAAGGGTTGCTCGTTTTCAGTGAAAAACAGAATGTTTCAGCGGACGTCATCGGTTTTCAGGCGGCTGTAGTCCTGGAAGGGCATGATACGCATACGCGTACGGGATTCCTGGATATACCATCGGAGATGTTGGCCCAGTGCGGATTGAAGGAGGCCTATGATGTGAGACTGCCGGTGACCCACGCCAAAATTTTCGGATGGTACGACAACGAATACGGCAGCTATGTTTACAGTCTAGGCAAGCTGACGGTCTATATCGATAAACATATGTGAAAATTTGGCCTTGATCATCGTTTCGGCTACCCTGCACCACCTGTATGATTGTGGCCTCTTGTAGGGGCAGGCCTTGTGCCTGCCCTGATCAGGGCGCCCACAAGGGGTGCCCCTACAATCCTGGACAAAACGATGATCAATGCTGAAAATTCCAGAGGAAAAAATAGAGTATGCCTGAATCAAACCCCATTAAAAACCGCATCACGAGCCTGGAACAGCATTTAGAGGAAGAAAACCCCGTACTGGTGGATGTGGTCAGGAGTTTCAGAGAGCTTGATCTGGTGAGCCGGCAAATGGGTTTTTTTTCGAAAGAACAATCCCATGCCTTTAGTGTGCCCTGGTGGCCCCTCATATCGGTACTCGGGGTTTATTCCTCGGGAAAATCCACTTTTATCAACCGTTATCTGGATTACAAGCTGCAGGATACGGGTAACCAGGCGGTGGATAACAAATTTACGGTGATTTGTTTCAGTGATGAAGAGAAGGTTCGGCAGCTTCCCGGTCTGGCCCTGGATGCGGATCCGCGATTTCCCCTGTACAGAATCACCGAAGCAATCGACGAGGCAACTCCCGGAGAGGGCCGGCGGGTCGATGCCTATCTTCAGCTGAAGACATGTCCCAGTGAAAAACTTCGGGGTAATATCATCATCGATTCTCCAGGATTTGATGCTGATGCACAGCGGACTGCGACGCTCAGGATTACCAACCATATTATCGATCTGTCGGATCTTGTACTGGTCTTTTTTGACGCCCGACATCCGGAATCCGGCTCCATGAGCGATACCCTTGATACCCTGGTAAAGGGGACCATTCACAGAAATGATTCCAACAAATTTCTCTATATCCTTAACCAGATCGATATGACGGCCCGTGAAGACAATCCTGAACAGGTGTTCGCCGCCTGGCAGCGGGCCCTGGCACAGAAAGGCATGACCGCGGGGCGGTGCTACACCATCTATGATCCGGAAGCCGGAATGCCCATTGAGGACGAGGGATTGCAGGAGCGCTTTCTGCGTAAACGGAATGAGGATGTCGCCAGAATTCAGGAGCGCATCGAGGAAGTCCGGGTGGCGAGGGCATACCGCATCGTGGGCATGCTGAATCAGCGGGCCAGTGCGCTTGAAAAAGAAGCGCTGCCCCGCATCCAGGCGTTCCTGGAGAACTGGCGCCGCCGTGTGTGCTGGCTGGACGGCATTTTCTTCGGGTTTTCGCTGGCTTGTTTCTTAGGTATTACCCTTTGGGCGGGGTATTGGAAGGGGTTTTCCCTGCAACTGCCCTACATGAGCACGGTAATGGCCAACCCCTGGGGAAAATGGACTCTGGCGGCGCTTTTGGCGGCGTTGGTTGTTTATATCCATTTGCGGTTTCGAAGGTTTGCCGGGAAGCAGGCCATGCGAAAGATACTGGGGGGAATGGATGAAAAGGAGGGTCACGAAAACTATATCCGTGCCTTTACAAAGAATACCTGCTGGTGGCGTAGTATTTTCAGGCGGAAGCCTGCCGGCTGGGGTCGCCGAAATATGGCCCGTTTGGCGAAAGTGATTTCTGATGCCAACGGTTACGTGCAGAAGCTCAATGATGTCTATGCAAACCCTGCCGGAAAAACACCCGAAGAAGCCGGGCCTATGCCAGTAGAATCTGGTCCTATGGAGGATTCCTATTCAATCAGGCAAGACAGGGATACGGATTTGCCATTGGATGAGGGCGTGTAGATTTCACAGTCGAGAGGGCCGGGGCAGGATGATTAACGGTAGATGGCTTTTCTTCTTTCCTTAAATCAGCGATCAGCTTTTCCAATTGTTGATCATCTTCCCGTATACTGACCAAAATCTCTTGTACATCCAATATCTTTTCCATTACACCCGCCTCATTTTACACAACGTTACCATTGCTCAATGCAAAAATTGTGCGAGAAACATGATGGTGCCCAATGTTTTTGAAATATGCAACGATATCAATTGTTTATATGATATCCAAAAGCAGCGGATGTTTCTATGGCAAAAATAATAGGTTTTTCATGTAGGTAAATTTTGACACATGTGTCGTTTTAGTGCATCATCTTCCAATCATTAGCCCTTTACGGCTTAAAATCTAATTGAATATATATAACAATGAAAAATGATAGAAAAACAATCTACCTGCTGGATGGGAGCTCATATATTCACCGGGCTTATCACGCCATCAGGAACCTGCAAAACGCGAAGGGGTTTCCCACCAATGCGATTTTCGGGTTCACAAAGATGATCCTCAAGCTTCTTTCGGATAAAAAGCCCGAACGTCTGGCCATTGTTTTTGATATGAAAGGTCCCACCTTCAGGCATGAAATCTACGAGGATTATAAAGCCAACCGTCCTCCCATGCCCCAGGACATGGTGGTTCAGTTGCCCTTCATCAGAAACGTGGTGAAAAACCTCGGAATCGCCATGTTGGAAGAATCGGGTTTTGAGGCGGATGACATTATCGGAACCCTGGCGCGAGCGGGCGAGTCAGAAGGTTTTGATGTGGTGGTGATATCGGGTGACAAGGATTTCAGGCAGTTGATCGGACCACGCGTTTCCATGTGGGACACCATGAAGGACAAAATTACCGACTACGATTCCCTGAAAGCGGCTTACGGGTTTGAGCCGGAGAAATTTATTGATGTCATGGGCCTTTCGGGCGACAGTTCGGACAATATCCCCGGTGTTCGCGGTGTGGGCGAGAAGACAGCGGTATCGCTGGTGCAGGAATTCGGATCCTTCGAAGGGGTTTTTGAAAACCTGGGTGACATAAAGAAAAAGAAGTTGAAAGAAACCTTGGGCGTTTCTCGAGATGTGGCGCTCTTGAGCCGGAAACTGGTGACCATTGATCGTTTCGTTCCCATCTCTACGGATCTCGATGATCTCAAGGTGGGGGAATCGTCCCGGGAGGCACTGGCCGATATTTTCAGGGACCTTGAATTCAGGGATTTGTGGGACCGGTTTGCATCACGGGAGGAAGCGGTCCCGACGGAATATGAACTGTGCCTGAACATGAGGGATGTGAAAACCCTTGCGGACAGGATCAGGTCAGCGGGGCTGCTCGCCATTGATACGGAAACCACCGGCACGGATCCCATGCAGGCTCATCTGGTGGGTGTCTCTTTTTGTTTGAAAGAAGGCAAAGCGTTTTACCTTCCTCTGATTCACCATTATCTGGGGGTTCCGGAGCAGGTCCCCTGGGTTGATGCGCGGGATGTTTTAAAAGAAGTTCTGGAAGATGATGCCATTTTGAAGGTGGGACAGAACATCAAATATGATGCCTGCGTGTTGAAGCGGCACGGGATAACGCTGGGCGGTATTTCATTTGATACCATGATTGCCTCCTATGTGATTAACCCCGGTCTGAGGCAACACAACCTGGATGCTCTCTCGCAGCGGTATTTGAACCATAAAATGATCGCTTTCAAGGATGTGGTGGGAAAGGGAAAGAATGCGCGCGGTTTTGCGGAGGTTTCGGTTGAGAAAGCCTGCGAGTATTCCTGTGAAGACGCGGACATGACCCTTCGATTGAAAAAGGTTCTGGCGGAAAAAATCAGGGAAGAGAAAAACGAGGCACTTTTCAATGACCTGGAAATGAAGCTTCTGCCCGTTCTCCTGGATATGGAGATGACGGGCATCAAAATTGATACGGCGCTTTTTGAGGCCATGTCCGCCGACTTTGCTGTGGAGATGAAGGCGGTGGAGCAAGCGATCCTGGCCGAAGCCGGCATGGAATTCAACCTGAACTCTCCGCAACAGCTGGGAAATGTGTTGTTTGAAGTCCTGAAACTTCCCGGAGGAAAGAAGACCGCCAAAACCAAGCGGTATTCCACAGATGTGAAGGTCCTTCAAAAACTCTCTGAATCCCACGGGATAGCCGTGGACCTGCTCCGTTTCAGGTCTCTGGCCAAACTGAAATCCACCTACCTGGATGCCCTGGTCAAAATGGTGAATCCTGAAACCGGAAGGGTGCACACATCCTTTAACCAGACCGTTGCCGCCACGGGCCGGTTGAGCAGCAGCAATCCCAACTTGCAGAATATTCCCATCCGGGGTGAATCGGGAAGAAAGATTCGAAAGGGGTTTGTGGCCGATGTGGGGAAGATTCTGGTGGCGGCGGACTACAGTCAGATTGAATTGCGTGTATTTGCCCATTATTCAGAGGATCCCGCATTCATGGCGGCATTTGAAGAGGGCCAGGATATCCACGCCCGAACCGCCCTTGAGGTATTGGGGAATGAAACGGGTGAGGTTTCACCGGAAATGCGGCGCATTGCCAAGGCCATCAATTTCGGTATCATCTATGGCATGGGTCCTCAAAAACTGAGTGAAGCGTTGGGCATATCCAAACAGGTGGCCAGAGATTACATCGATGCCTACTATGATCGATACAAGGGCGTGAAACGATTTAAGGAAAAGGCCATTGAAACTGCCGAGAAAAATGGTTATGTCACCACCCTTTTTAATCGCAGACGCTATCTGCCGGATATTTCTCACAACAACAACAGGATCCGATCGGAAGCGGAGCGGATGGCGGTCAACACCCCCATTCAGGGGACGGCGGCGGATTTGATCAAAAAGGCCATGATACAGATCCGCAGCCGCCTGGCAGACGAGCGTTTCCAGTCCAAGATGCTTTTGCAGGTACATGATGAACTGGTCCTGGAGGCGCCGGCAGAAGAGGTGGACCGTCTTATTCCCATGATCAGGGAGGAGATGGAAGGGGTCTACCCGTTGCGAGTGCCCTTGAAGGTGGACATCAACCAGGGCCTCAATTGGGATGAGGCGCATTAACCACAAATGGCCAATTTGCCCGATTTCTGCGTCAGGCTCAAATTGTAATCCTCGAAATACCTTCAATGTATTCCTGCGGTTACAATTATCGCCTTCCTTGAACTCGAACAAGTTTTCTCATTTGTGGACGGAGACTAACACAGGGGTAATTATGTCGTATATTTTCGGCCCGGTTCCTTCCAGGCGACTGGGTTTGTCACTGGGGGTGGATTTGATCCCTCACAAGACCTGTACCTTTGACTGCCTCTACTGTGAGGTGGGCAGAACAACAAACAGGACCATCACTTGCAGACCGTTCGCCCCTGTGGATGAGATACTGCGTCAGCTTGCCGGCAGGCTTGCGGAATGTTCCCCTGACGTGATCACCCTGGCGGGCTCAGGTGAACCGACACTTCATTCTGAAATCCACCATATCATTTCAGGCATCAGGGAATTGACCGATACCCGTATCGCAATTCTCACCAACGGATCCCTTTTCTGGGACGGTGCTGTGCGGAAACGTGTTCTGGGGGCGGACCTGATCATGCCCACCCTGTCCAGTGCCGTTTCAAGCACATTTCAAACGATCCATCGTCCCCATGCTGACCTGACACTGGATCGCATTGTGGGCGGTTTGAAACAGTTGAGAGCGGAATTTGATGGCCTTATCTACCTGGAAGTCATTCTCCTGGCAGGGATTAATGATACCGAAGAAGAGATGAGGCCCTTGAAGCCGTTGATACGGCAGGTTGAACCGGAAAAGATTCAGTTGAACACCGTGGTACGTCCCCCGGCGGATGTTTGCGCCAAAGCCCTTGACGGTAAGAGACTGGAAGAGATAACGCTTTTTCTGGGGGAGGGCGCGGAAATTGTGGTGGATATCGGCGCTGCACAAGGCGCCATGGCGCGCGATACGAAAGCAAAGGGACTGCTGGAGATGGTCCGAAGAAGGCCCCTTAGGCTAAAGGATATCGCCAATTCCATGGGGTTATCCATTGATGAAGTGGAGAGCATGGTTAAAGGGCTGCTCATCAAGGGTTATCTTCGCCGTCAGGACCACTCGGGGGAGATTTTTTATATGGGCAATGAAGTGGATCGAAGCTGAAAGTCAGTGAAACCCTTCTTGCCGAAGCAAAGGTAGTGGAGAGCAAAGGGAGGAAAAAGCGGGTATCCGTATCAGCCAGTGTGGAAGACAAAGAAATTTTCAAAGGCACATTCACCTGTTTTGTGTTGGACAGGCACGTATTGGATACACCCTAGAAAAAATAGGGCGTTCTTGCCATTGTATAGAGGAAGAAAATGACTTCTGAATTGGCTTTTCAAATGCTTTCAAAAGGTTTGGGTGGGTTGGCAATTTTTCTCTTTGGAATGAAGAGCATGTCCGAAGGGATGAAGGCTGTGGCCGGTCGGCGTATGCGGAGCATAATCGCTTCCGTTACCGATAATCCCTTCATGGCCCTTGCCGCCGGGATTGGCGTTACATTCCTGCTTCAATCCAGTTCCATCACCACCGTACTCGTTGTGGGATTTGTGAACAGCGGCCTTATGATGTTGACCCAGGCCATTGGCGTTATCCTGGGGGCCAATATCGGAACGACCATAACGGGGTGGATACTGGCACTCGAAGTGGGAAAGTACGGCCTTTTCATCATAGCGGCCGGTGTATTCCTCCTGTTTGTTGCCAAGGCCGAACGCATGAAATTCATCGCCGGGGTGATCATGGGCCTGGGGATGATCTTTTACGGTCTTGAGTTGATGAAAAACGGGTTTAAGCCCATGAGGCAGATGCCCCAATTCGTCGAGTGGTTCAGCTATTTCACTGCAAACGACTATGTGGGAGTTCTGAAGTGTGCCCTTGTGGGCTGTGTTCTGACACTCATCGTTCAATCTTCATCGGCCACCCTGGGGATCACCATGGGGCTTGCCGCCACCCAGGTGATCCCTTTTCAAACCGCTGCGGCACTGGTATTGGGTGAAAACCTCGGCACCACCATCACGGCTCTCCTGGCCTCTATCGGGGCCAAGCCGAACGCCAAGCGGGCCGCCTACAGCCATGTCCTCTTGAATTTTCTGGGTGTGGCATGGGTCACGGCGATCTTTCCTTTTTATATGGATGTCCTCAACCGTGTTGTCATTTTGGGCGATGGTCTTTTGGGGATGCACTTAAACGTAATGGCGAAAATCGCACTGGTGCACACCGGGTTCAATCTCATAAATACCTTTCTTTTTCTGCCGCTCATTCCCCTTCTCGCCTGGGTGGTCACAAGAATTGTACCGGATAAAGCTGATACGGCCGACCTCTCTAAACCAAAATTCATAAACGATCAAGTTCTAAACAGCCCCGACATGGCCCTCGAACTTCTGGAAAAGGAACAAAACCATCTGATCAAAACCCTTCAGACCTATGTTGATGTTATTCGGAAGGAAGGTTCGGCACCACAACTGTCAAAATTGCACCAGGCCCTTTTGGAGGTTTTCAAAGAGGTCGAAGACTTTTCCACAGCCCTGGTGGATAAGAGATTGTCTCTGGATCTCTCTGAGCGTGTCCTGAAAGCCGCCAATCGTCAAAGCCTTATTGTATCCATCGAAAACAGCCTGTTCAAGTTGGGAGATTACCTGGCCCGGTTGCCATCTCCGGATGCCCTGAACCAGCCGGCGAACAATTTCATTGAAGGCCTGGATGCCATTCTCCAAACGGCAACGGACACCATTGAATCTTCCGATCCCAACGATGTCGATATCCTGTTGGCCATTACCGGGGACAAAGGTGCTGTGATTAAAAAAATTCATGGGACCTATCTCTGTACCCAAAGCGACCTGGAGCTTCAGGACAAATCCATTCTTCTCAACATTTCCAATCTCTTTGAACGAATCGTCTGGACATTACACAAATTGGGATTGCTCATGTATCCGGCTGGTGATAGAAGGTGAGATAATAATTAAGTCTTACGCCATCGCTTTTCCAATAAGGTCAACAAAAGAAACCATAGTTTCATTCTTAAGCGTATTCCCCTTCACCCAAAAAAAATATTTGGTTTATGCCGGCTGGGGAATGATAAGTGGTGCAATGGAGTTGATGATGGACAAGCGTTTCAATCGTAAATTGCTGGATGAAGAATCATATTTTAAAGCCGTTGAACAAATATTCTTAAGTGGAATTCCGACTGTTTCATCATGAAGGAGTAAATACATATGAATAAAGATAAAAGTTCATTTATTCCGGATTGGATCGAGACAGCGCCAAAAGAAGAAAGCTACCGATCTATTTTTAAGTGGGGAGATCCAGAAGGGTTCAAACATCCCAATAAAGCACTTTACGATTTCATGAAAGAAACGTTGGGATTAACCGACGATGATTTCAAAAAAAGAGAGAATGAAGGACATGAAAAAGTAGTGTGTCATGATCCTGTAAAGCTTGACATTAAGCATATTGAAGCCATCAAAGGGATCGTTGGCTCCAACAATGTGACAGATGATGATTATTCAAGAGTGAAGTATTCCAGCGGTATGACAATGATTGAAGTGGATATGCTCAGAAGGAAGGGCAACAAGCCTGTCGCTGACGTAGTCGTTCACCCCCGTCACAAAGAAGATGTTCAAGAAATTGTTACATATTGTCATGGTGAATTAATCCCGATCTATGCTTATGGAGGCGGTTCTTCCGTCAATTTCGGACATATGCCGGTCAAAGGCGGCATTTCTCTTGTGATGAAAACACACATGAACAAGATTGTAGCGTTTAATGAAACGGATCATACGGTTCGGGTTCAGGCAGGCATGATGGGACCGGCGTTTGAGGAGGCCCTGAACAAAGCGCCGGAAAATTTTTCAGCTCAAAAAAGGTATACATGCGGCCATTTCCCTCAGTCTTTTGAATATTCATCCGTTGGGGGTTGGGTATTGACATTGGGCTCAGGCCAACAGTCTTCCTATTACGGTGATGCTTACGATCTTGTATTCAGCCAGGAATTTGTAACACCAGCAGGCCAAATCAGAACCCTTGATTATGCTGCAACAGCAACCGGCCCCAAACTCAACGACATCATGAAAGGGAGTGAAGGAAGTTACGGTATCTTGACGGAATTAACCATGAAAGTGTTCCATTATATGCCAGAAAACCAGAACGATTTTGCATTTATCTTTTCAAGCTGGGAAGATGCTGTGAACGCAGCCCGTGAGATCAGTCAGGGAGAGTTTGGCATGCCGTCGGTTTTTCGAATCTCCGATCCGGAAGAGACCGCAATGGGTCTTAAGCTGTATGGCGTGGAAGGGACAATCCTGGATAAACTGATTCAATTGAGAGGTTATAAACCCGGAAAGCGTTGTTTACATATCGGTCATACGGAAGGGGAAAAAGGCTTTTCCAAACATGTGAAAAAAATGGTTAAAAAGATTTGTAAAAAATACGGCGCCATGTATCTCACCGGCTACCCTTTAAAAAACTGGCGGAAAGGACGTTATGCCGATCCGTATATGAGAGAGGATTTACAGGATTATGGGATTATTCCCGACACAGTGGAATCAGGTGTAACCTGGTCAAATCTTCACAATCTTCATAAGGGTGTGAGAGAATTTATTAAAAATCGCCCGGATACCATATGTTTAACGCATGCGTCTCATTTCTATTCTCAGGGTACCAATTTGTATTTTATTTTTATTTCAAAATACAAAGATATTGACGAGTACAAAGGGTTTTTGGATGGAATTATGGAAGTCATACAGAAACATGGAGGTTCAATCAGTCATCATCACGGAATCGGCAAGATGTTTGGCCCGTTTATGGAAAAGCATCTCGGTAAGGAGCAGATGGATGTTTTACGGGCATTAAAGCAACATTTTGACCCTAACAATATTATGAATCCGGGCGGGCAACTTGGGCTTGATTAAACCATTTTGTAGAATATACGTGAAAATAAACAATATAAAGCTGATAAGTCGGTGTAGAGATGAAAGACATTTATGATGTTGTTGTGTTTGGCGGCGGTATAACAGGCGCCGGAGTATTCAGGGAAGCCGTGAGGTTTGGATTGAACGTTTTGCTGCTTGAAAAGAGAGATTTTGCCTGGGGCGCCTCATCAAAATCATCAAAACTGGTCCATGGCGGCCTTCGTTATTTAAAGGGCGGTCACATATTTTTGACAAGAGATTCAGTGAAAGAAAGGGAACGTTTGATCAATGAAATTCCGGGATTGGTATCACGGTTGGAATTTTTGTTTCCGATTTTCAAAAATCAAAGTCCCGGAAAACTCGGTATGAAAATAGCGCTTACCCTTTACGATTTGCTGGCAGGTAAACGGTTTCATCAATATCATTCTACCCATCATGTGAAAGAAATATTTCCGCACATTGATAGCAATAGACTTACAGGTGGTTTTACTTTTTCAGATGCTCAGGTGGATGACGCCCGCTTGGTACAACGATTGATCAACGAAGGAAAAGAAGCCGGTGGAGATGCCTTAAACTATTCTTATGCCTCAAAAATCATTAGAAATAAAGATGGGCTTGTTGAATCAATCATCATAAAAGATAGTGAATCCCAAAAAGAGATGGGGGAAATTCAAACCCAAGCCATTATAAATGCCACAGGTTCATGGGCTGAAGAAATACAGTCATCTCCAAAAAAAAATCTTCATCTCCGCCCTTTAAGAGGCAGTCATCTGGTTTTTCCACAATCGAGAATCCCCATATTACAGGCAATATCATTTGGGCATCCAAAAGATAACCGCCCATTATCCTTTACGCCGTGGGAAGGGGCCGTTTTATTTGGAACCACTGATTTAGACCATCGTCATTCATTAGAAAAAGAACCGAATATCACCGCAGAAGAAATCACATATTTGTTTGAAGCGCTTGATCTATTCTTTCCTGATCTCAAATTGAGCAAAAAAGATTGCATTTCGAGTTTCGCAGGGATTCGCCCTGTCTTAAGTGACGGGAAAAAAGATCCTTCAAAAGAATCCAGAGAACACGTTGTATGGAAAAATAAAGGTCTCGTTACCGTTACCGGTGGGAAACTCACAACATTCAGATTGTTGGCCATTGATGCATTGAAAGCCGCTTTACCTTCCATGGGAAAACCAGTTTCATTTAATAAAAATGCGCGGATTTTTAATGCCATGGAAACATCAGTTGAAGAATGGAAACTGCCAAAGGATATGGGTAAAAGATTGACCGGACGATATGGAAATCGAACGCCTGACTTGCTGAAAGATGCCACTGAAGAAACTTTAAAAGTTATTCCGAACACACAAACCGTTTGGGCGGAGATTCCATTTGTGGCAAAGACAGAAACCGTTCGCCATCTGACAGATCTATTATTAAGAAGGGTTCGTATCGGTTTGATTCTACCTGAAGGCGGAGCCGAACATTTGGACCGTATACAGGAATTATGCTCTGATGGTTTAAAATGGGATGAATCCAAATGGGAACAAGAAAAGCGGGACTATGTAAAAAATTGGAACGCCTGCTATTCATTAGAAAATAGATAGTGCCCATCCACAAATGGCCAATTTGCCCGATTTCGGCGTCAGGCTCAAATTGTAATCCTCGAAATACTGAAATGTATTCCTGCGGTTACAATTATCGCCTTCCTTGAACTCGAACAAATTTTCTCATTTGTGGACGGACACTAGATAACCAATCCGGGGGTCAATCTCCCCGGATAAACCTGTTGACCCCGTCTTTGAATACTTTCAGCGTTCTAGCTTCCGGATTCAGGTGATTTGGATTGCAGTCCCACCCTCTCAGCAACCTTCTCTGAAGAACCCCAAAACCCTTTTCTGATTAGAAATAAAAAAATCGCTTGACAGGAGCGCGAATATTTTTATATATAAAAAATTATATATAAATCTTCATCATCTCCAATTTTTAATGAGGGGTTTCGAAATGCTTAAATACGCTATTCTTGGTTTTCTTAAATATAGGCCGCACACAGGATATGAAATCAAACAGACAATGGATAAATCAACAGGGCATTTCTGGCATGCGAAACAGAGTCAGATTTATACCACTCTCAAGAAGTTGGAAGAAGGCGGCCTGGTCGCCTCCCATCCGGAACCGCAAGAAAGCCGGCCCGACCGCCGGGTTTATATCATTACGGAATCCGGGGGCAAAGAATTGCAGGTATGGCTTTCTCAACCCGTAACCAAGATCGAAAAATCCAAGGTCATATTGCTCCTGAAGCTATTTTTCTCAGGAAAGGAGGACAAAGAGACAATCCTGACGCAGTTACGGCTGCAGCGCACCCTTCACGAAAGGCAGTTCGAACTCTACAAAATTGAGCCAACCGTCTTTATTGAAGAGATCGTCGCTCTACAGCCTGGTTTAAAGCGGGATGCGCTTCTCTGGGAGGCTACCCGGCGATTCGGTGAATTACATGAGAAAATTTATATGGAATGGCTGGATGAAACTATTTCTATGGTGGAAAAGGAATTTTAGGAGGTCCAAAATGAAAAGATTCAGGTTGTCGATCATTGCTATCAGTTTCATTTTTTTTGTTTCAATCGCATATGCTCAAACCGGAACGCTCACCGTTGAAATCTCGGAGATTCAGGGTAGGGAAGGGGTAATTTCAGTGGGATTGTACACGAGTGCGGAGAGTTTTCCTGAAACAGAAAAGTCCTTTAACGGCAGAATTATGAAAGTGACGGGTGAAAAAGCGGTTGCCACGTTCGAGGATATTCCTGCTGGAACCTATGCCATAGCGGTTTTCCACGACATCAATTCAAACAGCAAGCTTGATACGAATTTCCTCGGAATCCCTAAGGAGGGCTATGCGTTTTCAAATAATGTATCGGGTACATTTGGTCCGCCCGACTTTGAAGATGCTTCGTTTAAATTAGATGGCGGAAAGACGGTTGAAATCAAAATGGGATATTAGCGATTTATAATTATCGCCAGTACCAAACCCGCAATCCGAAATACTATCGCTGGGGGGAACCATGAAATTCATCATAAAATATTTACCGTTTGCCGGAATAATTGCCATTAACTCCCTTGCGATTGCAGGGAGATTTCGCCTGGAAAGTCTTAAACCCTACGTCTTCATCATAAGCGCTATTGTACTTCTGAATTTGATAATAGCGATTGCAGCAAAAGTAAAAAGCTATTTTAGTTACGGAATATCGGGAATTGTGATACTGGGGGCATTTTCGTTTTTTTTAACTCCCTCATTAGGGCAGATATATCTGGAAAATGTCATAACAGCGCTGTATGTGGGCTTATTTTCTGTGGCACTATTTCCCCCTTTGTTCAAACTGGACCCTTTCACCTATGAATTTTCAAAAAAGAATTATCCTGAAGCCATTACCAAAACAGATCAATTCAGGAAGATAAACATCATCATCAATTATATCTGGGCGGCATTGTTTGGCAGTTGCATTATTTTATCCACCATTAAATATTCCCATGACGGGGGGATACAGGTCATTATTTCAAGTGTTGTCCCAATCGTTTTGCTGCTTGCAGTGGGAATACCCATAAGCCGGAAATTGCCCGCGGTTTTAATGGAAACGACTCAAGTAGAACAGCTGCATTTCGAATCCATAAAAGATTTGTTCGAGGCAATGCCGTTTGGAATAAATAAGGAGTTCGCTAAGGGGTTGGATACGGTCATACAATTCCATCTAACCGGCGAGGAACCCACCGATGGATACTTGATCATCAAGAATCTTGAGTGCACCTATACCCAAGGTACGCATCCGGAACCCAAAACAACCATTCTGGCCGATTCGAAACTCTGGCTTGCCATTTCCAACAAGGAGATTTCGGGTGATCAGGCATACCTCAATAAGCAATATGCGGTTGAGGGTGATATGACGATTTTATTAAAACTGGGTGAGTTGTTTGGACCGTCAAGTGAGCCTGAAGAAGACGTAAAACAAAAACCGAAAGAGATCGATTTTGAATACAAAACATTTGAGCCGGAGCGAATCAAAAAAATTGTTGTTTTCGACGGGGGGCCGCGGAATACCAAATTCAGCAAAACCACCTTTATGGTGAACCATTTTTGCAGGGGGGCCAAGTCGGAGGGTGCCGAGATTGAGTATATCAAGCTGAAAGATATGGAAATCAACCCCTGCACTGGGTGCTATACATGTTGGACCAAAACACCCGGAGAATGTATTTTTCAAGATGATATGGCTGACCTGCGGCTGAAATCCAGAAAAGCGGATCTGGTTGTTTTTGCGTCGCCGCTTTATGTTTACAACGTGACCGGCATCATGAAGAACTTCCTGGATCGAAATGTGCCGAATCTGAAGCCCTATATGGCCATTGAGAACGGGGTAACAAGACACCCGTATCGTTATCCTGAAGAACGACAGCAGGGCTTTGTCGTGTTCAGTGCTGCCGGATTCCCGGAAGTGGACCACAATTTCGACGGGTTGAAAGGCATGTTCCGATGTATTCACAGTCACTCTGAACAGACATCTCTTATGGGTGAATTCTATATGCCGGGGGCCGAACTGATTGCTCAACCGGTATTTGGCGAAAGACGCATGAGAGTCGAACAGGCGTGTTATGATGCCGGAGAGCAGGTTGTAAAGGCGGGAAAAATCGATATGGCGTTTATGGCGGCGGTGTCGGAGATGGAAATTTCACAGAAGAAATTTCAAGAGCAGGCGGATTATTTTTGGGAATCATTAGACGGAAAAGGGTCATATCTAAAAAGCTCTCCTAAATTGGAATATGCCAACGATGTCTGAGTTGGGTGAATACTCAAGGTGAAAAAATGTCTCGGAAACACAAGCCACATCCATGCCTTTTCAAAGGACAGGCTTCTGAAGAAAATCGGGGAGTTGACATCTAAAGAAATGGTAGAAATGGACCGCGCACTTCGACAGATGCTTGATCTGTAGCCCAGTTAAAGTTATGAGTTGCAAGGGAGGTTGGGTTATGGGGGGAGAAGAACAATAGAAAAAGGTGGTAATCATTCAAGGCCATCCGGATAAAGAGCTCAAGAAAGAGGAAGAGAACAAACTGGCTCAACAGGGCTCTAAAACTCAGCAAAAACCTGGTGTAAAAAAACGTTCCCGGCCAGAAAACTAGCCAAAGATATTTGAAATTTTAAATCAGAAATGTGCTTTTGGAAGGTGACGTCTTTTTGGTCTTGCGATGGTTTTTGTCCCGTAGGGACATTTGATAGTAGCCCGGCAATTTATTGCCGGGTTTTGAAGACCAGGAAATTATTCAGTCCCATAGGGACGAGAGAAAATAGTCTGGAAATAAATTATGAATTCTGCCGTCCCTACGGGACTAATTGCATTTATATGAACACACCCCGGCAATGAATTGCCGGGCTATTTTCATGAGTCCCTTCGGGACAGAATGAATGAGCTTTGTAGTCGGCATGTGCTGAGTCAACATATGTCTGTAGACAAACAAATCCAATAAGTGCCACATGTTACAAATGTGAGAGATGAACTCTCAGAGTGAAATTGTAAGAATCTAAAGGAGAAAAGCCATGTCAATACTGTTTGAGAAAACGAATATCAAGGGAATGGCGTTAAAAAACAGATTCGTTCGTTCAGCAACCCATGAGGGGATGGCCGACGAAAACGGCTTTCCCACCCGGGATCTCTTCAACCTCTATGAGCGTCTGGCAAAGGGGGGAGTTGGACTGATCATTACCGGGTATGCCTTTGTTTCCCGCGACGGTAAATCTCCTTTTTTGGGGATGCAGGGAATCGATAGCGATGATCATATCCCAAAATATCGTGAATTGGTAGACCATGTCCATGAGCATGGCGCTAAAATTGCCATGCAGATTGTTCACTGCGGCAGACAGACCACGAAAGAGGCCCTCGGCATAGAGCCTCTGGCGCCATCACCGGTAAAGGATAAATCCCTTTTCGTTATGCCGCAAGAGATGATGGATGAGGATATCAAGAGAATTATTGAGGCCTTTGCTCAGGCTTGCCGCAGGGTCAGGGAGAGCGGCTTTGATGCTGTCCAGCTCCATGGGGCCCACGGGTACCTGATCAACCAGTTTCTGTGCCCGCATACAAATCGCAGGAAAGATCAATGGGGTGGGTCAATAGAGAACCGGATGCGCTTTGTGCGGGAGCTGTATTACCGATGCCGCCGACAGGTCGGCGACGATTATCCCATCCTCATCAAGATCAATGCGTATGACAATATGAAGAAGGGCCTCAAACTTGAAGAAAGCGTGGTCATGGCTGAGATGATGGCGGGAATGGGATTTGACGGAATCGAGGTGAGTTGCGGTATTGGAGAGGACGGCCTGTCAACGTTTAGAGGAGATTTCCCGGTTGAGGCCATTCTTGATGAATGGCCAATGTATAAGAGCAAAGACCCGTTGTTTCGCTTTGTGATGAGGCATTTTGGAAAAAGGATGATTAAGCCGCCCCCACTCACCCAGGCTTTTAACCGGGAAGGCGCCCGGGCGATCAAAGCAAAGGTAAATATCCCGGTTTTCCTTGTGGGGGGGATAACGGATCCCGCAATAATGGAGGAGATTGTCAACAGCGGTGATGCCGATTACATCTCCCTGAGCCGTGCGCTTATTGCAGACCCCAAATTCCCAGAAAGGATCAGGGAGGGAAGCTTGAAGCTCTCAGGTTGCATCCATTGTAATCTGTGCGCCGCTTATCTGGTTTCCGATCCGTTACGCTGCTACCGCGGGAAGATGATTGGGAGATGAACCCCATTATCCCGTTCTAAATAAATGATTTTTTTTTGGAAAACAGAAATGAGATGGTCGCCGGGATTGAAGCGGGGCCAACGCTCATTGGGAAAGGAGAATAGAACAATGAACTCATGTTGTGGGGTCACGTGTTGTGCAACTGAAAGGGAAAAATTAGATGCGAGGATTTCTCAAAATAACATCGGAGACGTATATGACAAGATAGCCCCTATTTATGATGTTTGGGGGAAATTGACGGAATCCCATGCTCGAAACAGGGCCATAGAACTTGCGGAAATAAAAGACGGCAGCCATGTCCTGGAGGTTGCTGTTGGGACAGGTTTGGCTTTTCATGAAATCGTAAAAAGGAACCCGAATGGAACTAACGCCGGAATTGATTTATCAAAGGGGATGTTGGAGAAAGCAAAAAAGAGATTAAAAAAGATTTCTTCGGCAAATTATTCATTAAATTTCGGGACAGCCTTTCAACTTGAGATGGCGGATGAGTCAATAGACGTCTTAATGAACAATTACATGTTTGACCTGATCCCTTTTGAAGATATGGATAAAGTACTGGCAGAATTCAAACGAGTCCTAAAGAAAGAGGGAAGGTTGGTTTTGGTCAACATGACGGAAGGGGAACGTTTTGGCAGCAGATTGTATGATTTCGTCTATAACCTCTCCCCTAAAACGATGGGTGGTTGCCGGGGGGTTAAACTGTCCGACAAATTGGAAGAACATGGATTCAGGGTGGAAACGAGAGAATATTATCAGCAGATGTTGTTTCCATCTGAAGTGATACTTGCGTATAAATAAAGGTAGCTTCAGGCCTCCAGCTTAAAAAAGTTGAAAAAGAGGGATAGGACCAAAACTGTATCAATTTCTGACGGATGATGGGAATTCTGACGCTATACCGAGAGATGACGTTCTTTCTCAAAGTTGGGTAACCAACTGTAATCATTGCCGTTAAAAAATAATTGCTTGAATGAAAACGATTATGCACATTTCTTGCATTAAACATTATTAACTTTTTAAGGGAGGACGTCCAATGACAACAATCGACATATCTCAAACAGGGATAGAGTCCAATCTGATTAGCCAGAAGATGACTAAGGGTCCCCTTCAAACCCAACCTGAACCGAACAAGGAAAAAGATGATCCGATTGCAAGAACGGACACTGTCAAAATAACAGCCAACATTTCAGAAAATCCGGCAATAGAATTTGAATCCATTGATGAAGAACAGGCAAATATTCTTGCACAATTGGTAGCGAAAGATTTGAGTAAACAATCTTTTGGAATATCAAGCCAGGCCGGAATAGATATTCTGAGGTCTCTTGTATAGAATGATTTTTTGAAACATAATTTTGTCTTTCTTAAGTGCCAGAAATTAACTTTAACACTGACAAAAAAACCACGTGCGGGATAAAACCCTACAAAGGTTAAATTTAAAAAAGAAAGTTGTAATGGCACTTAATACAACGGCTTCTCGGGTGTGCGTGCATCTTTTCTTTGCGGCCTTGAAGGATAAAAATGATAGGTTGCAATTCGGTTAATAACGGCGCTTCTGGAAGCTATCTTTTGATCATCCTGTTGGATTGTTAACCTTCAGACAAACCTCGTTTCATTTTTCATCCTCCTTGGAAAAGGCAGGGTCTCTTTTTGGGATTCTGCCTTTTTCTTTTTTGGCAATTGACCTTCAGGTACCGATTCAATAAAACGCCTGGAATTCACTTAAGTCTGATGAAGACCCGGTCTATGATATCAATCTGGCAAAGGCGGGAAAGCTTATGGGGAGGCTGAAGAATTATCCTGGGGTTTCTCTTTTGGGTGTGCCGCCCACGCGGTTGCTTGGTCCGTGCCGAGATGTTTTAAGGGAAGTTCTGAATTTGAACCGTTAATCTCAGTACACAGTGCGCCAGTGGAAAAATATATGCTGATTCGCATAACCCCTGAATTTTCCAAAATGGTCACTGGCAAAAGCCTTTATTTTTTTGTCGGTTGTCTTTTTGCCGCTAAAATACTGCTCCGTCATCCCTTTTCTGATCCAGGTGTCTACAGGGAATGCATCAAGCTTGTCGAGCGAAAATAGAGAGATGCAGTCGGAAATTTTGTCACCCACACCCTCCATTTTTTGTAGCTCGGCCTTGGCTTCTTCATAGCTTTTATCCCTAAGTGCAATCAGCATTTTTTCGTCTATAGTCCTGTTTACCCCGTGGATATATTTAGACCGAAACCCAACTTTGCACGCCCTAAGGGCATCATGGTCGGATATTTCACCGGGGACGGGAAATGAAAATCCTTTGTACTCGCCGTGCGAGACACTTTTGCCGAATTTTTCACAAATCATCGAAAGGTTTTGCTTAATACCGGGGATACTTTTTCTTGCTGAACACAAATAACTTATCAGGCACTCCCAAGGGTCCTGCCTTATGATCCTCATTCCGTAGTGTTCATCAATGACCGCCCTCATGAAATCATCTTGGGAAATTGATTCTATAATGGCATTATAATCATCGTCTAGCCTGAAGAAGTCGGTTATAAATTCCTGAGTTGTACCACTGAATAACAGTCGGTCTTTTTCCTGTTTGATCTTGAAGAGCTTGTCTCTGTGGCTTATCAAATAGAAGTCATTTATTTCTTCGTATCTAAATAACTGGCCGCACTTTAGAGTTTTTTCCAGGTCAAAATCAGAGACTTTCATTGAGTTCATATGTCTTCTCGTAAAACAACAAGGATAGGGGTGGTCTTTATTTTATTTCGGTCGAATGCGGCCGCTGAGTTCATAAAGTTCTCTGGCAAGACTTGAAATCAATTCTCTGTGGGTGATTTTTTGAAGCGAATGGTCGGGAATGTCATTTACTCCATAAAATGCTCCCGCAAGTTGACCATACACGGCGCCGGTCGTGTCTGCGTCATCACCAAGATTCACGGCCAAAAGAGCCCCGTCTTCGAAAGAAGTGGAATGGCAAAAGGCCCAGAGCGCCGCTTCCAGCGATTTTACCACATAGCCAGTGCCTTTGATTTCAGGCGATTCCTTATATTTGTGCCGGCCCTCTGGGATTTCAAAAATCTCTTCAACCAGATCGTCTTTCTGCCAGGAGCGTCCATCCGGCCGATACCCTGGCGAAAGAAGCGCCTTCCTGGAAACACCTTTGACGGCCCCCACAATAAGCCCACCAAAATAACGGCAGGCATCAATGTCAACGCTGTTGCAATGGATGATCTTGACTGCGGTCGTAAGACGTGCTTTTTTCGGCCACAATAGGCGCTCCATACCGGTTGACCATTGCTTCCGCCTCTGCCCTAATCTCTTCCCTCAAGGACTCCGGTGCTAAGACCTCGGCCCTTGACCCCCAGGTCATGATCCAGAACCTGATTTCATCAGTTCCCGCAACTTCAGCCTCAAAGATGATGGACCCGTCATCCTGAGGATGGATTTGTTGGGATTCGTGCCAGATCTTTTCTTTGATGTACCCGGCGATATCGGCATGAAACCATACCTTTATATACACGGGTTCTCCCTGATACACCCCGAAGCTCGACCCCACGAACTTCTCAAGATTGAAATCCTCGGGGATCTCGAAAATCTCCTTTGTTTGATGAAGCATTTTTATCCGGTCTAAAGCGAATATCCTGACTTCGTTTCGCTTGTGGCAAAAACCGATCAGGTAAAAAGTCCCGTTAAAGAACCAGATTCGGTAGGGGTTTACGCGGCGCCGACTTTCTTTCTTTCGGCTCATTGTGTAATAGACGATCTCGATGGATTTCCGATTCACGGCGGCATCGTTTACCTGGTTCAAAATCCCTTTGAATTTGCCGTACTCTTTGTATGGCTTTACGCCCACGTGAAGCGTGTTTTCGACATTTTCCAGATATTTTCTGGATTCGGGCGGAAGGGTTGTTTTAACCTTCTCGAAAAGGGACACCAATGAATCATAAAAAGCGGTATCCTTGAAAACCTTGAGCATGTCCCGGCTGAAATAAAGTGCCATCAACTCGGTAAGACTGAAAGGAACCGGGATCTGATGTTTGACTGTATCCAGCAAAGACCAGAGATTTTTACCATCCACCCTATCAGTGTAGATGGGGAACCCCGCCACCTGAAGGGCTTCAAGGTCCCGGTAGATGGTTCTGGGATTACATTCCAGATCCTGAGCCAGATCAGCGGCTGATTTTCCAATTTTGGATGAAATGAGGGTCTGAATGATTTTCCACTGCCTGCCTAACTGGTCTCCTCTGGCCATGTCAATCCTCCTGAAATCCGATTCCTCCCGCTTCGTTCCAACCCCAGTTCAAACTTTGAGATTCAAAGACATAGGAGACGCCGATTCCGCCATCTTTCTCAATTCGATTTCTTCATTTTTGAGAATATCAAGCAGCATCAATGCCTCACCTGCGCTGAATTCCATGCGATTTCCTTTTTCGCCAATCACAAGCCCTTTATCTGTAACCTTGATTGTGAATTTTTCCATGAATACTCCGATAATTAGGGTATTCCCAAAAAAACCTCGATAACTTTGGTTCCACCCTCGCCCCCAAGAAATGTTTCGCTGAAATAGTACTGATATTTTGGACAGTTAAACACATATTAATCTCAACTTCAATAATGATCTCTTCATTTTGATTGCAGTTCATTATTTTTCCATGTTTGTGGTCCTTTTTTTAAAAAAACTTCTGGGGTTTTGACCTTATATGACAATTTCATCTGTTACCATGGCCCCAAATTCACAAAAAGGAGGCACGCAACATGGATACCATTGTCGGAAATTATCTGGAACAGATGTGTGGGGGGGGGTCAAGTCTTTGATTGACGTATTGTTGCCATTCCGATAGCGCCAGAATCATTTGGAGGCCGCTCAGAATACAATTTCAAGGGGCAGGATATCACTTCGTAAACAGTGCCGGATGTGGGCAGGATGGCTTTCCCCCCAGGAATGAGAAGGATTAAGAAATGGTCAATCAAAGACTTGATCCCTTATACACGGTATTTGCATCGCTGGACCTGTTGCGCGATGAGGGGGGGAAAGCCGTCTTCAAAACCGAAGCCGATCCACTGGCCGAGGTGCTGGCCAAAATCAAAAACCGTACCGATTACGGGGAGAACGCCAGCGGCAAATATTTAGAGAGCACGTTTTCAAAAGAACCCTTTGGTTGGGATTTTGATGTGGTCCGACTGCTGGCGGTTTGTCTGCTTCGGGCCGGTGCCATTGAAGCCACCAGCAAAGGGCAAATCATTCAATCGGCCCTGAGCGTGGATGCGAAAAACACCTTCACCAACAACAACCTGTTTCGCCAGACATCCTTCCGTCCCAAGGAGGTCTTTGATTTTACGGAACTCATCAAAGCCAACGAAAATGTAAAAGATGTGTTTGGTGGTGACATCTCCGATCTCACCCCAACAGTTGCTGCGGAAACCATCCGTGAAAAGGCGGGGAAGCGTGAAAAAGAGGTGCAGGACATGCATACCCTTCTGGTGGCCAACCACCTGCCCGGATCCGAAATACTGGGGGAAGCATGCGATCTCATACGGGCCATCCGCACCGGCAGTAAAGAGCGGACCATCCTGACCTTTAACAGTGCGTGCAAGGAATTGAAGGAAGCCGTGAAGCGGGCTGCGGAGCTGGCCCACGTTCTCACGGAACCGTCCCAGGCCGACATCAAGAGAGCGGGCGCCACGCTTACCATCAAGTGGCCCTTTCTGGCTGGAGAAGCGGATCTGGATGAGGCCTTCAAAGAAAAAGCTGAAATGCTCAGAGATCTTCTGGACCGGGAAACGTTCTTTCGTGAACTGCCGTCCATTGATCAGCATGCAAGTGAACTGGAAAAGGAGTATGAAAGGCGATTCGAAGAAGCCTCTTCGGGCAGGAAACAGGCATACACTTCAGTTATGGAAAATTTGGAGAAAACTCCCGGCTGGGAGAAGCTGACAGATGAGCAGAAGAAACTCATCAGCGATCCCATTGAGCCATACGTACTGAAGGACCCGGCTCCCTCCACGCCCATTTCCCAGCTTCGCGCCGAGTGCGATGGGGCGCCCGGACGTCTCAACAAGGCGGTTGAAGAGATGATGCGGCTTTTGGATGGCAATCGGGTGATCAAGGTGAACGCCGCCAGTTTTTTTCAGGCGGGGTGGAAACCGAAGAGCAGTTGGATGCCGCCCTTCAGGGTTTGAGAGAGGCTTGTGAAAGTCATATTGGGGCCGGTAAAAAAGTGCTGATCCAATAGGGCCGTTTGAACCTGCCTCCTATAAAATGAATGTTTTCTTATTTAAAAGGGTTGAAATAGCAGATCTGTTTGCGGTATCTTATTTTAAAAATATCCATTTTTTTAAAATACTGTTGCAGAATTCGATTCTTATTCAAGGGTACTGAAATAAAATGACCGATCAAACTGAACCCTTCAGAGCCGGACGATACATCAAACAGCTGGAAGGGTATTCCGCTTTTATTCCCCAACCTTTGCCTCCCACACCCCCGGTTCGCATGGATGCCGAGATCATACGTCTTTTGTCAGATGCGGACCGTGCCCTGGGGCGTTTGGACGGTGTTGCCACCGTTTTACCCAATCCCGATCTTTTTGTGGCTATGTACGTGAAACAGGAGGCCGTCTTTAGTTCTCAGATCGAAGGGACTCAAAGTACATTGGAGGATGTCCTGGAATACGAGGCGGGATCAGGCAAAGAGCAACGGCCAAGAGACGTGGAAGAGGTTGTAAACTATGTAGCCGCAATGAACATGGGGCTTGAAAGACTTAAGGAACTATCACTGAGTCTGCGCTTAATTCGAGAAATCCATGAAGTACTCCTTAGAGGCGTGCGAGGCGGAGAAAGAACACCGGGAGAATTCCGAAGAACCCAAAACTGGGTCGGACCAGCCAACTGCACCCTTCTCGACGCAGAGTATGTGCCACCACCACCCCACCATATGAAAGAAGGGTTAAGCAATCTTGAAAAATTTCTTCACGACCGATCGGCTCTCCCGGTCCTGATCCATTGTGCATTGGCCCATGCCCAATTTGAAACCATTCACCCCTTTCTTGACGGCAATGGGCGTATGGGGAGACTGCTGATCACATTTCTACTTTGTGAAAGGCACATCCTAAATCGTCCTTTGCTGTATCTGAGCTACTATTTAAAAGCGCATCGGGCTGAATATTATGATCGGCTCATGGCTATCAGGAATGGGGGCGATTGGGAAGGATGGGTCAAATTCTTTTTGCGGGGCGTCTATGAAGTCAGCCAGGCATCAACGGAAACTGCTCGTGCGATCCTTCATTTGCGCGAAGACCATCGACAACTTATCACGGAAAAGCTTTCGAACAGCGTCAACGGCCTAAGGCTTTTGGACCGTCTGTTTGAAATCCCTCTCATAACCATACGAGTAGCAAGTGAATATATGGGCGTTTCCTATGTAACGGCATCTTCCGTTATTCAAAATATGGAAGAGATGGGCATTCTAAAAGAGATAACAGGCCAAAAACGAAATAAGGTCTTTCGATATGAGCCATACATGAAACTATTTAGCAACCAAGCCATTTCACTGCCCCGAGCAGAAGACCAGATGGATACGGTTTCTTCATAGCGACGGGACAATCAGCAGGATCACACAAACCAATGGAAAAACAGATCAGGAACCTCATTCAGAAGGCCACCCAGGATGCCCGTAATCTCCTGGAATCCGAGTTCAACGAGCAGCTTGAAGGCGTGTTCGATATCCTTCCCAACGGACGGATCGCGCCGGAACCAGGGGAACATTTGAACGCAGGACAGCGCATCATTCGGGAGAAAGTGGTCGCGGCCATCGAGCACGAAAAAGCAGGGGGCGTTTCTGATGAGGAGGCCGTCAGTAATTATCTGCGGGAAGCGTCCTTTACCTGTCTGAACCGTTTCGCGGCCTTGAAGATGCTGGAAGCCCGGGAGCTGGTACAGGAATTAATTCCGGGGACACAATACTTAATTTTTTCCGGTAGAAACACCTCCGCCAGTCAATTCCCCTGTTTTTTCATGTATGAAGAGACATCCCTCTTTTCCGTATAAGAACCGTCCTTGTGCGACTCAATATTTTTCTACCTTTGCGGTTTTTTTCCAAAAAAACTTCTCCCCCTGTGACCGTATCTGACAA